>NPIE01002122.1_pt1 | contig 64042 bp, 62 predicted proteins | sample 8637661 | NCBI WGS metagenome assembly NPIE01 (sample SAMN07420842, study PRJNA396082) | bioreactor metagenome | isolation source: sample BA12 brine-fed electro-methanogenic bioreactor BA | place: Japan: Kochi | collected 2016-12-09 | reverse complement strand
ACCTACTTGATCTTAGACACTCCCCCGGATTGACAGGGCGGGCTATTTCGGGCTACAATCACCCTCAATAGAACGTATGTTCATTTTGAAGGATGTGTCTCTATGAATCCCGAATGGCTGATCCGCAATTTTGCACGCAACACGTATGTCATCCAGCGCCTCACCGAAGGGCTGAGCCACGCCGACAGCTTGCTCGTCCCGGCGTTCGGCGGCAACAGCCTCAACTGGCTGCTGGGGCACGTGCTGGTGAGCCGCGACAGCCTGCTGGTGATGCTGGGCGCGGCCCCGCTGTGGGACACGGCTACCGCCGACCGCTACCGCACCGGCAGCGAACCGCTGACCGATCCCGACGATCCTGGCATCCTGCCGCTGGAACGGCTGCTGGCCGATGTGGTCGCCAGCGGGGAGGCGCTCACGGCGGCGCTGGAGGGTAAGACCGCCGCCGATCTGCTGGCGGAGGTGGACGGCGCGCCGCTGGGCGAGACGCTCATGGGCCTGTCGTTTCATGAAGCGTATCATCTGGGGCAGCTTGAGCCGCTGCGCCGCCTGGCGGGGAAGACGGAGAAGGTGTTCGGGTAGGATCACGGCGGGCGCGCACCGGTTGCAGCACAGGCGCAAGGCCTTTTGAACCGCAAAGGACCCAAAGAAAGACAGAATTTTTGCTCTTCCCTTTGCGCCCTTTGCGGTTTGCTGCTTTCTGGCGGTGCTACGCCGCGCCTGCCTCCCTCGCCGCATCCACCTCTCCCCCCACGTCCCGGAACACGGCGCGGATGGCCGCCGCGTCATCCGCCAGCAGCAGGCGCGCGCTGATCTCCACCGCCAGGTCGTCCGGCACGGCCTCCACCACAAACGGATGCTCCACCGCCTTGCCCACGCGCCGGATCGCCCAGCGTTCCCAGCGGGCCAGCTCCTGGCGGATGGCAGCGGGATCGACCGCCCGCAGCGCCGGCGCGATCTCCAGGCTGCCCGCGTCCAGCGCCTCGTTATCCTCCACCGAGATCGCCAGCGCCCCATCCTCCGGGCCGGGGCGCGCGCCGGAGCCGCTGACCGGGGCCTCGCCCCACGCCACCGGGGGCAGGTCATAGTAGCGGGCGCGCACCTCGTTGATGCTCAGGACGGGGTAGGCCGTGCGGATTTCCGCCAGGCGCACGCCCACATCCGTGGGGCGGATGTCCTGGAAGGCCGCTTCCAGGTCCGCGCCCCAGAAGGGCAGCAGCTCCGCCGTGATCTTGCCCGCCAGCCGCACCAGCTTCGGCCACAGCGTGCGCTCGATGAACACGCGCTCCGCGATCCGGGCGTTGGCTTCGGTGGCGTTCTCGCTCCACATGCCGGGCGGGATGCCGTAGATGTGGAAGATTTCCTCCCGGTTGAAGCGCCGCCCGTTCAGGAAGTCCACGTCCTGCTGGTTCAGGCCGATGCCCTGCCACTGGACGGCCCCGCCGCGCAGGAAGGCCGTGCGCCGTTCCGCGCCGCCATAGGACTCACGCCACTCGCGCTTCAGGCGCTCAAAGTCGCTGTCGCTGACGAACTCGGTCACGTTCACCAGCCCGGCGGGCACGGCCCGGTCCGCGCCGAACGTGTCGCGGTTCCAGCGGGCCATCGCGTCGTCGGTCTGCACGGCGGTGCGCGCGGCCTGCAGCGCGCTGAGGCCGTAGTAGTCGCTGCGCGGGTGCCAGCGCCGGAAGTGGATCACCTCGGCCGCCGCCAGCGGGATCTGCTGCCCGTCGATGGTGTAGATGTAGCCGCGCACGTGCGCGCGCTCGTCCGGCACGACCGCCACCCGATCCGGGCGCAGCGGCCAGATTTCCGCCGGGCGGCCGGCCGCGTCCCCGGCCAGGAACCAGTAGGCGTTGCCGGTCAGCTCCAGCGCGCCGATGGTCTGCTCGATCAGCTCGAAGCCGCTGAGGAACGGGTTGGGCGCGGCCAGCAGCCGTTCGGCGGGATGCGCGATCTGCGGGATGCGGCGCTCCCCGGCGCGGCGCGTGACCTCCAGCGGGACAAGCGCGGCGGCTTCCGCGATGCGGTTCACGGCCACATACACCCACGCGTTATGCTCGTACACCGCGGCCTGGCGCTCATAGGTGCTGAGGGCCGGCCAGGCCCAGGCGTTATGCTGCGCGACGGCGGCCAGGTGCGGGGCATCGCGGCGCAGCGTGCGGCGTTTGGACAGCAGGCGGTCAATCCAGGATGGCATCGTGTCTGCTCCTTGCAGCCAGTTTCACGGATTTTTAGACATTCTTTACCCTGCAGGTTGTCTTCGGGCGTTACACTGTAGGCACATCGATTTAGTGTTATTGAGTAGAAACGGCAAGTATCATGGCATCCCTCCTCAAACAGCGACCACAGGCCGCACACCCGTTCGCCCGGGCCACGGGCCAGATCACCAGGTGCGATGTTGATGTGGCCCTGGATGGCAGCAACAATCGCTTCCGCCCGCAGATCACCTACCGCTACAGCGTCAACGGCCAGGAGTACGTGGGAACCCGCGTCTGCGCGGAGACCGCAGCGCATGAGCCGCCCACGCTCAGCCGCCGCCAGGTGGAAACACTCGTGCGCAGTTTCAGCAAGAACAGGCCGGTCCCGGTATTCTATAACCCTGCCGACCCGCAGGACGCCTACCTGATCGAGACCTCTGACCGGGGCGGCCCGCTGGTGCGCTGGCTCAGCCTGCTGCTTGGCCTGCGCTAAAAGTCCAGGATCGCGCCCGCCGGGCAGGGCTGCACCCTTCCCTCAAAAGCTGTCGCCAGCGTCATCACCGCGCGCGTGCCGGTGCAATGGCTGGGGTACAGCGCCGGAGCGCCATATTCATCGCGCAGCGCGGTGACCGCCTGCGCCAGGTCGGATTCCGCCGCGCTGGCCAGATGCGTGCCGCCGATCACGGCGCGCACCGGGCCGCCGAAGCGCTGCCGGACGTGGGCCAGCGTGTTGAGCAGGCCCGCGTGGCAGCACCCGCAAATCACCACCAGCCCCGCCTCGGTTTGCAGCACCAGTGAGAGATCATCCGCGTATGGGTCGGGAACCAGCCGGTCGTTAACCCGCGCCTGGTGGCGCGCGCTGCGCCCCTCAAAATATGGGCGGGCGGTGATCGCGCCGGTCGTCCACACACCGGGCAGCACTTCCTGCGGGGCGTCGCTCAGGTGCAGGTCGAACCGTGCCGCCAGCACATCCGGGGCGTTTTCCAGCGGGAAGCCGATTGACGCCAGCCCGGCGGCGTGTGCTGAAAAACGCTCCTGAAAGAGCGTCGCATTGGCATAAAGCGGCAGCCCAGCCCGCGCCAGCGCCATCAACGCCTGCACGCCGCCGGTGTGGTCGTAGTGCGCGTGGCTGAGGGCCAGCGCATCCGCCGTCGCCAGGTCGATCCCCAGCGCCGCGGCGTTATGCAGCAGCACGTCCCCACTCTGCCCGGTATCAAGCAGCACCCGGCCCGCCGCCGTTTCGATCCAGAACGCCACGCCGTGTTCCCCCCACAGGGCCGATCTCAGCCGCGCCGTGTTGTCCACCACACAGGTCACCCGTACCATGTCTCACCCTCCTGTTCCCTACCAGCTATCCGGCCAAAGCGGGACATTCTGCACCTGCCGCACAGCGCGCCCTGCCTGTATAGTATCCTGAATGGTCGTCACCCACAGCCTTGAGAGGAGGCTCCCCATGACCCCCGACTTCGACCGGCAGGCGCTGCTGAACGCCATTTCCGCCGTGGAACACCCCGAGATCGCCGCGACGCTGATGGACCTGGGCATGATCCGCCAGATCGAGTACCATGCGGACGAACACGCGGTGTCGCTGGTGCTGCTGCTGCCCGCGCTGGGCATCCCGAAGGAAGTGCGCAGCATCCTGCTGAACAGCCTCTACACCGCCATCCAGCCCTTCGGCCTCACGTTCAAGGTCATGCTGGGCGAGATGGACGACCAGTCACGCGCCCATTTCTTCGCGCAGGCCCAGGCCGGCTGGAAGGCCGGGGGCGAGTGCGCCGGCTGCGGCAGCCCGAACTAAAAACAACATTTTCACCGCAGAGGGCGCAAAGATCGCAAAGGGATAGGCATAATGCTTTTCTCGGCGTCCTTTGCGCCCTTTGCGGTTAGCCGCTTTTCTCCTACACGAACGACACAGACGCGCCACTCTGCTTGACGCCCAGCCAGCCCAGCGCCACCGCGATCACGGTATCGTCGTGCATGCCCGGCGGCGCGCCGTAGCGGTACAGGCCGGAGGGCAGGCGCTCCATCCCGTAAGCGTTCAGCTCCCCGCGCAGCACCGGGTCATCCAGCAGCGTGACCTCGCCGCGTTCCAGCGCCAGGGCCAGCCCTTCCACCAGCGGCCCCTTGCTCTGGGCAGTCGTCTGGAACGGGCGCACGGGCAGGCCGGTTTCCTGCAGCGCCTCGATGTTCACGCTGCCGATGCTGTTGGCCTCCGCCCAGATCACGGCCGGCCGCCAGCGATCATACAGCGCGCGCAGCCGGTCGCGCTGCTGCGCCCAGCGCACCTGCCGGAAGCGATCCAGCGCCACCAGCCGCCGCGCCTCCACATCGAACACCGCGAACACGGTGAAGTCGTCCACGCGCCCCCAGTCGATGCCGCAGGCGTAGCGCCCGCCGGGGCGCGGCCCATCCTCCGGGCGGCCCACACACGCCGCGTCCAGCCCGCGGAACACCTGCCCGGCGTCCTCGATGAACTCGGCCAGGTACTCCTGGCGGAACCAGCGGTCGGGCATCTCCAGGCGGGCGGCGTCCACCTCGCTGGGCGGGATCAGGGGGTTACCCTGCGTGGGGTGGTGGAAGCTCTGCCAGTCGGGATGCAGCGGATCCTGCCCCAGCAGGTAAAGGCGGTGGAACCAGTTCAGGCCGTTGGGCGTGCTGAGGAACAGGGCGCGGCCCTGCCGGTCGGAGAGGGCCGGGCGGATCGCGCCGGTCCAGACCGCTTCCGGCATGAACGCGGCTTCATCCAGCACGGCCAGGTCCAGCCCGGCCCCGCGCAGGGCATCGGGGTCATGCCCGCTGCGCACCTGGATCAGGCCGCCGCCGGGCAGCACCAGCCGGCGCCCCTGCTCGTTCTTCTCCACCCAGGCGCCTTCCAGCGCGGTTTTCAGCCCGCGCCAGGTCGCCTCTGCGATGGCGTAGGTCGGCGCCACCCACCAGCCCGTCCCACCCAGGCGCGCCATATCAAGCAGCGCCGCCTGGCCGAGCAGGGTTTTGCCCCAGCGGCGCCCGCACACGACCACGCGGAACCGGGCCGGATGCGCCATCACCGCCGCCTGCCCAGGGTGGAGCATCATGGACCGCACCGTCATAGATGAATTCCCAGCGAACAACCTGTTCCTGTGTGGTGTCATCCGGTGTTTCCAGCGCCTTGAGCAGCTCAACGGTGGTCTTGAGCGCCGCCGCCACCTGGTGCAGCGGGGCGTCATCGATCTTGTCGGGGATGGCCTGCACCAGGGCCAGCGCGCTGCGGCGCAGCGCGGCGATCAGGTCGCCATCCGCCGGGGTGGGGTCGCTCATCGCGTCTCGTCTTCCTCTCTGCCGGGGCGTGCTGCCCGGAACGGCCCGCCCCGCTCGCCGTCCGGCTGGGTGGCGGCCACGCCAGCAGCTCACAGGGATGCGCGCGTGCCGCGCGGGGTAGGTGTTCCGGGCAGTCCTCCGTGCCACATCTTTAATGTAGCACGTATGTTCTATGCCGTAGACGAAATATTTCGCCATCTTTTACACAGTTTGTACACGCCCATGACAGAGTCAGGAGATCAGAGACAAGAGAAAAGAGGCAAGACCCCGATATTGGAGACTGTAGCAAAGTTGCAGTGAGTTGGTTTTTCTTGTGAGGCTTTCATCTCAATTGACAGCTTTCACCCTCGTGTGGTATTTTACAGTCAGTCTGTGAAAGCAAGTACAAAATACCATTGTATTTGCACACTCATCGTGCGTCTTTAACGCCTGAGACACTTGGTAATCAAACCTTCTGTAAAGGTCTGATTCATCCTCACTGTTAGTGTGGATTCGGCTACAGCAAGTGGAGCTATTTCAATAGCGAATAGCTTGACAAATAACTGGAACGTGAGACATGCGTGATTAAGCGTAATTGGCTTAATCACAAAGCCCTAAATTGAAATTGGGCGACACAGACTGCAAAGCTCATTTCCTCTTATACGTCTACATTTGCCAGAGGTAGCATCCATGCTTCAGATCCCCACTTCCACTCGTGTGGCCTTATTGATTGATGCAGATAACATCCCACTAAATCGCTTAAAAGAAATCCTCAAGCTTGTCGCTAATTATGGACAATTGAAGATATGTCGCGCCTACGGTGACTGGAAAAAACCTCAATTATCGCCTTACCGTGATACTGTACGCAAGCTCAATATCAAGCCTGTACAGGTTGATCGCGTTGAAAAAAACGCCACGGACAAACGCCTCATAATTGAAGCTGATAAAATCATGAGGAAAAATACCCCTGACCTGTTTATCATTGTCTCCGGTGATGGTGACTTCAGGCAATTATGCGAGCGCATTAAAGAGAGGGGTCGCAAAGTCGTGGGTATAGGTAACAAAGGACAAACCTCACCTCACTTACGAGAAGCCTGTGATGATTTCTACTATATCGAAGATCTGGAAGAAACACTTGAGCAGGCTCCACTAGCCTTTTTGCGAAAAGCCTATATTCAAATACAGCGCCCGAATGGTATGGCACATATCGGTCAGCTTGGACAGATACTGCGAAAACTAGACCCTGGATTTGAGAGCCATTTTGGAAAAAGGAAGCTGTCGAAATGGTTGGATGATTACCCAACCATCTTCAAGCGGGATGACAATTATGTCACTCTGGCACAGTGACCTGCCCTCCAACCTGATCCAGTTCGTATGCAGGGCGCGGGTCGCCTGGCGTCAGGCGTGGGTCGCCTATGGTTATAGGCGCGGGTTTTCAAAAACGGTATGATAGACTGTATCCAGCACAGACATCTTTTCCGGGCCAGGAGGCATGGGCATGGGTTTGATCATCGGCATCCCCAGGGAGCAGCAGTCCTTTGAATATCGCGTGGGCATGACCCCGGCCGGAATCTCGATCCTGACCGGCATGGGCCACCAGTGTTACGTGGAGGCCGGGGCAGGACTGGGCAGCGGCTTCTCCGATACCGAATACGAACAGGCCGGGGCGCGGATCACGTTCAACCATGACGAGGTCTTCCGCCGCGCCGACCTGATCCTGAAGGTGCAGCGCCCCGCCGCCGACGAGATCGACCTGATGCACAGCGGCCAGACCCTGATGGCCTTCATCATGATGGCCGGGCTGCATGACCGGGGCGTGCAGGCGCTGCAGGAGAAGGGTGTCAGCGTGGTGGCCTACGAGATGATCCGGGAGGCGGATGGCCACCTGCCGGTGATGTACCCCCTCAGCCAGATCGGGGGCCAGATGGCAGCCCAGATCGCGGCCCAGTGCCTGCAGAACAACCAGGGCGGCAAGGGCATCCTGCTGGGCGGCACAACCGGCGTCCCCCCGGCGGATGTGGTGATCGTGGGCGCAGGGACGGTGGGGCTGAACGCGACCGAGGCCTTCCTGGGGCGCGGCGCGCGCGTCCTGCTGATGGATAAGGGGCTGCGGCCCCTGCAGCGCGCCCAGGAGCATTTTGGCACGGCGGTCACCACGATGGTCTCGCATGACTTCAACCTGCGCCGGGTGTGCCGCTTTGCAGACGTGCTGCTGACCGCCGTCTATACGCCCGGCGAGCGCGCCCCGATCCTGATCACGCGTGAGATGGTGCGCTCCATGCGGCCCGGCTCGCTGATCATCGACATGAGCATCGACCAGGGTGGCTCTGTGGAAACCAGCCGGCCCACCACCCATGACACCCCCACGTTCATCGCCGAGGGGGTGCTGCATTACTGCGTGCTGAATGTGCCGGGCGTGGTGGGGCGCACCTCCACCCACGCCTACATGAACGCGGCATGGCCCTACATCGCCCGTGTGGCGGAGCAGGGGCTGGAACAGGCGCTGGAAACGGACAGCGCCCTGCGTTCCGGCGTCATCGTTCGGGATGGCGCGCTGCAGGTCCAACCGGCGCGCTGAATAGTTAAATTTCTTGGCTGGAGGGGAGACCGGGCATGTTGAGCCAGGTGCAGTTGATAGGGATACTGATCATCCTGTGGGGCGGCTACCTGCTGGCCGCCGGGATATTTGGCTGGCGGCGGGCGCTGCGCGGCCGCCTGATGCGCGGGATCGTGCGGCTGGTGGGGCCGGTCGGCACCCGCATCCTTTACGCGCTGGGGGGCGTGGCCCTGATCGTTGCCGGTGTCCTGGTTATGACCAACGGGGCGTCATAGGCCCTGGCCCCAGATACGGAACCGCAACGCCGGGCGATCGCACCTGATCGCCCGGCGTTAGTTATTGCGCGGAAAAAGCGCGCTGGCTGTCCTGCCAGGGGGACAGGGCCAGAGCATGGGTTCCATGCTACATCATCCGGCGGATGGTTCAGGCCATCCGGCAGATGGTTCAGGCCATCCGGCGGATGGTTCAGGCCATCCGGCGGATGGTTACAGCATGTAAAGCATGCTACACCATCCGGACAACCCCCAGCACCTTGCCCTGAATCTGGCAGTTATTGGGGTGTACGTAAATCGGCTCCATGGTGGGGTTGCGCGGCTGCAGCCGGATACGCCCACCCTCGTCATGGAATTCCTTCAGGGTGGTCGTGCTGTCATCCGGCAGCCACACGGCCACCATATCGCCATCCTTGCAGGTCTGCTGCTTACTCAGGATCACGATATCGCCATCCGCGATCAGGGCATCGACCATCGAGTCGCCCTTCACTTCCAGCGCAAACACCTCGCTGGCGTCCCGCCCGCGCAGCATATCCCGCGAGACCTCGATCATGTCCATGTCGGGATCGTAGTACTGGCCGAAGTCATCGCCCGGCAGCAGCACCGGCTGGCTGGCGACAATCCGCCCCACCCGCGGCACGTAGGCGACATTGGCCGGCTCGTAGGCCCGGACCATGGCGCGCATCATGGGCGTGGTTTCCTTCGGCGGGCGGATGCTGCGCAGCAGACGGATCCCGCGCGATTTTTCGGCGGTGCGTTCCAGCCACTCGGCCTGAACCAGCTTGTTCAGATTGTAGTTCACCACGGAGGTGGAGTTGATATCGCACGCCTCACCGATCTCACGGATGGTGGGCGGGTAGCCTTCTTTGTAGATAAACTGCTCGATAAAAAGCAGCATGGCCTGCTGGCGTTCCGAGAGCAGCTCAAATTCATCCTGAAAGTTATCGTCGTACATGGGCGCTTTTCCTCGCACATCAGTTCTAGCCGGTTATCGCCAGTATAGTAGAACTGTCGTTCGGTGTCAAGCATTTTTCCCAAATTATCGCAAATTTACCCAACAAAACCCTCGTTATCCAAAGCCGGACTCACAACTATGCCACGCCGCGGCACAGTGATGTGCAAGAAGCGCCAACACGCAGGGGGGAAACTGGAGGGATAATGCCGGGAAACAGCGACGCGGGGGTTAATCCTCGCTCCGGTACTGGCCGCCCTGATCCTTGAGCTGGCCCTTGTCGATAACCTGGCTGCCCATCGTCTGGGCGTCAAAGTCATCGGGGTTCATCGCCTGGTGATACACGGCCAGCCAGCGCGCGATCTGCTCCGCCATGCGGTCGGCCTCGTTCTCCACGCTGTCGGTATCGGCCTGGCGCTGGCGGCGCAGAATATCTTCCTGAAGCTGGTGCGGCTGGTAGATGAACGGCAGCCGGGTTTCGCCGCCGGTGCCATCCGCCGGGTTGTTGTCATCGGCCGCGGTCTGGATCATCACCGTGCCGTAGTTCAGCGCCTTCTGCCAGATGCCGCGGATCGAAACATTCACGCCCTGGATGTTGCGGATCAGGATCGTGCTCTGCTCATCTTCCAGCCACAGCGGGCGGCGGTGAATGCGCGTGACCGTCTGCAGCTCAATGATGTACAGGTCGTTGTGCCAGTCCTCATAGCGATACCACAGCCACAGCCCTTCCAGCACGATCAGCAGCAGGAACAACGCGAAGCGCACCAGGGGATGCACCGTGTTCCAGGGCCACTCGCTGCCAGAGATCAGCGAGACGATAAACGCGGCCAGCGTGACGAGCATGAAGAACACCGGCGTGAACACGGCGTTCCACATCACCAGCCAGTGTTTGCGGTAGATCACCCGCGCCCCTTCATCGATGCGGGTGCGGATATCCAGGTACTCGTTGATCTTCTCCATCCGCTGCTGGAACGCCGTCTGGACGGCGCGCGGCGGGGTTGGCGGCGGCGCGGGGGCGCTGGCCCGCGGCAGATTCTCCGAGGCGGTGCGGTTCAGCGTTTTGCGCCCCAGGAAGCGATCGATCTCCTCGCGGATCTTCTGGCGGTCTTCTGCCGCGTGGTGGGAGCGGGTCCGGTTCAGCTCATTCTTGATCACCTCGGCCAGCAGCTCCGGGTCATCCACCGTGTCGAAGATCAGCGTGCCGCCCGCCCCGGCCGTCAGGATGTGCAGGTTGCCAAACCCGAACGCTTCCGCCAGGGGGCCTTTCTGCTCGGACTGCACGGACTGGATGCTTTTCAGCGGGGCCTGCTGCCGCGATTCCTGAAAGGTCAGCAGGACGGCTTCCTCATGCACCACCCGCTGGTTGGTGACCACGAACCAGTCATTCTGCCAGTCGAAATAGGCATATACGACAAACAGCAGCGGCAGCACAATGCCGGGCGCCACCCCGAACGGGATCAGCGCCGGGGGCAGGAACAGCATGTTCACCAGGATCGGGGTGACCACCAGGCCCAGCACCAGGAAGAACACGGCCATGGGAATGCCCACGGTCAGCAGGCGGCGGTAGAAGGCCCAGATATGGCGGTGGGTAAAGCGCAGCACCACTTCGTCGCGTTCCAGCCAGGGGAAGTCGATCTCCTGCACCTGGATGCGGATATCGTTGCGCACATTCAGGCGGGCCTTGATCTCCGGGCGGCGGCGGATGAGGTCGTCGAAGTTGCGCTTGGGCAGGACGAGCGCGACCGCATCCCGCACGACCACCAGCGAATTGGGCCGTTCCTCATAGACAAACAGCGACTTCTCGCCCACGTATTCGCCCGGCTCCACATCCGCACCCTGGCGCTCGATGCCGTCCGGCCCCACGCGGAGCAGCCGCCCCCGCCCTGAGACAAACAGGTACAGGGCGAAGCTGTATTCCGCCTGCCGGTAAACATACTGCCCGGCCGGGAAATGCTCCTCGTTAAAGAGTGGTTCGATGACCGCCAGCTCTTCCGGCTTTAACTGCGAGAAAAGCGGCAGGCGGCTGATGTGCGTGATTTTTTCTTTTGCGTCCATACGGCAGGACTTGTTCCCACTCTACCAGACACGTCATTCCTCCTCCATTGTACTCTTGCCGGGCAGCGGAGCCAACCAGTTTCAGGCGGCGGGGCGCATGACCGCATGCAGCCCTGACGCGGGCGTGCTCAGGACATTGGGCAAGATATGGTATGATCTTCTGCATACTGGCGTAAGCACAGGGTCGTTTACAATGCTTGGGGAACGGGCCGCCGCGCCTTGTTGCAGGAGAGCCACGCCATCACCACACCGCTCGACCCGCCTGTTCCCACGCTTTAACAGTTTGCCATCAGGCAGTTCCGGGAAGCGCCGCCAGGCAGCCGCCCCTGCGCGCCGGGCCGCAGCTTCCCCCCACTACCTGCTTTTTTTAGTATCAGCCCTGACCAGTGAATGAAAGGTTTGAGCCATGCCGGATTTACCCCGCACCGAACCGGTGATTGATCCTACCCATGACCTGATTTACCGTGGCCGCGGCCGCAAGGCGCTGGATTCCATCTTCGGCCCGCGGACCGTGGCCGTGATCGGCGCCAGCGAACGCGTGGGCAGCGTGGGCCGCACGATCCTGTGGAACCTGATCAGCACGCCCTTTGGCGGCACGGTCTACCCCGTGAACCCGAAGCGCTCCAGCATCCTGGGGATTCGCGCCTACCCCACCATCAAGGATGTGCCTGAGAAGATAGACCTGGCCGTGATCGTCACCCCGGCGCCCACCATCCCCGCCATCATCCAGGAGTGCGCGGACCTGGGCATCCCCGGCGCGATCATCATCTCCGCCGGGTTTAAGGAAATCGGCCCGGAGGGCGCGGAGCTGGAACGCCAGATCCTGAAGATCGCGCGCGCCGCCGGCATGCGCATCATCGGCCCGAACTGCCTGGGCGTGATGAGCCCCGTCACCGGGCTGAACGCGACCTTCGCCGCCGGCATGGCCCGCCTGGGCAACATCGGCTTCATCAGCCAGTCCGGCGCGCTGTGCACCGCCGTGCTGGACTGGAGCCTGAAGGAAAACGTCGGCTTCAGCCACTTCGTGTCCATCGGCTCCATGCTGGACGTGAACTGGGGCGACCTGATCTACTACCTGGGCGATGACGCGCGCACGGACGCGATCGTGATCTACATGGAAACGATCGGGGAGGCGCGCTCGTTCCTCTCCGCCGCGCGGGAAGTCGCGCTGACCAAGCCGATCATCATCATCAAGCCGGGCCGCACCGCCGCCGCTGCGAAGGCTGCCGCCTCCCACACCGGCTCGCTGACCGGCTCCGATGACGTGCTGGATGCCGCGTTTGAGCGCAGCGGCGCGCTGCGGGTGGATGACATCGCCGAGCTGTTCGCCATGGCGGAGACGCTCTCCAAGCAGCCCCGCCCGCGCGGCCCGCGCCTGACCATCGTGACCAATGCCGGCGGCCCCGGCGTGCTGGCCACCGACGCCCTGATCATGAGCGGCGGGCAGCTCACGCCCATCTCCGACGCGACGATGGAAGAGCTGAACACTTTCCTGCCCAGCGCCTGGAGCCGCAACAACCCGATTGACGTGCTGGGGGATGCGGAGCCGGAGCGCTACGCCAAGACCCTGGAGATCGCCGGACACGACTCTAACGCGGACGGCCTGCTCGTCATCCTGACCCCCCAGGACATGACCGACCCCACCCAGACCGCCGAAGCCCTGAAGCCCTACAGCGCCATTGAGGGCAAGCCGGTGCTGGCCAGCTGGATGGGCGGCAGCACGATCGCGGCCGGGGAGGATATCCTCAACCGCGCCGGGATTTCCACCTTTGAATACCCGGACGCCGCCGCGCGCGCCTTCTCCTACATGTGGAAGTACAGCGATAACCTGCAAACCCTGTACGAAACGCCCACCTTCTCCGCCGCTGCGGACGAAGGCGAGAACGCCCCCGACCGCGAGCGCGTGGCCGAGATCATCGACGCCGCCCGCGCGGAAGGCCGCACGATCCTGACCGAAGCCGAATCCAAGGAAGTGCTGGCCTGCTACGGCATCCCCACCATCCCGATGACCATCGCGGAAACGGAAGAGGACGCGGTGAAGGCCGCCGACGAGATGGGCTACCCGGTCGTCGTCAAGATCCACTCCGAGACGATCACGCATAAGACCGACGTGGGCGGCGTGAAGCTCAACCTGAAGAACGCCGATGCCGTGCGGGATGCCTACACCAGCATCCGCGACGCCGTGCACCGGGTCGCCACCCCCGCCGACTTCCTGGGCGTGTCCGTCCAGCCGATGATCAAGCTCGACGGCTACGAAGTCATCATCGGCAGCAGCATCGACCCGCAGTTCGGCCCGGTGATGCTGTTCGGGACCGGCGGCTCGCTGGTGGAAGTTTACCGGGACAGCGCGCTGGCCCTGCCCCCGCTGACCAGCACCCTGGCCAACCGCATGATGGCCAAGACCAAGATCTTCACCGCGCTGAAGGGCGTGCGCGGCCAGCCCCCGGTGGACATCACCGCGCTGGAAGAGCTGCTGGTGCGCTACAGCCAGATGATCACGGAGCAGAAGTGGATCAAGGAAACCGACATCAACCCGCTGCTGGCCTCCCCGGAGCGCCTGCTGGCGCTGGATGCGCGCATCGTGCTCTTTGAGCCGGACGTGACCGAGGAAGACCTGCCACGCCTGGCGATCCGCCCGTATCCGTACCAGTACGCCCAGCCGTGGGACGCGCCTTCCGGCAAGGAGCTGCTGATCCGCCCCATCCGCCCGGAGGATGAGCCGCGTGTGGCCGAGTTCCACCGCTCGCTGTCCGAGCGCACGGTGTACCTGCGCTACCTGCAGGAGATGAAGCTCAACGAGCGCATCGCCCACAGCCGGCTGGCCCGCATCTGCTTCACGGACTATGACCGGGAGATGGTCCTGGTGGCGGAAGAAAGCAGCGATCCCAGCGCGGCAATCGTGGGCGTGGCCCGCCTGAGCAAGATCCACGGCACGCAGGAAGCCCGCTTCGCCATGATCGTTACCGACACATACCAGGGGCAGGGCCTCGGCACCGAGCTGCTCTCCCGCCTGATCAGCATCGCCCGGGATGAAAAGCTCAAGAACATCGTGGCTTTTGTCTCCCCGGACAACAAGGGGATGCGACGCCTCTTTGAGAAGCTGGGCTTCACGCTCACCAGCGAGCCGGACGAAAACAACCTGCTGCACGCCGCGCTGACGCTCTAAATTCTCCAGGCCGAAATCAGGGCAGGCCGGGGGCAAGCGCCTCCGGCCTGTTTTTATTAGCGATAAACCTGTTGTAAGATGGAGATGAACAGTTAAATAGAGGTTATTGTGAGGGGAAACATGGTCACCAACGCTGTTGAGGAAATCAGCCGCGAGGAACTGAAGGCGATGCTTGAGGATGGCACGGCCTTCAAGCTGGTGATGACGCTGGGAGACTGGGCCTACCGCGCCAAGCACATCCCGCGCTCGATCAACGTCCCGTCGCCCCAGGCGGGTATGGTGCTGCTCAAGCCGCACGAGGCGATCATCGTCTACGGCGCCGGGCCGGACTGCATCGCCAGCATCAGCGCCTGCCGCCTGCTGCAGCGGGCCGGCTTCAGGCACGTGCGGCGCTACGCCGGAGGCCTGACGGACTGGGAGGCGGCGGGCTACCCGCTGGAGGGGGAGTTCGCGCCGCACTAAACCGGCCCTGGAGGGGGAGCAAGGCGTTTTCACCGCGTGTCTTCCGCGCCCCCTGCGATTCAGATGGCTTTTGCCCGGCAGGTCAGTGCGCCAGCCTGAATCCTGGACTTCCCGTATAATCAGATCAGTCGTTGCCCCGCCGCCGCCACATCCCGGCAGTACCATCCGACACCGGAGGCGTAGCCTATGCTTGAAAAAGTCGATCTCTCCAGGAAGCTCCCCAAAAAGGAATACCGCCGCCTGCTGCCCGGCCTGCAGCGCCGCCTGTACGACCTGCAGAAAGCCTGCTGGGATCATGGCGTCCCGTCGATCGTCGTCTTCGCCGGGTGGGATGCCGCCGGCAAAGGCTCCTCAATCGCCACCCTCACCGCCCGGCTGGACCCGCGCGGCTACAAGCTGCACGCGATCCAGGCCCCGCGCACCTACGAGCTGAACCACCCCTGGCTGTGGCGCTTCTGGCTGCGCACCCCGAACCGCGGCGAGATGGCGATCTTCGACCGGAGCTGGTACGGGCGCGTGCTGGTGGAGCGCGTGGAAGGCTTCACGCCGGAGGAGGAGTGGGGCAAGGCCTACCGCGACATTGTGGACTTCGAGCGCATGCTGGCCGATGACGGCACCGTGATCATGAAGTTCTTCCTGCACATCAGCAAGGAGGAGCAGAAGAAGCGCTTCAAGCGCCTGGAGCAGGACCCGCTGGAGGCGTGGCATGTCCAGCCGGAAGACTGGGAACATCACCGCAAGTATGACGAGTACCTGCTGGCCTACGAGGAGATGCTGGAGCGCACCGATACCGAGTGGGGGCCGTGGACGATCGTAGAATCCACCAACCGCTGGCACGCGCGCCGCAAGATCTTCGATACGGTCATCGCGCGGCTGGAGGAAGCGCTGGGCGAGCGCGCCCCCGCCGCCGACGTGCCAGACGCCACCAGCGGCTATGACGCGGATGACGCGGTCGCTGCCGGTGCAGCGGATGCAGCGGCCACAGCGGCCGCAGCGGTCACCGGGGGGGAGGGCTGATCATGCTGGAAACGATTGACCTGTCACTGGCGCTGGACCGTGAGACCTACATCCGCGACCTGACGCGCTACCAGCTTCAGCTGCGCGAGCTGGGCTACCAGGTGTACGTTCAGAAACGCCCGGTGGTGATCGCCTACGAGGGCTGGGACGCGGCGGGCAAGGGCGGCAATATCAAGCGCCTGACGGAGAAGCTCGACCCGCGCGGCTATGCCGTGTACCCCATCTCCGCGCCGCAGGGCGAGGACAAGACCCATCACTACCTGTACCGCTTCTGGCGGCGGCTGCCGGAGCGCGGCCAGATCGCGATCTTCGACCGCACGTGGTACGGGCGCGTGCTGGTGGAGCGCGTGGAGGGCTTCGCCACCGAGGACGAGTGGAAGCGCGCCTACCGTGAGATCAACGCCTTTGAGCGCCAGCTGGTGGATTACGGCACGATCATCGTCAAGTTCTGGATTCACATCAGCGAGGAAGAGCAGCTGGCCCGCTTCCAGGAGCGCGAGGCGATCGCGTACAAGTCCTGGAAGCTGACCGACGAGGACTGGCGCAACCGGGCGAAGTGGTCGGAATACGAGGCAGCGGTGAATGACATGCTGCTCAAAACCAGCACGCTCACCGCGCCGTGGACGGTGGTGGAGGGTAACGACAAGTGGTGGGCGCGGGTCAAGACGGCCCGCACGCTGGTGGAAGTCCTGAGCCGCGAGCTGGACTACACCCCCGCCGACCCGCTGGAGCTGGCCGCCGCGCGCAAGGCCCGTCGGAAAGAACGCCGGGCGCGCAAAGCGAAGAAGAAGGCGCAGGGCTAAATCAGCAGCCGCGCCATCACCAGCCCGACCAGCGCCGCCAGGATGCCCCCCGCCGCCAGCCAGTCCCGCCCGGCCATCACCAGCACGCGCCGTTCGGTGCGCGGCCCGCTGTTCAGCCCGCGCACGGTCATCGCCATGGCCAGCTGGTCGCTGAGCCGGACGGACGCGATCACCAGGGCGGTGAGGATCGGGACGAAACGGCGCACCCGCGCCAGCACATGCCCGCTGTGCATGTCCAGCCCGCGCGCTTCCTGCGCCTGGCGGATCGTCGTGTACAGCCCGGCGGCGATCGGGATGTAGCGCAGCGCCAGTGTGATCGTCAGCCCGGTGGAATAGGGCAGGCCGAGCTGCACCAGCCCGCACACCAGGTCATCATGCCGGGTGGAAAACAGCGGCAGCAGCGCCACCAGCGCCAGCACGTTCGCCCGGATCGCGATCACCAGCGCGACGGCCAGCCCGCCGGTGGTCAGCCGCGCCGGGCCGAGCGCGAACAGCTCCCGCCCCGCCACCACAAACCACGGCTGGATGATCAGGATCAGGATCGTCAGCGGCAGCAGGCTGCGCAGCACCCAGCGGATGTGCCGCAGCGGGATCGCGCCCAGGCGCAGCAGCGCGATGATCCCCACCAGGTAGACCAGCAGCGCCAGCGCGTCTGGCAGCAGGAACGCGGCCAGCGAGCCCGCCACCGCGCCCAGCAGCTTCACCCGTGGATCCAGGCGGTGCAGCCACGAATCCGAATGGACGTACAGGTCAACCGACAGGCTCATGCCTCTGCCTCATCCGCCAGCAGCGCGGCCAGCAGGTCACGGATGCGCAGCGTTGGCCCCGGCAGCGCCAGCGCGCGGCCCAGCGCCACGCTGAACGGCTCCGCCAGCCCTGCGGAGTGCAGCACCTCCGGATCGCCAAAAACCTCCGCGGGCGAGCCATCGGCCGCCAGCGTCCCCCGGCGCAGCACCATCACGCGCTCCGCCTTTGCCGCCAGGCGCAGGTGGTGCGTGACCATCAGCGTCGTGCCGCCCGCGGCGCGGTGGGCCTCCAGCCACGCGATCACGCGCCGCCGCCACAGCCCATCCAGCCCGACCAGCGGCTCATCCAGCACCAAGATCGGGGCCTGCAGCGCGGCGATGCTCGCCAGCGCGATCAGCCGCCGGTAGCTGAAGCTCAGCACGGCGGGCGGGTGGTCAGCGATGCCCGTCAGCGCGAACTGGTCGAGCGTTTCCTCCACGCGGGCCTTAAGCGCCGCCCCGCGCAGGCCCAGGTTGCGCGGGCCAAACGCGATCTCGTCGCGCACGGTGGGGCTGAAGAGCTGGTGTTCCGGCTTCTGAAAGGCGAACCCGATCTCGCGGGCGAGTCTGGCGGTGGGGGTGGTGCGGGTGTCTACCCCGTTGATCAGCACATGCCCCTCGTCGGGGTGCAGCAGGCCGATCAGGTGGCGCAGCAGCGTGGTCTTGCCGCTGCCGTTCACCCCGACGAGCGCCACCAGCTGCCCGGCGGGAATCGCAAAGCGCACGTCCCGCAGGATCACGGGGCCGTCCGGGTAAGCAAAGGTGAGGCCATCAACGGTGATGATGGGCCGGGTATCCGCGTGGTGGTTCATGGGGGCCGAGTGTAGCGCAAAATCCGGTTTCGGGCCGCATCCCGCGATTCAGGCGTCAGGTCAGCGCGTTCAGGACGTTCTGCAGATGCGCGATCGCCTCCCCCGCCAGGTCAAGCACTTCGTAGGCCACGTTGATCGCGGGCGAACGGCGGCTTTCCCGCAAGGCGGCATACCCGGCCTTGGTGCGGCCCTTCGCCACCCGGATCAGGGAACGGGCCTGCGCCAGCTGCAGCCGCACCGGGAACAGGTCATCGCCGCGCTGGGTGGCCAGCCGGGTGTAGGCGTCTTCCACCGCCTGGATCAGATCCTCCAGCGGGCGGCGGTCGCTGGCGCCCTTCAGCGACTGCATCGCCAGGCGCAGGTCGGCCAGCAGCTCGCCGCCATCCAGGGCCGCGTCACCTTCCAGCCGGAATTTCTCCAGGTCGATCAGCTTGAAGTCCAGCTCATGATCGTCGTCGTCGCCCCGCTCGCGCTGGCGCAGCCGCCGCGCCATGATGTTGCGCGAATGCAGGTCGCCATGCATGTAGGCGATCGGGAAGCCCTCCAGCCGCAGCTGGTGGGTCACCAGCTCACCCATCAGGCCCAGGAGCTGCTGCTTGAGGTCGTGGGCGGTTTCCAGCTTGCGCTGCTCCAGCAGGCCGTTGTCCTGAATATAGGCGAAGATGCGCCCGATGTGCGACTGCATGGGCAGCAGGTACAGCTCCCACAGCAGGCCGTAGGGGGCGGTGGTGGTCTTGCGAATCTGGCCCTCGTGCATCCACACCAGGAACGGGCCAAGCTCGGCGTTGATCGCGGCCCGGGCCTGCGGCACCCGCCACAGCATCTCCTCCAGCGTCCGGTAGCGGTTCAGGTCCTGCATGATCATGAAGGCCCGCCCCCGTTCATCGGTATAGGTCGGCTCCGGCACGGTGGCGAAGCAGTTGCGGATGCTGTTGGGCAGCCGCCGGTAGTTCTCGCGCTCCCGGTCAACTTCCACCGTGGGGCCGAACTTGACGATCAGGGAATCGGCGTAGGGGATGTGCAGCAGGCCCGAATCGTCCGTGATCATCGGGTTCCACACGCGCGGCTTCACGCGCACAATATCGCTCTCGGACATGCCCAGGCGCAGGCGCTGGGGCGCGTCCTCCAGGTCCACGCGCAGCCAGTTGCGCAGCGCGGTGCGGATGCTCTCCTGATCCGGGTTGGCCGCCTGCTCCAGCTCCTGCTCGGCCAGCTTGCGATGCACATGCGCCGCCCCCCACTGGATCAGCGGCACGCCGGTGAAGGCCCGCGCCGCGACCAGCGTCCGGGACAGGATCATGAGATAGTCATAGGGCGCGGGGAAAAGCGTTTGCAGCGTGGCGGCCGCGTTCCGCCCGTGAAAGACGCCCCACCACAGCAGCATCGCCGTCTGCAGGGCTTCCTCCGCAGCCGGGTAGTCCTCCACCAGCGGCATCAGGTTTTCGATCACGTAGCACGTGCTCACGATCATCTCGCGCAGCACGTCGCGGTGGGCGGCCACGTCGCCCGCGGTCAGGTTCTGCTGGCGCATGTAATCCGAGACCCACAGCATATCCTGGTCCAGCCCCCACACGCCGCCGGTGCGCTCCGCCACGCGCAGCAGGCGCTCCAGGGCCTGCAGCTGGGTCTGGCGCAGCTGGCCCGCCAGGTCGCGCCGCAGGCGCAGCGCCAGGGCGAGGTCCTTATCCAGCGGGGTGCCGGCGATCACGCGCCCGGCCAGCTGGCGCAGCTGGTTCTGATCCACCAGCCCGTTCAGGATGCCGCGCTGGTCGGCCAGCTGCAGCACCTTCAGCGACCACAGCGTGTCGAAGTCGCTGCGGCCCTCGATCACAAAATGATCGCCCGTCATCGTGCGCTGGCGAACCAGCTGCTCCAGCCGGGGCAGGATGTAGTCTTCCGGCGCGTCCAGCAGGAGCAGCGCCTCCAGGCGGGTCATCTCCACCCCATCGACCCGCTGGCGGTGCTCGCTGGGGAAGTCCGTGGCGAACCACAGCGTGGTTTCCTGGAGTTCCTCGTTGGTCACGTCAAAGCCGTAGGCCAGCAGCCCGGCGACATAGTGCTGCGTGATGCGCACGGCATCCGGGGCGATATCGCCCTGGGGGTTCACGGAGGCGCTGCGCACCATCTCCGGGTAGCGGCGCGGGGCGCGCAGCAGGTCCAGCACCAGGTCACCAACGGTTTGTTCCAGTTCGGGCAGTTTGCGCTTGAGCATAGGGTCACATTTTCAGCCCGCAGGCGGGCGCTCATCTCCACGTTTCGCATCCCATATCTTACCATGCTCGCGGGGCAGGATCGATACTGTGGCAGCGTTTGCTGGCTGGGGTCAGGAGATCAGGGGGCAGGGCCGCAGAAAAAGTTAAAGCTCCAGGTAGTGTGAAGAGGGGGAAACACACAGCCCAGAGCTTTAGAGGGGAAACTGCTTATACTATAGCATGTGTCCACCGTTTAGGATAGTGCTTTTATGCACTTCCTAAACTTGTTCTCATTTTACCAGCATTTCGCGGGTTGTGAACACATTCTGGCACGCTTTAACAAAACTCTGACAAAATGTATCGCTATGCGGCACATACCCTCATGGTTCACACCTGACGTTTGTCACCTGCTGATTTCGGCCGCGGGTTCAGCCTCAGCCTCCCGCTTCTCCCGGTACGGGTACAGCAGCACCAGCCCCAGCGTGCCCATATCCGCGAAGAGCAGCGGCGCCATAAACGGCGCCCCGCGCAGGAAGCGCTCCGGCACGACGGCGTTGCCCGTGGTCAGCCCGCTTTCGATATGCAGGACAAAGCCGATCACGCCCACCAGGATCAGGCCGATCTGCGCCGCGATCAGCACCGCGGTATCGCCCCGGCTGGGCTGCGCGATCGCCCCGTAAGTGATGGTGGCAACCACGGCAAACACGCCGACCACCGTCGGCAGCCACACCCACAGGTTCTCGAAGTTAAAGCGCCCGTGGTCCAGCACGCTGCTCAGCAGCGTCGCCAGGATGCCCAGCCCGACCCAGATCGCGTACTGGCGCGTTTTGGAGAACGGCACACGCCAGCTGAACACCCCCGGGATCACCATCCGCCCGCTGTCCACCGGGTCTTCCAGCACCGCGGCGATCACGCCCAGCACGGCCACCAGCGAAAACGTCAGCGGGCCGATGACGGGCGGGGCGAAGACCAGCAGGGTGAGCGCCAGCGAAGGCGTGCCCGGCCCGCTGGGCGGGATCGCCCGCGCCACGTGGAAATACGCCCCCAGCAGCCCGATCACGGCGCTGACGGCCAGCACCCCGAAGGCCAGCCAGATCGCGGCCGTGCGGCGCCGCAGCGAGATCAGCCCCGCCAGGAGCAGCACCAGCCCGGCCAGCGGGCCAAACACGATCGGGATCATCTCGTTGGGTCGGATCGTCCCGTTCATGCCATGCGCCAGGAAGATATCCAGCCCCAGAAAGGCCAGGTTCATGGCCACCATCAGCATCATCAGCTGGTCGCGGGTCAGCGGGATGCGCCGCCCGGCCAGCACAACCCCATGTTCGTTAAATTGCCAGTTCTTGTTCACGGCAGGCTCTCAATGACTCACTGAAACAGGGGGGCGTGCGCGGATGGACTCTCATCCGGGCGGATGGGGTTCATCCAGGCACACCCCCCCACAGATCACCAGGTCAGGCTAATCAGACTCGGACTCGACCTCGGCCTCAGACTCGACCTCGGCCTCGATCTCCGCATCAAGCTCAGTGTGGCGTGGATGCTCGTAGCCCGCCAGGTGCTGGGCGGCATATTCACGCACTTCGGCGAGATCCTTCAGGACTTCATACGCGCCGTGCCACTGGGAGTAATCCGGCCCCTGCATCCACACACCGAACTTGGCCGTGCGGCCCCAATGATGCCACAGATTGAAGATTGTGAAATCGATCGGCTCGTCGAATGGCTCGGCGGTCAGCGCGCCGGCTTCCTCCAGGGCGATGCGGATATCCTCGCCCTCCTGGGTCCATTCGTTCACGCGCTCGGTGGCGGCATCCGCGGCGACATAGAAGTCATCCACGAAGTTCCGATTATGGCATTCCAGGCACACGGTCTTCATACGCGTCTGGTTGTCGTTCCAGGCCGGGCGGCGGGTGGAGACTGGGGCGAACAGGAACCAGGTCAGGCGGTCGCCCACGTCATGCGTGGTGGTGGCCGCGCCGATCCCGCTGATGTGGCAGATCGCGCAGGTTGCCGCCGGGAAGTCCTCCACCGTGATCAAGCCCGGCTCGGCTTCCCAGTTCCAGGTGTGGCCCATGGTGTGGTAGGCGATACCGTGCGGCGACTCGGTGTAAATCTCGTACTGCGGGTGGTCCGGCCCGATATGGCAGGCGTTGCAGGTTTCGGGCTTGCGGGCTTGCTCCAGGCTGAACTCGTGGCGCAGGTGGCACTGCTGGCACTCGCCAGCGGAGCCGTCTTCATGCGGGCGGCCGATGTTATGGCAGGCGTAGCACGTGAAGCGGGTCAGGGCATCGCCTTCCAGCGCCGCGATCGCGTTACGCGATTTATCCGCCAGGCCCTGCCCCTCGGTGATGTTCAGGTACTGGGTCAGGTGCACCTCGCTCAGGTCCTCCGACCCGGCCACGGCCACATAGGCGGGCAGGCCGTGCCGACTGGCGTTGAACTGGGCAACCTCCGCCGCGTGGCAGGTCTGGCAAAGGGCCGGGGTGGGTGAATTCACCACGTAGGTGCCTTCATGTTCAATCGCGTTCGGATAGTTCTCCGCCACAACATGGCAGTCCTCACACTTCACGTTGGCGGCTGCCATGGTGCTGTGGCCGTACTGCTCCACAATGCCCGGTGTGCTGTTGCGGTGGCATTGCACGCACGTGTTCGTGCTGTTCACCAGGACATTCTGCCGGGCCACAGTGCCGCCTTCGATCTGCTCGGTGGCCAGCGGGCGGAAGATCACGGCCAGCACCACCGCCAGCCCGATAAACACGATCGTTGCCACAACAGCGGTAATCAAGACTCGTTGTCTGGACATAGAAGAAACCCCCTTGTGCTTTCAAACAGGCTCGCCCGCGGGTGACAGGCCGCAGGCAAACGCTATCTGTGCGCAGCGTGTGCGCCTGATCTCAGCATACAGGAGGACACCCCAATCAGCCTTGATCTAGATCAAGAACCTGATGAAAGCAGTCTGTTTAGGCCGGCGGCTGCAAGAGGGCCACCGCGCGCAGCAGTTCGGCGTTTTTCACCGTCAGGCTGGTGCGGCTGACGGCGATCGCGCCAGAGGATTCCAGCGTAGAGAGCGCCCGGCTGAGCGTCTCCGGCTTGATCGCCAGGTGGGAGGCAAGGGTCGAGCGGTTCACCGGGGAAACGGCGTTCAGGAGCGTATCCTCGTCCTGCTTGATCAGGAAACGCGCCACACGGGTCGTCACCGAATAGAGCGCCAGCTCCTCCACCTGATCCACCAGGAACCGGGTGCGCGCGGCCAGAGACTCGATCAGGCTCATCGCCAGGTCGGGGTCCGTCCGGACCGCGTCCACCACGACCGCGCGGCTGAAATTGCAGGTGGTCAGCGGGCTGAGCGCCGCGGCGCTGGCCGGGTTCGGCCCGCCATCCAGCGCGGCCACGTCGTTGAACGATTCCCCCGGCCCGACAAAATGCACGATGTGCTCATCGCCCGCCGTGCTGGTCTTATACACCTTGGCATGCCCCTCATGCACCAGCCACAGCCCGGCGCAGGGCGCGCCATCCAGGAACACGATCTCCCCCGGCTGAAACTGGTAGCAGGTCGCGTTGCGGGCCAGCCAGTGCAACCGCGCCTCGGAAAGGCTGTGGAAATAGCGGTGGGCGCGCAGCTTATCCACCAGCGGGCTTTTGTTGTGTGAATGCAGAAGCGTACCCATAGCACCCCGGATCGCGCGGGGATCATGGCCCCCCCGCAGGTTGTGAGACCTCCATTATAACCGCTGCGGCGCAGAAATCAGCCCGGCTGTGCTGCCCCCTGTTTTTGGCTATACTTAGTGCGCGTCACATGTGGCGCGTGGCCACCAGAAAGGATGCACCCCCATGACCATCAGCCGCGAACAGGTCGAGCACATCGCCGAGCTTGCCCGGCTGGCGCTCTCCGAGGACGAGATCAGCATGTACGCGGAGCAGCTCTCCGATATCCTGGCCTATGTGGAGCAGCTCAGCGCGGTCGACACCTCCGCCGTGCCGCCCACCGCCGCCGTCCTGCCGCTGACCAGCGTGCTGCGGGAGGATGCCGCGCGGCCCTCCCTGACACCGGAGGATGCGCTGGCCAACGCGCCGGATTCCGCCGCGCAGCAGTTCCGCGTTTCCGCCGTGCTGGATGACAGCCCGTAAGCGGGCCACAGGGGGCAGCCATGAGCGAGCAGCAGGATTGCATCCTGATCATTGACAACAGCGAGGATGTCACGCTCCCGCTGAAGCATTATTTTGAGGCGCAGGGTACGCAGGTGATCATCCAGGCAGAGGCGGAGCAGGCGCTGGCGGCCGTGCGCGACCAGCGGCCCGATCTCATCCTGCTGGCGGCCAGCCTGGGGGAGCTTGACGGCCTGAGCCTCTTTCACCGGCTGCGCGGCGCGCCGCGCACCGCGCACATCCCGATCATGTTCCTGGCCGCCTACCGCGACCTGCCGCGCCAGCACGCCCTGCTGGCCGCCGGGGCAGATGACGTGATCACGCGGCCCTTCGACGTGGAAATCCTGGCGCTGCGCATCCGCAACGCGATCCAGCGCTCCCGGCGTGAAGGCACCACCGACAGCGTCACCGGCCTGCCCACCGGCTCGCTGCTCACCGACCGGGAGGGCGTCCTGGCTGCCCAGCCGGGCTGGTGCGCGCTGGATGTGCAGCTCGCGCATTTTGACGCCTTCCGCGCCCGCTATGACTTCATCACCGGCAGCGAGGTGCTGCGCTACGCGGGCGGGGCGATCCTGGAGCTGGTGGAGGAAACCGGGGTGGAAGACGCCTATGCCGGTTTCCGGGGGGAGGCCACCTTCGCCGTGATCGTGCCCTGTGACCGGGTGGCGGCGCTGACCGCCGCTTTCCAGGGGGCGCTGCAGGATGGCGTGCGCCAGTTCTATACCTTTATGGAACGCGACCAGGGCTTTGTGGAAGTGGAGGACGGCCGCGGCGGAACGCGTCAGCACCCGCTGATCGAGGTGCGCGTCAGCCCGGCCTTCGCCGCATGACCCCTGCCCCCCGCCAATCCCGATCCGACGGCCCGTGGGCGTCCTTCGCGGCGGCGCTGACCGCCGCCCACCGGGCGATGCACCAGGCCTACCGGGTCCACCGCCATAACCCCGCCGACCCCGCCCTTAAAGCCGCGTGGGAGCAGGCCGCCGCAGATTTCCACCAGCTTCTGACGGAATATCCCCCTGGCTTCTGGCGCGGGCTGGATGCCCTCCAGGCGGGGGATTCCAGCGGCCTGCCGGAACTCCTGGCCTTTCTGGAAGCCGACCCCTGGTTCTTCCGTTCCGGTTATGCCAAAAGTCGCGCCCTGAAAGCGATCACGCGCGTACCCCTGCCGCCGGAAGCCGTCAGCCGCCTGCAGCAGATCGTGCTGGATGCGGTGGATGGCCGCGACCGGCGCGAATTCCGCTGGTATTGCCGGCTGGCCCGGCGCGTGATTGACCCCGAATTTGTAGCCGCGCTGGAGGCCCGCCGCGCGGGGGATGATCCGGATGTCGCGCGGCGCGCGCGCTGGGTGCTGGATGCGATCGCCACCCACGGCCCGCTGTCACCCGATTCACCCTGAGCCGGAAAGGAAGGGAAACCCCCATGTCGTTCACGATTCACCCGCTGAGGGCTGAAGACCGCCCCCGGGTGCGCGACCTGCTCACCGCCCGCTGGGGCGCCCCGACCGTCGTCGTACACGGTGAGGCCATCGCCGCGGACACGCTGCCGGGCTTCTGCGCGCGGATCGGGGCTGAGCTGGCCGGGCTGGTGACGTACCAGACTGTGGGGGATGCGTGCGAGATCGTGTCGCTGGACAGCCTGCAGGAAGGGCGCGGCATCGGCACGGCCCTGATTAACGCGGTGGTGGCGGCGGCGCGGGCGGCGGGCTGCCGCCGGGTCTGGCTGATCACGACTAACGACAACCTGCCCGCGCTGGGCTTCTACCAGCGGCGCGGCTTCCGGCTGGCGGCGGTGCATCCCGGCGCGGTGGATACCGCGCGCGCGATCAAGCCGCAAATCCCCCTGATCGGGCTGGACAACATCCCCCTGCATGACGAGCTGGAGCTGACACTGGCGCTGGACGCATAAGAGGCTGTTATGCACTTTGCAGCCCTCATCCCCCGGCCCCTTCTCCCTCAGGGCGAAGGGGAGCCAGCTTAGAAGTCCCTCGCCCTGAGGGAGAGGGCTTTAGGGTGAGGGCCAAAGCGCCAGCCCCGAACGTGCGTGATCAGAGTTCATAACACGCTCTAAGCGAGGGGATCGCCCCTGCCACCCGAACCGCGGGCTGCCCGGTGGGGCGGATATGAGCGAAGCGGTGGTTGTGATACTGCGTTGAGGAGCTGCTTGCTGCGGTGATGTCAGCCGCGGCATGGGCAGCGTTGCATTGCCAGGCGGCGCCACAACACCAGGATCCACAATCGCGATTGCATGAATTTTACATAACCAAACCCGATGAACACTATTGGAGCTTACGACTATCTTAAGCTCTGATTCTGTATAATTACTATAATCATCTTCATATTCCGGTAGAAGAGTATCCACTGATGCCAAACGACCAGGCGGTGCGCATCTATAACAGGCGTGGGCAGGGACGCCTGCAAATCGGGGATTACGCCGGCGCGCTGGGCGACTTCACGCGCGCGCTGCTGCTGGACCCCTCCTGCGCGGAAGCCTACCAGAACCGCGGCCTGGCTTACCGCTGCCAGGGTGAGCTGGATAACGCCATCGCCGATTTCAGCCGCGCGCTGCGCTTCGCCGCCCCCTACCCGGACCTCACCTGCGACATCTATTATCACCGGGCGATGACCCGCCTGACCCGCGGCGACCTGATCGGGGCGCTGGATGACCTCTCCTGCCTGATCGCGCAGGCCCCCACCCGGGCCGATGCCTATATCAGCCGCGGGGATATCCGGCGGCGGCTGGGCGATCTCTCCGGGGCGATCAGCGACTTCACCGCGGCCCTGCAGATCGACCCCGAACAGGACACCGCCCTGATCCGGCGCGGCAACGCCTACCGTGACCAGGGGCGGGTGACGGCCGCGCTGGAGGATTACAGCGCCGCGATCGCGCTCCGCACGGCCGAGCTGCGCGCCTACTGCTACCGGGGGCAGCTGCTGCTCCAGCGGGGCGAGTTGCAGGCTGCGCTGGCCGATCTTGAGGCGTACCGGCGCTGGGGTGGCGCGCAGACCTATGGCGATGAGGCCGAGATCACCGCCCAGATCGAGGCGCTGCAGGCGGCGATCATCCTGCGCACCGGGCGGCCGGCAGCGGAATAAGCGCCGCTTGCCAGACGGTGATCCAAAAGCGGGCCGTGGCTGGCCCGCCTGCTGTTTGTATCGGAAGGACCCGGCGCCTACTGGTGCGGGCGCGTGGGCCGGTCGTGCGCGGAATGCGGCCGGTCGTCCGGGTGGGGCCACTCGCCGCTGTGCATCCCGGCGTCCTGCGTCACCGTGGCCACCGCGCGCACCAGCTCATCCACCCCGATGGGCTTGCCCAGGAACACATCGGCCCCGGCATTCATCAGCTCTTCCACGCGGGTCCGGCTGGTATCCCGGCTGAGGATGATCAGGGGGATATGGCGGTGGGCGGCCAGCTGCTGGATATTGCGGCAAATCTCCAGGCCCTTAGCGGCATTCATCTCCAGGCTGAGCACGACCGCATCCGGAGCGCGCAGCGAAATCGCGTAGAACGCGTCGGCGAAACTTTCCACCACCTGCACGCTGTAGCCCAGCCCGTCCAGAATCGCCTTGAACGCGGAGCCGGTTTCGGGGCTGGCTTCGGCGATCAGCACCCGCCGGCCGTGGCCGGCCGCGCTGAGCACGCTGCGCCGCCGCACCCAGGGCTGGTGCCAGCGCGGGCTGAGGTGCACGGGCATCACATCCAGGGTCAGCACCAGGCAGACCTCGCCCAGGTGCAGCTCGTCCCCCTGGCGCAGGCGATACGGCTTGAACGGGGCCAGGCGCTGCCCGTTGATAAACGTGCCGTTGGTGCTTTTCAGGTCGATGATCTCAAGCCGGTCGCCGGTGGCGACCAGCACCGCGTGCCGCCGGGAGACGCCGCGCCCCATCCCGTTGAAGGGGGTCAGGTCCAGCTCCGGCTGGACATTGCCATCCGCGCGGCCCAGCAGCATGCGCTGGTCGGCTTCCAGGCGGTAGCTGAGCGTGGTCTTGTCCACGTGCAGCTCCACCACCCAGGGCGCGCCCAGCCCGGCATCCAGCGGGCCGGTGCGGCGCGGCTGGGCCAGGGGGGCCTCGCTCTGCTCGTCAAACGATCGGGTGCTCAGATCGCTGTCGTCGTAGGTAAAAGCAGGCTGGTCAGGCTTATGGTCGGGCATGGCACAGGCTCACATACTCAGATCGTCAGGGCTGGATAAAGCGGATTAATATTTTAGTCCCGGTGTTAATGTTTTCTCGATGTTATCGTATCCGCCTTCACCAGCGCTGGTTATAGGATAATGGTCATTCAGCGCCCCCGCATCCGCCGGGAGGGCGCAGACCGCCCGGATTATATCCCGTTTGCCGGAAAATTCAGGCCGGTCTGCCGGGGTCAGCCGAGTGACACCGGGCCGCTGTCGGCGGCGTCGCCTTCGGCCCACTCAATCTCGATCTCAAGCGAGCGTTTGGTCGTCTTGCGCTTCGGCTCTTCTTCCACCTTCAGCTCCAGCACAACCTGGTTGGGAATTGACAGGATCAACTCTTCGGCGCCCTGGCGCAGGATCACTTCGTTCTGCGCGAGCCTGTCCGCAAGCTGGTGCAGGAACTCCGCGACATCATGCAGCGCCCTGCGCTCCTCGCTCTTAAACAGCACTGTTTCCTTCGCCATGCGTCTTATCTCCTTAATCATGCGGCCAACGCCATGCCTCCCTTCCTTTCTAAACGGGAACCGGGCGGGGGTCAAGTGAGGGGAACATGAGAGTGCGCGCCCCCGCTGGCGCGTGTTCGATTCGGGGAACTGTTATAGACTTAAGGGTAACCATTATCAATCATACTGTGTATACAGGGGTGACATCATGAGCCAATCCATTCAGGATCGCCTCGCCAGCCGTGATCCCGCGGTGCGGCGGGGGGCGATCGTCAGCCTGGGGAAGTCGGGGGATGGGCGCGCCCTGCCGCTGCTGGCCCGCGCCTACAAGGAAGACCCCGATCCCGCGCTGCGCGCGCTGGCGCTGAAAGCCGGGCAGCACCTCAAAAAGCAGCTGGCCGCCGCCGCGGAAGCGCCCGCCCGCCCCGTGGACAAACGCTACGAGGCGTACATCCAGGCCGGGTATGACGAGGGGCCGCGTGATGCGCCCGACTACATCATGCCGCTGTATGACGAGGACGACGACCCCACCACGGACGGCTACCGCGTGATCGAGCGCCAGGGCGACGACGCCCCGCTCTCCGATGCGGACCGGCGCAAGGCCGCCGACCTGGCCGTCCGCGCCCTGGAGGATTACGACCGCGGGCGGCAAATCGACTCGCTTAACGCCCTGATCGCGGCGCTGGAGCTGAACCCGCGCCTGCGCTTCGATTCTAGCGTGCAGCGTGTCGCCGCCGGGCTGACCGGCCAGCGCGGGGACGAGGCCGCGGTCATCCTGGCCGACCCGCTGCGCCGCCAGATGTATGTCGGGCAGGTGGAGGAAAAGGTCGTGCAGCGGGTCAAAAAAACCGGCGGCGTGAGCTGGGGGGACGTGCTGCTCGACCTCGTGATCCTGGCTGTTGTGATCGCGCTGGGGACGGTGCTGGGGCTGGGCGGGATGAACGCCTTCCTCGTGGACGCGCTGGTTGTTGGCGGCACGGTGCCGCCGGAGACGCTGGCCCTCCTGGAGGGCCTGGGCCTGCCCATGATCCTGCTGGTCGGGCTGCTGACCGGGGTGGCGACCGCGACCGGGGCGCTGATCACCTATACTGCGGTGCATGTGGTGGCCGGGTTCTTCCGCGGCGGGGCCAGCCTGACCGCGACGCTGCACGCCCTGATCCCGATCCAGACCGCGCTGGCCGTGCTTTCTGCGGTGACCGTAATCGTGGCCGTGCTGACCGGCTCGCTGGAGATCGCCGGGCTGCTGGGCGGGCTGGTCTCGCTGGGCGGGCTGTTCTGGCAGGTCAGCGCCCTGAGCAAGGTCCAGGGCTACGGCTGGCTGTCCGGCTGCGTGACGATCATCGTGGCGGCGCTGGCGATCGGCCTGCTGTCGGCGGCGCTGGCGTTTATCGCCGGGTCGCTGCTGGGCAACGCGCTGCTGGCGCTTGTCCCAACGACCGGGCTGCTGCTGGCATTCTAAAATCGCGCGCCTGCCGGTATACTGGGGCTATCCTGGCAGACCGGTTTTCACCTCCCGGAGAGTGTTATGACATACGTCGCGATTGAAGGGGTCATCGGCGCGGGCAAAACGACGCTGGCCCGCCTGCTCCAGCCGGAGCTGGGCGGCACGCTGGTGCTGGAGGTCTTTGAGGAAAACCCGTTCCTCAGCCGCTTCTACGAAGACCGCGCCCGCTACGCCTTCCAGACGCAGATCTTCTTCCTGCTCAGCCGCTACCACCAGCAGCGCTCGCTGGCCGTGATGCCCCGCCCGCTGGTGAGCGACTATATCTTCGCCAAGGATGCGCTGTTTGCCAGCGTCAACCTGGAGGGCGACGAGCTGGAGATGTACCGGCGGGTGCATGCGGCGCTGGCCGAGCAGGTCGCCACGCCCGACCTGCTCGTGTACCTGCGCGCCGATACCGACCGGCTGATGCAGCGCATCGCCCAGCGCGACCGGCCCTACGAACGCAACATGGCCCGCGACTACATCGACAGCCTGCGCCGCGCGTATGACGCTTTCTTCGCGGAGTATGACACCGGGCCGGTGCTGGTGCTGGACGCCAACACGGTGGATTTTGTCGCCAGCGAGGACGACCTGGCCGATGTGCAGAACCGCATCCTGGCCGCGCTGGGCCGCGCCCCGCGCCAGGAGAGCCTGCCCGGCTTCAACGGCGAGCTGAGCGGGGAAGTCCCCGCGCCGGAGCCGGCGCCGGCCCCGCCGCCGCCCGACCTGCCCAACGGCCCGCGCCGCCTGCGCGATTACCAGGCCTTCCACCACTGGCTGGACGAGGCCAAGCAGTTCGACCCCGACCTGCTGCTGAACTTCGTGCTGCTGCAGGAGGAGATCGGGGAGCTGGCGCGGCTGGTGGTGCGCCAGAGCCGCCCCCATGACGAAGCGCCCGCGCTGGACGAGATGGGCCGCGAGATGGCCGACGTGCTGGCCTACCTGCTCAAGCTGGCGAATTACCTCGGCGTGGACCTGGAAGCCGCCTACCTGGAGAAGATGCAGACCAACGTGGGCCGCACCTGGGAATAGCCCCGCCCGAACGCTGCCGCTGACCCGAAGGGACACCCGTGGAACTGCTGCGCTACCTCAAAGCCCGCCGCTGGCCGACCGTCTTTGGCTATGGCCTGTTCATCGGGATGATGGCCGCCGGCTACTACTACAACATCACGTTCATCCAGCTTGGCCTGGTCGATCTCGGCACGCGCGTGATCGGCATGAGCAAGGCGGCGGTGGCGGGGGACATGGCCTGGCTGGCGCTGATCACGTGCCTGGTGGGCCTGCTCTTCGGGCTGCTGATGCAGCGGCGCGGGTGGGGGATGCGCTTCGTGCTGCGCCTGCGCCTGGCCAGCGCCGTGATCGCTGCCCAGACGCTGCTGACCGCGCTGGCGCCGGCCCTGCGCACGGAGGACGCGTTCTTCGGCTGGGTGGTGGCGACCTCGATCGCGCTGGGCGTGGGCGTGCCGGTCACCTTCAGCCTGACGCTGGACCTGATCCCGGTGCGCGACCGGGGCTACGCCGCCGGGCTGATCACGGCCCTGGCCTACTTCGTGGCGGAGGTCTTTTCCACCACGTGGACAATCGACCAGTTCGCCGGGCAGATGCTGGTGATGATGATCCCCGGCGCGCTGGGGCTGGGCGCGCTGGCCTTCCTGCCGCTGCCGTTCATCCGCACGCTGGCCCGCCAGCACACCGACCCGGCCTTCGCCCGCGGGCGCTTCGTGCGGGAGCGTGGGGCAGATGCGCCGCAGGGCGGCGGGCCGTCCCGCCACATGCTGATCATGGTCGTGCTGATGTTCGGCGTGTACTTCGTGGACAGCCTGGGCTTCCTGCGGCTGATCACCGTCCCGGCGTATTTTGAAACGGCGTGGCAGTCCCCCATCTTCGGCACGCGCCTGTTCCTGGCGCTGATGCACGTCCTCACCGCCCTGATCGCGGGCGTGCTGTATAACGCGCTGGATGCCAGAGAACTGTTCCTGTGGATCTTCGGCATCTTCGCGCTCAGCCACCTGATGTACAGCTTCCACAACCGCCTGACCCCCGGCGAGGACGCGGCGCTGGCCATGCCCATGCTGTATGTGACCGCGGTCAGCCTGTACACCGTCCTGAACTTCGCGGTGTGGGCCGATTTCTCCACCCCGCGCACGATCAGCCTGAACGCCGCGCTGGGCGTGGCGCTCTCCGGCTGGACGGCCACCTTCATCAGCACGGCCGTCGCGATCCAGTGGGAGGAAACGCTTTCGCTGGGCCGCCACCTGAACACGGTGGACGCGGTGGCCATGCTCTTTTTCCTGCTGCTGCTGGGCCTGATCCTGCTGCCCGCGCGCGGGCAGGCCGCGCCCGAAAGGACCCGCCCATGAAACGCTTCCTCTCTCTGCTGGCGCTGGCCGCCCTGCTCCTGCTGGCCGGCTGCGAGGGCCAGACGTTTTACCAGGGATCGCTGGTCACCGGCGACCGGCACGTCCTGAGCGCCGGGGAGACCCTGCCCGGCGAGCTGCTGATCACGGAGGGCGAGTTTGTGCTGGAAGAAGGCGCCGCGCTGGAAGGCTCGCTCTATGTGCTGGGCGGCAGCGTTCGCATCGACGGGACGGTGCGGGGCGGCGTGTCGCTCTTTCTGGGGGCGCTGGCGCTGGGCGAAACGGCCGTGATTGAAGGCACGCTCAACATCTCCGGCGGGGAGCTGGCGCAGGACCCCGCCGCCACGATCCAGGGCGCGATCACCTATGGCGCGGAAGGCCAGCTTGACACCCTGCCGGAGGGCGACCGCGGCCTGCTCAGTGGCGTGTCGATGTTCTGGCTGGTGGCGCAGGGGGTGCTGGTGGCGGCGCTGGGCGGGCTGCTGGCCCAGTTCGCGCCCCGGCGGCTGGCCCGCGCGGCGGAGACCGTGCGCCGCTACCCGGTCGCGTCCGGCGCGATGGGCCTGCTGCTGTTTATCGTCGGGCCGGCGCTGCTGGTCTTCATGGCGCTGACCGTGATCCTGATCCCGCTGACGGTGCTGGGCATCCTGGCCGGGGTGCTGCTGATCGCCTCCGGCTGGTGCGCGACCGGAGCCGTCCTGGGGGACTGGCTGGCGGGGCGGGTGCGCCGTTCGCTGCCCCGCACGCTGACCACGTTCGCCGGCACGCTGATCGTCGTGGTCGCGTCCGGCCTGCTGCTGGTGCTGCCGCTGGGGGCGGTGGTGTTCTTCCCGCTGGCGGCGGCGGGCGTGGGCGCGGTGGCGCTCACGCGGTTCGGGTACGTCACGTTCGTGCCCGCGCTGGATCGGGCCGCCAGGGCTCCGGCTGCACCCGGCGGCGATTCGTAATTTCCTCCGGGCGCGTTATGATCCCGGCTGTGCGGGCCGCTGACGGCCCGCTTGTGTGTTGCCATGCCGGGTGAGCCTGATGTCCCTGCGCGCCGCCGCGACCTCGTATCGAGCCAATGCCCTGTTTTTTGCGTATCTCATCCTGCTGGGCGGGGTGACCGCGTTTGGATTCTCCGCGATCTTCGCGCGCATGGCCGACGCGCCGGGATTCGTCGTGGCGACCTGGCGCGTGGGCGTGGCGGCCGTGTTCCTCACCGGGCCGTACCTGCGCCAGCCGCGCCCGCAGCGCCGCATCAGCCGCTCGGCCCTGCGCCGCCTGCTGATCGGCGGCACGATCTTCCCGATCTCGCTGGGCGTCTTTCACGTGGCGCTGGATTACACCAGCGCGGCGAATGCCACCTTCCTGGGCAACATCGCCCCGATCTGGGTCGGGCTGATCACGCTGCTGGTGCTGAAGCGGGCGCTGCCGGGCCTGTTCTGGCCGGGGGTGGCGGTTTCGCTGGTGGGCGCAGCCCTGATTGTGTTCGGGGATGGCGGGCTGGCAGGCGTGCGCGGCGGTGACCTGGTCGTGCTGGCCAACAGCCTGGTGTGGGGCGTGTACCAGCTCTACACCGCCCATTCGCGGGCGCGGATCAGCACGCTCACCTGGGTGTGGGGCGTGGTGGTGATCAGCAGCCTGTGGATGATCCCGATCGCGCTGCTCAGCGGCTACGCGCTGACCGGCTACGCCGCGCCGACCGTGTGGGCCATGCTCGGCTCCGGTGTGATCTCGCAGTCGCTGGGCTTTATCGCCTACAACTATGCCCTGGGAAAAATCGACGCGGCGCGCGTCTCCGTGCTGAACATGCTGCAGCCGGTGATCACGGCGGTGGTGGCCTACCTGCTGCTGGCGGAGCCGTTCGGCGGGCTGCGGCTGGTGGGTGGCGGGCTGGTGCTGGCGGGCGTGTACCTTGTCAACCGGGGGCCGGGCCAGGCAGAAAAAAACGCGCCCGAAGGCGCGTCAGAGGTGTTGCCGGCAGACGGTAACTAGAAGAACTTCACCACGATGTCGGTGATGATGTTCGCGGCGGTATCGCTGCTGCCCACGGCGTGCAGCATGTGGCGGTAAATCTCCCGCAGCTTAAGCATCTCAATCACGTGTTCCATGTCCTTCGCGCCATCAAACAGGCTGGCGAGCGCGGTGGCGTACAGCGTTTCCATGCGGTTGTCGATCTGCTTGGCGCGCACGGCGTGGTCATCGGCCACGTTGGGGTGGTGCTCCAGGCGCTGCATCGCCAGGTGCAGCTCCTTGGCGGCGTCATTCAGCATCTGCGCCATCTCCACCAGATGATTCGTGGGCTTCACGTTCAGGATGTCCATCTCGTTTACCACGGAGTACATGTAGTCCAGCACATCATCCAGCGCGCGCGACAGGGCGAAGATGTCCTCACGGTCAATCGGCGTGATGAACGTGCGGTTGAGCTCGTCGATCAGAATCCGCCGGACTTCATCGGCATCCTTCTCAATGGCGCGAACGTGCTGCGCGTTGCGATTGGTGGGCTTGCTCATGTACACCACCAGGGCTTCCCCCCCCGCCACCACCAGCTCTGACTGCTGGATTAGGCGGGCCAGAAACACGTTCTGACGACCTGGCAGCGCCGAGCGGATGCGGTCTTTGATGCGATCAATTGGGCTGTTCATGGGTGACGACGCTCCTTAAGCTGCTCTGACCAGGACGACAATGCCCGGAATTCTTCATGCACCGGCGGGGCTGGTGCGCCGGCCCCGCGACTCTGACGAAACAAAACCAGCGGGCCTCAACTTCCCCCGCTGCATTAACTGGTACGTTGAAAATTTTAAGTTTGTGTTAAATCTATACCTATCTTTTAACATAATTCGGCTCGGAATTCAAGCGGCAGTTACCAGCGTACTGCCAAACGCCCGTGTGCAGCGCCGGACGTCAGTCCAGAATCACGCGCGTGAGCAGCAGGTAGATCAGCGCGCTGACCCCCGACGCCGCCGGAATGGTGAACACCCAGGTCAGCAGGATGTTGCGGAACACCCTCCAGCGCACCATCCGCGCCCGTTCCGCGCTGCCTGCCCCGATGATCGACGAGCTGACAACCTGGGTCGTGCTCACCGGGCCGCCCAGCAGCGCCGCGCCCAGGATCACGCCCGCCGAGGCGACCTGCGCCCCCAGGCCGTGGATGGCGCGCACCTTGTAGAACTTGCTGCCCAGCGTGCGGATCACGCTCCAGCCGCCGAAAAGCGTGCCCAGCGCGATCGCGGCGGCGCTGATGGCGATCACCCAGGTTGGCACGACAAATTCATCCAGCACCCCGGTGACCATCAGCCCCAGGGTGATGATGCCCATTGTCTTCTGGGCGTCGTTCGTGCCGTGGGAGAGCGCCAGCATGGTGGAGGTCACGAGCTGCCCGCGCTTGAACCACACATTGATGCGCGGCGAGGCCTGGCGGCCCAGCATGCGCAGGAAAGCCACCACGATATACCCGGCGATCATGCCCAGGATGGGGGAGATGAACAGGGCCAGCAGGATTTTGCTCAGGCCGCTGACAATGATGTGCTCCAGCCCGTAACCCACCCACACCGCGCCGATCATGCCGCCGATCAGGGCATGGGAGGAGCTGGAGGGGATGCCGAACGTGACCGTGACGATGTTCCACAGGATCGCGCCGAGCAGGGCCGCGATCACCACTTCGAGCGTCATCGCATCGGAGGCGATCACCTCGCTGCCCACGGTTTTCGCCACAGCCGTGCCAAAGAGGAACGGCCCGGCCGCTTCCGCCACGGCTGCCAGCGCCAGCGCCCGGCGCGGCCCCAGCGCGCGGGACGAGATCATCGTCGCCACGACATTCGCGGAGTCCATCAGGCCGTTCCAGAAATCATAGAAGATGGCGATGGCGATCAGGATAATGGCTGAGGTAGGCAGATCGGGCACGAGAGCGTCCTCCTGAGCAGGGCAAAGCGGAAACGAAACCCAGCGCGCAGGCCGTATCGCTCGCTGGGGTGGCGCCAGTATACCATATGTTTAAGGGTTTGTTAAATTTCGTTTAAGTGATTTTAATGCGGCGCCCAGCGGAGACAGAGGCAGGTGGCAAGAGTCAAGAGGCAGGAGAGAAGCGGCACAGCGCCGAGCGAAAAGCGCAAAGGCAAAGGCATGTCCGGTTGTAGGGGGCGTTCGCGAACGCCCCGCCGCGTCCACCAGCGGTGAGGTGTTTATTCCCCCCAGAATTGATCGTATAATGAGATTATTTAAGGCGAAACTTAATTTCTCTCAGTACGTACTAAAGATTCACTGAGAGGGAGACTGCCTGAAGGCAGAATGATTCAAGAGGGGAAACGACCGATGGAAACTGTAGCACAAACCCACCCCGGCAAGGGCTGGCAGCGCCCGTTCTTCACCATCTGGACCGGGCAGGCGCTTTCACTGGTGGGCAGCCGCGTGGCCATGTTCGCCCTGATCTGGTGGGTGACCGACACGACCGGCTCCGCCACCGTCCTGGCGCTCTCCACGCTGTTCGCCATGCTGCCCCAGATCGTGCTTGGCCCGGTGGCCGGGGCGCTGGTGGACCGCTGGAACCGCCGTGTCGTCATGATCGTGGCCGACAGCGCGATCGCGCTGGTCTCGCTGTGGCTGGCCTTCCTGTTCTGGAGCGGGCAGATCCAGATCTGGCACGTGTACGTGATCATGCTGGTGCGGGAGCTGGGCGGCATCTTCCACTGGCCCGCGATGCAGGCCAGCACCTCGCTGATGGTCCCGAAGGAGCATCTGGCCCGCGTGGGCGGCGTGAACCAGGCCATGTTCGGCCTGCTGAACATCGTCGGCCCGGCGCTGGGTGCGCTGCTGCTCTCCATGACCGCGATCCACACCATCATGCTGTTGGATGTCGTGACGGCGGCCTTCGCCATCCTGCCGCTGTTTTTTGTGCGCATCCCGCAGCCCGCCGCCGCCAGCGGCCCGGTGGGCGCTTCGCTGTGGGCGGATATGAAGGCGGGCGCGCGCTACCTGTTCGCCTGGCGCGGGCTGATGATCCTGCTGGCGCTGGCCCTGCTGTTCAAGGTGGCGCTGACCCCCGCGTTTGCGCTGCTGCCGCTGCTGGTGACGCAGCACTTCGGCGGGGACGCGCCCGCGCTGGCCGGGGTGGAGGCGGCCTTCGGCGTGGGAGCGATCCTCGGCGGGCTGCTGCTGGGGGTGTGGGGCGGCTTTAAGCGCAAGATTCACACCGTCATCCTGGGCGTGGTCGTGCTGGGCGTGTGTATGGTGGGGGTGGGCGTGCTGCCGGGCACGGCCTTCGCCATCGCGCTGGCGCTGCTGTTTGTGATGGGGGTCTCCGCCGCCATGACCGACGGGCCGCTGTTCGCTATCATGCAGGCCACCGTCGCGCCGGAGATGCAGGGCCGCGTGTTCATGCTGTTCGCCAGCCTGGTCACGCTGTCCTCCCCGGTGGGGCTGGCGATTGGCGGGCCGGTGGCGGACGCGCTGGGCGTGCAGGTGTGGTACGTGATCGCCGGGGTGCTGTGCCTGGCCAGTGTACTGGGGGGAATGTTCTTCCCCGCGCTGATGCGCCTGGAGGACTACCAGCAGGCGGGGGAGCCGGCCGGTCAGCCTGCCGGGGAGCCGGGCCCGGCCCCGATCATGCCTGCCCCGGTGGGTGAGCCGGCCGCTGACTGATGCGCGAGATCGGAGGGGGGCGGCGCTCACACACCGGGCGCTGCCCTACAGCGGGGGGAGAGACCCAGAGCCTGTGTTAAAATCAAGCGTTGATGGCAGGTCAGAACTGCTCACGGATAAAGCCGCGTTGATATGAGGGGGCTATGAAAAACTACTACCGCGTCATGCTGGGTGCAAAGAGCGTTCATGTCAGCGAGTGCATTGCCGGAGGCTTTATTGGCACGGACTTTGAGATTAATCAGGATCTCACCCACAAACTCCCTGCTGATTGGCGTGCATTCAACAAGGAATTTACCCCTGTCTTTCTCAAGAATCGCCCGGACAAATCCAGAATTGCCGCAGGGCTGGCCTGTGGTGCGCTCTGGACGGTTTCGAAAGGCATCCTTAAGGGTGATATTGTGCTCTGCCCGGATGGGGAGGGACACTATCATGTTGGCGAGGTGATTGGTGATTATATCTATGCGCCTGTGCCGGGTGGAATCCTGCCCCATCGGCGTGCCGTACAGTGGTTCCAGCAGACCATCAACCGCGACGATATGAGCGAAGCGCTTCGAAGATCTGCTGGTTCCGCCGGAACTGTGAGCAACATCACCGGCTATCGCGATGAAATCGAGCGTCTGCTCAGCGGCATTACTCCACCCAGATTCATCGTTACGGATGAAACCATTGAAGACCCTGCCGTTTTTGTCATGGAAAAGCACCTGGAGGAATTTCTGGTAAGGAACTGGCGGCATTCCCTGCTGGGGCAGTCGTACGACATCTACCAGGAGAACGGTGAACAACTGGGTCAGCAGTTTCCAACGGACACCGGGCCAATCGACATTTTTGCCATCAGTAAGGACAAAAAGACGCTGCTGGTTGTGGAACTCAAGAAAGGCCGGGCCAGCGACGTAGTCGTCGGTCAGATACTGCGCTATATGGGCTATGTGCAGGAAGAACTGGCCGAAGAAAACCAAACTGTGCGGGGCGCTATTATCGCGCTGGAGGATGACCCCAAACTGCGCCGCGCGTTAGCGATGGTCCCAGATATTGAATTCTACCGTTACCAGATCAGTTTTAAGTTGTTAAAGGCATGAAATGAAAGCAGGGGGACAGTAGGCAGGGCACACAACAAAAGAGAGATTTCTTTCAGGATTAGCCTGATTATTGCTGCCCCCCTTGCAGACGGGCTATCTCCCCCACAAGTCCTCGCGGATGAAGAACGCGCCATCATACCCGCTGACCGCGTACAGGGTGCGCTGCGCGTCGTCGCCCTTCACCGCGTAGACGCGATACGTCAGGCGCCCATTGGTCGCGTTGCCCAGGTAGCGGCCCCTGTCCGCTATGGTGAAGGGATCGTCAAACAGCACGTAGGTTGTCTCCCCGATCGTGATGCGCTCGTTTTCCACGCCGCTGACCGTGCCGATCACGGGGGCGCCAACGGCCGCGCAGCCCGCCAGCAGGCCCAGCCCGGCCACGACCAGCGCCAGCACCATCACTCGCTTTTTCATCAGGCCACCTTCTCCCTCGCAGGGTCGCGGCAGGATACACGGGCGGCGCTCACGCGTTCGGCGCCGCCTGATGATCACCGCGCGCTGTTCATGCAAGCATGGCAAATCCCATCAAAGATCAGATGCTCGGCTTCAAGTTCGAAGTGGTGCGCGGCTCTGACATGCTGCACCAGCGGCTGGACCTCAGCGCGGTCAAGGGTGATTATCTTCCCGCATGACCGGCAGACCAGATGATGGTGGCTTGTCGCGCCTGAGATCGTGTAGATGCTGCCTTTGCCCGGCAGGTCTGCGCGCACCACCAGCCCCACCTCGGTCAGAACTTCCAGCGCGCGATAGACCGTGGAGCGATCAATGGAGGGGTCAAGCTCGCTGACCTTGCCCTGTACCGCCGCAATCGTGGCGTGGCCAGCCAGCTCACAGACGGCATCCAGGACAATCAGGCGCTGCATGGTCACGCGGTAGCCTTTCGCCCTGAGCGCCGCGATATAATCCCTGTCCTCGTGAGACATGCGACCTGCTCACTTTCTCCCGAACCTTATCCTGCACAAGTATGGTAACAATCGCAGTTTGTTGCAATAAGGCCCGGTGCGGGTGAATTCTGGTAGGGTAAAGCATTGATACCGGTGAGATGAGAATAGGAGACAGCATGGGAACGCATCATCATCACCAGCATGAGACCAACGGCCACCATCACGCGGAGGACCACCGGCATGATTCGCCGGTTGGCGGGCTGTTCGGCGTGATTGGGGCGGCCCTGCACCTGCCGGGCTTCGGGCATGACCATGATCATGGCTACACGGAACTGGCAGCAGACAGCGTGCTGCATGACAACAATCTTGGGATCCGCACGGTATGGCTGGCGCTGGTCGCCCTGGGCCTCACCACCGTGCTGCAAATCATCATCTATATTGCCAGCGGCAGCGTCGCGCTGCTGGCGGATACGGTGCATAATGCCGGCGACGCCCTTAATTCGCTGCCGCTGCTGGTGGCGTTCTATATCGCGCGCCGCGCCCCCTCCCGCCGCTACACCTACGGCTATGGCCGGGCTGAAGACCTCGCCGGAATCCTGATTGTCATCTCGATTGCGTTCAGCGCGGGCTATATCCTGTTTGAATCGGTGCAGAAGCTCTTGGACCCGCAGCCCCTGACCAACCTGCCCTGGATCGCGGCCGCAGCCGTGATCGGATTCATCGGCAATGAGCTGGTCGCCATCATGCAGATTCGGGTTGGCCGCCAGATCGGGTCGGACGCCATGATCGCGGATGGGCAGCACGCCCGGATTGATGGGCTGACCTCGCTCTCGGTGCTGGTGGCGGTGGCCGGCACCCTGATCGGGCTGCCCATTCTTGACCCGATCATCGGCATCCTCATCGCGTTCGCCATTGTCGGCATCACCTGGAACGCCATCAAGACGATGTGGTATCGCCTGATGGACGCTGTTGACCCGCATACGCTGGCTCATATGGAAACCCACATCGCACATGTGCCGGGTGTGGACGGGGTATCCGACCTGCGGGCGCACTGGGTGGGGCATCGCCTGGTGGCGGAAGTCACTGTGAGCGTGGGCGGCACGTTGTCTGTGGCGGAGAGCCAGGCGATAACGCAGCAGATCCGGCAGGAAATGCGCCAGGTTGTCAGGCAACTGGGCGATGTCACCATCGAAGTCCGGCCGGGTGATGGCGCGTCGTAGCTCGCCAGGGGGTGCGGCCCCCCGCAAACTCTCCCTGTCTATTACGCAGAAACAGGCCAGAGCGGGCGGCGCTCATGCGCTGAACGCCGCCCGCCCCGTAGCGCTGCCGGCTACTGCGACCACTCCGTCGGGACGCGGTCCCAGCGGTGCGCGCGCAGCTTCGCCACCAGCTCCGGCGGCAGCGCGGCCCCGTCACTGGTGGCGGTGTTCATCTCCACGTGGCGCAGCTTGCGCATCCCGGGGATGATCGTGCTGACCGCCAGGTTCGCCAGGATGAAGCGCAGCGCCATCTCCGGCATGGTCATGCCCGCCGGGATCAGCGGACGCAGGGCCTCCGCCCGGTCCACCGAGGCGTTCAGGTTCTCCGGCACGAAGTACGTGTTGCGCCAGTCGCCTTCCGGCCAGCGGGTGTCTTTGGTCAGTGTGCCGGTCAGCGTGCCTTCGTCAAACGGCACGCGGGCGATCACGGCGATATCCAGCTCCTGGCACAGCGGGAACAGGTTGTCTTCCGGGGCCTGGTCGAAGATGTTGTAGATCACCTGCACGGCGTCGATCAGCCCGGTGTGCAGCGTCTGCAGGACGTTGTCCGGCTCCCAGCGGTTAACACTGACGCCCAGCGCCGTCACCAGCCCCTCGCGGCGCAGGTCATCCACCGCGCGCTGCCAGCGCTCATCTTCCGCCCAGGCGTCCTCCCACACGTGGAACTGGAGCAGGTCCAGCCGTTCCACGCCGACATTCTCCAGGCTCTTCTCCGCGTACTCGCGGATGTACTCCGGCGGGAACACGTCCATCAGATCGAAATGCGATTGTGAGGGCCAGACCCGGTTCTTCGGCGGGATTTTGCTGGCCAGGTACAGGCGGCGCTCGCGGTAGGCCTGCACCAGATCGCCCAGCAGCCGCTCGCTGTGGCCGTCGCCATAGGCCCAGGCCGTATCGAAGAAGTTGACGCCCAGCTCCACCGCCCGGTGCAGCGCCTGCAGCGATTCGTCATCATCGGAGCCGGTCCAGCCGGCCATGCCCCACATGCCGTACCCGATCTCGCTGACCTGCCAGCCCAGCCGTCCAAAACGCCGGTAATGCATCTTCTGCCTCCTTGCGTGATTGCCGGTAAAATCATGCGCCCGCATGGAAACCCATGCGCCGCATGCGATCCATGCGCCCGTCTGTTTAGAGTATAATACAGGCGGACAGCGTTACCCGGTAGCACACGGCCCCCACAAAAAGATAGAGGAGTGTTTCATGATCCCCCGTAAAGTCTTTGGACGCACCGGCCACGAGAGCACGCGCATCCTGTTTGGCGCGGCGGCTCTGCACGCGGCGACGCAGGAGGAAGCCGACCAGACCCTGGAAGTGCTGCTCAAATACGACATCAATCACATCGACGTGGCCAACAGCTACGGCGTAGCGGAGGAGCGGGTCGGCCCGTGGATGCCCGCCCACCGCGACAAGTTCTTCCTGGCGACCAAAACCGAGGAGCGCACCTATGACGGCGCGTGGCGTCACCTGGAGCTTTCGCTGAAGCGCCTGCAGACCGATCATATCGACCTGTGGCAGATGCACATCCTGGTAGACCCCGACGAGTGGCAGACGGCCATGGGGCCGGATGGCGCGCTGAAAGCCTTCATCCAGGCGAAGGAAGAGGGCATCGTCGATTACCTGGGCGTCACCGGGCATAACATCACCATCGCCGAGATGCACCTGCGCAGCCTGGAACGCTACGACTTCGACAGCGTGCTGCTGCCCTATAACTACCCCATGATGCAGCTTGACAGGTACCGGGCCGATTTCGAACGGCTGATGGCGCTCTGCGCGGAGCGCAACGTGGCGGTGCAGGCCATCAAGGGCCTCTGCGCCCGGCCGTGGGGCGACCGCCCGCACACCCACGCCCCGTGGTACGAGCCGCTGGCCGACCCGGCCGAGATTGAGCTCGCCGCGCACTGGGTGCTGGCCAACCCGCAGATGTTCCTGAACAGCCTGGCGGATATCGCCCTGCTGCCGCACCTGCTGGAGGCCGCGGATCGTTTTGACCCGGCGGCGGCAGATCAGGCCGTGCTGGGCGAGCAGCTGGCGCAGCTGGCGCTGGCCCCGCTGTTCGAGTGATGCCACGCGCCGCGCCTGCGGCCGGGCGGGGAACCGCTTGAGCAGTTCGTTGTTTTGTGTGATAGTAGCAGGGGATGGCCTGTCGGTCTGTCCTGATGTTCAGCCGTCAACCAGACCGGGCGCCATCCCCTTTTGCAGCATGATCCGGTGCGCCGCTATGTCAGGGGAGGGATAGCGCCATGCGTGAACACATTAGCACGTTTTCATCCACGATCAGCCAGACGGTCCGGCTGCCGTACCTGCTGACCCTGCCCCACGGTTACAGCAGCGCCGCCGATCCCTGGCCCCTGATCCTGTTTCTGCACGGCGCGGGCGAGCGCGGCACCGATGTGGACGCTCTGCGCGTCTACGGCATGCCCAGGGTCGCCACCCGCGAGCGCGAGTTCCCGTTCATCACCGTGTCGCCGGTCTGCCCGGTGAATCACTGGTGGCTGGATTACATGCCCGTGCTGATCGACCTGGTGGACGATGTGCAGGCCCGCTACCATGTGGACCCCGACCGCGTGTACCTGACCGGCCTGAGCATGGGCGGCTATGGCACCTGGCACCTGGCGGTGGAATACCCCGATCGCTTCGCGGCCATCGCCCCGATCTGCGGCGGCGGCCTGTGGGCCTACGGCCTGCCGGAGCGGGTGGCCGAGATCAGCCATGTGCCGGCCTGGGTCTTTCATGGCGCGCAGGATGATGTCGTGCCGCTGGAGGCCTCCGAGGTGCTGGTGAACACGCTGAAAGCGGCCGGCGGGGACGTACAGTTCACCGTCTACCCGGAGGCGCAGCACGACTCCTGGACGGCGACTTACGATAACCCGGAGCTGTACGCGTGGTTCCTGGCCCAGCGCCGGGGGCAGGGATAAGCGTATGGCGTTCTGGGAGGGCCGGGTGCGCAGCGGGCTGATCACCCTGCACTTTATGACGAACATCCCCGCGCCGGAGGCAGGCGAGGGCCTGCCGCTGGTGATTATCCCCGATACGGCTGAATCGGCGGAGGACTACCTTGACCTGATGCTGGCGCTGGCCCCGCGCCCCTGTTACGCGCTGAGCCTGCGCGGGCGCGGCCAGAGTGGTTCCCCCATGCAGGGGTATGCCCTGGAAGACCACGTGCGCGATATTGCAGCCCTGGTGGACAGCCTGGGCCTGGCGCGCTTCGCGCTGCTGGGCTACGGGCGCGGGGTGGCCTACGGGCTGGCCTTCGCCGCGCTGCACAGCGAGCAGGTCGGCGGGCTGATCGTGGGGGATTACCCGGCGGAGCATCCCGCGGTGGAGCCGGACTGGGTGGAAGACACCCTGGATACCACCTGGCGGGGCGCGCCCGTCTCCCAGCGCCTGATGCGCCACGTGGCGGAGGGGCTGCAGCGTGACGGCCGGGCGGTGGCGCTGTGGGAGGTGCTGGACATGATCCCCTGCCCGACCCTGATCATGTACGGCGCGGGGCCGGGCGCGCGCCTGTCCCTGGGGGAGGTGGAGCGCTACCTGGAGCTGCTGCCGAATGCGCGCACGGTGCGTTTTGAGACCAGCGGCCACGCCCTGTGGGAGCCGGACCTGGGCCGCTTCATCATCACGATCGGGAATTTCCTCCAGCAGCTTGATACGGCCGACGACACAAGCTCTAGAAAATAGTACGGCTACGCTAGACGCGGTATTAATAGCGTCGCTTTGATGGTTTTTACCTATTTAATGCGGCCATAGCCTTTCGCATGCGGTTATCTTACTCATCCGACTACTCGTAGGGCGGTTCGCGAACCGCCCCTACAAGGCCCGCATGGACGCGTACCCGCACTATTTTGTAAAAAATCATCAAAGCGACGCTACGCACCGGGCATGTCAATCAACCGAAAATGATGACACCATAGCCGCAGTAAACAGGTAAATGCCATACCATCCAGCGGGCGCTGACTCCCCATCACCTGCTATAATCGGGGCATCTGCCCGTTCCCCCCGGCTGGCGATAACCCCAGCCCCTGCCCATGATTGTGAGTACCTGCCAGATCGAGCTGACGCTGCCCGGCGTAGGCTCACTAAAAGAAAAGCGCGGCATCCTCAAAAGCCTGCTGGCCCAGGTGATGAAAAAGTTTCGTGTCTCCGCGGCGGAAGTGTATCTGCATGACGTGTGGCAGTCCAGCACGATCGGGCTGGCCGTGGTGAGCACCAGCGCCGTGCATGGCGAGGGCGTGCTGGAGAATGCCGTGCGCTGGATTGAGGCGACCCACCCCGAAGTGATGGTCGTGGATTACGACGTGGAGAGCCTGCACCTGTAGGGGCGGCCTGCCGCGGATTCGCGGCCGCTTCTGGTGAACAAAATAACGAGAGTGTGGTATACATTAGGATACACCGTTCAGCCCGCCGGCGGGCTATCCTGCTCGGCCCCCGGTAGAGCCACCCAGAAAGCGGAGCCTTTATGTCCTCACAAGCAATCACCCTCCCCTCCGGCCACACCCGTATCGACACCGCCGAAATGCGCGGGATCGTCAAGCGCTTTCCCGGCGTGCTGGCCAACGACCAAGTGGATTTTGAAGTCAAAGCGGGCGAGATTCATGCGCTGCTGGGCGAAAACGGCGCGGGCAAAAGCACGCTGATGAAGATCCTCTACGGCCTGTACCATCAGGACGAGGGCGAGATCTACATCAACAGCGCGCTCTCCCGGCTCGAATCCCCCTCAGACGCGCTGGCGCAGGGCATCGGCATGATCCACCAGCACTTCATGCTCGTCCAGACCCTCACGGTGGCGGAAAATGTCGCGCTGGGGATGAAAGCCGCGGGCATGACGCTGGACCTTGACCAGGTGAAGTCCCGCCTGCTGGAGCTTTCCGCAATCTACGGCCTGAAGGTCAACCCGGATGCCTACATCTGGCAGCTTTCCGTGGGCGAGCAGCAGCGGGTGGAGATCATCAAGGCGCTCTACCGGGGCGGCGCGCTGCTCATCCTGGACGAGCCCACCGCCGTGCTGACCCCCCAGGAGGTGGACGAGCTGTTCGTCACGCTGCGCCAGATGCGCGAGCAGGGCCACGCCCTGATCTTCATCTCCCACAAGCTCTACGAAGTCCAGGCGCTGTGTGACCGGATTTCCGTGATGCGCGACGGCCGGATGGTGGACACCGTGCCGAACAACGGCATCGAGCAGCGCACGCTGGCCCAGATGATGGTCGGGCGGGAGGTCAAGCTGCAGCCGGATCGCCCCGCGGTGACGGTGGGCGATGTGCGGCTGGCGCTTCGCGACGTGGTGGCGCATAACGACCAGGACCTGCCCGCGCTGGAAGGCATCAGCCTGGACGTAAAGGCGGGCGAGATCGTGGGCGTGGCGGGAGTCTCCGGCAACGGCCAGCGCGAGCTGGCAGAGGTGATCGCCGGGCTGCGGGATGTCAAAAGCGGGGCGGTCGCACTGGGCGGGAAGGATGTCACCCATGCTTCCGTGGCAGACCGGCTGGCCGTGGGCCTGTCGTACATCCCGGAGGAGCGCAACCGGCACGGCACGATCGGCGTGTTCTCCGTGGCGGAGAACCTGATCCTGCAGAACCACGGGCATGAGCCGTTCGCGCGCGGGATATTCTTTGACTTCGCCAGCATCGGCAGCCACACCCGGGCGATGATCGAGAAGTTCAACATCAAAACGCCTTCCGCCGATACCCCGGTGAAAAATCTCTCCGGCGGCAACGTGCAGAAGCTGATCCTGGCGCGGGAGCTTTCCCGCAACCCGGTCTTCCTGATCGCGGCCCAGCCCACGCGCGGGGTGGATATTTCCGCGACGGAGTACATCCGCCGGGTGCTGATGCAGCAGCGCAGCGAGGGGGTGGGCATCCTCCTGATCTCGGAGGACCTGGACGAGATCATGGCCCTCTCCGACCGGATCGTCGTGCTGTACGAGGGGCGGATCATGGGCGAGCTGACCCGGGAGGAGGCCGACGTCGCCACGCTGGGCCTGCTGATGGCCGGCTCCACGCTGGAGCAGGTCCGCGCGGAGGCGTAAGCGAAATGGGATGGGGGCATAACGCCCCCTTTTTGTATGTTGTTTGGGGGAAGTGTGGCTATTCCAGATTTTCAGAGCCTGATGCTGCCGTTAATGAGAATCGCGGCAGATGGAAAAGAACACAGTTTGCGTGAAGCAATTGATGCACTCGCGGATGAATTTTCGCTTTCCGAAGAAGAGCGTGAAGAGTTGTTGCCCAGTGGACGCCAGTCACGATTTGATAATCGTGTTGGGTGGGCAAAAACATACCTGACAAAAACACGTTTGCTTGAAAGTACAGGGCGAGGCACCTTTTGCATTACTGATCGCGGGCAACGTGTGTTGCAGCAAAATCCGCAGCGAATCGATTTGCGCTACCTGGCACAATTCCCCGAACTTGAGGAGTTCAGGCAGGGCGCGAACAAAGATGATAATGGAGCCTCTGTGGAAGCAGTTAAGACAACCACAGACACCGGCAGCGAGCTGACGCCTGAAGAACAGCTTGAAGCCAGTTTTCAAGCATTAAGCAGAGAACTTGCCGAAGATATTCTTCAGCGGGTTATGGAATGTACACCACGCTTCTTTGAAAGGCTGGTAGTTGAGTTACTGGTCGCAATGGGGTACGGCGGTTCGCGCAAAGACGCAGGTGAGGCTGTAGGTCGTACCGGCGATAATGGCATCGATGGCATCATCAAGGAAGATAAACTTGGCCTGGACATCGTGTACATTCAGGCAAAACGCTGGCAAGATAATGTAGGAAGCCGTGAGCTGCGGGATTTTGTCGGCAGTCTGGAGTATTTCCGCGCGCAAAAAGGCGTATTCATCACAACTTCGGATTTTTCTCCATCTACCAAAGAATACATCAAGGGGATCAACAAGAAAGTTGTATTGATCAACGGGCAATATCTGGCTCAGTTGATGATTGAACATGGAATCGGTGTAACACGCGTCGAAACCTACGTTATCAACCGGTTGGATAACGACTACTTTTTGGATGAGTAAGTCTCAGCAGAACAGCAGCATTTCACCGCCGGGGACGCAAAGCGCGCGTAAAATAGCGCAGTACCCTACTTAGACTTCTTGTTGGCCTTTGCGTCCCCGGCGTCCTTTACGGTTCAGGGCTTTTCTGCGCCGCTATCCCCCATGCCGTGGGGCTATCCCCCACGCAGCGCGCCTATCCCCAGCAGCGCCCAGCCGGCCACAAACGCCACCCCGCCGATCGGCGTGATCGCGCCCAGCCAGCGGATGCCCGTCAGGCTCAGGATATACAGGCTGCCGGAGAACACGATCACCCCCGCCACAAAGAGCCACCCCGCCCAGGGCAGCAGCGCGCTGCGCCACTGGGTGAGCGCCCAGGCCGTGGCCAGCAGGGCCAGGGCGTGCAGCATGTGGTAGCGCAGCCCGGTATCGAAGGGCGATTGCAGGTCGGGGTGCGCCGCGAAATAGGCCGCCAGCCCATGCGAGCCGAACGCCCCCAGCGCCACCGCCAGCAGCCCCAGCAGCGATCCAATCGCAAAAAACAGCCGTTCAGGTGGCATCAGGTCATGCTCCCTTCAACACAAACCCCACGCACCCGCCGCTACGCGCCCGACCGAGCGGGCCGCGCCCTGCCCCTGGGGGCGGGTGGCGGCGGCTCCGGCGGGAAAGGATCCTCCTGCCGGATTTTGTGCATGGCGTATTCGAGCAGCACGCGCAGCGTCCCCATGATCGGGGCGACCAGGAACGCGCCCAGAATCCCGCCCACCGCCGCGCCGATAAACACGCCCACCACGATCACCGGCAGGGGCAGGTCCAGCGCATCCCCCAGGATCAGCGGGGCGGCCACGTTCCAGATGATCTGGTTCAGCACCATGTTAACGCCGATCACCAGCAGGGCAACCGTCCAGAACGGCAGGCTCTCAAACACCGTAGAGCCGCGCAGCAGGGCGGTGAGGCCCAGCGGGATCAGGCTGATGATCCCGCCCAGGGTGGGGATCAGGGAGATCACGCCGGTGAGCAGCGCCAGAATCTCAGCGCCATTGATGCCCATCAGCGTGAGCTGGAGCCAGGTGACCACGCCCACGATCCCGCCGATGGCGACCTGCCCCCGAAAGAACCCGTTCCACACGCGCAGCAATTCCTGTGTCAATCGCTGGAATTCGTGCCGGTAGGCTTCCGTCACCCAGTACTGCACGCTGGTCTCGGCCTTCGGCCAGTCGAGCAGGATCAGGAAGGACACGAAGATCGCCAGCAGCAGCGTCCCCACAAAGCCGGTGACGGTGGTGATGGCGGAGGTCACCGTCCCGGTTACGCTGCCGGCGATGTTGCTCATGCCATCCAGCAGCTGCTGCAGGCTGATCGGCTCCAGCAGCGTGCCTTCAAGCTCCTCGGCGCCCTCCGGCAAGGTATCCGCCACCAGCTCATCGCCCAGCATAAAGCGCCGCAGCGGGGAAAGCACCGGGTCAAAATCGATCTGAACGCCCTCTACCACGGTAAGAATCCCCTGCTCCGGGGTATAGTCGCGCAGGGTTTCGCGCAGGTCGGTAAAGGCCTGTTCGCCCTCCACGATCAGGGTATTGATCCCGGAGACAACATTCGGGATCACAATCAGCAGGCCCCCGGCGATAATCACGATCAGCAGCAGGTACATCAGCACGACGGACAGCGCCCAGGGCAGGTGCAGGCGGCGGGACGCCCAGCGCGTAGGGGCGTACATCACAAACGTGAGCAGGAACGCGAAGGCGAGCATCTGCATCACCGGCGCGATCAGCGTCAGCGCGTACACCGCGGCGATGATCAGGCCGATCACGGCCAGCAGGCGCGTGGTGCGGCTCCACTGCGGGATCGATAGAACACCCTCCTCCGCTGCGGGGGGCGCGGGATTCTCAGGCGAAGTGTCGTGCGTCATGGTACTCCTGGGCGTTAACAGCCAGCCGCCGTCATCCGGACGTCACCTGCTGATTCTACACAGGATTTTTGTCCTCACAAGCATGGACAAGTGGTAGGTGTGGTGCTGCCTGGGTAGACTATACTGGTAATGTTGCACGAGTGAAATTAATACGCATTCAGTTTATGATGAATGGCGGCGGGCAGCACGGGGCTCGAATCCTGCACCGGGAACCACCCGCCGCTCGTCAACCGGCTGAACCCGAAGGCTATGGAGGCCTGGAATTATGAGTCGTCAGGCGCTGCTTGAACGCATCAACAACCGTACGGCAAAAATCGGCGTGATCGGGATGGGGTATGTAGGGCTGCCCCTGGCGGTGGAATTCGCGGAGGCGGGCTACACCGTCCTGGGGGTTGACCCGCAGGCCAGCAAGATCGCGCTCCTGAACGAAGGCAAGAGCTACATCCCCGACGTGCCCACCGAACAGCTGGCGAAGCTGGTGGAAAAAGGGCTGATCACAGGCACGACCGACTACAGCGCCCTGGGCGAGATGGATGCCGCCCTGATCTGCGTGCCCACCCCACTGCGCAAGACCAAAGACCCCGATATGTCGTTCATCTACGCGGCCACGGACTCGCTGGCCCCGTACATGCACAAGGAAATGGTCGTGGTGCTGGAAAGCACGACCTACCCCGGCACCACTGACGAGGTGATCGTGCCGCGGCTGACCGAAGCGGTCGGGCTGAAGGCCGGCGAGGACGTGTTCATCGCCTTCTCCCCGGAGCGGGTTGACCCCGGCAACCAGAAATACCAGACCCGCAACACGCCCAAGGTGGTGGGCGGCGTGACCCCCGCCTGTGTGGAAGTGGTCACCGCGCTGTACGAGAAGGCGATCAGCCAGGTCGTCGGCGTCTCCAGCCCGAAGGCGGCGGAGATGGTCAAGCTGCTGGAGAACACCTTCCGCGCGGTGAACATCGGGCTGGTCAACGAGATGGCGATCATGTGCGACAAGCTCGGCATCAACGTCTGGGAAGTGATCGACGCGGCGGCCACCAAGCCGTTCGGGTTCATGCCCTTTTACCCCGGCCCCGGCCTGGGCGGGCATTGCATCCCGATCGACCCGCTGTACCTGAGCTGGAAGCTGAAGGCGCTGAACTACAACGCGCGCTTTATCGAGCTGGCCAGCGAGATCAACACCTCTATGCCCGAATACGTGGTAACCAAGGTGGCGGACGCGCTCAATGATGATGGCAAGCCGGTGCGCGGCAGCAGGCTGGCCGTGCTGGGCGTGGCCTACAAGAAGGACATCGACGATGTGCGCGAAAGCCCGGCCCTGGACGTGATCCACCTGCTGCAGGAGAAGGGCGCGGAGGTCACGTACCACGACCCGTACATCCCCTCGATCCGGATGGAAGACGGCACGATGGAATCGGTCGAGCTGACGGCGGGCTGGCTGGCAGAAGCCGACGCGGTAGTCTGGATCACGGATCATACCGACTACGACCGCCAGTGGGTGCTGGATAACGCGCGGCTGGTGGTGGATACGCGCAACGCCACCAAGGGCAAGACCGGGCGGGCGCGGATCGTCGGCCTGTAAGCGCCTTCGGGGCAGCAAAACGGCACTTTAACCGGGCGGGGGGCATGCACCCCTCCGCCCGGTTTTCGTTTCAGGCGGGGCAATGTCAGCGGTTAATCATCGTCGTCATCGTCAGTGTCGTCAGTGTCGTCGTCATCATCGTCGTCATCCACGCTGCCGCTGGAGGTACCGCCAGTAGCGGGGCTGCTGTCGCCAGTCGTTGCGCCACCGCCAGTGGTAGCGCCATCGCCACTGGATGCAGGCGGCGGGCTGGTCATCAGCGCGGGCAGCGCCGCCTCAGGCACGTACAGCGTTTCTCCCACCACAATCAGGCTGTCCTCCAGGCAGTTCACGCGCTGCAGTTCCTCCACCGTCAGCCTGGACACGCTCGCCAGGCGGGACAGGCTGTCACCAGACTGGACGGTATACGTGACCCAGCCCTCCGGCAGCACCGGGATGCACGCGCCCTGCGGCGTCAGCGTCGCGGGGGGCGGGGTGGGCGTTGCAGTCTCCGTCGCTGTCGCGGACAGCGTCGCTGTCGGTGATGGTGTCACTGTGGGGGACAGCGTCGCTGTGGGGGACAGCGTCGCTGTGGATGACAGCGTCGCTGTGGATGACAGCGTCACGGTAGTGGAGGCCGCCGGGGTGGGTGATTCCAGCGGCGTCAGGGTGATCGCGAATGACGCGGTGGGCGTGCGCCCCTGCAGGAAGTTCAGAATCGGCTCCCGCCCGGCAAAGACCGCCGCCAGGACAAGCACCAGCGCCGCCGCCATCGCCAGCCGGGCCAGCCCGACCGGCCATGCCCGTCGCGGCGCGGCAGCCGGGGCGCGGTTCAGCTCGTCCAGCACGCGCGCGCGCACGCGGGCCTGCGCCTGCTGGACTTCCAGCGCGCCGGCGCGCGACCGGCCCACCTGCCGGGCCGTTTCCAGCAGCGGGCGCAGCTCATCCGCCAGCTCCGGGTAGCGCGCCAGGCACGCTTCCAGCGTGGCCCCGGCCTGAAGCCAGGCGACAGAGTCATTGAAGGCATCAATCAGTTCTGGCCGGTTCACCGGAAGGTATACCCTTCTTCCTGCAGCATCAGTTCACGCAGCCGGGCCGTGGCCCGGAACTGGAGCGACTTGACCGCCCCCACCTGCTTGCCCATCACGTCGGCGGTTTCTTCCAGGCTGAGCATCTGGCCGAAACGCAGCACCAGCACCTCCTGCTGATCCTCTGAAAGCGTGCGGATCGCCGCGCGGAGCCGTTCCGCCTCCAGCGAGGCGCCCACCTGCGCTTCCAGGTTGCCCGAATCCGGCAGCCACTCATCCAGCTCAATCTCCGTATGGCGGCTGCGGCGGCCGTAATGATCGGCCAGGATGTTACGCGCCACGCGGAACAGCCAGCCGCGCAGGGTCTGGCGCGGGGCGCGGTGATCGCGAAAAGCCGCCACCATCCGCACGAACACGTCCGCCGCCATGTCCTCCGCCACAGCTGGTTCGTTCACCCGCAGGCGGATGAACTGGTACACCGGCTCGAAGTACGCCTCATAAATCGCCGTGATGGCGGCCTGGTCGCCGCGCCGGGCGCGGGCCAGCAGCGCATCTTCTTCGCCCAGGTCGGGTAATGTCAGCAGAATCATCATCCCTCGGCGGGTTGTCAGGATCATCTGCCCCGTCAGGGCCAGAGGAGTCACCTGGTCGTTTACCGCGTACATACCAGTTTATCCTCATTCAGCATCGGGCAAAACCGGCACCACGCCGGGCGCGGGCTTTCTCTCGCCTGCTCCTCCCAGGAATCGCCGGGGAGGCAGGCTCCTACCTATACCGTCGCCCAAACGCGCGAAAAGTTTCGCTCCGCGCCGGGAACCGTCCCCGCTGCGGTATAATCGCCGCGCACAGACATCACACCCGGGGGGGGGAATCACCGCCATGCTTGATCTCGATCCACAGACTATTGACGCCGCCATCCGCGGCTGCACCGCCGAGGGGGAAATCCCCTTTTCCGGCGTGGTGCGCATCCGGCAGGGCGGCGAAGTGCTGTTTGAGGGGGGCTACGGGCTGGCCCGGCGCGCGGAAGGCATCCCCAATGCGCCCGACCTGCGCTACGCCACCGCGTCCGGCTGCAAGATATTCACGGCGGTCAGCGTGCTGCAGCTGGTTGCGGCGGGGCGTTTTTCGCTGGAAACGCCGCTGCGCGACGCGCTGGACATCCCGTATGCGGTTGACCCGGCGGTGACGGTGCGCCACCTGCTGACGCATACCTCCGGCCTGCCGGATTACTACGACGAAGAGGAGCTGGAGTGGGAGGACTGCCTGGCGATCTGGGAGGAAAAGCCGGTCTACACCCTGCGCCAGCCGGAGGACTACCTGCCGCTGTTCATGGATCGCCCGCCGAAGTTCGCGCCCGGCGCGCGCTTCCACTACAACAACGGCGCGTACGTGCTGCTGGCCCTGCTGGTGAAGCAGCACGCCGCCGATGGGCGGGGCCAGGACTTCCCGGATTACGTGCAGCAGCATGTATTCGACCCGGCGGGCATGACCGACTCCGGCTACTTCCGGCTGGATCAGCTCCCCGCGCGGGTGGCGACGGGCTATATCCCCAACGAGGACGGCACGTTCCGCACCAACATCTACACTCTGCCGCCCATCGGCGGCGGGGATGGCGGCGCGTACGTGACGGCGGCGGACTGGGGCCGCTTCTGGGACGCGCTCTACGCCGAGCGCCTGCTGCCCCCCGACCTGACCGCCGCCATGCTGACGCCCCATGTGGATACCGGGCATGAGACGCTCGACCAGCACTACGGCTACGGCGTGTGGATCATGCAGCGCGAGGGTGAAGTGTTCCAGCGGCTGGTGATGGGCAGCGACTTCGGCGTGGGCATGGCCTCCGTGACGTACCCGGCGGCGGGACTGGACCTCACGCTGCTGGCCAACATTGAGGAGACCGTGTGGCCGGCGTGGGGCGCGGTCGGCGCGCTGCTGGACACGGCCCTCTAGCGCCGGAGGGCGGGCGGCCTTACAATGCAGGCAGGCGCATGAAGGACGAATACGACCATGACTGACTCCCTGAACATCCTGGTAATCTCCGGCACGTTCCACCCGGAACCGGGCGGGCCGCCCACCTACCTCTACCATCTGCTGCCGGCGCTCCAGGCGCGGGGCCATGCCGTGCGCGTCCTGACCTACGGAGAGCCGGATGCGCCGGCGGAGTATCCCTACCCGGTCACGCGTATCTCGCGCGCGCAGTCGATCCCGGCCCGGCTGGCGGCTTTCGCGCGGGCGGTGGAGGCGGAGGCCGGCTGGGCGGATGTGTTCTTCGTGCAGGCCTACAGCCTGCCGGCCCTGCCCACCGCGCTGCTGCACCGCCGCCCGCTGGTGATCAAGATCGTCAGCGATGCGGTGTGGGAGTTCTCCCAGCGGCACGGGTGGGTCGCGCCCGCGGTGGATGTGAACGCTTTCCAGCGCCTGCCGAAGTCGCCCCGCGTGCGGCTGGCGCGCTTCCAGCAGCAGCTTGGCCTGCGCCTGGCGCGGGCCGTGGTCGTGCCGTCGCAGCATGTGGCCGCGCTGGTGCAGGGCTGGGGCATCCCCGCGGAAAAAATCCACGTGATCCTGAACGCCATCCCCCCGGTGCATGACCTGCCGTCCACCGCGCAGGCCGCGCGCGCCGCGCTGGGCCTGCCCGCGGAGGGCGCGCTGCTGCTCGGCGTGGGACGCCTGACCGCCGTGAAGGGCTTCGACGTGTCGATCCGGGCGCTGGCGGAACTCCCCACGGCCACGCTGGTCATCATCGGGGAGGGCGAGGAGCGCGCCGCGCTGGGCGCGCTGGCGGAGGCGCTGGGCGTGGCCGGCCGGGTGATCTTCCTGGGGCGGCGCGAACAGCGCGACGTGATCACGGCCATGCGCGCCTGTGACGCGTTCCTTCTCAGCAGCCACACGGAGGGACTCTCCCACGTGCTGCTGGAGGCGCTGGGCGAGGGCAGGCCGATCGTGGCGACGCGCGTGGGCGGCAACCCGGAAGTGCTGACCGACGGGGTGGACGGCCTGCTCGTCCCGCCGGGTGATCCGGCAGGGCTGGCGGCGGCGGCGGGCCGCATCCTGGGCGACCCCGCGCTGGCCGCGGCGCTGCGGGCCGGCGCGCTGGAACGCAGCCGGGCCTTTAGCTGGGAAACGCTCGTGAACCGGACGGAAGGGCTGCTGCTGGCAGCCGTACAGGGAAAGGATTGACCATGAACGCGCAGTCCGCAGCAGCAGACCACGTGCTGCCGAGCCGCAACCTGCTCATGATCGGGAGCGATCCGTCCGTCGCGCAGGGCCACAAAAGCACCCATTACCACATGCTGCGCGCCTTCTCCGCCCACTGGCGGCGGATCGACATCATCTGCCTGCCCGCGCGCGGGGCGATCCCCCGCCAGGTACACAGCAATGTCTTCGTGCATCCCTCCCCCTGGCCAAAGGCGCTGCAGCCGCTGTTCATCCAGCGCAAGGGGGCGGCGCTGTTCGCCCAGCGGGATTACGACCTGGTGACCAGCCAGGACTTCGGCTTCTTTTATACCGGCATGGCGGCGTGGCGACTGCTGCGCGGGCGGGATGTCCCGCTGGTCAGCGAGATTCACCACGTGGAGGGCTACCCGCGCGCGGTCACGCGCAAGGAGCGGGTCTACCGCTGGCTGGCCATGCGCTACATCCCGTTCATCAACCGCCGGGCGGCGGCCTTCCGCGCCGTAAACCGCATCGAGGTGCCGGAGCTGCTGCGGCGGCTGGGCGTGCCGGATGAGAAAATCCTCGTGCTGCCCTCGATCTACCTGGATTACGACGTGTTTCATCCCCCGGCGGTGGACTGCACCACCCCGCGCCAGTACGACCTGCTGTATGTGGGCCGGCTGGCCCCCAACAAGGGTCTGTTCACGCTGCTGGACGGGTTCGCCCGCCTGCGCCAGACCCGCCCGGAGGCCACGCTCGCGCTGCGCGGGGATGGCCCGCTGCGCCCGGCGCTCCAGGCGCGCATCAGGGCGCTGGGCCTGGCCGACGCTGTGACCTGGATCCCCCGGCTGGAGCAGGTCGAGGCGCTGGCTGACCTGTACCGCAGCGCGCGGGCGCTGGTCTGCGCCTCCACCGCCGAGGGCGGGCCGCGCGTCACTGTGGAGGCGATGGCCTGCGCCACGCCCGTGATCACCACCCCGGTGGGCGTGATGCGCGAGCTGGTGGAGGATGACGTGAACGGGCTGGTGTTCCGCTGGGACGCCGCCGAACTGGCGGCGCAGGCGGCGCGTCTGCTGGCGGATGAGGCGCTGGCGGCGCGGCTGGGCGCGGCCGGGCAGGAGAGCGTGCAGGGCTTCCGCGCGGAGGATGTGATCGGGCGCTACGCGCAGGGCTATCACGCCCTGCTGGATCGCCTGGGGCGGTAGCGTTCATAATACGCTCCAGGCGGCGATTGGTGGGTTTCTGCGGATCGATGCAGACACGTCAGACACGGTATTAGTAGCGTCGCATTGCAACGCGACGCTACGCACTGGCCGCATCGATCCGCCGAACTGGCGGCGCTGGCGGCGCGTCTGCTGGCGGGCGGTTCGCGAACCGCCCCTACCGACCGGGCGTTTTTTCGCTCGGCGCTATGGCGCTATGCCGCTTGCCTCTGCTTTTGCTTGACGCTCCCCATTTACACGATTTTTCGTCATTTTGTAGCGAAATCGGCCACAAAATGGCGAATTTTTTTGTCTTCTGACCAGAACATACGTGCTACATTAGGATCATGAACCGCCCATTCCGACGAGGAGAACAGCCCTTATGACCACCCCGGCAGCATGCCCGCCCGCCCCGACCGCGATCAAGGCCCTCGCTGAGGACCGCATCGGCGGCTACCTGGTGGTGTGGGGTGATGCGGCTCACCCCGACCTGCACGGCGAGTACTTCACGCCGCAGACCAACCTGGCGCTGGACTGGTTCCCGCGCCGCCCGGTGCTGTACCACCACGGGCTGGACGGCACGCTGAAGGCCGCGCTGGTGGGCGTGATCGACACCCTGCGGGCGGATGACACCGGCCTGTGGGCCGAGGCCCAGCTGGACCTGCGCCGCCGCTATGTGCGCGCGGTGCGCGAGCTGGTGACGCGCGGCGTCCTGGCCTGGAGCAGCGGCAGCCTGCCGCACCTGGTGGAGGTTGATGCCGGTGGGCAGATCAAACGCTGGCCCATCATCGAGGGCAGCCTGACCCCTACCCCCGCCGAGCCGCGCCGCACAACGGTGCGGGCCATCAAAAGCGCATACGAGGCGCTGGGCCTGCCCCTGGACCGGCTGGCGGCACACTCTGAACCGATAACCCTGACGGAGAACACAAGCACGATGACGACCAATACTCATTCGCTGGATGACCTGGCGGTCGCGGTGAGCGCCGCGGTGAACGCCGCCCTGGACGAACGCGAGCAGCCCTCCGCGGAGGCGCCGCGCAAGCGCCTGCCCACCGCCGACCCCGCCGAAGCGGCCAAAGCCGCCCCGCTGATCCAGGTGGGCAGCCCCTACGACACCCTGAGCGCGCTGGATATGGCCCACGGCTACGTGATGCTGCGCGCGGCGAAGGGCTTCCGCGGCGTTTCTGAGGGGTACGCCAACGCGCTGGCGCACAAAGTCCGGCGCGGCGGCCTGAGCGCCCTGAAAGCCGACGAACTCAGCACCAGCACGCAGGCCGGCTACGGCGATGAATGGGTGCCCGACCTGTGGAGCGCGGAGCTGTGGCGCCAGGCGCGCCTGGAGAACGTGATCCTGCCCCTGCTGCGCGCGGTGGAGATGCCCTCCAACCCCTACGAGCTGCCGGTGGAAGGCGCCGACCCGACCGTGTACTACGTCCCGGAGACCGCCGACGAAAGCAGCCTGACGCTGGGCAGCGCCAACCCCATCCCGGACAGCAAGATCGGCTCCGGCAAGGTGACGCTGGCTGCGAAGAAGCTGGCGCTGCGCGTGGGCTTCAGCGCGGAACTGGCGGAGGACAGCCTGATCCCGGTCCTGAGCATGTACCGCGAGCAGGCCATGCGCGCGCTGGCCGCCGCCATCGACAGCGTGATCCTCAACGGCGACACCGAAACGGGCGCGACCGGCAACATCAACAGCGATGACGCCGCCCCACCCGGCGGCGCGACCTACCTGGCCTTCAACGGGCTGCGCAGGCTGCCGCTGGTGACGACCACCGCCAACGCCGTCAGCGCCGGGGGCGATCCCTCCCTGGCCCTGCTGCGCCAGGCGCGCTTCACCATGGCCCACCGCTACAGCATCAACCCGCGCCACCTGGCCTGGATCGTGGATGGCGGGACGTATGCCAAGCTGCTGGGGCTGGACGAGTTCCTGACGATGGACAAGGCCGGGCCGCAGGCCACCGCGCTGACCGGGCAGATCGGCTATGTGGATGGCATCCCGGTGCTGGTTTCGGCGGAGATGCCGCTGACGATGGCCGATGGCAAGGTGAACGCCACCGGCAACACGAAGGGGCAGGCGGTGTGCGTGTACCGGCCCGGCTGGATCGTGGGCTACCGCCGCCGCATCGCCGCCTCCATGGACTACCTGCCCTACTACGACGCCTACCAGATGACGGCCACCGTCCGGCTGGCGCTGGCTCCGCTGGATGGGGATGTCGCCGCCGCGCTGTATAACGTCACGGTGTAGTCCGCAACTGTGGCAGATGAGCTTTAGCAGGAGAGTACGGCCAGTCAAACACGGCATGGGTAGCGTCGCTTTGCAAAGCGACGCTACAGGCAGGCCGTCCCAACCAACCGAAACTGATCACACCACGGCCGCAGCAACGACTGCGACCCGCAGCCGTTGCTGCGGCCCTGATCCCTGCAAAGGAGGAATCCCATGTTCACTTACGCAAGCCTGCCCCGCTTCCGCGAACGGCTGGGGCTGACCGCAGACGCCGATGCCCGCCTGCTGCTGGCGCTGCGCCACGCCACCGCCCAGATCGACCGGCATACGGCGCGGCGCTTCGCCCCGGCGCTGCAAACCCGGCGCTATGCCGCGCATGGGCCGTATACCCTGCGCTTGGATATAGACCTGCTGGCCCTGCACGCCCTGACGCTGCCCGATGGGACAACCGTCGACCCGGCGGAGGTGCGGCTCCTGCCGGAAGGCGACGGCCCGAAAGTGGCGATCGTGCTGCCCGCGGGCGGGCCGCTGTGCTTCACGGCCGGGGCCGCGCCCGACGCGCTGGTGAGCGTGACCGGGCTGTGGGGCACGCACGCCGCCTGGAGCGTCGCCTGGCATGCCTCTGGCGACAGCGTGTAGGACGCCCCGCTGCCCGCCGATGCCGCGGTCATCACCGTGGCAGATGCCGCCGGGCCGGACGCGCTGGGGCTGGCCCCCCGCTTTTCCGCCGGGCAGCTCCTCCGCCTGGGTGAGGAGTTCGTGCATGTGACCGGCGTGGATGCCACCGCCAATACGCTCAGCGTGATCCGGGGCGTGCGCGGCACGGCCGCCGCCAGCCATCCCGCGGGCACGCCGCTGGCGATTTACGCCCCGCCGCTGGACGTTCAGGCGCTGTGCCTGCGCTGGGCGGCATGGCTCTACCAGCAGGTGGATGCCAGCATCGGCGCGGGCGCGGACTGGCTCTACCCGCCCGATCTGCCGGACGACCTGTATCGCCTGGCCGCGCCGCTGCGCTGCCTGCGCGTGGCCTGAGCAGGGAGGCCGCATGACCACCCGCTACCATGTCTGCATCGACTGGGACGATGACGGCAGCTTCGACGCGCCGGAAGAAACGCTCGACCGTGACGTGATCGCGCTGGAGTGGGCGCTGGGGCTGGATAACCCCGCCGCGTGCCTGGCCGCGCCCGCCACGGCAGCGATCGCCCTGCGCGATCCGACCGGCCGCTACCAGCCCGACCGCGCGGATGGCCCGCTGTCCGGGGCGCTCGTCCCGCGCAAGCGAGTGCGCATCACGCGGGAGGCGGACGGGCGGACTGTGACGCACTTCACCGGCTGGCTCGCGGCGATCACCCCCGGTCGTGACCGCACGGCGAGATTCCACTGTGACGGGGTGGAAGCCCTGCTCCAGCGCGCCGAGGTCTTCCCGCCGCTGCTGGTGAACGCGCCCGCCGACGCCATCATCGCCGCGATCCTGGCGGGCGTGGACTACCCGCCCGCGCTGCTCGGCCACTGGCTGCTGGGGCTGTCCCGCCTGGGGCAGGAGACGCGCCTGCCCGACCTGACCACCTACGCCAGCCTGGAGCCGGGCCGCACGACCTTCGCCTGGGCCGGGGACTGGCCGGACGGCCTCAGCGCGTGGGAGGCGCTGCGCGCCGTGGTGGAAGCGGAGCGCGGCCTGTGTTTCGTGGATGGCGGCGGGCGCGTGGTGTTCTGGAACCGCCACCACCTGCGCCTGCCGCAGCCGCCCGCCCTGACACTCACCGACCGGGAGGCAGCCTTCACGCCGGCGGTCACGGGAGCGGCGCTGGTGAATCGGGCGGTGGTCACCTGCCACCCGCGCGAGGTCGGCGGCGCGGGGGAAACCGTCTGGGTGCTGGGCAGCCCGCTGCGCCTGCCGCCGGGCGATGTGCGGGTGATTCGCGCCCGCCTGCGGGATGCGGCCGGGCGGCAGGTGGGCGCGCTGGCGCTGGAAGCGCCCCAGCCCGGCCTGGATTACACCGCCCGCGACCAGCCCGATGGCTCCGGCGCGGACCGCACCGGGGAGGTCAGTCTGCACGTGACGGCGGCGGGTGGCAGCGCCCTGCTCACGCTGGAGAACCACGGCCCTGTCTCGGCCTACCTCCAGCCGGGGAGCCGCCTGCGCGGCACGCCCCTGCGCGACTGCGGCCCGGCGGATGCCAGCGCCGAGGATCGCCAGAGCGTGGTGCGCTACGGGCGGCGCACGGCGACGCTTGACCTGCCCCTGCTGGCCGATCTCGATCACGCGGCGGGGGTGGCCCGCCTGCTGGTGAGGGAGGGCAGCACCCCGCGCGCGGCGGTCGCGGTGGTGACGGTCAGCGGCTACGTGCCGGGCGTGCTGGACTGCGCCATCGGGGACTGCGTGCGCCTGGTGGATCGCCGGGGCGGGCATGACGGCCTGTATCATGTGCTGGGGGTGCGCCATGCGCTGGCGCGCGGCGGCGCGGAGCATACGGTCACGTGGGTGGTGCGCCCGGTTCCGCCGCTGGCCTACTGGCGGCTGGGGATCGCCGCGGCGGGGGAGCTGGGCGCGGCCACGCGGGTGATCTACTGAGCCGGGCTGACACCGCGAGTGCGCCGCGCTTATGCTATACTGGCATGAACGTTGACTCTATCACGGAGGCGAACAGGCGCGGCGTTGCCTGCCGGGATGGCCGAAAACGACCGCCTGGGATGACCAATGCCCATTACCATAACCTGGGATACCGACGAAAAGAAGGCGATTCGTTACGATTTTGTGGGGGCGTGGACCTGGCCGGAGTTTCGCGAGGCCGTCGCGCAAACCTACGCCCTGATGGACACCGTACCGCACACGGTCGCCTCTATCGCCAATTTCACGGAGAGCGGCCCGCTGCCCTCCGGCGCGATTCTGGAAGTCCGGCAGGCGCTCACGAACACGCCGGCCAACAGCGGGATCGTGATCATCACGGAAGGCAGTATGTTTGTAAATACCCTGGTGCAGGTGTTCACCAAGACCTACAAGAAACTGGGGCAAAGAGTGACAACCGCTAAAACGCTGGAGGAAGCGCGCCAGATCGTCGACCAGCAGTAACCCGCTGCCTGCAGCAACCCCGCACCGGAGATCCCCCCTCCTCACTCAGGCTGTTGTGGGAGGGGGGGGATGCGTCATTTCTGAGCGAGCTAATCAAACTGCCCGGCGCCGTCGTCAATGAATACGGGCAGATGCCCCAGCGCGATGATGTCCGTCCACTTGGCGCGGTCACCTTCCGTGAGGATCGCGGCCTGCGCCGCCACCCGCGCGCCCACCTTGTCCATCAGGACGTGCATGCCCTGCAGCGTGCTGCCGGTGCTGATCACGTCGTCAATCAGCGCCACCTGCCTGCCACGCAGCCGGTCCTGATCTTTTTCGTCCAGGTAGAGCTTCTGCGGCACGCCGGTCGTGATGCTCACCGTGTGGGCCTCCAGCGCCTCGCCCATGTAGGGCTTGTACGCCTTGCGCAGCACCACATACGGCAGCCCGGTTGCCAGCGACAGCGCATACACCAGGGGGATGCTCTTGGCTTCGGCCGTCACCAGAATTTCGGTTGGCGTGGCGAGCAGCTTGGGCGCCAGTGCCGCGGCCACCGCCTCCACCAGCTCGGTATCCCCCAGGATGTTCAGAATCGCGATCCGCACGCCGGGGGCGACCTCAAACAGCGGCAGGTCGCGGGTCAGCCCGGCGATGGTTACCGTATGGACATCGCGTTGTTGCGGGGCCATGTTTGCTCCTTCATCAGCCAGTTTGCGTAAAAACCGATTGATCGTACCCTGCTTTGACCCGCCCGCCAAGCGCAGAAAGTAAGCCGGAAAGGTGATGGATCTTTACAAAAATAGTGCGGCTGTGTCAGGTGGGGTACTGGTGGCGTCGCTTTGATGATTTTCTACAAAATAGTACGGTTATGTTAGACACGGTGTTGGTAGCGTCGCTTTGATGATTTTTTACAAAATAGTCCGGCTACGTCAGACGCGCTATTGGTAGCGTCGCAATGCATGTCATG
>NPIE01003461.1_pt1 | contig 64198 bp, 56 predicted proteins | sample 8637661 | NCBI WGS metagenome assembly NPIE01 (sample SAMN07420842, study PRJNA396082) | bioreactor metagenome | isolation source: sample BA12 brine-fed electro-methanogenic bioreactor BA | place: Japan: Kochi | collected 2016-12-09 | reverse complement strand
AAGAAACAATTGACGCTGGACAGTCATTCGGTTCAGATGGAGGTAAGTCCGAAGTATGGGAAGGAAAAGCCGGGGTTATTGGTGCTGTAACTCAAGTTATTGATCAGCGTCATGCTGCAATGGCAACAATGGGAGAGCGATTTCTGTATTTTCGTATTCCAGCAAATAGAGAACAATCCGTGAGGATCGCAAGGCGTGCTCTTGGAGATGAGAATTCAAGAGTAAGAAGCACCAAGGAATTGAAGAAATTGGTCAATTCCATTAACGACTTTGCGGAGATTCCAGAGGGATGCATGGTACTTCCAGAAGAGCTACGGGAAATGATGATTACTCTATCGTGCATGATTTCTCGTTGCAGGACAGGCATTGAGAGACATAGCTATAACCGCGAGATAGAAGCCGTCCCCTACCCAGAAGAACCTGCGCGATTAGTGAAACAGCTTTGTACGCTGTTCTTTGGGTTGCTCGAGATCGGAAATACATCGCAGGAAGCATGGCTCAAAGTTAAAAGGGTTGGCTGTTCCTCGATTCCAGAATTAAGGTTCAAAGCATTGAATGTGCTGCACAAGCCACCTTACTCCCACAAAACAAGCGAAGTTGCTAAGGAGTGCAACTACCCCGTGACCACCACTAAGAGGGCACTTGAGGATATGTCCTTTCTGGACTTGGTTAACTGCAACGAGAGTCCGGAACGCTGGACTTTAACGGAACAAGCTGAAGAGCTACTGGATGGCATCGAGATTGACTTACAGATATCTGATTGCCTTGATGCTGTGCCTTTTCAGCAAGTTGATACCTCACCCGATTTGACGGAAAACAGCCTTAATAAAGAAGACGCAAACACAGAGGGGATATTTCGGGTGAGTTCTTCTTGCCATGGACTAAAACTATCATACGAACTTACACAGCGTGATGAAAAGGAAAATGCATGCAGGCAGGCAAATGCAGTATGACCGAAGATGACAGGAATAGGATTGATGCGAAACAGTACCCTGATGGTTCGCGTGATTCTCATTCGATCTCCATGGGAACTACGCGAAAGTGTTATAGCGAACTGTGCTTGAAAGGTAACAAGTATCATGCTAACATGTTGCAAGTTGTTGATATAAATGTTTCGCATAATTCGCATGTTTCGTACGATTCTCATGATTCGCACGATTCGCATGATTCGCATGTTTCGTACGATTCTCATGATTCGCACGATTCGCATACTGTTCGTGTACTGTTTTTCTGTCATGAAATGATGTGCGAACCACGGAGAAGAGCATGAGAAACAACAATTGCAATGCGAAAGCAACACGAAATCAAGATTGCGAATACGCTGTTTCGTATGTTCGCGTATCATCAAAGGAGCAGGAAACAAGCGGTTTCTCAATTGATGCGCAGAAGCGTTTGCTCATGGAATATGCTTCTGAGAAACGCTTTCGCGTGCTTGAGATATTCACGGATGTCGAAACGGCGAAAAAAGCAGGGCGTTCCGGTTTCGGTAAGATGATAATGTTCCTGCGTGAACATGCAGAATGTCATACGATTCTCGTTGAGAAGACAGACCGTCTCTATAGGAACATAAGAGACTGGGTTACGCTGGATGACATTGACGCACTGGAAATACATTTCGTCAAGGAGAACATCGTTCTCAATCCTGAAAGCCGCTCCAGCGAGAAATTCATCCACGGCATAAAAGTTCTCATGGCTAAGAACTTCATTGACAACCTGACTGAAGAAACAAGAAAGGGAATGATTGAGAAAGCACGCCAGGGAATCTGGCCTTCCTTTGCTCCTATTGGTTATGTGAATACTCTTGGTGAAGATGGGAAAAAGATCATTGAACCTGACCCCGTAAGAGCTCCTATCGTCGCGAAGCTGTTTGAACGATATTCAAGAGGTGATGTTTCTATCTCTGACCTAGTGAAATTTGCCCGAACCGCCGGGCTGTCTGCGCGGGGACACAGAAATACCTATGGTAAAGCCGCAATTCAAAGGATTTTACGAAATCCTATCTATTGCGGTGACATTGTATGGGGCGGTGAGACTTTTACTGGGATACACCATCCTATTGTTTCCCGTGAGCTCTGGAATAGTGTTCAGGAAGCCATGGAGGGCCGAAGAAAGCTAAACGGCAGAAGAAGGAAGCATAACTATCCATTCTCGCGCCTTGTCATTTGTGGGCACTGTGGGGGCCTTATGACAGGCCAGCAACACAAACAGTTCATCTATTATCATTGCAGCGGTCACTTCGGGAAGTGCCCTGAGCCATATGTCAGACAGGAGAAGCTGGAAAACGCCTTTTCTGGTGTGCTCAGACGACTGGAAATCGATTCTGAGGTTGTTTCATGGGTAAAAGATGGTCTGCAGATTAGAATAGCTCAGAAGGACGAATACAGGCGTATAGAGCTCGCCAGGATTCAAAGTAATTATGACAGGGTTAAGCGACTGTTCGAGACTATCTATGAGGACAAGCTATCTGGCAAAGTCCCTGATTGGCTGTTCGCAAAAAAAGCTTCTGAATATCAAGATCAACTTGATCTCTACATGGATGAAATTCAGCGTCTCCAAGCAGATGCTCCTTTGAATATACAGAAAGCAGTATCCATTTTTGAACTGGCTCAAAAGGCTGCAGGGCTTTTCTCTACACTTACTGATGCAGAGAAAAGCAAGCTGCTTCATTCTCTAGTTTTGAACGCTGTTTGGAAAAACGCTGAGTTAGCTGTTCAATTCCGTCAACCATTTGATATACTTGCAGATGCTTCGGTAGCATGGGAAAGAAAAAAGGTCGCTGGTTTGTCATCCAACGACCTTTTCTCTATCTGGTACCGGGGGCGGGACTTGAACCCGCACAGGCTATTGCCCACCAGGTCCTTAACCTGGCGTGTCTGCCAATTCCACCACCCCGGCACTCATTCTAGAATATTGCCAGGAGGAACGAAGTAACCATGAACAGTACCGCCAGGACGGTTGTGGCCTTGCTGAGAAGGCTCGCTGCACCCCTGCTGCCGAAGGAGGCCGTAAGGGCACCGCCGCCGCCGAAGGCTCCGGACAGGCCGTCGCCCTTGGATTTCTGCAGCAGAACGACCGCCACAAGAAGGACGCAGATTATCACATGAAGGAAAGTAAGTACTGTTATCATCGATTTCTCCTTAAATTCGAAGCCGATATATACAACAGGGGTCAAGGGCTGACAAGTGTTTAACGCAAGTGGTTAGTCATCAATTAATTTCAGTATTTCAGCCAGTGTGAGCCGGCTTCCCGGGCACTCGGTGGAGGAGCCCTTCACATTCCTGTGAACCGTTATGCCCTCCCTTCCAATGGAGTACTTCTCCATGAGGTTCCGCAGAAGTTTTCCCAGGGATTCCATCTGCCCCGGGGTGGGGTCGGTTTCATTGAAATTCCCCACCAGGCAAATCCCCACGGAATAGGTGTTCCCCCCCCTGGCGTGGGCCCCGGTGAAGGGCATTTCCCTCCCCTTCTCAACGACGCCGTCCCCGGTAAGGGTCCCGTTGCCGATCACGAAGTGGTATCCGATGTCGTTCCAGCGGTTCAACCCCCTGTGCAGCACCCTGAAGAACGCCGCTGAACCCGCCCTGGTGGCTGAATGGTGAACAACTATCCCGGTGATCCTCTTCATGGGCAGGGTTCCCGGGTGGGAAAGGGGCTCTGAAAGGGCCAGGGCCATCTTCGGAGTGAGCTCCCCGGGGCATTGGATGCCCTCGGCCTTCAGCCATTCATGAAAATTCATATATTCCGTTCAGGGGTTCAGTCATATTGTTTTTTCTGCATCGGTTACATTTGTGGGGGTAATATCATGCCTGAAAGGTATATCGGTACAAGGGTAGGTGTTTTTGTTGATGTATCCAACCTGACCATGAACGGCGGTTACGGGATGCGATACGAGGTCCTCAGGGAGTTTGCCTGCAGGAACGGAGCCCGTCCGGTGAGGCTCAACGCCTATGTGAGCTACGATGAACAGAGGGCCCGGACCGACAACGACTACCGCGAAGGCCAGAGAAGGTTTCACAGCGCACTCAGGGACATGGGTTTCAAGGTGATCAGAAAGATAACGAAGTGGTACACCGACGATACAGGGGCACGGTTCGGCAAGGCCAATGTGGACCTCGACCTCGCCGTGGATGTCCTGCTTCAGTCCGACAAGCTGGACAAGATACTGCTGGCCACCGGCGACGGCGACTTCACAAGGGTTGTAAGCACCATACAGAACAAGGGCTGCCGGGTTGAGGTCCTTGCCTTCGACAACGTATCAAGGGAACTCCGGGACGAGGCCGACCTCTACATCTCCGGCTACCTGGTTCCCAATCTGCTTCCCTTCAAGGGCCTTGAAGACTACTCCAGCTGGGGTGAGAAGGGCAGCTTCGTACGGGGCGTGTGCGTGAGCCACGACAAGGGCTTCGGCTTCTTCAGGTTCCTGAAGAACCACAACGGCGAACTCTGGAAGATAGACAACCGGGAGCCGGGCTCCCCCTACAGCAACATCTTCTTCCACGACTCGAACCTTCCGGGAAATGTGGATTACTACAAGCTGCCGGACAGGGACCTCATCTTCGAGTTCGAGATAGCCGACGGCACGGAACCGGGAAAGACCCAGGCCATCAACATCGGAGCCCTCCGTTCACTGACCTGATCATTCAGGCTCCGATCCGGAACAAGTATCTCGCCCCTTAAGCCGAATGCAGGCCATGATGACCGTATACCAAGGCAGATCCATCTTTTCCGGATGCTGAATCCGGTCACTCAAGAACGACAAGAGCAGCTGAATCCGTCATGCCTTCAGCGGTTATCGAGACCAGGTAAAGACCAGGGGCAGTATGACTGGAGAGCACCACCATCGATCTGCCATCTGCTGATGAAGAGGCATCCCCTTCCCACACAAGCCGTCCGGAAAGATCGCGAACCTCTATCGCGAAGGGCTGCCATACCATGGATATCTGCAGTTCGAAAGAACTGACCGCTGGATTGGGACTTATCGACAGGATGGACAGAACTCCAACGGTGAAGTTCTCACAAGGGTTCTCAGCGGTGCCCGAACCCTCAATGATGTCATAACAGGTATCCATTGCAAGGTCGGAGAAGGTCTCAACGTTTCCCGATGGCCAATAGATTACTATCTCGAATGATCCGTATGCAGGTCCCAGGCCGAACTCCACCTGCCTGCTGTCCAGGTCCCCCATTCCGTGACCCCCGTCCACCCTGGCCCAGGTGGTGTCCGAGTCGAAGGCGCAGCGCACCACCGCACCTATCGCATTGATATTGGATTCAGTGCCGATGAGGTTCAGGGTCACCCAGTGGTTCTCCACCCCGGAACACTCCAGCAGGTCGCAGTTACCATGGGTTGCAATGAATGCGTCCAGGTCACCGTCTGCATCGAAGTCCGCAAAGCCGGTTCCGAAGGGATCCTGAGGCGACTGTATCCCCAGCTGGTAGGCAATGTCCGTGAAGGTGCCGTCTCCGTTGTTCCGGAAAAGCCTGTTGGGGTATACATGGTTGGATGAAAAGATATCCACCAGCCCGTCGTAATCGATATCAAGGAAGGTTGCCGTTCTGCCGTCTCCCACGTCCTGAACGCCCGCCGCCAGTGTAACATCCGTGAAAGTTCCATTTCCGTTGTTCATGTAAAGGGTGTTCCGTGGGCTTGATATGTTAACTGAATACAGATCGAAAAATCCGTCGCCGTTGAAATCCCCCGAACAGACCCCTGCGGTCCCGAATGTGTCGTTTACTCCCGCCGCCGAGGCTATCTCCGAAAATGTGCCGTTGCCGTTGTTGCGGTAAAGAAGGTTGCTTCCGGACCTGCCGACGTAGCAGTCCTCCAGACCGTCGTTGTCGAAATCGAGCCAGGCGCAGCTCTTGCCGCCTGTGACCATTCCAGCCGCCGGTGCCACATCAATGAAGGTGCCGTCTCCCTGGTTCTGAAAAAGGTTGGATACTGCGCCGCAGCAGTACAGGTCGAGATCTCCGTCGTCATCATAATCGTTCCAGGAGTTCCTCCAGCAGTAGGTCCCGTATATCCCGGCGCTGTCGCTCCTGTCCTCGAACTGCATTCCCCCCAGATTGCGGTAGAGGGATGTTTCAGCATAGCCGAAGGAGATAACGGCTATGTCATCCAGACCGTCGGAGTCATAATCCCCCACGGCGAAGTTCCTCGCCTCGTTCGCAAGACCGGATGAGGCGGTCACGTCGGTAAACACCGAACCGTCATTCCTGTAAAGGTAAAGATGGTAAGGATAGGAAGAATCGGAAACCAGCAGGTCAAGGTCACCGTCGGAGTCGAGATCTCCCCAGGCCACACCGCTCCCGAGCCCCAGCACGTTGATCCCCATCTGGGAAGTAATGACCGTGTAGGTCTGCTGAGCCTGAACGGAGGGAACGGCGGCGATGACCACGAGAAACACCGGCAATATCTTGAACATGATCATCAGTCCTCCTCAGGGTTCACCTGCATCCGAAGCGCACCTGACGCAAGACGATGCCTCAAAGGCTCTTCGCAGTCAATGGAGAACATCCTTTACTGGATAGGTTGTATGGCGAATAATAATTATTGTAAATTAGGCTGATGACACAGAGGAAGGTGAACAATGAAATGTTTTCTGGCGATAATTGCCTTCGCTTCTCTGGCCTCCTGCGAGACCGGAAGCTATTCATACTACGGCTGTTTTCAGAGTGCGCCATCCACCTCCGGCTATTACGCCGACGGCCACTGCTTCCCCGGACCCTTTCGCGCCAATGGCCCCATCGTCATCTACAGCACAACGCCGGGAAGGGACAACGACCCGTATTTCCACAGCCTTACCCTCTCATCGGATCACTATCTCTACGGCACCGGCCCCGGAGGTGAACAGGTCACGGAACCCCACTGGGGAAACCTCTGGATAGAACCCTATGAGCTCATGGCCCAGGGGCCGCCCTGGTTCAGCCTGGGCGCCGCCCCCCTCCCCTTCGGCGCCGACCAGGTCGACTGGCAGTCGGTGCGTTCCGCTGCCTTCGACGGCGGTCTTGTGCTCCATGTGGGCGTTCATGTGGAGAACGGCTCGAGGTTCAGCATCAGGGGCGACACCCTGCTTGTGAAGGTAGATGGTTTTGGAGCCGAGCATTCCTACGACCTTTCGTCACTTGCCAACCCGGTGGTTTGGGTGGAGAACAGCGCAAACGACAGGATATACATAAGGGGATACCAGGGGAGCCCGTTGAGCACCCCGGTAACGATAGGAATGTTCGGCCATCTCTACATGTCCGGTTCCCTGGAATGCTCAGGCGCCGGAATGGCGGGGATCATCAGCGTGTATGGAGACCTCTTCATTGCCGATACACCCTCGGGGCCCCAGCAGGGCTGGGAGGGCTACGAGATCGAAACCACCACCGATATTGATTACCAGGCGTCCCTCATGGCCCTTGAGGGCAGGATACTGGCTGAGAACTATACCCAACCAGTTACCAGGGTAGATTTCATGTACAGCGGATTTCAAGTAGAGTACGAATGGTACACGGGAACCACCTACTCAGGATTCGACATGGTGAACACCTACGATGAAAGGCTCCTTACCCAGAGCCCGCCCTTTTATCCCCAGTACGACATCTCCGGCACCGCAGAAACCGCCGAAAGGGTTCCCGGGGCTTCAATGGGGGTTTCGTGCAATCCCTTCCAGGGTTCATCCGTGGTAACCCTGTCATCACCGGCAACGGTTCAGCTCTTCGATCAGACCGGGAGGCTCATCGGGGAGTCCGGGCTTACAGAGCAGTGGATACTGAACGGTTCAGACCTTCCCGATGGCGTTTACGTACTGAGGGCGGTTTTCCCCGGCGGCGGAACGGAATCACTGAGGGTGGTGAAACTCCTCCGATAGGGACTTTCCCGCGGGTTCTACTTCTCCAGGATGACCGTGAATGTGGTTCCGCCGTCGGGAACGCTGTCCACCGACACCTCCCCCCCGTAGAGTGAGGCTGTCTTCCTCATTATGGAGAGTCCCAGGCCGCTGCCCAGTATGTTCCTGGTTTTCTCGTTCTTTATCCTCACGAACTCGCCGAAGAGCTTGTTCACCTCCTCTTCGCTCATCCCTATTCCTGTATCCGAGACGGCGATGGTGACTTTCTCCCCCGAGTCGGTAACCTTCACCTTAACGCTGCCGTCGTCCCGGTTGTACTTCACAGCGTTGGAAACCAGATTGTTGAAGATTATTTCGAGCTCGCCCATGTCCGCCGGCATGATGATGCTTTCAGCGTCGGACTCCAGGGAAACGGCTATGCCCCTGGCTTCGGCATCGGGCCTCATTGTTTCGATGGAGTTCCTGGCGGCTTCCAGAACATCGGTCTTCACCAGTTCACGCTTCTTCTGACCGCTCTCAAGCCTGGTGAGGTCCAATAGGTCGTATATGAGCTTCCTCATGCCGGCCAGCCGGGTGAGGCTTCTGTCAACCACCCTGTCGTATACCTTCGGGTCATCCATGCCGGTGCCGTCCCGGAGGAGGTAGAGATAGCCCTCTATGGCCCCCAGGGGAGCCTTCAGTTCGTGGGCGAGAACGCTGATGAACTGGAACCGCACCCTGCGCTTCTCCGCCTCAAGCTCACGGGTCTGCCTCAGGGCCAGCAGGTGCGCCGCCGCCTGCTTCACCGATACCTTCAGCTCCGCCGGGGTGAAGGGCTTCGGCAGGAAGTCGTAGGCTCCCTGTTTCGTGGCGCTCACAGCGGTGTCTATGGATGCGTAGGCGGTTATCATTATGGCCATCAGGTCAAGGTCTCTGGTGTTTATCCAGTTCAGCACATCTATTCCCGAGAGCCCGCCCATCTTGTTGTCCAGGAGGACGATGTCCGGGGGCTGCTTCTCCATGAAGGCTATGGCCTCTTCACCGGAGGAAGCCTCCATGATGTCCAGGACAACCTCGGGCTCGCCCTCGTCGGGGTCCATTGAAAAGGTCCGGAGAGACCTCCGGATCCCCATCCTCATCCCCTCTTCGTCGTCCACCACCAGCAGAATGAGTTTCTTCTCTTCGGGCATGTCAGCCCTTCCCAATCTTTTTGAGTTCCTCTTCTATCTGCTCGAACCTTACCGGTTTCGAAAGAACAGCGTCGGCGGTTATCCAGCCCGCTGAATCGTCCACCCTGGGGAACTCCAGACCGGTTTCCCCGGTGACGTTGGTAACCATGATAACGGCGCAATCGGGAAATGTCTTCTTCAGTCTGTAGGCCAGGACGAAGCCGTCGTCGTCGTTCTCCATCATGAGGTCTATCACTGCCACATCCGGGGTGAACCCCTTGAAGAGTTCCTCGGCCTGTTTCCTTCCCGGGGCGGTGAGGGTTTCATATCCCCGGGAACGGAACATGAGCTCCATCTGTTCCAGGAAGTCGGGGTCGTCATCCACTATCAGCACTCTGGTAATATCGGTCATTTGCGGTCTCCTCTTAGTTCTCCGGCGCTCTCCTCGGCAGAGTTACCGTGAATGTGGTTCCAGTGGGCCCCTTGTCGGGGTCCGGATTGGACTCCACAGTTATCTGTCCTCTGTGCATCTTGACTATACCGTAGGTTACGGCAAGACCCAAACCCGTTCCCCGGCCCCGCTTCTTCGTGGTGAAGAAGGGCTCGAATATCTTCTTGATGTCAGCTGCGGCTATTCCCGGGCCGTCGTCTTCGAATGTGATCACCACTTTGTCCGCGTCTCCCCCGGTCTTCACCCTGAGGCGGCCCTCCTCACCCATGGCATCGAAGGCGTTGGAGGTAAGGTTGATAATGATCTGGGCGATCTGATCCTCGTCGAGTTCAGCGGTGGGGTCTATGTCCTCGGAAAGGAATTCTACCTTTATGCCCTCATGGCGCTTCATCGGCCCTATGGTTTTCCGCATCAGGTCGGGGACATCCACTTCTGTCCTGGTGACCTTGTTCTGCCGGGCGAAGTCCAGCAGCCCGGAGACTATCTTCTTGCACCTGTCCGCATGAACGGCAATGGTCTTCAGATCCTCCCCCAGCTCGGGGTTATCCGGGTTCTCGTCGAGGAGGGTATGGGCATACATGAGGACCACCCCCAGGGGGTTGTTCACCTCGTGGGCGATCCCCGCGGCAAGCTGCCCCATCCCGGCCATCTTCTCGGCGTGTTTCAGGGCCACCCGTGCCCCGGCCAGCTCGTCGCTTGTCTCCGCCAGCTCCTCCACGGTGTTCTTCAGCTGCTCAATGGAGTAAGGAAGGCACATCTCGCTCTCGGCCAGGCCTTTGTAAATGGCTATGGCGTGGTTCCTGCAGGTGTCGTAGCCGCATGCTCCGCAGTTGAGCTCGTCCTCCAGTGTGAACTTGCCCATCCTCTCCATTATCCGGGTGACCTCGGTTTCACTGGGAGCCTTGAGCCGCTTGTCGGAGGGAGAGAAGGACCTGGCAAGGTCTATGCCGGAGCAACGGTCCATAACAACGTTCCAGCTGTTGAAGTTGATGTTGTCCAGGCTCTCCCTGGCGTACTTGCTTATCTTTGCCCTCCGCCTGAAAAGGGGTGCCTTGCTGGTCATTCCGGGGCCCATTATGCATCCCTCGCAGCACAGTATCTCGAGAAGCCTGGCCTCCATGTCCCCGGACTCGAACTCCTTCAGGGCCTCAACGAACTCCTCCCTGCCGTCGGCGGTGACTATCTCGCCGGAGAGCAGGTCTTCGTTCATGTCCGCGGCCTGGAGCATTCCCCTGTTTATGGGGAAAAGAGAGCCCAGGCCCGGAGTGGGCGGGTTGAAGTCGCTTCCCTGCGCCTTCTCCGGGTCTATGCCCATTATGGATATGATGTTCCTGAGTTCGGCGAAGGTGATGGAAGCCTCCACATGGCTTCCATCGAAGTCTTCCGCCTCCCCCTTCTTCGCCAGGCAGGGTCCTATGAAGACGATCTTCACATCTTCACCATACAGGTGCTTCACCACCATGGCTTCCGCCACCATGGGGGACACTATCGGGGCAAGGTCCGGAACCATTTCAGGCATGTATTTCTGCACGTAGTTGACAATGGCAGGGCAGGAAACGGCGATATACCGTCTGTCGGGGTTCTTCCTGAGGAGCCGTCGGTATTCCCTTGCCACAAGGTCGGCTCCGAAGGCCACCTCGCATACGTAGTCGAACCCCATGGCCCTTATGGTGCCCACCACCTTTTCCTTCGGGACCCCGGCGAACTCAGCGGGGAAGCTCGGGGCGATTATCGCCGCGGTCTTCTTCTTTCCCCTGAGCAGCTCAAGGACCTTCGTGGTGGAGCCAACTGCCTTCTTGGCGCCCCTGGTGCATACCTTCACGCAGTTTCCGCAGCCTATGCACCTGTCGGCTATCACCTCGGCCTGGCCACCGGTAATTTTTATGGCCTTGGCGGGACACTCCCTCACACAGGTGTAGCAAACCCTGCACTTGTCCGGAATGGTCTCCACCAGTCTGGTCTCGGACATGCTACTTCAGCACCTTTCTCTCTTCGTATCCGGTGTGAAGCATTTCATGGGCTGTGTGGCTGCCCGGCTCCCCAAGGTGTTCCCTGTAAAGCCTTATTATGGACTGATTCCTGTGGGCTGTGCGAAGGGCAGAGGCGGTGTCTATGGCGTAGAGGCTCTGCATCCTGGCCCTTATGACCGCGGGATCCTGGGAGAACGGCTGTCCCCCCCCGGCGATGCAGCCTCCGGGGCAGGTCATTATCTCCACGAAGTGGAACTGCTTCTCGCCCCTCTTTATGCTGTCAAGGAGCTTCCTGGCATTGCCCAGGCCGCTGACCACCGCTGCTTTAAGCTCTATGTCGCCTATGCGTATGGATGCCTCCTTGATGCCCTCGAAACCACGGACCTCCTTCAGCTCCATCTGTTCCAGTTCCCCGCCGGTTATCATGTTGTAGGCGGTTCTCACAGCCGCCTCCATGACACCGCCGCTGGCTCCGAAGATCTTCCCGGCTGAGCTTCTCTCACCGAAGGGACTGTCCGCCGGCTCACTTTTCACCGATGCCAGGTCTATGCCGAACATCCTGATCATTCCGGCGAACTCCCTGGTGGTGAGAACGGCGTCCACATCCTGCACTGAACCGCTTCCCATTCCCGGTCTGGCGCATTCGAACTTCTTGGCGGTGCAGGGCATTATGGACACATGGAAGACCTTTTTCGGATCTATCCCCATTTCCGGAGCCCATATCCTCTTCACCACGGCGCCCATCATCTGCTGTGGACTCTTGCAGGAGGAGACATTCTGAAGGAACTCCGGGTAGAACTCCTCCATGAACTTCACCCAGCCCGGGGAGCAGCTGGTGAAAAGCGGCAGGGGGCCGCCGGTCTTAATCCTCTCCACGAGCTCCGCCGCCTCCTCCATCACTGTAAGGTCGGCGCTGAAGGAGGTGGGGAAAATGTAGTCGATCCCCATACTGCGCATGGCGCCGTTCATCCTGTCCACGATGTCGGTGCCGGCCTTGATGCCGAATTCCTCGGCAATCGAGACGCTTATGGAGGGGGCGTGCTGGGCTACAACGGTGATTTCCGGATCCCTTATGGCAGCCAGTACCTCCGCGGTGCTTCCCTTCTCATAAAGGGCTCCGGTGGGACAGACCATGATGCACTGGCCGCAGTTGATGCAGCTGGAAACGTTCAGTCCCTCCTCGAAGGCGCAGCCTATGTGGGATGAACTGCCCCTGCCGATGAAGTCGATGGCGCTCACCCCCTGTATCTCTTCACACACCCTTACGCACTTGCCGCAGAGGATGCACTTGTCCGGATCACGGACTATAGACGGGCTTGAAACGTCAAGGTCGTACCGGGACCTTTCCCCGGCGTAACGCCGCTGCCTTACACCCAGCTCCTCGGAAAGGTCCTGGAGGGTGCAGCAGCCGTTCCTCACACAGTACAGGCAGTCATCGGGGTGGTTGGCGAGGAGCAGCTCGATGATGGTCCGTCTGGCGTCCAGGGCCTTTGCCGAGTGGGTCCTCACGCTCATTCCTTCGGTGACCGGCTGTGAGCAGGAGGGTACGAGCCTTCCAGTGGCGGTGTCCTCCACCACGCACATTCTGCAGGCGCCGGAGGGGGGAAGCCCCTCGATGTGGCAGAGGGTTGGGATGGATATGCCCGCCCGTGCGGCCACTGTGAGTATCGTCTCCCCGGGGCTGGCTTCAAGAGGTCTGTCATTTATTGTTATTCTCATTGCTGTTACCTCTTTCCCTATTCCACCACGACGGCATCGAAGGGGCACACCTGGAGGCAGGCTCCGCACCCTATGCACTTGTCGGGAATGATGTAATGGGGGCTTTTCTGCGCTCCCATTATGGCGTCGGCGGGGCACTTCCTGGCGCACAGCGTGCAGCCGCGGCATTTGTCCGGATTAATGGAGTACTCAAGAAGCTCGGTGCAGACCCCGGCGGGACACTTCCTGTCGTATATGTGGGCTTCGTATTCATCCCTGAACCATCTGAGGGTGCTCAGGACCGGATTCGGGGCGGTCTGGCCCAGGCCGCAGAGGCTTGTCTCCCTTATGACGCCGGCGAGCTTTTCGAGGTTCACAATGCCCCTGAAACGCTCCAGGGACTGCCTTCCTGTCTCTCCCCTGCGTCCCCTGGTGATCCCCTGCAGTATCTCCAGCATCCTTCTGGTGCCCTCCCGGCAGGGAATGCATTTGCCGCAGCTCTCCCTCTGTATGAAGTCCATGAAGAACTTGGCCACATCCACCATGCAGGTGTCCTCGTCCATCACCACAAGGCCCCCGGAGCCCATCATGGCCCCGAACTCCGTCAGTGATTCGTAATCGATGGTTATGTCCACATGCTCCGCGGGTATGCAGCCCCCTGAAGGACCGCCTATCTGAACCGCCTTGAACTTCTTCCCTCCGGGAACCCCGCCGCCGGCCTTGAAGAGTATGTCGCCAAGACAGGTCCCCATTGCCACCTCTATCAGCCCGGTGTTCTCTATCTTTCCCGAAAGGGCGAAGACCTTGGTTCCCCTGCTGCCCCGGGTGCCCAGGGAACTGAACCAGTCCGAGCCCCTTCTCAGTATAGGGGGAACATTGGCGAAGGTCTCCACGTTGTTTATCACAGTGGGCTTTCCGAAGAGTCCGCTGATGGCGGGATAGGGGGGTTTGGGAGAGGGCATTCCCCGCTTGCCTTCTATGCTGTGTATAAGGGCGGTCTCCTCGCCGCAGACGAAGGCGCCGGCGCCCATCTTTATCACTATGTCCAGGTCGAATCCGCTGTCGAGTATGTTGCATCCCAGAAGACCCCATTCCCGGGCCTGTCCGATGGCGGTGCGAAGACGCTCCACCGCCAGGGGATACTCGGCCCTCAGGTAGACATAGGCCTTCCTGGCGCCCACGGCGTATGCCGCTATGGCCATTCCCTCGATTATCCTGTGGGGGTCGCCCTCTATCACCGCCCTGTCCATGAAAGCCCCGGGGTCACCCTCGTCGGCGTTGCATATCACATACTTGGAGTCCGCCGGTGCTTCCATGGCGAAACGCCATTTCTTCCCGGTGGGAAAACCGCCGCCTCCCCTGCCCCTGAGTCCGCTTTTCTCCACTTCCGTACAGACATCACCCGGGGTCTTTCCCCTGAGGGCTTCTGAGAAGCCGCTGTAGCCGCCATTGGCGATGTACTCTCTTATGCTCACGGGGTTTATTATTCCGCAGTTCTCCAGGACCCATCTGGTCTGAACGCCGAAGAAGGGGTGTTCATCCATATAGACAACGCCCTCCCAGGGCTCGAATTCATCGGAACGGAACTGGGCCATGACAAGGTCTTCGGGAACACTTCCCTCAACGAGAACGGATTCCAGGAGACCTGCGGCCTTGTCCTCGGTGACCGTCTTGAAGGAGAGCCTGTTCCTCCCCGGGAGCTGTATGTCCATTATGGGTTCCACGGCGCAGAACCCCACGCATCCCACCTCTATCACATCGGCATCCACGGAGCCGTGCTCCAGCCAGCTTCTGATCACCGAGAGGGTTTTACCCGCCCCGGCTCCCAGGCCGCAGGTGCCGGTACCTATGAAGATGGCCGGCCTGACGAGTTCCCTCCGAAGAAGTGCGCCCATCACGTCCTTCCGGGCGGAAGCGCATTCGTGGCTCTGGTGGCACCGGGGCCCCAAGGTGAAGCACTCGAGCATTGATGGGCAGGGCTTTTCGGCGGTGTGCCAGCATTTGTCGCAGCACATCTGGAATTTTTCACTCATCTTACTCTGCCTTCCTTCTGTAGGATTCGAGTATGCCCGGAACATCGTCACCCTCCACCCTTGCGTGGAACTCGCCGTTCACGGCGATCACAGGGGCAAGGCCGCAGGCGCCTATGCATGCCACCACTTCAATGCTGAAAAGGCCATCCCGGGTGGTGTTTCCAGGTTTGATGCCCAGTTCACCTGTAATGGCGTCGAGAACCCTCGAGGATCCCTTTACATGACATGCGGTGCCGCGGCAGACCTGTATATGGAACCGGCCCATGGGTTCGAACCTGAACTGGTTGTAAAAGGTTGCAACACCGAAGATCTTGCTGGCGGGGAGCTCGAGGAGGTTCCCTATACGCTCAACCGAGCTCCGGGACAGGAAACCCTCCGCCTCCTGGACCTCCTGGAGTATCGGAATAAGCCTGTCCCGTCCGGCTCCGGCATTCCTGTCAAGTATTTCTGTGAGAGTGCTCATTTAACTAGTCCCTTCCACGGAATTCCGTGCGAAATACGCCACCTTCTCAAGGGCGGCGGTAACATCCCTGTTCTCGAGATATACCCAGTCCGGTACCCTGAGGGGAACCGGAGCGTAGTTCAGTATTCCCCGGATGCCGGCTGAAACAAGCCTGTCGGCTATGTTCTGCGCCGCTTCAGTGGGTACTGTGAGTATGGCCACGGTAACACCAAGCTCCCTGATGACTTTTTCTATGTGTTTCTGCTCATGGCACCGGCTTCCGCTGATCATTCTGCCGGTTTTCGCCGGATCGATGTCGAAGGTGGCCACCACCCTCAGGGCGGACCGTCTTCCCCTGAGGAAGGCCACTATGGCCCTGCCCAGATTGCCCATCCCCACAAGGGCCACCTTCGCCGGCTCATCGCCGTCGATGACATGGCCGATGCTCGCCGCCAGGTCCTTTACCATATAGCCCCTGTTGGGACTGCCGGTGTAACCTATTGCCATAAGGTCCCTGCGGACCTGGGCGGGGGTGACGCAGGCCAGGGCTGCAAGCTGATGGGAAAAGAGGTTGACGGTGCTGTCGTCCACCCGGCCCTCCAGCAGCCAGCGGTAAAGGCTGAGCCTTTCTACTGTTTTGTCCGGTATCACTGCTTGCTCCCATCGGGTATTCGTGCATTTTGTAACGCTGTTACTGTTTTCACAACAATCGTATTCTAATGAATTGGTTCCAACGGTCAACCCCCTGTTCGTTGACTTGCCCTCCCTTGAATGGTAGAAAACACCCGGAGGTATCCATGAGGTGGTTCGTGATAGTCAATCCCCTTGCGGGGGCAGGTTCCGCAGGGAAGGCCTGGAACGGTGTTTCCAGCATGCTGGAGAAGACCGGAATATTATTCTCCGCCGGTTTCACTGATTCGCCCGGGACCACCAGAGCCCTTGCGGCGGAGGCTGTCGCCGCGGGTTTTGACGGGATCGCCGTTTACGGCGGCGACGGAACCGTATCCGACGCAGCCTCGGTAATCTCAGGGAACCTGGATGCAGCACTGGCTATCCTTCCGGCGGGTTCCGGGAACGACTGGGCCAGGTCCCTCGGCTATCGCAGTCCATCTCCACTTTCCGGGGCACAGTCGATGAAGGAGGAGAGTTTCAGGGTTACGGACACCGGGCGGGCGGAATGGAAGGGATCATCCAGGTTCTTCCTCAACTCATCCGGCATCGGTTTCGACGCCCTGGTCCTTAAAAGAGCCGTGGCCATGAGGAGGGTTATACCCCTGAACAGGATCTGCTATGCAGCAAGCCTTCTTTTCTCCGCCATTGTTCCGCCTGTCTGGAAGGGAGAGTTTTCCTGCAACGGAAAACCTTTTTACACCGGCGAATACCTCACTTTTACCGCAGGGGTGGGTGCATTCAGCGGAGGCGGTATGATGCTTGCCCCATCCGCCCTCCCCTGGGACGGCATGCTCGACGGCCTCTGCCTCGCTCCCATGGGTTTCTTCAGCATACTGAGGAACTTCGGAAGGATCTTCTCCGGAACCCTGGGCGAGACTGGATGGGCCAGGGGTGCAAGGGGAGAGAGAATTGCCGTAAGGCGTACAGAAGGACGGCGGCTGCTGCTGGAGCTGGACGGCGAACCGGTGGACATCGGGGATTCGAACCTGGTGGAGTTCGTTTCGGTGCCTGGAAGCCTCAGGGCAGCAGTTCCAGTATCCTGAGCACGTCCAGGGGACTTTCGGCAAACACTTCAGCCCCCTCCCCGGCAAGCACCTCTCTGCTTCTGTAGCCCCACAGACAGGCAATGTGAGCCGTTCCCGCGGCGGCTGCCACCCTCACGTCTGTTTCTCCGTCCCCTACCATCACGGCTTCTTCAGGTTTCACCCCTTTTTCGTCGAGGATCTCCAGAAGAACATCCGGAGAGGGTTTTGCCGGCCGGCCGGGTGCTGATCCCCTGACTGCGGTGAAGGGGTATTCGGGAAAATGATGATCCAGGGCTTTCTTCACACCGGCGGTGGTCTTGTTGCTGAGCACGCACACCGGGGCCCCCCCCTGGAACAATATCTCCAGCATCCGGGTGACCCCGGGAAACACCTCTGAAATGGGATCTTTCATCCCGGCGTACCTGGAGCTTATCTCTTCTGACAGGGGCGCGTTCCACTGCCCGGGCACCCCCAGCCCCTCCAGCAGCGCTTCGACACCTGAGCCCACCAGGGACCTTATCCTCTCCCGGGATACCGGGGCCATCCCTATGTCCGCTATCACACCGTTCACAACCCTGGTTATGTCCGGAAGGGTGTTCAGAAGGGTTCCGTCAAGGTCCAGGATCACTGCGTCGTATTTCATGACCCGCCTTCCATGGGCTGCGTGTAGAGCGAACAGGCTTCCACGGCGGTCTCCCTGATTAGTTCCCCCAGGGGTTCAGACATGCCCGAGGGCCTCCAGGCTCCGGGAACAGTTATGTCAGCCTCAAGAACTGAAACCGCAATAACCGATGCCGCAAGGTAGGAACCTTCCAGTGACGGGTGCGAGCCATCGGCTTCGTAGAGGTCGAGGAATGGGAACGCACCCTGAAGCATTTGGAAGGCCTTTCCGCATGGAGCCACCGGGCAGCCGTGAACGTATCCCATCCTGGAATAGCAGTCCTCGAGGCCATGGAGCATCATGAAGTCGTTCCTCCTGGGCCATGTCATCAGGAACGATGGCTGTATTCCCCCTGAGGCGCACAGAATGGCCAGACTGTCTCCATACTGCCAGGTCAGACGAGGGTTCACCACCGGCATGCAGCTCTGCTCCTGGAAGATCGCGATGTCTATCCCTCCGTTCTCCAGGAGCCATCTCAGCTCCTGGTCGTTCCAGTGGTCCTGGAAGGTGGCTCCTCCCATGGTATGATTAAGGGTTATCAGGGTGTCCCCGGTGACCGATCCGAAAAGACTGTCGGCAAGTGACCAGAGACCGCCGTTCCCGAAGGTGTAGCTGTTCCCGACGAAGAGCATCGTGGTGGTGGAGAAGAGCACGGCAAAAAGCAGCCCTGTCATGGTCCGCCTCCCGTTACAGTAACCTTCACTGTATGGATCTCAAGGGGGGTGGACGCCTGGAGAAGATAGATGCCCGGCGGGACACCGTAGAATGAAACACCGCTCTCCCTTGCTGCAGAGGTCCTTCGCACCACCCTTCCCGCCAGGTCCACAAGGCTTACCGAAACCTCTGTTCCGGGATTACCGGCAAGAACCACATTTATGGTATTGCAGGAGGACGGGTTCTGAAGCACAGACACAAGCGGGTGAACCGAGCCATGCTCCTCCATGCCCATTCCGTCCAGGGTTCCCAGAGAATCCGTCCTGAGTACCAGCCCGTTGTAGAGTTCCTCGGCAAAGCACCCGGACACCGCAAAGCCCCCGTCGGTACATGTGGTCACGTCCAGCCCGTAATCCACGGTGTTCCCGCCGTGGATCATTGTCCACAGCAGGTCCCCCTCCAGGGAGAACTCCGCCAGCAGCATGTCCGAACGGTTCACCTCGGACATGGGCAGGTCGTTGGTCCATCCGGTGACTACCATCCCCTCCCCGGTGGCATCCGCTGCGGATGCAGAGATCCAGCTTTCGCCGTACAGTGCCGCGGTCCACTGAATGGAGAAGTCACCGTCGAGCTTGATCAGGAAAACCCCTCCAACCTGGCCGTTGTCCCCGGTTGTTGAGTTGCATACCACGATGCAGCCTTCCTCCAGGGGGACCAGGTCGACAGGATCGAACCTTCCCGGCTGGGGCATGCAGTGGCGGACCTCCATGGTCCCAGGGAAGAAAAGGGTCACATCCCTTTCCCATCCTGAAAGCCATGTGGATCCAAGAACGCAGATCTCATCTCCCATGGAGGAAACCGTAGCAACCTCCATCTGAATATCGGGAAAAAGCTGGTTGGAGAGGACCTCCAGCTCCTGGTTCATCACGGCCACCCTCACAGCGGGATCACCAGGGCTGTCGTTCCCGGCCAGCACCAGCTGTTCCGTTCCGGCAAACATGGAAGCCCCTCCGAGGAACTGGTCCTGAAAGACGGGAAAGCCGGTTTCAGCTCCTCCCGTTCGAAGAACGATCAAGGCGTTCTGAAGGGGTCTGTGGACGAGTATGGTCTTCCTGCCGGCGAATTCGCAGAGCTGAAGGGCTTCGTTCTCTCCGCTCAGATAATACCCGAGAGTTCCTGCGCCCTGGTTGTCAATGTACCTGAGGTAGATCTCAGGCAATGCTCCGGGATAATCCCTCACATTGCTCACGGTGAAATAACCGCCTGAGTTCTGAATGGTCCCGATGGTCATTATCTCCCCCTCTCCGGATATCTCGCTGAGGAAAACAGGAAGGGCAGTAACAGCCAGCAGCAGATGGAACATCCTCAGTTCACCTGAAGAAGGTAGACCTTGGGCCAGTCCATGGGGTCCCCGTCGTAGGCGAGCATCCCATGGGGGGAGATGGAATAACGGGCGTCAGGGTCGATGGTCCCGTCGGGAACGGCGATGTGCAGAAGCTCACCCTCGGGCGAGTAGACCCTGAAACAGGGAGATCCCGTATCCCCCATCTTTATCCATACAAGACCGCTGTCGTCTACGCCTATCCCTTCCGCTATGTCCCTGTGGGTGGCGGTAACGGGTTGTCTCGATCTGCCGAGGGAGGTCTCCCCGTTCTCTATCGTAAGGGATATCGCCAGCTCGTCCTCGGCAAGCTCCTCCTGTGAAAGCGGTATTCTCTCCCGCTCCTCTGAGATCTCAAGCAGTGGCTCTCCGTCCCTATCGTAGCAGGCCAGCCTGAACAGTGAGTCGCTGATCAGCACCAGGCATGCTTCCCCTCCGGGTCCCGCGGCGAAGGCGAAGTCCGGCCCTGCGTCAGAATTCACCATTCCCCCGCTCATCGGCACAGGGTGGCTTTCGTAGACCACAACGGGCTCGTTGCCGTTCTCGAAGGCAACGAAGTCCATGGATACCGAAGGGGAGCTTCCCTCCCGGATGTCCATGAAGATGTCCGTTGCCAGGAACCTGTCACCGGCTCCCCTTATCCTCACCGGGGGCACCGGGAAGAAACCGGTGATCTCACCTGTGGAGGCTCCGGTGGAATCGAACATGAGAAGTTTCCCCCCGGCAATGTCGGATACCACGAAGCCGCAGCTCGTGACGGCGAGACCCAGCGGCATCGTATACTCCCCCGGCCCTGGACCCCTCCTTCCGGCTGTGAAAAGCTCTTCCCCATCCGTTGTGAAGATCTGGAGCAAAACCTTTCCCGCGTCAAGGACAGCCACGTTCCCGTCGGGGGTAAAGGCTGCGTCGGCGATGAAGGCGAACACGTCAGGTCCTTCGCCGAACTCGCTGCCCAGTGTGTCCGCTGCGGTGATCACGAAAGTATCGGGTTCGGCTGACGTCCCGCCCCGGATATCCGCCCCCTCAGGAGGGTCTCCGCAGCCCGGGACAAGTATGAATGATCCCAGGGCGAGAACTGCATGCATCTTCATGAGTCGCTCCTTTTCTTATCCCACCGTTCTTGTTATTGTTGTTCAACAAAACCATAGGGAGGGTATTATGTCAAAAAAGTTCCTTGATGATCTAACCGACGAGGAAAGAACCGAGTTCCTCTCCTTCTGCGAGAAAAAGGTGTTCCTGGCCGATCAGGAGATAATAAGGAAGGGTGACACATCAAGGGTTCTCTTCCTTATTCAGCAGGGCTCCGCCACCGCCAGCGACAGCTGGGACGACGACTCCGTTCCCCTTGCCATCTTCTCCGAGTGGGATGTTTTCGGGGAGATGTCATTCCTCGAGGGTTCCCCCCGTTCTGCCACGGTGATAGCCACCGAGGACAGCGTGGTTTACGCCATTTCATGGGACAGGTTCAGCGAGTTCATGGAACTGAAGCCCGCCATCGCTGTAAAGATACTGCTCCGATTCACCGAGGTCCTCATAAAGAGGCTTCAGTTCATAGACGAGGCCTTCACCACCATTGCCGTTGCAAACCGCGACATGAAGAAGAACATGACCGAGATGCGCAAGGTCCTCAAGGGCTGACACCAGAATTGTCTGTAAGGCCGGTCCATCCAGGGCCGGCCTTTTCAATGTGCGCCGGCTGCAGAGCCCCTGAAACCCGGTATTGAGTTTCATGAAAAGTATTTGTATATTTCGGGAACAAGCGGCATGTTTTCCAGACAAGTCAGACGCATAAGGTGGAAGATGAGAGAAAGAATTTTGGGACTGGACAGGGAAACCCCCCTGCTGGACGGTTCTACCGTCACCTATGTAAATCTCGATAACGGCGCAAGCACCCCTCCCATCCTCGACGCCGTAGAGGCCCTTGAACGGTTCATGCCCTTCTATTCCAGCGTTCACAGGGGAACGGGCTTCAAATCCCGGCTCAGCACCAGGGCCTTCGACAGGGCCCGGGAGATAATCGCCGAGTTCGTCAAGGCCGACCTTACAGAGAACACCATCATTTTCGGAAAGAACGCCTCCGAGGCCATCAACAAGCTCGCCCACAGCCTTCCCCACAAGGAAGACTGCGTTGTGATGACAACACGCATGGAGCACCACTCCAACGACCTCCCCTGGAGGGATCACTACAATGTGGTACATGTGAACACACTGCCCGACGGCAGGCTGGACGAGGCCGATTTCGACGCCAAGCTCCACCGGCACAAGGACAAACTTGCCCTTGTTGCTGTTACAGGCGCCGCTAATGTGACAGGATACCTTCAGCCCATTCACAGGCTTGCCAGGAAGGTTCACGAAGCGGGTTCACTCATACTCATCGACGCGGCGCAGCTCGCCCCCCACCGTGAGATCGACATGAAGCCCGACGATCATCCGGAACACCTCGACTTCATCGTCCTCGCCGGCCACAAGATGTACGCTCCCTACGGAACGGGCTGCCTCATCGGCCCCAGGCGGGTATTCATGAACTGCTCGCCGGACTACAGCGGCGGCGGAACGGTTAATGTGGTCACCGAGAACGAGGTGTTCTGGGCCGGCCTTCCGGACAAGGAAGAGGCGGGAAGCCCCAATGTTCCCGGTGCCATAGCCATGGCTGCCTCGGCAAGGGCTCTGATGAAACTTTCAATGAAGAAAGTGGAGGAACACGAGGTCAGGCTCACGAAGTATGCACTGAAAAGGCTGAAGGAAGTCCCCGGGATGATAATCTACGGCGAGAGCGACCCCGACAAGCTTGACAGGGTCGGGGTCATCCCCTTCAATGTCAACGGTATCCACCACTCCCTTCTCGCCGCCATTCTGGGCTACGAGGGCGGCATAGGTGTACGAAGCGGCTGTTTCTGTTCACACCCCTATGTGGTGAGCCTCCTCGGCCTCTCCGAGAAAGAGGCGGTCATGTGGAGGGAGGAGTTCCTTGCCGGGGACAAATCGAAAATGCCGGGCATGGTAAGAATGAGCCTGGGCTGCTACAGCACAGAATCCGATGTCGACCGGCTGATCCACATGCTGAAGAAAGCCGCCTCAGGGGACTATCTGGGCAGATACACCGTTGTAAGGGAAACCGGGGAGTATGTCCCCGAGGGATATGTCGAACCCTTCGATGAATACTTCAGCCTGGGCTGAAGCCGATGAAAAATGCAGTGAAGGGGGCGGTGATCACCGCCCCCTTCATGGTATTTAACGGGGTTCCTAGAAGCTTGTCTTGATACCGGCCCAGGTGTCCCTGGTGAGGGAAACCACATCGAAGTCCAGCTCGGCGATGCCGTAGCCGCTTGCGGTGGCATAGCTGAAGAACAGGGATGACCGGTAATCGCACCATGTGAGGCCGAGCCTGTTGGAGTTTCCAAGACCTGCGGGGTTAACACCTGTGGCGACCTGGGTCATGGATGTTCCGTCGTAGGAATAGAGGATGAAAGTGTTGGTGTTGTAGGTGGTGACCATGACATGGGTGTCGTCGGTGGGACCGGGGACCACTGCAACGCCGGAGATCTGTGTGGGGGCCATGTCGGTGAAGGTCTGTGAGGTTCCACCGGGAATGAAGCGAACGAGGGATGTGGAGTTGTTCTGCCAGTAGGCCTCGCCGTCGTAGGACATTCCACGGCCGCCGGAACCGCAGGGGTTGGCGATTGTCTGCCAGGTGGTGAACTGGTCTTCAGTGTAGAAGAGGTCGCTTACCTGCCAGCTGTTGATGTGCCAGATGGGTGTGACAAGGTTGTCGTTGAAAGCGACTCCGAAGCCGTTGAGGGAACCCGAAGGCTTGGGAACCGCACCCGCTGACCCGCCTGTGGCTGGGTCGAGACTGTTCAGTTCGTTGCCGGTGCTGCTGGAGAAAATGATGTTAACAGTGGAACCGCTTTCCCATGAGGCAAGACCGAGGCAGTTCGCCGCCCAGTCGATGTTCCAGGTTTCGAGAACGGTGAACTCGATGGTTGCGTCAACCGGGCTCCAGTTGCTGATGACTCCGCCGTTGATGTTGCCATCCGGGGATATCCCCACAAGACAAAGGGTCATGAGAAGAAACTGCATTTTTACCTTCCTTTCGTTTTTTAGTAACCACAGCGGCATTTATACTCATCAGGGCTTCCCGGGTCAATACGCCGGACATATGTCTGCTTTACTACCTTACCAAGCGGCACTTCCGGGACAACAACGGCGCGTCATTAACCGCCAGGCCCTGGTTGACCGGTGCCCGGCACAGGTCTATATTGAAAAACGCTCCCACCTGTAAATGCGTCCCTTCACAACAGGTTCTCAGCAAGGAGGCACCCCTGAACCATCACAAAAAGAAGCACCCGTCGGGAAACGCTGCGGCGATATCCCCTGCCCTTCCCATACTTCTCTTTGTTCTTTCAGGACCGGTCATGGCCGGCGCCTGGTCCGATATTTCCTTCGGTGTGAAGCTGGGCGGAACGGTTACCCAGCATGTGGGCACCGAGGAAAGGAACTCCGAATACACCGTTTCCAGCAGCTTCAGAACAGGGCTTGCCGGTGGAGTCTTCGTCAACTGGCCGGTCACCCCCAGGTTCAGCATGCAGCAGGAGCTCTTCTACGGCCAGAGGGGCTCAAGCCAGGACATCGGCGTGGAGATACTGGAGATCCCCACCACCCTGGCCGTCACCTATGAAATGGATTATCTGGACATACCGGTGCTTACCCGTTTCGCCCTGTGGCAGGGTGAAAACTCTCAGCTTTACACCCTGGCCGGCACCGCCATGTCCCTGAAGATAAATGACCGGTACACACTCCGGGGAACCCTCGACGACGGAACGGAATCGGTTCCGCTCTCGGCTGACGACGACATGTCCGAGGTGGACATGTTCGACTTCGCCATGGTCTACGGCACAGGGGTTGAATTCTCCCTTGCCGGGGCGCCCCTATTGGCGGAATACCGGTTCATGATGGGCTGGAACACCCTCTACATGCCAACCTATGCCTATGTGCCCTTCGGTGACGAGGAGATCCTTATAGAGAACGATCCCGTGCCCCTGAAGAACCAGAGTCATTCGGTTGTTTTCGGGCTCAGATTCTAGGAGGAAGCCATGAAAGGAACACTCATCCCGTTTTTCATACTGGCCATGAACGCAGCCGGTTACCAGTACTGGAACAGCATCAGACACAGCGCTCTCCTTCCCGACCAGACCATAGTCATGAGGGTGGAGAATCCCGACGCCGATAACTTCCTGCTCTTCCGTGAAAGCGGAATAGAGGAAGAAGCCATGACATCCATCCCCGACGGCCCCTCCACCTTCACCGCCACGGTGCCTGGACCTGTCTCAGGAACGCGCAGGTACGGTTTCCGGCTGGTACAGTCCGGTGAAATGGACCTCTTCCCGGTTGCCACGGCAACTGGGGAAAACCCCCCTCCGCCGGACCTTACCAGATTCCGCTCCGACCCCCAGGGCGATGAGGCCTTCGGCTACACGCACCTGGACATAGTGGACTGCAGGGTAAGCTTCACCGATACTGAGTTCTTCGCATCCATAACCAATTCCGGAGGAGGCTTCCCGGTGAGTTCCGGGATAACCTTCTTCGCCTATCTCTTCGGCATAACCGACCCCGCCCAGTCCAGCCCCGACACCGTATTCGCCCTTATGTACACCGTTGATTCCCCGGGCATAATCACCCCGGGGCTCTACAAGGTAACCGGGACAGGCATGGGAGACCTCGAGAAGATAGGCGACATCGAGGTTCAGGAATACCCCTCCTCGAATACCCTCAGGCTGACCTGCCAGCTGGCCGACCTCATGGAAGACCCCTATTTCCAGACATGGTACGACCCCACCGACCCCACCCTTGCCGTGGCGGCCTTCACCCAGAAGATCACACTTCTGGGGGGCCCCCAGGAGGCCGACAACACCGATGGGGGAAGAGTTTACCTCCGGGAGCTCTCCATCAGCCCCTCAAGCAATCAGCTGCCGGAGCTCACAAACCCCGGCTTCACCGGCTCAGGCGCCACCGCCGCCGCTTCAGTGGACTACCTCGACCCCGACGGGAACTGCCCTGTGCTCATGGAGATCCTTTTCGATTCCACCGATTCCTGGCCCATGTATCCCCTCACCCTCGACTACGGCTCCACAGTTACCTACACAACCGCCGAGGGGATCGACCCTCTGGCTTCAGGGAACTGGTCCCAGGCCGTGTTCAGGTTCAGCGACAACATCTCCGATGTGGTCGAATACCCGGTTTACAACGCCGGCGTATCAGGGCTGGAACCGGCGCATTTCACAGCCTCAGCGGAAAGCAACCCCTTCACCGGAACACTGAACATCTCAGTCTCACTGCCCGAAGGGTCCCCTGTGACAATGGAGATCTTCGACATTTCAGGCAGACTGGTGAACAACCCCTCAGAACAGATTCTCCCCCGGGGCCCAAGCACCGTGATGTGGACACCGCACCCCTCCCTGGCCGCCGGCTGCTACACGGTAAGGATACGGTCGGAGCAGGGCTCTGCCCTGTGCCGCTGCGTGCTTTTGAGATGATTGAAGCAAACCGGTGGAGGGGCCATCCAAAACTGATCTCATGGAACCCCTTAACTGACATTGGATAATCCGAATCCCTAAGCGCCTTTTGCAGTCTCTGTATGTTCTCCTGTGAATGAGGTACCCCGAAATTATCGAACTGGGAGGCTTGTCAGGTCAACTAGTTGAACAGGATAAATCTTGAGACTGCTTCCCCTGAAGAGGATGTTAAGACTGCAGTATAGATACCAGTTGGAAGACCAGATAGATCCAAAGAAATCAGCTCATTCCCATGTGCAGCCTCAACGTTCCTGGAAAACACTACACGGCCGGAAAGATCAACAACGGTCACGATGCCTCTTTCGGATAGAACCAGATCAACTCGAAAGCCCAGCACTCCTCGGCAGGGATTCTGCGACAGCCGCAATATGGGTCCTGGTACTCCCGGAGATGTTTCAATTCCTGTCCAGCTCTCAGATCCACCACCGCCGAAAGCTCCCATATCATTGCGGAGAAGGCCTAGAGCTGGATAAAGAGCGAAACCTGGGTAGAGAGGATCCTCCGGATCATTGAATTCATAAGATGGATCACCCGAGTCAACGGAGGGTGACATATCCTCGTCAAGTTCATAATCGCATATGGCTCCAGTTACGAAAACGGGAGGATCATCAATCATCCCATCTCCCCAGGTCACAATTCCACCGTAGATGCCATCCTGACCATCCTCGATGTCTGACCAGGCAATATTCAGGATGGTGCCCTGGCCCAGCCCGATGCCGGAATACTCGCTTCCCCAGATAATGCAGTTCTTTATTGTGATGTTGTCAGCGTAATCCAGGTACAAACTCGTTGAGCTGTTATCAGCTACAGTATTGTTCTCCAGATGGAGAAAGACTCCATTCGAGAGGTAATCAGTAGCAATCCCGCCTCCGAAGACCGCGCTATTACCAGCAATGACATTGTTGCGAATAGAAAGCGAACAGGAGGCGGTCACAGCAATACCTCCGCCAAAAACTGAGTATGGTCCATATCCACAGTGGTTATTCATGATGAGATTGTTTTCAATGATTGAGCTTGAGTTTCCAACGTACATTCCGCAACCATCAATAACGAATTTATGGTCTGTTATCCAATTACCTGATACCGTTGGTGAGGCTCCATAAATGCATATACCCCTGCTGGCAACACCGTCTTCACCAACAACTGAAAATCCACTCAGAGATGCCTCAGAACCCTCTCCGTTCAAAAAGACCACATTGCCCCATTCCCCTTCTGCCAGAGGTACAATTGTGGTGCATCCTGGTCCGTGACTGCTGACTACAGCAATATTCTTACCCAGGAAGTCAATAGATGTGTACTCACCTGGTCCGACAAGAACAGAATCCCCGTCAGAAGAAACCTCAATTGCGTCCTGTATCTGCTCGAAGTCCTCCGGTACATTGAAGGTGGCGAGAAAGAGAAAGAGCAAACCAACAACTGGTGCACCAAAGAGAGACATATGTATCCTCCTAAAGCATCCCAAATCTAAAATAGATTTTATGACTGTTTCTGTCAACCGATCAATTAAAATGAGATATGAAGATGATGACCCGGAATGAAGATATCCTTCAATGTCTGAACGGCCCATACAAGCGCAATCAGCTTTCACTTGCTACCCCGTGCTGGATAGCTGACGATACAGGTTGAAGCAGTTGTATTTCAGCGATGATGATCTCTTTTTGACTGCTGGCTTCTTCATTGCACACTGACGCTTCGATCCCAAGCATATCAGCAGGCATATCAGATGGGAGCTCAAACGGTCATGAGTCCCATTGGAATAACGAATTGCTCATTCCGATAATTATGACTCCTTAAGCCGAAGCACTCGATGAATCAGGATCTCATTGACATCGATAAGCTCCTCCAGAAACCTGTGGTCATCCAAGGGGTTCGATCCTAAACCATACACTCTTCCCTGGTGAGGATCTTTTCACTGACGGTTCGCCCCTGCAGGAAGAATCCGCCTTCGCCATCAGGTAGAAATCCTGGCTTATCTCCTTTGAACCACAGGGCTCGTGCTCAATGATATTGAGTCCAGCAGCCAGAACAGTCCTTACATACTCAGGTGGATGATAAGCTGCACAATAGTTGCTCCCTGAGTACTCGGGTTCAATAACGACCATGTTACCCAGGCTGAATGATTTCATCTGCTCTTCGTCAAGCTCGGCCGTCCAGTTCTCACCTTTGACCGTGATAAGAAGTGCACCACCAGGTCTGAGTATGCGGGTAAGTTCACCCATCCAGTGCTTTTGAAGTCTTTCACTGAGATGAGTGAACACGGATACAGCGAATACAAGATCAAAAGAATCATTTTCGAAGGGAAGCGAATCTGATATTCCGTTGGTTATGAATCGAGCAAACTCAAGATTCTTCTGAGCCCAGAGAATGGGTGTGTGATCGATGTCAGATCCAGTGATGGAAGAATTCGTTAGATCTTTCAAGTGTCTGGTTATGCGCCCACATCCGCAGCCGAAATCAAGGATCTCGGAATGCTGGTCGATGGGCCTTCCATTTCTGGCGAGAATGTTTCTAATGCTTTCTGCGCCCTGAAAGCCTGTTCTCAGGAAACAATCGACATCATAACTGGCGATGACTGAGAAGCATAGACTGGGAGGGGGTATTGGTAGATCGTTCGACAACCTGGATCTCCTGTAAAAAAACCAGGCAAGGTCCCTGAACTTTCCCGCAGTCCGGATCTTCGCTTTTCTGGCAACTCTAAGCAATCCTGTTGCTCTGAGCAGCTTTGAAAATTCAGTTCTTGTGCTCGTACTCATCCCAAACATTAAGAGAAATCAGAACCTCTTGCAGCCTCTAAAATACAATATCTGCCCGGCATATGATATTTCATTCAGTTGCTTGACACACTTCGAACAGCTGGAGGCTTTTGCCGGAACCGAAACTGTGAGGATGGCAGGCCATATCTGATGCTTAGAGAACAGTTCCGGAGTAAGTATGAGCGGTGTCTCACAGTAACAACTCGTAAGGGCAAAGGGCTTTATATTGCCATGACATCTTCAGGTATAAGGTCCAATAACAGAGAATGAATCGGATTGAAAAAGCTGCTTAACTCCTACCTGAAAGCAAAACACATGATGCCCGGGTGTTATTGCTTCATCAGCAGGTATGCATTCTTTCGTGGCCTGTGCCGTAACATCCGGTACATCATCATAAGCAGACTGTATGCTCTCTGGAATGCTTCAGGAGTTCGGACAGACGAGTATACCTGCACCCTTCCCTGGGAATATGCAGCGGTCAAAGCCGATGGACGGGTGACATGTTCGACTTACCATAGGAGCAGGGACGAACTCTTCTTCGGCAATATCAATGAGCAGTCCTTTTCTGAGATCTGGTATGGAGACCGATTCCAGAAGTTAAGAGGGCTTGTACGAAAGCCGGGCTCAGCTTTGCCTTTTCTCTGTTATACCTGTCCCTACAAGATTGAATCCCATGGGATATCCGAATTGCCACTTGAACCGGATTTACCGAAAGTTCTTTGGGTCGAGTCAACAGACGCATGCAATTTGAACTGCCCTGGCTGCCTTCATCGGGAAGACAGAACAGAATCAGAACTATCATTTAACACTTTCAAGAAAACAATTGACGAAATAGGAAAACATTTATCAACTATACTGTTTTATATTGACGGAGAAAACTATCTGCACCCTGAAGCAATGGAAATGACCAGGTATGCGAAACTGGTGAATCCAGAACTCCGCATCCACACTTCAACCAACGGGCTGATGTTTCATGGAACCGAACGCCAGATTGATTTCGTTCGCTCAGGGGTAGACAGCGTTATCTTCTCCATAGACGGAGCAAATCAGGATTCCTATTCCCGCTACCGCAAAGGAGGAGATCTCTCGACTGCTCTGAACAACATGAGAGGGGTAATAGAGCAGAAGCGGCGTCTTGGGATTGATTTGGATGTAACATGGCGCTACATCCTGTTTAAATGGAATGACTCGAATGAGGAGATGGATCATGCAAGGGACATTGCCGCCGAAATGGGTGTAGATTCTCTTGTCTGGTTGATCACGACATCCGTGAATCACTCAGAACGCTTCCTCCCGGATGGGATCAGCAGTTACAAGGTGAAGATCCCCATTGAACGGTTCGAAGCAACTGAAACAGCCTCAAAGGAAATTGCTCACGATCAGACATACGCATGATCTCTGGAGTATGCTGCATCAATACTGGAGCAATAGCGGATATCTCAGGCTGTTCAACCTGGTATCCTCACAGCCTGAGATCAAAGCATTGTAGTGATGGATGGAAATCGCTCCCCAGATGGTAATGAAGCAAGAAAGGTGATTATACTCTGCGAGGAGTGTGAACCCTGGCGTGGAACCAGTTGATCGGCATATCCGTTTTACCTGAGATAGACAGCTCTTCTCATAACTCTCTCTACGGATACTTCAAGGACCAGTATGTAACACCCGTCGGGCACGTCCTGTGCTGGTGTCCATGTGGTTGATTGCTCACCGGCAATTCCAGGGGATACTCCAAAGGAATGGATCTCCCTTCCTAATGAAAAACTGTTGGAGCCCTTTTCTTGACTGGACAGAAAGGTCGATGCCCTGAGGGCTTCATGAGAAGAAAGGTTTGTTTCTCTCTATTCGGGTCTTTCAGAAACTCTGCACTGACGGGTTAAACTTCCCGCAAGAGAATAGAAAATGAACCATTCTCAAAAAGATAATCAGTCGATTTCCGCTAGAATGTATCTTCTGTATGGATCTCTGGGGCCTGTTCCCAGAGGAACAACATACCCTCGATCAACCAAATCCCTCATCCTGTTTCTTATTGTACGGTCTGTAACTCCCAGATAAGCTGCAAGTTCAGAAGTTGAGAGACCTTCAGGATTCCCCATCAGAAGATTGACGATTTTTGAATCTACCGATTCGAGCTCCGGCGCCCGTTTCCGTTCTGTGAAAACAGTAACTTGAAAACATCTTCCAGTCTCAGAGAACTCGGGTGCAGGAAGACCCATGTCATAACACTCGGAAATCATTCTCTGGATACCACTCCCCCATTGCTCGATCAGCCCTATTTCCTTGAAGACCCTTCCTATTACTCTATTCCTCAGTACTGAAACCCCCTCAAGCATTTCCTTGATAGTTACCCCGAACTGAAGCAGGCCCGGATTCTCAATCTCGATTCTGTCATCAAAAACAGACACTCTCAGAGGAGAGCCCTTCAAAGAATAGTCTGCATGAACAACTGCGTTTATCACAGCTTCTCTTAATGCTATCACCGGGAAGCTGGCACGTTTAGTACTTCTCAGTTCTCCTACAGTTATTGATGTACTCATGTGTTTTTTCAGGAACTCCATTGCATGAGTGGGCAACATGGGCAGGTAATCCCGGTATTCTGCGTTGTCGATGATATTCTTTTTTGTCTTGCCTCTGAAACGACCACATTGCAGCCAGGCATCAGGAAACACCTCTTCGTGAATCTTGCCGAACAGTAGAATACCGCCTACCGTAGGAACCAGTCTGTCCATGAACCGGGTTACTACTCTTAGTGACTGAAGATCCTCCTGCTTCAGGGAGCGATACTCGGAAAACAACTCGGAAGCAGCTAGGAAGTCTATCGTTTCCGAGCTGGCATCCGGAACAGGCTCCTCATCAAATGTCCTGCCTTTGGAATATCTCTCAAGTGAGTGAACAATATTTTCATCGGCTCTTCTGTTAGTGGAGCCGATCCTCACATAAGTTCCTTCTGCAGGACCGAGTCCGCTAAGGAAATACGGTCTAGCCGGCCCAGGATATACAACCATTCTTACTACACTCCTGTCACGCCAGGAAAGAGTGTCTATTTCCGGAAGGACCTGCGGAGAGATTCCATCGGAAATGATGCTTGAGAGCATCTCCCCCGCTTCCTTCGGATCAGCAAGACCTATAACAGTTTTGGAGTCGTCAATACCAACAAGAATCGTTCCACCTGAAGTATTGGAAAACGCAGAGACTGTTCTTAGAATATTCTTCTTTGAAGACAAGTCCCTCTTGAACTCCAGGGTCTTGCCTTCTTCCTGCTTCAGATATTAAATTAGCTTCATGCTAGGAATATTACTCGGAAACCTTCTGAGGTGCAAGGCTTCCCAGCTGGGGTGTTTCCAGTATAGGCAATGGGATCAATCTCAGGTGGTACCCCTGATGCAATATTGTTGGAACCCTTTTCTGGAATGGATTCGCAACGTCTCTGGATTAAGGGCTTCGTGAAGATTCCCCAATGTTCACCCATTTTTGCAGCCATTTTGAATGAAGCACCCGGATAGAACTCTTCATCCCCGATGCCATTGGAACCATAGATCGAACACTTTGCAGTCAGGCATGAATCAACGTCTTCTCAAGCCAGCAAGAATAAGACTGCCAGGCAAGAAGGGCAACTACCGGTAGATCTGTCAGAGAACCCGGGAAAACTTCTATTCTTCGAAAAAACAATGGAACAATCATAATCATGTTGACTAAAGTTGCATGATGGCGGTCATGGATGATACGGTTGTTTTTAATCATTACAGTAGCCACATGGAGGTTCTTATGTTTTATTTAGCACTTGCTGCGGTGCTAGGATATTCTATCTCATTTGAAATCACTTCTGATATTTCCAGCCTTCAGTTTGTAAATGAGGGATCCTACCAGAGAATTGTTCTTAATAATTCTCTTTCTATCGGGTCTCCCGGTGAACCGGACCTGCCTGCCCTTCCGATCCGAATTGCCCTGCCACATGGAATGATAGCAACAGGTCTTTCTCTGGAATCATCTACATATGAAACCCTTCCCGGCACCTGGAACATCTTTCCGGTAACACCAGTTATCTGCGGTTTCGAACTTGAACCTTCAATTCCCTCACCTGATGAGGATATCTACTCAAGCAGCTCCTTCTTCCCTGAAAATGCACTGGATAAATGCCATTCAGGAGTTCTCTGGGGATTCCCCATTGCCAGTTCGTGGTTGAGGCCAGTTCAGTGGAACCCCTTATCAGGCCAGATAAGGGTTCTAACTTCTGCTGTAATTGCGGTTGAACTTGAGAACTCGGGCTTCCTGCCCGTAAAAGAAAGAACATCCTGGAGTGAGAACACTGCTAGTAATATTGTCAGTAAGATGGTTATTAATCCGGAGGATGTGATTTCTTCAGGGGCTTCAATCGTCTCCGCTGAAGAGTTGGAGTATGGGCAGTATGTGATAGTAACTGTCCCTGAATACCTTGCTCCCATGCAATACCTGGCAGCCTGGAAAACCGCAAAGGGAGTTCCTGCAACAGTTCATTCAACGGACTGGGTTCAAGCTGCTTACCCGCAGTCAGATCTCCAGCGCAGCGTTAGAGCATTCCTTACGGACTGCAGAGATCATGGCGTTGATTTTGCGCTCTTAGCAGGTGATGACGATGTGTTTGAGGCTCGAATGACACATCCTGGAGGAGCTGGTTGTGATGCACTTCCATCAGATCTCTACTATGCTGATAACAATGACATGTATCCCGGTGAAGACCTATGGGATAGCAACAGGAACGGTCTGTGGGGTGAACAGGAGGACAGTCTTGACTGGCATCCCGATCTCTGGGTCGGAAGGGCTACGGTGAATAGCCTTGAAGAGGCTGAGCTATTTGTTGAAAAAGTGTTTCTTTACGAACATGCTCCATTGATAGAACCTAATCTGCAGCCAGCTGATGAGATGTGCTTCGGGTACAGCACCGGGTATCTCGCCCCTGGGATGAATCCCGGTAGCGTTTACGCCGAGAGCATCTCAACCAGTGTCCCCGATTTCTGGTCAGAAGTGAAATGCTACGAATCACAGGGGACAAACTCCACTGAACTAACAATAGAAATGATAAACAGCGGATCTGACCAGGTGTTCCATCTCAACCACGGCAGCCCAACAGCTGTGTATACAAGCTACGGTGATTTGCTTACCATCGATGATATTCTCTCTCTTGAGAATATCTCTGAATCCGGGAATGTTGCAATCTGGAACTCCATGTCATGCAACGCGGGTGCATTTGATACCCTTACATGCTGCGGGGATGCCTGGCTGAATGCGCCAGATGGTGGAGGTTTCGCCTGTTTGAACGCAGGCATGGTGTATGTTTCTATAACTTTTTCCATGTGCCAGGAGTTCTACCGGTGCTTCTTTGAAGACAATGTTTCAAATCTTGGAATCGCTCATGGACTCTCAGTTGACTACATTTCCCCTGCTTCCGGCGGAGTGTCCGCCAGTATTGCACAGGGTAACAACCTTTTCGGAGATCCTGAACTTCCAATGTGGCTTGAGAAACTCGGACCACTAGCAGTGGCTTACCCTCAGGAGATTTCAGGAACAGGTCAAATTTTGATAGATGTCAGGGATTCAGACGGGCTTCCAGTTGAAGAAGCCAGGGTATGTGTGCAAAAGGGTGACTGGCAGAACGGAGAGATTTACAGTGTTGGGTACACTGATAGTAATGGAATAGCAACTCTGAATGTTGATCCGATAACACTCGGAGAAGCAGTTCTTACCGTATCAGCCTTGAATCATGACCCTTTCCAGTCGTCAATTCCAGTTGTCTCAGTTGAATACACCCATGGAGATCTTCCCTCGCTGGGACTCATGAGTAATCCTGCGACGGAAGAAGTTGAAATGAGTTTCTCAGTACCGGAGAACTCGAACGTCGAGATCTTGATCTTTGATATTGCAGGAAGAGTTGTTTCCATTCCAGTATCCGGCGACTACCAAACAGGCACATACTCACTCACACTACCGTCGCTTAACACTGGCATCTATTTCGCAAGACTTACAAGCGGGATGTTCACTCTGACACAAAGTTTTACAGTTCTCGATTAGTGGTACCCCCGCCGGGATTCGAACCCAGGCTTCCGGCTCCGGAGGCCGACGCTCTATCCAGCTGAGCTACGGGGGCACCGCAGTGATGTGAGACCGAAGATAGCGAAATAATCTTAAATGTTCAAGTCAGAGTCGTATCTTTGTTGCGGAGGGCTCCTTACCCTGGTTCAGGGTGAGCATGGCCATGGTTCTGGAGGCCGGGGGATTGGAAACGGCACCGGGGTTCAGGAACCAGATCCCTCTGTCCTGCTCCCAGGAGAAGCGGTGGGTGTGACCGTGGATGATGATATCCGGTTCCGCTGGCTGGAACATGGCCCTGAGCCTGGGGCGTATTCCGTGGTAGTCCCCCGCTCCGTGGGCTACCGCTATGGTGAAACCCTCTGCCTCAAGTATGAGCCTGTCGGGATAACGGGAGGTTATTCCCATGCCGTCCATGTTGCCGCTGACAGCCTTCACCGGGGCGAAGCGGCGGAGGTCGGAGAGGACCCCGGGCTCTTCGATGTCCCCGGCGTGTATTATGAGGTCCGCCTCGGCGCAGGTTTCATACACGACTCCCGGCAGGGCGGAGAGCCTTGCCGGGAGATGTGTATCGGACAAAACCGCTATGTTCAAGCCTAACGGATCTTCTTCTTGTGCCTGTTGGCGCGACGCCTCTTCTTGCGCTTGTGGGTAGCTATCTTGGCGCGCTTGCGCTTCTTACCGTTGGGCATTTACTTCGCCGCCTTAGCGACCGTTGTTTTCACGGTCTTTGAGAATTTGAAGAAAGGAACGCTTCTTTTAGGAACCTCTACAGGCTCTTTGGTGTGGGGATTCCTGGCCATTCTGGGGTTGCGTTCAACAACCTTGAATGTTCCGAATCCGCGGATTTCGATGTGCTCCTGCTTGTAGAGAGCTTCTCTTACTTCCTCGAAGAAGCGGTTGACCACAGAGGCAACTTCCTTCTTGGTGAGACCTGTCTCGTCTGAAATGTTGGCAACGATATCTGCCTTGGTCATTTCTTCCTCCTGTTTTCTAAGTGCTACTCCCTGTAACACCCTTATCTATTAGTGATTACGAATTTTTCCCTCAACTTGGAGCAGGTAAGATAGACAATACCGCCACAGGTTGCAACCCCTTGCCACTGTAGTGGAAATGGTAACCGCCGCCATTTCAGGCGGCGGTTATTCTGGTGGAGCTGACGGGGGTCGAACCCGTGACCCCTTGACTGCCAGTCAAGTGCTCATACCAACTGAGCTACAGCCCCTTCGCAAAGCGTGCGTAAGATAATAAGCCCTTCGCCTGCGTCAAGTCTTTACGAATCCATCTGCCAGAAAACGCCCCCCATGGGCTTTCTGACCAGCCCCGGGCTCATGGGGGCCACCACCAGTTCGATGGTCATGGAAACGGTGCCCTTGAAGAGATGCCCCCCGACGGCGTTGAAATCGTGATCGGCATAGGATACATGCAGATGCACGAAGGGGCTGCCCTCCTTCATGGAAACGCTTCCCTGGAGGGAGAGTATCTCGCAGGACTCGGGCTCTGTTCTCCTGGCGTACTCCCTGCCGTCGTAGCGGCCTATCTCCATGTCACTCAGCATGCCGATGCCGCAGAGTATCGCCGCGGACCGGACATCGTTCTCGTTCAGCCAGGAGGTGAGGGATCCCATGAAATCCTCTCCCCTGTCGAACCTGAGGACGACAAGGCCGTTCTCCCTCTTCAGTTCCTTCACTTAGCCTCCCTTCTCACCGGACCACCACGATGCGTTTCTGCAGCCGCTCTCCGGATTCTGTTGTCATTCTAATGAAGTAGACACCGGCGGGGTTCTCCCCGGCGTTCCAGGAGAACACGCCTGTGGTTCCCTGGAGGTTATGGACGGCAACGGTTCTGCCGGCGAGGTCGATTATGGATATCCCCGCCTCCTGGTTCACAGGAAGGGACCAGTGGATTGAAGCGGTTCCCCTTACCGGGTTGGAGGCGTTCAGTGAGAGGGCGGGGATAAGCCCGCTGCTTTGGTCTTCAATGCCCACGTTCACCACATCGACTATCTGGGTGTTGAGGTGGTGATCCCGTGCCCACACCGTTACGCGGCCGGTGTTGGGCATGGCGGGCATTTCATACGGCCAGGTGAGGGTTACGGTTCCAGAGCCGTCTGTGATCCCCACTGCGTAGGTTGCCGGATCATCCCATTCCCCCTGTAACAGGCAGACCCTGGCGCCTGAAAGGGGACTTCCCCCGGAATTCACAGTTACAGTGAGCTCCGTGAGGCCTTCATGAAGCATGAAGTCTTCCACTTCGATATCCACCGGCTCCATGGTGTACATGGGAAGCTCCGGGTCTCCGAAGAGGGTATTGCTCTTGGCTATCCAGTCGTAGTGTGTGTCCGAGGGAATGAGGGGAATGAACTCGTCCTTGGCCATCATGAAGGCCGTTCCAAGGTTGTACATATCCTCCTGGAAGAACTTGTTGAAGAACTCCTGGTCCACCAGTTCGCTCCACTGGTCACCGGGCTCCGCCGGCTCTCCCCAGCCGTATCTGGTGTTCATTATGCAGAATCCGCCGCCGCCGGGGGATCTTATCCATGCTTCCGCAAGGCATGTGCCTGTGTCGAAGGAGCCGGAAAGACAGGCAATGGTATTCCAAATGGAGGGGCGCCCGTTGGTGGTTATGTTGGTGAGCCCCATGAAGTCCGAATTGCCCAGGGAACCGGTGCCTATGGATACGCTGCTCTGGCTGCCGTGGCCGGCGTGGTTGACGAGCTGCATACCGGTGTTGAGCATGGCCATGGTGGCGGCGTAGCTCTGTGTGCCCTGGGACTGATACAGCTTGGTGATGGTCCAGTTTGATGGTGTGTAAAGGTTATCCACCTTTTCCTTACCGGCGGAACCGGGGCAGTAGGGGCTGCTCCAGAGAATGCCGGTGGTGAACCCCATGGATGTATACCAGTCGGCGGTGTCCGGTGTGTTCTCCCAGGCGAGGACCTTGTTCACGAATATCTCGGCCTCGGCCACGGTCTCAACAGAGGCCCTGCCCAGGATGTAGTCCGGATGGTAATCCATGTTGTCGTCGCCGTTCAGCTCACCCCATGTGCCGTCGCCGTCGAGGTTCCAGGCGTCCACCCCCGGGGCGGTGTCGTTCATGTCCTGGTAGTAGAGGTCAGCGGATGGGGTGTCGGTGTAACCCTCGGCGGTGGCGTAGCAGTTCCTGTGGGGAACGCCGGGGGTGTCCCCTGCTAGAAGGATGTATGTGGGAGGGGATTCCTGGTAGATGTCGTGGAGGAAGAACCTCAGCCTCTGGGCGTCATCAACGCCGGAATAGGAGTCGGTTATGTAGGACATGCTGACAATCTTCGCCTGGATGCCCTTCCATGTCTTGAACTCCGCCAGGGGCTCGAAGGCATCGGCAAGGTCGTCGTCGGCTATGATCAGGTATTCCCCCCAGGGAAGGTCTGTTGTCCCTGGCGTGGAAACCGGGAAGTCGCCGGGGTTGAGCACGGCGCTTCTCACAATGGCCTCCACCGCCTGGGAGCCAGCAATACCCCTTTCGGGTATGCTGTTCTGCCCCTGGTCGAAATGGTAGCTGACGCGGAGCGTCAACGACTGAGTAAACAAAAGCCTGCCGTTTTCAGGGTCCCAGTGAAAGGGACGGATGACTATGTCCGCAACTGTATACCCCATAAGGGTACCTTGTCCCTCGAGCCTTGCCCCGGACTCCACGGGGTTGCTGAATGCACCGGCATCAGGTGGGGTTATTCTGAAGCTTTCAGGCATGGAAATGGGCGCTCCGGCCTGGGCGGCCATGGGCGTGAACCCGGTGGAGAACAACTCTTCATCCGTGTATATCACTTCCACTCCGTCTGCCACTGCCCCCTGGGGAAGAAGTACCATTACGGGAACTGCCGGCAGGAGGGGTGTGCCCGGGTCTCCCGAGGGGGCGGAGCCTGCCAGTGTTACCCTGTCCCCCAGGGGTCCTTTCGTGATCAGCGGTTCGGCGTCGGTGGACCATTGCACATCCACCGTTCCGGCGGTGAGGGCGAGAAGCAGGATCATGCAGAACATTTAAACCTCCATGAAGACCACCATGGAATTCCTGCCGAAGGCTTCCTCCAGAAGGACTTTCACTATGATGGTAACGGGAACCGCCATGAATATTCCGATTATCCCCCACAGGTAGCCCCACACTATGACGCAGAGAAGGATGGTGACCTTGCCTATCGGGAGAACATCACCGAAATAGCTTGGCTCTATGATGTTCGATACCACATTGTTTACCACTATTACCATGAGGGCCCCTATCAGGCCCAGCTGGAATCCCTTGAGGGACATCACATAGAGGGAGATCATCAGACCCGCGGCCAGCGAACCGAAGAAAGGCACGAAATTGAACACCATCGCGGTTATCCCCCAGATGAAGGCCTCGTCGAGCTGGAAACCCATTATGGCCAGCCCGCCCCCGATGAGTATCCCCGTGAGGGCGCTGGTTATGAGCTTCGCCAGGAGGTATTTCCGGGGGACGGTTTCCACCGCACGTACCATCCTCTGGTACTTGATGTGGGTTACAGTATCCATTTCCCGGAGCTTCTTCGAGAACATCCTCCGGCCGTTAACCATGAACACGGTGAGCATGGTTATGAGAACTGTGTTCAACAGGACGTTGGTTACGGTTCCCACGAGACCGGCGGCTGTGGGAACGATGGATGTGAATGACAGCGCGGAATCCTCGAGGTTGAAGGCGGGGGGAGTTTTCTCCACCAGGGAGATGGAATCCGCCGCGGTGGTTATGTCCTTGACATCCTCAAGGCCGATGCGGCTGTAAATACCCGGTATCCATTCAGTTTGCGCCTTGTCAACGAATTCGACCACCGGGTGGATCACATTGCTCATCATGTCATCCTTGCGGCTGACAAGCATGCTCATGGACCCGTAGATGAGAAAGAAAAATACCGACACTATGAAGAGGGCCATAACGAGAACCAGCGCGGTGCCTATTATTGCCGCCAGGTTGGACTGGCTGCGGTCGCCCCTTCGGCGGTACTTCTTGAACAGCCTTCTGAGAAGCCTGTCCACCCCGTATGTGGTCTTCTTCACCGCCGGGGAAATAAGCAGGGCGAAGAAAACGGCTATGGCAACCTTCACGAAAATAGGAGCACCTAGCTTCAGTATCACAAGGGTGAAAAGAAGGGCTACTATAAGCATTACAACCCTGAAGGGATCCGTTCCAGTCCTGTTCATTCATAGCCTCCATAGGCTTCCGGCCGCCTGTCCGAAAGGCAGTCGATAATGCTTCTTACGTCGGAAACATCCTTCATGTTCAGTTCATAGTCCTTCGTGTGCCCGTCCACCGGAACACCCTCGAGGAGATCCCCCGAGGGGTGCGCCACGGCACCGCCTCCGTTGAATCTCTCCCCCAGGTGCTCTCCGCCCAGATTGCAGCCTGCCAGGAAGATCTGTGCCTCTGCTGCCCTTGCCCTGAGGAAGCTTCTGAAGAGGTCCTGCCTTGCCTCGGGCCACTGGGCGGGGACCAGGATCAGCTCAGCTCCCATGAGGGCCAGCCGTCTGAAAAGTTCGGGGAACCTCAGGTCGTAGCACACCGCAGCCCCGGCGGTGATGCCGGCAAGGTCGAAGACCCCCGATGGCATCCCTGGTGTGAACATGGACTTCTCCCCCATGTTCTCGAAGAGGTGGGTTTTCTCGGTGGTGTGAACCAGCCTGCCATTTCTGTCGAAGACAGGGAGCATGTTCACAGTGCCCCGGGGGGTTCTCACCGGAAATGTGCCCCCGGCTATCCAGATGCCGTTCTCCCTGGCGGCAATGGCCAGCGGGAGCTCCCCGAGCTCTTCGAAGGGAATGGCGTTCTTCCTTATTTCCATGGCGTTGAAACCAACTGTGAAAAGCTCGGGCAGTACCAGGAGATCAGGGAGCGGCTTCGCCTCGGCGGCGGCCATCGCCCTGTCGATGCTTCGGTAGAAGCCGCCTTCTATGGGCAGTTCAGCAAGTCTTACTATCAATTCTCGCCTCCGGTGTTTTCCTTCAGGTGAGAATATAGATAATCACGGAGGTGACACACATCGGCGGCTGGTCTTTCCATTTTGTATAATTGCCACTGGTATTCACTATTCGTTTTGCATACATGTTCGAGAGGCGGAATCATGACCGGTATAAGCAAGAGATGCAGCGAAATGCAGGCATCACCCATCAGAAAGCTCGTGCCCCTTGCCAACGGTGCCAAGGCCAGGGGAATCGGCGTTTATCACCTTAACATCGGCCAGCCGGACATCCCCACACCCCCGGAGTACTGGAGATCCATGACGGAGAACTGCCCACAGGTGCTGGCCTACGGCCCAAGCCAGGGGCTGGACATACTCCGCGACGCCATATCCCTTTACTACAAGAGGTCCGGGATCGCCGTTGAACGCGACGAGATAATGATCACCACAGGCGGTTCCGAGGCAGTCTTTTTCGCCTTCCTGGCAACATGCGACCCCGGGGACGAGGTGATCTGCTTCGAACCCTTCTACACCAACTACAACGGTTTTGCCACCATGGCCGGCGTAAAGCTGGTTCCAGTGACCAGCAGCGTGGAGAACGGCTTCCATCTTCCGCCGATTGAGGACATAGAGGCGAAGATCACCGGCAGGACCCGTGCGGTTCTCATCTGCACCCCCAACAACCCCACCGGTACCGTACTCTCCGCCACAGAGCTTGAAACCCTCTCATCTCTCGTGAGGAAGCACGACCTCTTCCTGCTTTCAGACGAGGTTTACAGAGATTTCGTCTTCGACGGCGGGAAGCACGCATCAACCCTGGAACTGCCTGAAATAGAGGACCAGGTAATAGTGATGGATTCCATAAGCAAGAGGTTCAGCTCCTGCGGAGCCCGTCTGGGCAACATGATCAGCAGGAACCCGGGGATAATGGACGCCCTGCTGAAGCTCGGGCAGGCAAGGCTGTGCCCCCCGACAATGGCCCAGTACGGGGCGGCGTGGATCTATAACCATCTTGATGAGAACTACTATACCGGAGTTCTGAACACATACCAGAACCGGCGGGACCTCCTTATGGATCAGCTCTCCGCTGTTGACGGAGTGTTCTTTCAGAAGCCCGAGGGCGCATTCTATGCCACCATCCGCCTTCCTGTTGCCAACGCCGAACGGTTCGCTTCATGGATGCTAACCGACTTCAGCCTCGAGGGGGAAACCACAATGATTGCACCGGCGGAGGGTTTCTACGCCACCCCCGGACTGGGTGTCGACCAGATTAGGATCGCTTATGTTCTCTCCGATGAGAAGATGAAGAGGGCCCTCAATGTTTTGAAGGCGGGCCTGATTGCCTATCGGGACTAGTCAGGAGGAGCAGTGAACACAACACACATCTCCCGGGCGCCTTCATTCCCGGGGGCCGAGGACTACAACGCCCTTTCCCTGCGTGACAACGACTCCTTCGGGATGGTTCACTTCAGCCTTCCCCCCGGGGGTTTCATCCCCCTCCACAACATGCCCTTCGAGGTGTGCTTCATCGTGCTCTCCGGGAGGGGAACCCTCACCGTCGACGACGAGCCCTACGACGTTTACAGCGACTGCAGGGTTTTGTGTCTGCCCGAAGCAAGGCGGGGATGGCGTAACTACGGCACCGAGGAGCATCTCAGGGTGCTGGTCCTGAAGATCAAGAAGGACAGAGAAAGCGAGGGAGAACCAGTGGAAATAAGACGGATAAGCGAAGAGAAACCCGCCAAGAACCCCCACGGTGTGGATGTCAGAAGGGTGTATGAAAGCGAGCATGCCCTTTCGAGCATCATAACCCTGAAACCCGGGGAACAGCTCATCAGGCACATAACGCCGGTGGATGTGTTCTTCTATGTGCTTTCAGGCCGGGGTGTTGTGGAAGTCGGTGAAGAAAAGGCCGAGGTCGGGGCGGATACCGTGATAGACAGCCCCAAGGGAATTCCCCACTGCTGGTACAATGAAGGCGAAGAGGACCTCAGGGTGCTGGTGGTGAAAACCCCCAAGCCGACCACCCCCACGCAGCTGCTCTAGTTTCAGGCGGAGCCCCTGCGCTCCGCCTTTTTTCTGTTCAGCATCACATAGAGCACCGGCACCACCACCAGGGTAAGCGGTGTGGCAACAAGCATTCCCCCTATAACCGTCCGGGCCATGGGAGACCAAAGAGCAGCACTGCTGCTGCCCCCCAGGGAAAGGGGAAGCAGAGCGAGGACCGTGGTGCAGGCGGTCATCAGTATGGGCTTCAGCCTGGTCCTTCCCGCGGCCACTATCGCTTCCTCGAGCTTCATTCCCTGTTCCCGGCGCAGCTTGTTCGCATAGTCCACGAGCACGATTCCGTTGTTCACAACAATCCCCGTGAGCATCAGCACACCCACAAGAGAGGTCATCCCCATCGTGGTCCCTGTTATCAGCAGGATCCATATCACACCGATGAGGGCCAGGGGTATCTCGAATATCAGTATGAAGGGTTCCAGGAGGGATTCGAACTGGGAGGCCATCACCATGTAAACCAGTATGACCGCCACCAGTATTGCAAGACCCATGCTGGTGAAGGATTCCTTCTGGTCCTTCACGTCACCGGTTATCTCCCACCGGGCTCCGCCAAGGTCCAGTGTGTCCATCATTGCCTGAACATCACCGGCAACATCCCCCAGGGGCCGGTTGTCCAGCCTGCAGAAAACACTTACCACCCTGCTCCTGTCCAGACGGTCGATGCTGTTCGGGGCCAGGACCGTTCTGAATTCCCCCCAGAAGTCCAGAGGCGCGCCCATCACAGGCAGAGATGCCACCCCTTCCCTGGTTGAACGATATCTCTCGGCATAACGGACATTCACGTCTATGTCCTTTCCGCCTTCCTGCATCACCGCGGCGTTCAGCCCGAGCATTCCCAGGGTTATCTCCGATGCAAGCCTGGCCCGGGAAAGACCCCGCAGCGAAAGAATGCCGTCGTCGGGTATGTACTCGATCTGTGTGAACCAGTCCTCCAGGGAGTGGGTTTCACCCTTGACTCCCGGGATCTGAGCCATTGTGTTCCTTATGAGATCACCCGCTGCCTTGAGTTCGTAGAGGTCGGTTCCGTAGACATTCACTTGGACGGGGTACTCGTTTCCTATCATCTGACCGGAGCGGACGGAATAGCGTATCCCCGGCAGGGCACCGAGGTATTCCCTGATCCTTTCCTCGTAGACCGCCACGGGGATCTCGATCTCCTCCTCCGGCGCCAGATAGAAGGACATGCTTATCCTGCATGAAGCGTCGGAGCCGAACAGGGCGCCCAGCCCCTCGGACCTGCCGGCGTCAACTGTCAGGTGCCTCAGGTCCCCGGGCCCTATCAGGGCGGCAAGTGAATCCTCGAGGACACGGGATACACTGTCGGTATGGCTGAGGTTCGTTCCCTGGGGGAGGCTTATGGATGCCTCGATTATTCCCTCCTGAACATCCGGCAGGAATGATGTGGGCACATAGCGGAACATGAACAGGGTGACAAGGAAAAGGGCGATAACTGGTATCAGGCCGGAAAATCCCCTTTTCACCGCTGCCTTCAGGAACCTTTCATATCCCTCGTCGAGCCTGCCGAGCCACCTCTGGATAACCACAGCCGGTGATCCCGGACGGTGTTCCTTTATCAGGTTCCGTGATCTGGAGGCGAGGAGGGGAATGAGTGTCATGGCCATGAAGAGGGATATGAAGAGGGCTGAGGCGATGGTGATGCTGAGGTCCCTGAATATCTGCCCGGTGAGCCCCTTCACGAAGAGCATGGGTATGAAGACCGCCACGGTGGTCAGTGTGGAAGCGGTGACCGCCATTCCCACCTGGGAGGCTCCTCCCACCGCCGCCTCCCCTTCGGTCCTGCCCTCCCGGCGCCACCTGTGGATGTTCTCCAGCACCACCACGGAGTTGTCCACTATCATTCCAATGGAAATGCTGAGCCCGGCCAGGCTCATGATGTTGAGATTCACCCCCATGAGATACATCGCGGCGAAGGTGGTTATGAAAGAGAGGGGCATGGTTATGCTGACAATTCCCGCGTTCACCGCGGAACCCAGGAAGAACATGAGGACCAGTGCGGCCAGAACGATGGCCTGCACACCGGTGAGCACCAGGCTGCTGGTGGAATCCAGAACGAAATCCTTCTGGGAGTAGATCACCTCCAGTTCAAGTGTGCCGGAATGGTCCGCCGCCGTTTCCCCGATGGCGGTCTCGACCAGCCTGCATGTGTTCACTGTGTTGGCGTCGCCGCTCTTCCGTATTATCAGCAGAACCGAGTTCTCGCCGTCGAGCCTGCTGGTCCTGCTCTGCTCCCGGGAGCCGTCCACAACCTCTGCTATGTCCCGCAGCCTTACCGGGACACCGCCATGGGTACCCACCACCACTTCCTGTATCCCCTCAATATCCGTGAAGCCGGTCTTGACGCTGAGGAAGGTCTCTATCCCCTGTGAATCCATGTTGCCCCCGGGCTGGTTCCCCCTGACGGCGCTGAGGGCTCCATAGACCTCTGAAAGGCCTATATCCCTGAGCTGGAGGAGAATGGGGTTCACCTGAACGTTTATCTGCCTTACCTCTCCCCCTGAGATATCGCTGGAGGCCACGCCGGGAACCCTGCTGAGCACAGGTTCGATCTCGTCCTCCACCAGCTGCCTCAGTTCCCCGCTGTCCAGTTCGGAACTGCTGGCGGAAACCAGGAGAAGGGGTTTCATGCTGGACTCCATGGTAACCACTATGGGATCGGTGGCCTGTTCGGGGAGCTCTCCGGATATTCTCTCTATGGATTCCCTTATGTCGCTTTCCACCCTGTCTATGTCAGCGGAGCTGGAAACTTTGACGAAAATGCCGCTTGTGGAACTGCTGGAGGATGATTCCACGGAAGTAACGCCCTCTACACCTGATACTGCATCCTCTATCACCTTCGTTACAAGGTTCTCAACCTCCTCGGGGGCGCCGCCGGGGAGAATGGTGAGTATCATGATCTCACCCAGGTCAACCTCCGGGAAATAATCCAGGCCAAGCTGTGTAAGGGCAAAGAGCCCTGCGCCTCCCATGAGCACGAATACCATAAGGAAGGTTATCCTTCTCTTGACCGATATTTCCGGAAGGCTCATCATTCCACCACCCTGAAGGGTTCACCGGGGGTAATGAGGGAATGCCCCAGTGTTATCACCGAGTCACCGGGCATGAGTCCCCGGGTTATCTCATGGCGGTTGCCGCTGCTTACTCCCGATTCGACGGTTGTAAGCTCCACACTGCCGTTCCTTATCACCGCCACCTCCCAGCAGCAGTCCCCCACCGGGGTAAGGGCGTCTTCACCAAGAACAGTAACACCCTCCCTTGTCTCAAGGGCAAGCATGACCCTGCCTGAGAGTCCCGGTATCAGCATTCCTGTGGTATCGGTAAACTGGGCGGTCAGGGAGACCAGACCGGACACGGGGTCGGCCCCCGCCGCCACCGAGGTGACGGAACCGGGAAACACCATTCCCGGGAAATGATCGGTTTCGAACACCGCTGGAAGGCCGGCCCTGAGGAATGGCAGGTGCCTGGGAGCCACAAGGAGCTCGGTCCTCAGCACATCCCTGGAGAAGACGCTGAGAAGGGGGCCCGCGGCGGGGTTCCCCCGGGTGGCCATTACCCTGCCCACCACACCGCTGAAGGGGGCGGTGACATATCCCCTGCCGGCGGAGTTCACGGCGGCGAGGTGACCCGCCGCCGCCCTTGCGTAGGTTGCCTCAGCCATTGTGTTCTCGGTTTCGGTCATCTGATGATCATGCAGGCTTATCGCACCGTTACTTAACAGCTCCGACGACCTTCTCAGATTATCCGCGGCGTAATCCCTGGAGGCCCTGGCTGCTTCCAGGGTGGCCAGGGCCGCCGTTGTTTCCGCCCTGTGCATGTCGTCGGTGCGAAGCGCCATCAGCCGCTGCCCCGCTGTAACCGTATCCCCGGGTTCCACGAAGACCGAGTCCACCCTGGAAGGCAGGGCAACGGATACTACGGCTTCATCCTCCGCCTCCAGCCTGCAGGGGGCGTAAACGGTGCGGGAGATGGTTTCCGGGGTCAGCACCGTGATTCGGACGGGTACGGGCTCCGGGGCTCTTCCAGTGTTCCCTCCGCATGAAGCAAGCAGGAGCAATGCCGCGGCAGCACTCTTCCTACCTGACATAGGGCACCTCTTCCCGGTCCCTGAAATATCTTTCCACCAGTTCCTCCACCACCTTTTCCACCCTGTTAACGGTTTCCGGGTGGGAAAGGTCTATTTCCATTATGGGATTCTTAATGCTCTGCCTGAGGGCCATGTAGTTCAGCCCGCAGAGAAGAAGTGTAACCGCCACCACTGTATCCTTGTCCGGTCTGATCCCCCTTTTCTCAAGGGATTCCAGTTCATTCCTCTCGAGACTCCTGCTGTATGCGACTGTGAGGGGGTTCTTTTCGGTGAGCTCCCACCTGGCCAGCTCCCTGGCAAGGTCGTTCTCCCTGAAGGCCTTCGCCCCCTTGATGAGGAGTCTGGTGACTATGGATGAAACAGGTGTATCCCTGGGAAATTCATCGAGGATCTCGGTGATGTTAAGCCCCAGGTCCTTTCCGTCCCTGAAGGCCTCGAGGAGACCCTCCATGGAACCGAAATACCTGTATATGAGAACTTTATCCACTCCGGCCTCCCGGGCCACGGCGTTAACGCCCACCCCGGTGAAACCCTTCTCGACGAGGATCCTTTCCAGGGCGTCCAGTATGGCCTGCCTGGTCTGCTCGGAATCCCTGGGTACAGTGCTTGTCATGCCATCATCCCTTCATGTCACCGGCTGGTGTCACCAGTCGGTGATATATAAATCCCGCCGCATATCCCGTCAAATATTCTTGCTTCGGAGGGGAATCTGTGCAATGATAGTGGCTGACGGGGTATCGTGCTTCTATTCTTGCTGTCAGGAGGAAAGATGAATGTCAAACTGACATCCCTGCTGGATGACGCCTTCAAATCAGGCCTGGACACCACTGAAGACATCACCCCGGGTGATAGCCTCCTGAAGCCCGGGGAACGCCGGGACACCGCGGTGCTCTTCCTCGACCTCGCGGGTTTCACCAGGTTTTCCGGAAGCCTCGACCACGAAACCGTCCACGACCTTACCAAAAGCATAATGAACGAACTGGTCAAGACCGCAAAGAGGTATGGCGGATATGTCGACAAGATAGAGGGCGACAGGATAATGGTCCTCTTCGGGGCGGTGAGCTCCGGGGAGAACGACAGCCTGCGGGGGCTGCTCTGCGGCTTCAGGATGCTTGAGGTGGTGAGTCTCGCCGGGTCGGTGCTCAGCGGATCCGGGGTGGACCTTTCCGCCAGGATAGGAATAAGCAGCGGCCCTGTAACCGTTGCCCCGGACGCCATAGGCCACCTCACCGCCATGGGAAACACCGTTAACATCGCGTCTCGGCTGGAGGAACTCGCCGGGCTGAACTCCATACTGGTCACCGGCCGCGTTCATTCAATGTGCCGCGATTATGCCCAGTGGGCGCCCCCCTCTCGTTTCGACATAAGGGGGTTCGATGGTCCGGTGATCGCCTGGATGCCCATGGCGGAGCTGAAGCCCGGTTTCACCGACAGCCATGAAATACCCATGGTGGGCCGCAGAAAAGAGCTTGCCAGCCTCACAGGCTTCTGCAGAATGGCGGTGGAAAGATCCACGGGAACGAACCCCGATGGCCACCCGAAGCACCTTATCGTCGAGATCACCGGAGAGGCCGGCACCGGAAAGGCCCGCCTTGCCTCCCAGTTCCTCCAGGGAAACTGCGGCGGATGGCTGGTGCTCAGGGGAAGGTCCATACAGGACGGCCAGCCGCCCCACCTTCTCTGGTCGTCGGTGCTCAGCTCCCTTCTGGGCTTCCATGTGCGGAAGTCGGTATCCAGGGAAGAGTTCAACCGCCGTCTTTCCCGCTGCTGCTCCATCCAGGGGCTGAGGAGGGCACTTCCCTTCCTTGGCAGGCTCATACCCGCCGACACCGACGAGGCCATCCCCGAAAACATCAGCAACCAGGCTCTTACACTGGAAACCCATCTTGCCGTGAGGGATCTCATCATCGAGCTTTCCAGGGTTTCTCCCGTGGCCCTTCTGCTGGAGGACACCCAATGGATGGACCCCACCGACGGCAAGCTCCTCCGTTTCCTTGTGAACAACTGCAACACCGAGAGACCTCTGCTCCTTATACTCACCGGCCGGGATCAGGAAAAAGACTCCCCGGCGGGGGGACTGCGTTCCGACGGCCTCTACTCCATATACAGGAGCATTCACCTTGGGGAGCTATCCTTCGAGGAGTCCGGTGAGATGGCCTCACTTATCGCCGCAGTGTATACGGGGGGTGAAGCCCATGAACTCTCAGGGGAAGCCATGGACCTTATCTGGAAGTTCTCCTCGGGAAACCCATTCTTCCTCAAAGAGCTGATGATGCATCTTCTGGAATCCAGCGTTATCTCCCTCAGGAAGGGTCTCTGGAGAACCAACGACACATCAATGGGGGTCTCTCTTCCGGACACACTTACCGGGCTGCTTCAGAGCAGGCTGGACAACCTTTCCCCGGAACTCAGGAAGACCCTTCTGCTGTGCTCCGTACTGGGAAACGACTTCCTCCGGGAAACCTACAGCATGGTATGCTCCACCCTGGGGATCTCCCCCGCCGACGATGGCGTGTTCCGGGAGCTCTGCGAGAGGCAGATGCTGACAACCGCCGATTCCGGTGAAATGCAGGGATACAGGTTCAGGCACCCCCTGATACAGAAGACCGCCTGTGAGAGCAATCTTTCGCACAACCTGAAACTGATTCACCGCGCCGCGGCCAGGGCCATAGAAGAGCTCTTCGGCGGTGAAGATGAAGCTATCTCCGGGAAACTGGCAATGCACTGGGAGGGGGCGGAAGACATCGAGCAGGCCTGCGTATGGGGCCTCAGGGCACAGAAGCACGCCTGGGAGAACTATCAGCAGGAAATGGTTCTCCACTGGGGAAGCAAGCTCCTCTCCCATCTTCCGGAGAACTCCCAGGACTTCCTGAAGGTGCTTGAACTGAACGCTTCGGCGCTGGGGCTCACCGGGAAGACCGACGAACAGCTGGATACCCTTCTCCGCATCAGGAGCTCAGCGGATGCCCTTGAACTTCCCCTGTGGGTTGCAAGGTCCAGGATGCTCCTGGGGTCCTTCTACTTTGCCGGCGGCAGCATGGACAAGGCCCGGGAGAACCTGGAAACCTCCCTTGCAACCGCCAGGCAGCACGGCTTCAGGGAGATAGAAAGCGACACACTGGGAAACCTGGGCATCCTGGCCGGGGCATCCGGAGATTTAGTGGAGGCCGGGAAATGCTTTTCCCTGGCTCGAAAGCTCCAGGCGGAACTAGGGAACAAGAAGGGCGAGGCGAGCACACTGGGCAATCTGGGTATAATGGCCAGCAGGACCGGGGACACCGATGGCGCTGCGGCATACTTCCAGAGCGCCCTCGAGATCTTCAGAGAGACAGGAGACACCCGGAGCGAAGCGCTGACACTGGGGAACCTGGGAAGCATCTTCCACGAAGCGGGGAAGTTCCGGGAAGCCGCGGAGCTTTACTCCCGGGCACTGGCCGGTGCGGAAAGGACAGGGGACAGACGATCCAGGGGCATCTATCTCTGCAACCTCGGAATACTCAACGGCGACATGGGCAACGAAGAAGCATCTATGGACTACTACCGCAGGGCAATGGTTGTCTCCCGTGAAACCGGCGATCCGCGTTTCACCGGCTGGACACTCAGCAATATGGGCTGTCTCGTGTTGCGACAGGGTGATGCGGAAAAAGCCTCCGGCATGCTTTCGGAGGCGGTTGAGATTTTCGAGAGTATCGGAGACAATGCCCGTCTGGCTCCGGCCCTGGGCTCCCTGGGTCATTCCCTTTTCCTCTGTGGAGCCATAGAGGATTCAGTGAGCGTTCTCAACCGGACCTGTGAAATGATAAAGCAGATGAGGCTTCCCCGGAGCGGGTTCGAGGACAGTCTTGTAGCTCACAGGAAAGCTCTGCTTGAAACAGGGACAGCTCTTGGTGTTCCGCCTCTGCCGGAACACTGGGAGGATCAGGCGGCCTCGAACCCCTGACCGTATTCATCGGGAAGTATGCCCTTTTCTGAGAAGTGCTTCATGCATTCCCTGTGGTTCATTCTTGTGGCGCAGCAGGCAAGGTGTATGAGAAGGAGGGGAAGGGGCGGAAGATTCTTCAGTGATCTTTCCATCGCCTCAAGGTCCACCGCTATGTAACTTGCCATTTCGGAACCCTTCCTTTCCTGTTTGTTCTTGTCTGCAGGGGAGGCATTGCTTCCAGCCGAATGAAGACCCTCCGGACCCTCCGGAAAGCCATGCACCAACAACACCCTGAAAAAATCGGCCATTTGGCTGGAAAACCCGCCTCCCCTGCCGGGAAAACAGTGAATGGATCCTTAGAGCCGTTCAAACCCTCGGATGAATCAGTAATGTATTTCATTTCTTTCCCTTCACTGTTTTTCCCGCACGGGAAGTATTATAGTGCTATTAGATACATTGTCAAGATATATACCAATATCCGTTGCGCTGTATTAGGTTACGGTATTGGAAACCTGAAATGGAAAGTGGTTCTCATGAGTAAGCGCTTCAGGGAATACCCCCAGTCCTACTACGGGCTTCTGGCCATATTAAGCTCCGGCCCCCAGACAGGCTACGACATACGGAAGTTCCTCGAGGAACCGGATGTTTTTTACTGGAAGGAATCCTACGGCAACATCTATCCAATGCTTAGAACCCTGGAGAACGACGGCCTGATCACCCGCCGGGACTCCTTTGTAAAAACAAGGAAAAAGAGCATATACCAGCTCAACGAGTTCGGCTGGGAGGTACTGAATCACTGGCTGGAGCAGCCCGCCAGTCTCAGCCGGTTCCGTGTTGAGATACTGATGAAGATACGGTTCGGCTCGAGTTCCGGTGTGGCCAATATGATGGAACAGATAAGGATCTACCGTGAACATTCGGTGAAGGAGCTGGAGGAGGCCAGGGAAAATTCCCGTGTCATCAGGAGTTCCAGTGACACTCTGTCGTCGGATCTCAGCCTTGTTGCTTCGCTCTTTCTTGAGAACCTCAAGGAATCCTCAATACGCTGGTGCGATCAGTCCCTTGAGATACTGGAAAAGTGGCTGGACAGCAGGGAAGGCAAGGCCCATGAACCCGTGGGAGAGCTCCCGGGAGAGTCCAGCGTGGTCTCACTGCCCCACATGGATGTGCCCCTGATAGAATAAACCCAGCGCTAAGTACAGGGCAGGAAAATGCTCACCACTGTCCCTGATCCCACCGAGGATACCATCCGTATTTCCCCGGCGATCTCCCTGAGTCTCAGCCGTGCGTTGAAAAGGCCCATTCCACTGTGCCTTTGTGTGTCCTTAGTGGTGAAGAAGGGTTCAAATGCCCTTGACAGCACATCATTGTCCATTCCGGTGCCGTCGTCGGCTATCTCTATCCTTATCCTCCGTGGAGAAGCCGGGGAGACTTGATCTTCCCCCCTGGTGCCTGTACCATCCTCGACCATTGTTCTGAGATGAATGTGTCCGCCATGCTCCAGCGCATCCAGTGAATTGTCGATGACCGCCCTGAGAACTTCCCTCAGACCCTTAACGGGAAGGAACACCTCCGGAATGCCGGGATCCACCGAGAATGAAACCCTCACGGTGCCGTCGAGGAGCTTCTTCAGGTTGCCCGCCAGTTCAAGGACCAGCATTCCGGCATCTACCCTTTCCATGAGATCATTGCATGGGGAGAGTGTGTTCCTCAGTGTTTCAAGGATGTCAGGCTGAGGATCGTTCTGTATTCTCTCATAAATATTCCTGCAGGCGAGCAGCGACGATTTGAATGCAATGTTTTCCCTTTCGGTGTCGGAGGGTTCCCCTGAGCCGGAGACCCTTCTGAGGATGGTGAGGAAGAAGCTGCTGTCACCGCTGATGATCCGGGAAACGGTGGACCGGAGAAAAATGCGTTTTCCGTCGGTTCTCAATCCGGTGAACTCAACGGATGCGGGAACGGCCTTTCCCGCAAGACGGCTGATATGCAGCTTGAGGAGTTTGCTCCTGTGCTCCGGAGCGGTGAAGTCTTCGAAGTCGTAGTATTGGATCTGCTTTCTGCTTACCCTGAAAGTATCCTCGAAGGCGGAATTCACGAAGTGTATCCCGCCCTTCGAATCATCCACCATGACAGGGTCGGGGTATGCCTCGAGCAGCTCGGTGATCACCGTTTCAATATTGAGATCAGACATTCACTCATCCTTCGAAGAGATGTTCCCCACCATGGGAACGAAACGAACGGGAAGGTCCTCTGAAATGGAAACATCCCCGTTCCTCCTGGAAACCACGAAAAGCCTCTGCATGACCCCCCCCGCTGGAAGAATCATCCGTGCCCCGCTGTCAAGCTGTTTCACCAGCTCCCCTGGGATCTCAAGGGGTGCGCAGCTGAGAATGATTCCCTGGAACGGGGCTTCCTCACGCCATCCCATGAATCCGTCGCCCTTCCTTATGTGTATTTCCGGGTGGAGGATCCCCTTTGCGTGACTGTAGAGTTCAGCGACGACTTCCACGGTAAAGACCTCCATCCCCATCTCGAAGAGAACAGCTGCCTGGTATCCGGATCCGGTGCCGATCTCAAGAACTCTGGCACCGGGTTCCAGCATGAGTTTCTCAATCATGTAGGCAACTATGAAGGGCTGGGAAATGGTCTGTCCGCTGCCTATCTCACACGGGTAGTCCCCGTAGGGATCGACGGACCGTGGTGGACCCCCGGGGAAGAACCTGTGTCTCTCCACCCTGGACATGGCGGAAAGAACAAGTTCATCCCTGATCCCCGCTAGCCTGAGGTGCTTCACCATTGCCCTTCTTTTTTCGCCGTACTCATCAGGATTCATACAGGCCACCTCCCGGGTGGTAGTATTGTGAAAAGACCCGTCCCGGGAAACCTCATTTTTTGAAAATTTCTGCGTATATTCAGCTTTGCTATACATCCCGCCGAATGGAGCATGAATGAGCCAGTTCGAAACCGAAGCATCAAAGGTACTTGGCAACCTTCAGCACAGCCTGAGGGACATCATTGCCTTTTTCGGGGACCCTGCGGTGGTGCGTCCCGTGGACCTCTGCGATCTCACCGGGGCGGAAATGAACCTGGCATGGAAGGTAAGCAGGCTCGTGAATGCCGGGGATGTTTTCAGCCTGGGGAAGTACCTTCCCGGCAAGAAGGCGCTGCTGTCCTTCGCATCTATGGCCAGGAAAGCCGGTGTTCCATCTGAGCTGGTAAAGGGGCTGAAGGCTTCCGCACTGGAAATGGAGAGCCTCATACGGACATCAGCGGGGAGTAGAAAGGAATTCCAGGTGATGCTGGCCGGCCTTTCCACCGAGGAAAGGAGGGTTAACGATTCCATTCACAGAAGGAAAGCCTTCGAGGGCAACAGCTACACCTTCGGCGTCCAGAGCGACATTCAGCTTGCCACCAACATCGTAATGCCCTCCACCGTCAAGCCCGGAACCGTGGACATCGCCCGCATAAAAGGGCAGGTCGGTCTGTACAAAACACGCCCCGATGTCCCCTGGAGGGTTGCCAGCACATACATCATAGATTCCCGTGGTTCGCTGAAGACCAGTCCCTCCCGGGAGTTCCTCTTCCCAGCGGGGGATGACATGCCACCAGTCATCAGGGACTTTTCCTCACCGGACCTTCCGGAGTTCGGCCGGGTAACCGACAACTCCGGAAAGACCAGCTACTACCTCAAGGGCAGGGAGATAGGCCTGAAAAGCTCCATCAACATCTTCACCGGGGAGGTGCTCAGGGCAACGGGTCAGCTCTACAGAAAAAAACCTGAAGAGGGCCTGGCCCTGAACAATTCCTCCCGAACCCCGACCCGGAAGTTCATCATCGAGACCTATTTCTCCAGGGAGTTCACCGTATGCCCCTATGAAGTGGAGATGTGGAGCATGCTCTTCCCCGCCATGGAATACTCCGGAATGACCCCGGGAGACCGCCTTCCTCTGTCTGAGCAGCCCCAGCTCTTCACAGGAGGCAGATCCCCTGTCCCCCTTTCCGGCATCCCCTGCTACACCGACCTCATCCACGCCTGCTTCACCCGACTGAAACAGAACATCAGCAGCTTCGGACTTCTGCGACTCACCATGGACTACCCTCCCATTCCCGCCAGCATTGATTTCCTTCTGGGCCTTCCTGAACCATGAGGCCTGAGGCCATCCGTAAATTTGACAAATAACTCCTGCAACTAACCACAGGAAGAAATGTTAGCAGGGGCAGGCCTCTCAATGGGGAATATGCCCGTCTGTTTCACGGCATCTCATAATATTATCGGTTTAATATCGCTTTAGCACCCTGATCAGGGAGCTGTTCCCTATTCCTTTTCTTCGGGGACGCAGCGGCAGATGAAACCGCTCTCTTCGCTCCAGTGTCGTCCGGAATGCTCGCACTTCTTCACGAATTCCAGGTATTCCGTGAAGCGTTTCAGCACATGTTCGGGGATCACATGTTCCATTCCGCATGCACATTCCTCGGAGGTTTCCGGGTCGATCTCCAGAACGCTCAGGAAGAAGTCCTTGAGGACATCGTGTTTCTCGGTAACTTTCCTGGCTATCCTTCTTCCCTCGGGGGTCAGAGTTACCAGGTCATAGGGTTCATGGTTCACCAGACCCAGCCTGCTGAGGTTCTTAAGTGCCGTCGTGACCGAAGAAGCGGCAACATTCCTTGCCCGGGCAATGTCCGTTGGCCTGGCGGCGCCCTTCTTTTCAACGATGGCGTGTATGGTTTCCAGATAGTCTTCAAGGCTGGAGCTGAGCTGCATTTTTCCCTTTTCTTTTAGCTAAGGCTCATATATTTAGCACTTACTAATTATAGACCCAGCGTCTTCCGTGTCAAGCAGTACCGCTTCGCCCTGGAGCAGGTCAGATCGAGTCTATTTCCGGATCGCCGCCAAGAAGGGTAATGGTCTCCCGTGCCACTTCAAGGAAGTAGCCGTGGAAACCGGCACCGAGGCCCTCCCATATCCCTGCATATGCAACGGCGATGTCAGGCAGCATCACCGCTTGAGCGCTTGAGCCGTCTCTTTCCATCCAAACCGGAAGTTCGGCGGTTCCAATACTGCCCATGGCATAGAAACCGTCGGTGGCCAGGTCGAAGAACTCGTATTCTGTGGTGCCAGGATCTGCCATGTTGAGGAAGTGCAGCACGTTCACTCCTATGGCGTTGGATTCACCCAGCATGAGAACGGTTATTCCCGGGGCAGCCCTCTCTATGAAGGAGTCTGCAATTGTGAAATCGCCTGTGTTGAAAGCATCTTCCCTGATACTATCGAATTCATCGGATAACTCTGGTGAAAGAGCCATGTTCACAGCCTGCTCAAATAGTCCTTCCAGTTCTGCTGACTCCGTTTCGGGGTTTGCCAGCTTGTGGTTAAGGGCGTCGATATCGGTCCAGATCGTTTCATTAGCCATGAAGGAACCAGCAAGCAGAACGGTAATGATCGGTATCATTTACAGGCCTCCCGTAAGTATTTTCATAGTTGTCATTTACCCGGTACTGAACAGACATGGTCCTGCATTTCCTTGTTGAGGAAATAGCTTAAGATGGTTCTGATTATCACTATTGCTCCGAGCGCGGCAAGTTCAGCCAATTCTGGTTGAATAATGGTTCTTACAATGTCCGCAGCTATGAGGAACTCTAGACCCAGAAGGATGTAGGAGCCGTAATGATGGCGCATAAGCTCCCTTTTAGGGCAGATGTTATCCCCCCGCAGTCTGCTGAGCTCCAGAGCAAGGATCTTGCGAAGAGTGACCAGTGTACCCCATACGATTACCGCCACACCCAGAAGTCCGATCCCGAAACTTATGTACTCCAGTATTCCGTTCATCTGCCACTTCCCCTCCGAACGAACATTGTGAGAATATGCTGAAAATTTGCCTAAGTCAACGACTTCAGAAGGTCATTGACCGGGAAAGCCCTTTCGGCGATTATTGTTCATAACAAAAGGGGAGGGATTAGATATGACCGTTCTGCTGCTGCTTTCTATCATGGCCTCTGAAGCTGATATGTTCCTTGACTTCTCAGCCCTTGCCAGGCCCCTCGCATCCGCTGCGTTCATACAGGAGTTTGATCATCCAAACAACACCGTAGACATTCTCCACTATGACATCGAGCTGGAGGTATTCGAAGATTTGCAGGAGATCGAAGGGGTAACCACCGTTGTTTTTGAGGGAGGGGTCTCGCCTGTTTCTGAAATTCGCCTTGATCTGAGACAGCTGACTGTGGATTCCATCTGGGACAGTACAGGTACCCTCTCCTTCTATCAGGAGGATGACTCTGTTTTCATAACACTGGGGGAAACCCTTGAACCCGGGGATACCACCCAGGTGTTCATTGCCTACGGGGGAACTCCCTACCACGAGAGCTGGGGGGGGTTCTGGTTCGGGAACGTTCTTACATACCATATCGGTGTGGGCATCTATACCGAAGGGCAGAACATGGGGAAATGCATGTTTCCCTGCTGGGACCACCAGAACGACAAGGCCACATTCGATTTCCACATAACCTGCGACGCCGTGGACTACGCTGTGGCCAACGGAGATTCAGCCGGGGTTGAGATAATCGGAGACAAGGCCATCTATCACTGGTCGGTTCAACAGGATATGCCTACCTATCTGGTGGCATTGAATGTGGGCGACTATGTGGTTCTCCACGACTCCACCGATGCCAGGATCTACTACTATGTCTATTCCTGGGATGTGGAGGACGCCCTGGGCAGCTTCGTGAACGTAGACCTGATGATGGCCAACCTGGAAACCCTCTTCGGGGAGTATCCCTGGGACTGCAGGTTCAGCCTGGTGGAAACACCCAAAGGTGACATGGAGCACGTCTCCCATGTCACACATGTTGCCCAGGCGGTGAATGGCAACACGAACTACGACTGGCTGATAGCCCACGAAATGACCCATCACTGGTGGGGCTGCTGCGTTACCCACGGAGACTGGCAGCACATCTGGCTCAAGGAGGGCTTTGCAACCCTTGGAGAAGCGCTCTGGATGGAGACCTACGGTCAGGAGGAATACACCGACTACATGATAAACAGCATCATGAAGCCCTATCTCAACAGCGGCGAGGTCTTCCCCATTTCCCAGCCATCCACCCCCGCTGAGATATTCAGCTCCACAACCTACGACAAGGCAGGAGCGGTGCTCCATATGCTCAGATATGTGCTGGGGGACGAGCTCTTCTTTGAAACCCTCAACTACTACTTCCAGAACCACATGTTCGGTCTTGTATGGACCGACGACTTCAGGGACGACATAGAGGAGTTCACCGGTGAAGACATCGACTGGTTCTTTGACACATGGATACACGGCTGGGGATACCCCATTTATGATATAGCCCACAGCTATGAGCAGAACGGCTCCAACTGGGACCTGACCATAGACCTTACTCAAACCCAGACCACCGGGACGATCTTCGAAATGCCCCTTGAGTTCCTTGTCCAGGGGGATTCGAAGGACACACTGGTGGTCTTCTGGAATGACCTCCAGACACAATCGGAAACCTTTACCCTGTCATTCCAGCCGGTGGATGTCGTTTTCGATCCCTATACACACATACTCTCAGGCAACATACTCACAGGCATTGAAGACTTCGATCTTCCTCCGGGGGGAGTAAGTACCGCCTGCCTCAGTCCCAATCCTGCGATGAGCGAGGCTGTTCTAGTCTGGCCGGGAACAGAGAACCGGGTTATAGAAGCAGTGATATATGATCTGACCGGCAGACCGGTGAGATCAGCTTCACTCACTCCGGAAAACAGAAATATTCAGCTACAGGGTCTTCCAGCGGCCACTTACCTGATTCAGGTAACCACCGAAACCGGTATCAGGCAGACAACGAAGCTGGTGATAATGGACTAGAGATCCTGGCTGTGAAGGCTATCTATATACTCCTTGGCGTCCTTCAGGCTGGCACCGGTCTCCCTTCGGTATGCCTTTATTGCAGCGATCCTGTGACCGGTGAGAAGAAGCTCCATGACTTCGTTGGATGCTTCCGCTGAAGGTTTGACCACATCATATCCCGCATTTCTCATAAGGTTGTCTACCCTTGTTTCAAGTATTTCAACCCTTTTTCTCAACCGCTCGATCTCAGATTTTGAGCTGGACACCCTTACCTCCATTTTGAATGGCCTCTCTTGATATTCTGACCAGAAAAAACTCGATACGCAAGGGTTTATCCCGGGCCATTGACTCCGATCTGGTCAGGTGCTGATATTCAGTTGGAGCCAAACAATTCAGGAGGCGTCACATGGATAAGATTGTGGTGCACGGCGGTAACGGCAGGATTCTCAAGGGAACATCCTCCGATTTTTCTCCAAACCTTCCCCATTTCCATCTTGCAACACTTCAGCGCCCCTTCGATTCGGAAAAGATCTGCCTGGGAAACCAGAAGGCGATCTTTTTCGTAAAGGACTTCACCGGAGACCCCAGTCACATCGACCTCCACGACTGGAACAGAGCACCCGATTCAGGGATGCATGTCATCGTAACCTTCAAGGATGGGGAGAAGCTATTCGGAACCGCTGAAAGCATCGACAAGGATCACAAGGGCTTCTTCATAAAACCCGCAGACCCCTATGCAAACACCATAAAGGCCTATGTGATGAACAGTTTCGTTTCCAGCGTGAAACTCGCGGAAAACTGATCCTTCCCGGCCAGACCCCGGAGATCGGATCCCATTCGGTGATTCATGTCCTGTTCAAAATTCTGTGATGCAGGCTTTAGTAGTTGCACCGCATGTTCTTACACGATCTATTTGTCAAATTTACGGATGGCCTTAAAGTATCCACTTCCTCTTCACATTCAACAGAGTGAGTATGAAGAGAATTGAGGTGAAACCAACAAGAAGCAGAAGGTCAATGCTGACAGCCATGGATGAGGTCCCTGTGAACACTCTCCTCAAAAGGTCAACTCCGCAGGTTAGTGGAAGGGCGTAGGAGACCGGCGGGAGGAAGGCCGGGCAAGACCGGTGAGCATGTTGATGGTGGTGGTTTTTCCCGCGCCGTTGGGCCCCAGGAAGCCAAAGAACTCTCCCCTGGCCACGGAGAAGGTAACGCCATCCACCGCCAGTATGTCATCATAGCTTTTTCTGAGTTCGCTTACCGAGATGGCCGCTTCGCCGATCAGGTCTCCCTCCGCTTGTTTTATAAAAATATGCGCATATTCTTATAAATGTCAAAAGAAACTGAAACCCGCTTCTAGAGGGGCAGGATGGAACCCGCGTGCACTGCGATTAGCAGATATGCCCCGGCGATGAGGGGTATGAACGGGGAAGAACTCACCAGCAGAGTGATCAATGAAAGAACACCGGCCAGGACAACAGGAAAAGCAAGTACGGAAATCATATCATCACCTCATGTCATACTTATGTACAATGAAAGATACCGGCATCTCATCCTGTCCGAAAACGATCCCGCAGGCGGCAAGGGCTCCGAAGCCCTCAGTGGCAGCGGTGAAGACGCAGCTTCCACCTTTGTAAAGGAAGTCTTCCCGAAGGAGATTGCCTCCGGTATCCAGGATCGCTGTATAAGCCGAGTCTCCCTGTGCTCCCGCAAGAAGGAATCCCTCATTCAGCGAGGAAATGTGACGAATATCGGCATTGCCGGGAAGCACCGCTGACATGGCCCGGTTCACAGCAAGTTCGTCATCAAGCCCTACCCCGTCCAGAAACCCTCCCGTCCCCTGGGATACAAGCCAGAGAGAGCCCTGAAGGTCGTGTATTGTGTGTGGTGTTATTCCGTCGGTTACCAAGGCTACGGGAGGAAGCAGCTCACCTTCCGGTGAAATTGGCTGAAGCATGTGATGATCCAGCCAGGGGGCGTATTGAAGGCATATGTAATCCCCATTGGTGTTCTCGGCTGCTGAAACGGGGTACTCCTCCATGACATCAGTCGCAGTCTTCCAGAGAAGCCCGCCATTCGAATCAAGTTTCAGGGCATATCCCCCGGGCAGCATTGTGCCCGGTGAGCCGATAACTAGAATTCCGCCGTCGGCGCAGCTTATCATATCGCTGCACATCCAGTTGTCCTGGTCGTCCAGGCCAAGGACATAGGTCCAGACAGGTTCACCGCCTTTATCGAAGGCAGCTATAGCCACATCTGTATTGACCCCGGTTGCCCTTGGTTCAGAATGAAATGCCGCAATGAACCCGTCGGATGTGGGAACAAGAAAGCCACCGCTCTCGAATGCCCTGGACATGTCGCCGGTTTCCAGAACGGTTTTCTGCCAGAGAACTGATCCTCTGGCATCGATGCATATGATCTCAGGGCTTGTGAAGGGTCCAGCAAGGGTAACTATCACCTCTCCGGACTCAAGTATGATGATATCCCTGGGTTCAAGGAAAGAATCCTCTTCAGCTTCGATCACCACGGGCCAGGATGAAAATGCGGCGGCGGTTGCAGCAAGCATTATCGCTATTGTCTTCTTCATGTACTATCCCTTCTGTCGAGAACTGCACGAACCTTACGGGCCAGATCTTCCGGGGAAAAGGGCTTCGACAGGAAATCCACATCACCGGCAAGAACTCCCCTCTTGATAATGGCGTCCTCCGTGTAGCCGGACATGTAGATGGCGCGAATTCCAGGGAATTCTGTTCGAATTCGCTCTACAAGCTCCCTTCCTGTCATTCCCGGCATGACCACATCGGTAAGGATGAGATCTATTCTGCCGGAGTGTTTCTTCACTTCGCTGAAAGCCTCCTCAGGGATAGCTGCTTCTATCACTTCGTATCCATAACGCCTGAGGAATTCAGCAACTGTTTCCCTCACCGACGGCTCGTCCTCAACCACCAGCACCGTTTCACCACTGCCTGGGACGAGCTTCCATTCCTTTTCAGCCTTTGCCTCCCCGGATTCAACGGGATAACACAGGGGCAGGAACACTCGAAATACCGTGCCGCAGAAGGGTTCGCTGTATACATCAATGAAACCCCCATTCTGCATCACGGCGCCGTAAACAGTTGAAAGCCCAAGACCTGTACCGCTTACCTCTGTCTTTGTAGAGAAGAAGGGCTCGAAAATATGCTTTTTCGTCTCGCTGTCCATTCCCGTGCCGGTGTCAGATACGGTTAGAAGTGCGTATGAACCGGGTTCCGCTTCTCTGTGAACGCTGCAGAACGCCTCCTCAAGCTGCAGGGCCTCCAGGGAAACGGTGATGGTTCCGATGTCCCTTATCGCGTCCCGGGAGTTGAGCACGAGATTTGACAGTATCTGATCCACCTGGGACACGTCCATAAGAACAGAAAGCTCTTCCTCGGGTGGATTCCAGCACAGATCGATATCCTCCCCTATGAGTGGCTTCAGCATGCGCAGGGCGTCTTCAACTGTCCGACTGAGGTTCAGTATTTCAGGTGTGATGGCCTCCCGTCTGGCAAAGGCCAGAAGCTGCTTCGTCAGACCGGCGGAACGCTTCGCGTCTTCCTCTATCCTTGAAAGGGTGATCCCGGCCTCATGCCCTTCCCCCAGCATATCGGAGCATAAACGAACATTGTGCATTATGCCCATGAGAAGGTTGTTGAAGTCGTGGGCTATTCCCCCGGCAAGCTTACCGATGGACTCCATTTTCACAGCATGGAGAAGCTGTTTCTGCAGCCTGTCGCGCTCACTCTCCGCACGAACCCTGTCGGTGATGTCCCTGGAAACGCTGAGTATCCCCACGGGTCTGCCCCCTTCGTCGGTTATGAAGGAAAGGGTATCCTCTGTGAAGAAGGTCCTGCCGTCTTTGTGATACTCCTCGAGAATCAGCGTGCGTGATCTTTTGGGTTCTCCCGGCGTCATTTTCCGCTGGATCTCCTCGGCTAACACCTCTCTGCACATTTTAAGTGATTCAGGGGTGAGAACCTGATCGACGGTCTGTTCCATGACCTCCTCCACCGTATAACCCCTGAGCTGGAAAATGGACGGGCTAACGAAGGTGAACTTCAAGTCCATATCCATCATGGTGATAACATCGCCGGTGTTCTCCGCTATGATCCTGTACTTCTCTTCACTTGCCCGAAGGGCCTCTTCCGCAAGCATCCTTTTTGAAACATCCTGGTTGACTATTATGGCGCCCTTAACAGAGCCGTCCTCAGCAAGAACAGGTGCGGTGCTGTTGAGAATGATCTTTCTGACACCATCGAATCCCTCGATCTCAAGGAGCTCATTGATGATGGTCTCGCCCTTCTGAACAGATCTGGCCAGAGCCCAGTCCTCGGGCTTAATGACCTCACCGGAGGGATAGTGCCAGGCCTTGAACACTCCGTATTCCTCGGGACCGACCAGTGGCTCGGCACCCCATATCCGAATCCCGGCGGGGTTTCCCCTGAGCAGTCTTCCATTTTCGTCGGCGAACCAAAGTCCCACCGGCAGTATGTCGAAAACCCTGTTCAGAAGGTCTTCCCTGCTTTTCAAGTCTTCAAGGATCCCTTTGGATTCCGTTATGTCCCTTGCAATGCCACAGACACCGGTGACCTCCCCCGAGGCATCCAGAATAGGGAATTTTATCGTCTCGAAACTATGAATGGTACCGTGTGCCGGCTTCTTTGAGAAACTACTCACCGTTTCTCCAGTCAGGACCCTCAGATCCTCCTGCCTGAGCTGTTCTGCGGCCACTGACCCGAAGAGAATGTCGTCGGTCTTCCCTATGATGTCTTCCCTGTCCATTCCGAAGAGAGTTGCCATGGAACTGCTGGCCATGGCGTATTTCAGAGAAGAATCCTTGAGGAAAATGCAATCTGAAGCCTTCTCCAACAGCGCCTGAAGAATAATGGCGCCATCAAACCCATTCGAAGTTCCATTCATTGATCACCTCAACTGAGCGCCACCGTCTGAAGA
>NPIE01006325.1_pt1 | contig 64276 bp, 56 predicted proteins | sample 8637661 | NCBI WGS metagenome assembly NPIE01 (sample SAMN07420842, study PRJNA396082) | bioreactor metagenome | isolation source: sample BA12 brine-fed electro-methanogenic bioreactor BA | place: Japan: Kochi | collected 2016-12-09 | reverse complement strand
AGACCGCCCCGTTCAACCGCTCCGGCACCCCTCCGCAGGAGGTGGGAATATAAGAGCAATGGACCTCAGGGTGTGAGAATGGGGCACCCCTCACATTTCGGCTGAGGACGGCAGAACCCCTTGGCGCAGGCCACCAGCAGGGCGTGGAACTCGTTGAACACTCCCACGTCGGGAGAAAGGACATCATGGAATAGCTTCTGGATCTGGTAGCAGGAAGCCTTCTCAGGGCAGAGCCCGTGCCGGGAAAGGATGCGTCTGGTGTAGGCGTCAACCACGAAAACGGGCCTTTCCAGCACATACAGGAGTATGCAGTCCGCGGTCTCCGGTCCTACTCCCTTGATGGACAGGAGCCCCTTCCTCAGGGAGACCGTATCCAGGGTCACCGACCCGGGAGTTCCGTTCCAGCTCAGCTCTGCCATGTATGCCCAGACTCCCTGGAGATACTCCGCCTTCCTTCTGTAGGTGCCGGAGCCCCTGAGAAGCAGGGAGAGTTCCTCAACCGGCACATCCAGCAGTCTGTTTCCTTCAAGGATCCCCATGTCCTTAAGGCGCCGGATCACCGGCTCCACCCTGTCCCACCTGGTGTTCTGGGCAAGGACGCATCCGGCAAGGTGCTCTTCGGAGGTCTCCCCGGGCCACCAGCCCTGGGGGCCGAAATGCTCCAGCAGCCGGGTGTAGATATCCTTCAGATTCACTGAAGGAACCTCCCGAAGGGGCCGTCGCCCACTATGTAACCCAGGCCCCAGCCGTTGCCGGCTACTCCGTTAAGGTCTGAGGAGACCCCGGAATTCACAGGTCTCCAGCTGCGGCCGTTGTCACGGGAGAGTATGATCGTACCCCCCTCACCAACGGCGCAGAAGGTCTCTCCGAATACCAGGTTGGCCACCCCGTTCAGGTCCTCTTCGCATCCGCTCTCAACCCCTGTCCATCCGCCGTCCTCGAAGAGAAAGACCGCGCCTCCCTCACCAACGGCGGCGCAGGGGCTGCCCGCGGAAACAAGGGGAGTTACCCCCCGCCCCGGGGCTGCGAAAAGCTCAGCCTCTCCGGAGCAAAGGCTGACGCAGGATCCGCTAACGTTGTCCAGCTCCAGCCGGCCGTCAGAAGCGCTGTGAACGAAGCCGTTCTCTCCTGTTATCACGAAATTATCAGGTCTTGTCGGGTCGAAGTTCACACTGAACAGGTCAGCCCCGCCGCTGTCGAACTGGTCCCATACCCTCCAGGTGAAGCCTCCGTCGAAGGAAGAAAGGAGTGCTCCATCGGCACCGCAGGCCATACAGCCACCGCGGCTTCCCATAACCACTGAGAACAGGTCTTTACGAAAGCCTGCCGGGGAAACATCCTCCCAGATACCTTCTTCATCCCTTCGGAGTATCTTGCCATTGTCTCCCACGGCCAGAGCGGTTCCGGTGAAAATATCAACAGCGACTCCATTGAGATCGCAGACGGTTCCCGAGAACTCCCGGTGCCAGGTTTCCCCTCCATCCGTTGTACTGAGTATGGTTCCGGCAAAGAGGGGGAAGGCCAGTATGAACAGGAACGATATCTTCTGCACTGAACACCTCCGTAATGGAATATACCACCCGGGGAAAAGGAGTTTCCAGAAACGGTTGTTTTTTCGCCGTCAAGGAACCATAGTTACTATACAGAGTATTTTCTATTGAAGCATTCTTCTCTGGAGGATTAAATGAAAAAGAAAACTGTGGCTATTTCCCTCTGTACTGTGCTCCTGGCGGTAACTGCAGCCTGTTTCAGCGAGGAAGAACCACCGCTCAATCCAACCGGCCTCACACAGAGTTCCCTTACCGTGAAAGAGGGCTTTACAGCAGGAACGGTTGACCCTATCTGGAACTACCTTCTCGGTGAACTATCATGCTTCACCCTTAACATGCCCCAGGATGACCAGGCTCTCTGGTTTGAGGTCAGGGCTTCAGAAGAACCAATTACCACGGAAAACTGGTACTATGCCATACCCATGGCCACGGTTGAAGCCCACGCAGACACAGCAAATGTGTTTGTTCAAGTGGAGGTTGAGGAAGAGCCCTGCATCGGCTGTGGACTCTGCGAACAGGCTTGTCCCATGGGGGCGATTACCGTTCAGGGGGGAGTCGCAGTAATCGATTATGACCTCTGCACCGCATGTGGTCAGTGCCAGGATGTCTGCCCTGTGGACGCCGTTTCAGGTACCCGCTTCGACAGGAACTACTATTTCGCTGTCAGGGCTTTCTACGGAGAGAACTCACCGGCGGATGAGATTACCGTGTGTGATCAAGCCTACAGACTGGTCTATTTCAACGCTTTTTCAACCTTCGGTCCTGACCCTGGTTTCCAGAAGTGTCAGAGGTGTGTGGCAAGCGAAGACAGTCTCGGCTGCTATGCTGGCTGTTTTGTGCTGAATGATTGGGCAGATCGAGACAGAACCGTCTTTACCGGGGAAGGCTGCCCAGAGGATGCCATCTGGCAGGATTCCGATACCCTTCCCGTGGGTGGGATCATCAACATGATCTATATTGACTACGACGACTGCATAAGCTGCGGCCAGTGCTTCCTGGAATGCTGGAACTACGAACAGCGTATCAATCCGGATCCTAACGCCTACATGGGTTTTAAATCATTCAAGAGGCGTGTCGTCCCTGCAAACTGGGTACCCGAGGTTCCGGACAGACCTTCAGGCTTTTAATTTACTGAGGAAAGGAGCGTAAATGAAGAACGCTGCCATAGTACTGGTTTGCGCCTTCGCCGCCGCGGCGGGAGTGTTTTCCATCAGCTGGGGCCAGGTGGAGGGCGATTTCGCCCGGCTGGAGGTCCGTGCCGGTGGAGCGGTTCTCGCTGTACTGGAAAAGGAAGAGGGGGTTTTCCCCGGGGGCACTGAACTGAAGGAAGCCTTTTATGTGGTTCCCGAGGACTGCATCAGCTGCCAGCTCTGCATCAGCACCTGCCCGGTGGAGGCTATTTCCGTGGATGAATGCGGAAAGGCGGTTATCGACCCGGCCCTGTGCATCAACTGCGGCATCTGCGCTGGAAGCTGCCCGGTGAGCGCCATTCACCCCCTGAACCTTGAGGACTGCTCCCTGGTCGGCATAACACCGGAGAACGATGAGATTATCCTGCAACAGGGGTTCGAGGAGGACTGATGCTTAAGAGGGGGATGATGATCCTGGTCCTCGCGGCGGCGGTGGCTGCGGCCTTTGCCGGAGCGGGATACCAGGTGGAACCGGATAAATGCAGCGGATGCGGCGACTGCGAGAAGGTCTGCCCCGTGGATGCCGTTACCATTGAAGACGGCGTTTCACACATAGACCCCGAAGTCTGCATCAACTGCGGATTGTGTCAGGGGGTGTGCACCTATGACGCCATCCACTAGGCTCGTTTTGCTGGCGCTGCTGGTCCTTGCCGCCCTGGCGGCATGCAGCAGCCCCCTGTCCAACGCAATGGTAACCGTTGACACCGCCAGGTGCATCGGATGTGGTGAATGCGAGGAGGTCTGTCCCTATGGCGCCATCGAGGTGATAGACGGCGACGCGGTGATAAACCCGGTGCTTTGCCACCAGTGCAACCGGTGTATCGAAGTCTGCCCGGAAGGAGCCATATACTGATGAAATACACAGCTTTAACGCTCCTGCTCGCTGCAACGGTCTTCGGTGTTACCATGGAGGAGTGGGTACAGATCGACGGAGTTTCCGACAGCCTCACATACGGCGACGGCCTTCGTAAGGAGATAACCGCCGGCTTCAGGGCCACCGGTGAAACATGGAACATCACACTGAACGAGGACTGGTCCACCGCGGGAACCGGCGCGGCACTTCCCCGTCTGCACGGGAACAGGCTTGAGTCCCTCCTCGAGGGCAGGGTCCGCTTCGGTGGATTCACCGTCAATCCCGAACTGCGGTATGACATTGACTTCGACAGCTCACAGATCGTTTACCCCCTTTCCCTGGGGGAGGGCTACCACAATTCTTCCCTGTGCCCTGGCATGACCCTCTCATGGGCTCTTCCCGGCCTGTTCGAGGTCGAGGCCACCGGACGGTACACGGTAAGGGATGTCGCCGCCCTCGATTCTGATCTCGACGCCGAATGGTCGGAAACGGGTTTCGGCGGAGGGGTGCTCTGGCACACACCAGTGGGGGCTTACCTCTCAGCCGGCGGAGTTTCACACACAACGAAACTCGACGGATACGACTACCAGGGGGACTGGTCCCGTGTGGACATCGCAGCCGGATACACACCCGGCCGCTTCCCGGTGCTTTCCTTCGTAACAGCTGAAGCGGAGTATTCCTTCTATACCGGGGAGGACTACACCGGCATGGACCTTCCAGACCGCTTCACCGGAAGGCTCCGGGCGGTGCAGAACATTGCCCGGAATGTCGCCTTCAACATCACCTTCTCCCAGGCGGCGGACTTCTACGAAGACCAGACGGCAATGGGCCCCTTCCAGAGCGCCCTCAGAACGAGGTTCAAGTTCGCAGGCTGGGGAAATGTCCCCTCCTCTGTCACGGTGGGGGGCCAGTTCACCCAGTCCGCGGTTACCACAAGGCTTGGCGAGGTCGAGGGCCGGATCAGCCTGGTATCGGGGCTTTCCGCCCTTCTCACAGGCAAACTCTGGTACGGCCCCAGTTCGGTTGCGAACACCGGGGGCTACAGAACAAGGGAGATTATAGGGGGAGGCCTGGAATTCCGAATGGAGAACGGCCTGAATGTATACGCCCTCTACGAGCGTGAGGGCTCCAACCTTGACCCCGCGGAAGTGTGGGGCAGGGTCAGAAGCGGAATAGGTTTCTACCCAGCCGCCCATTAACGGCATCATGGAACAAATACCGCCGCGGCTGTTATCTTACTGAGAGCAGCCGCGGTGTCCTTTTCACCAGACAGAGGAGTTAATAATGTTTTCCGGACTTGCTGAGGGTGCCGGGCTTGGCCTTGCCACCGGTATCTCCTGTCTTGCTTCCTGCGGGCCGGTCTATCTTTCCTACCTGCTCAGCGAAGAGCGTACAGGAAAGCAGTCCGTCATTACCATACTGCTCCTTAACCTCGGGAGATTCGTTTCCTACGCCGCCTTCGGGGCGGTAATGGGTATGGTGGGGGGCTACTTCCCCTCATCGGTGAGGATACCCCTGGCCTACGCCGGCTACATCCTTTTCTCGGTCTATCTGGTGGTATCCGTGGTCCGGGTACACAAGAGCTGCGGCGGCTGCAACATTCCCAAATGGATGAAATTCACTAAAAGCCCTGTCCTCCTTGGCATGCTCACGGGATTCTCCCTGTGTCCTGCTTTCCTCATGGCGGTTACCAGCGCCTTCAAGTCCAGCGGCGCCCTGGACGGCGCTCTGCTTTTCACTGGCTTCTTCTTCGGCACCACCGTGTACATCCTTCCCTTCGCTGTCTTCGGCCTCTTCAGCGGCAAGAAGTGGCTTAACGCCGTTGCCAGGTACGCCGCAATTTTCGTGGCGGTCTACTTCGGAATACTGGGAATACGGGGGGTGGCCTCCTATTACTTCACCTCCCGGGATGTGGTCATCGACAACGCCGGGGAATCCCCCCATGCAGAAGTATTCAATGCCATGGAGGAAGACACCCTCTACATTCTCACCTTCCCTGAAATGGAGGAGGACAGAGGGCGGGACATGTTCGCTGACCTCCGGGATTCAGCCGGACCGGTCTTCGTTCTTGTGGAGTCAACTGAGAACGGCTGGAATGAAAGCCTTGCCTCCATCCCTGAGCTGTCCGGGGTCATAGGACCATGGTGGATGGATTTCCGCTCCGGGGCTGAACTGCTGCCCTGGCAGACCCGGGCCAACGAGCTTGCGGCCTCAAGGGGGTTCCGCCTTTTCGCAGTGGAATACGAGCCCTATGATTCCGAGAGGGCGGGGGTAGTCTATCAGTATCTATCAAGCTACAGTTTCAGGTGTGACCCCGAAGAGGGGTTCACCTTCCTGCTCACCAGCGACGCCGGCTGCAGCACGCTGGACTGCAGCACGTGCCCGGCCTATCAGAACTATTAGAGGAGGAAAGATAATGGCCTCGAGCTCCGGTTATTCAGGACCAAAGGTAAAGTCAGATATCTTGGTGACATACACCCCCGGCAAGGGGGAGCTCAGCCTACAGGGCTTCACCCCGGCCCAGCTGAAACAGGTAGAGCAGACTGCGCAAAGGCTGGAGCTTGCAACGGGCACAGCGGTGGCGGAGGACTCCGGCGCGGCTCCATGGGTTGCAGCCGCAAGGTTCGAGGCGGCGGTTCGAATGGAACTGGGAGACGATTTCCTGATACTTCCTCCGGCGGGCAAGTGGTCCGTACACGAAAAAGACAGACCCAGGCGAAGCCGTCTCTATGCCCCGGGGAACAGCCCCCGGTTCATTGAGAACGCCGCGGCTTCCGGTGCCGACGGCGTTATCCTCGACCTCGAAGACAGCGTTTCCCCGGAACGGAAGGGTGAGGCCAGGATACTCACCGCCTACGCCCTGGCCAACCTCGACTTCAGCGATACCGAGGTAATGGTAAGGATCAACCAGGGATACGAGGCAACCGACGACCTCAGCTGGATAGTGCCGCAACCGGTGCAGCACATACTTGTCCCCAAGGTGGAGAGCGCCGATCAGGTGGCCGCCAACCGGGACATGATAGAAATGGTAATGGAACTCTGCGGCAGGGAGCAGTTCCCCTGGATAATGCCCATAATCGAAAGCCCCCGGGGGGTTCTGAGCGCCCTGTCCATAGCCGACTCCGTCCCGGAAATGGCAGCCCTTACACTGGGTCTTCAGGACCTTACAGCGGAAATGGGAGTTGTTCCCACACCCGAGGGAAGGGAAAGCTTCACCGCGAGGAGCATTGTGGTCATGGCCGCAAGGGCAGCGGGGCTCCAGCCCATCGACACCGTCTATACCGATGTGAAGAACGAAGAGGGTCTGAAGAAAAGTGTCGAAGAGGCGAAAATGCTGGGCTTCGTGGGAAAGGGCTGCATTCACCCGGCACAGGTAGCAACCGTGGAACAGGGCTTCATGCCAACCCCCGAGCAGGTGGAGAGGGCCCGCTTGATAGTAGCCGCCATGAAGGAGGCTGAAGAGAAGGGTCTTGGCGCCGTTGCCCTGGGCTCGAAGATGATAGACCCTCCGGTGGCCCGGCAGGCCCGGTCGGTTCTGAAGCTTTTGGGAGAATAGCCGTCAGGGTTTGAACCTGTAAACCACTTCACTGGCGAAGAGAGAAGGCCATTTTGCTGGAAGACCGAATACTCCCGGTTTCCCCCTCAGCCCCAGCACTTCCGGTGTGCCGAACCCGAGGGCACGGGACCAGTAACAGAAGTCCTTTACGCTCCAGAATCTGATGTGTTCCCTGGGATCCGAGATGTAGGTTACGGGGAACCTTCCGAAGACCATTCTGAGTCTGTGGGCGATGTAGCCCAGATTGGGAGTGGAAATGTACAGACCCTTTCTGTACCTGCCCTGAAGGTTCTTCAGCATCACCTCAGTGTCCAGAACATGCTCAGCCACTTCGAACATGACTATGTGATCCCATTCCCCTGAAAGGGCATTTTCAGGCTTTGAAATGTCTGTATTCAGCGTACTGAAGCCCTTGTCCGCAACTGCGGAAAGGGCTGTTTCAGAAATATCCAGACCGGTCCCGGCAACATCCCTCTCGCTCCTAAGGACTTCCAGGGTTTCGCCGGTGCCGCAGCCCACATCCAGAACGGAATCTCCCCTCGAAATGAATGGGAGGATTCCTCTGGCCCTTCTCTTTGCCGGCTGGGTTATGATCCCTTCCCGCTCCCGGGTTTTCCAGTAATCGTCGTAGTCCATCACCCTGCTGGAGGCATGTTCCGGAAGGGGCATCTCACCAAAGACCTCCTGAAATGCCGTTCTTCCCTTTTCTCCTCTGACCCTCGCGTCTGCCATCAGTTCTCCCCTGTTGGATTCGAAGTAATATAGCCATACCCCTTAACCATTAACAGACATTTGGAGGGGCTATTGACATGCTGGGGTTATCGAGTTTATCTCCTGTTGAAAAGGAGGTAGATAATCATGTTGAAAAACAGTTTACATTTGGTGCTACTCTTAATCGCCTTTCTATCACCTTCGGCCCTGTCCTACAGCTTTTACGACGATTTTTCCGACAACGACATCTCCAACTGGGAAGAGCGGGGGCACCCGGCAAACTGGTACGCCGCCGGGGGAATGGTTCACGGAAGCACCACCGGCCACCCCAGTCTTCTGCTGGCCTCCGAGGGTCTTCCCCTTCAGAACGGCGAGATCTCAATTTCAACCCAGGGAATACACGCCTTCGGGATTTGTGCAAGGCTGGACGAGGACGATTCAGGCATTGTCGCATATGTTTCCCCGGATCACGATGTTGCCCGGATCAGACTGATAGAGAACGGATCACAGGGAACGATACTCGGTACTCTTAACCATGATTTCCCCGGGGGGGTCATGTACACCCTTACCCTTGAACTTGATAATGATCAGCTGGCCTTCAACATCCATGTGCCTTCAACGGGAGACAACTGGTTGCTCACTGCCACCGACCCTGCTCCCCATCCGGGTCTGTTCGGTTTTCACATGGGTGATGAACCCGGAGCCCAGTGGGACTGGATCGATGTTGAAGGCATGGCCGTTGGCGATGTGGAAATGACATGGCTGATAACGGACGATGCCGCCGAGGGAAATGGTAACAATTGCCTTGAGCCCGGAGAGACCATTGAGCTCGCCATTGAACTCACCAACCAGTCGGATTCTCCCCTTCAGAATGCTTTCGGAATACTCCAGTCGCTGAATTCCGAACTGGTGGTCGTTAACAATTATGTAACTTACGGCACTATCCCTGGAATGGGCACCACTTACGGGAACAGCAATTACCTGGTAACCGCCCCCCTTGTCACCCCCGAGGATGAAACCTACAGCATGAGGCTGACTGTTATGGCCGACGGCGGCTACCAGAAGCAGATCCTATTTTACCTGCCCGTTGGCAGCGGCATTGATACCGATGTGGAGCAGGGCGCAGAAGGCTGGACCTGGGGAACGGTCTCCCCCGGATGGGAGAACGACTGGCATGTTTCCTCCTCCCGGAACCACACCCCTTCCGGGCAGTACAGCTTCAAGTGCGGTTCAACTGGAAGCGGCGACTACTCCAACAACCACTACGGCTATCTGGAATCCCCATATTTCAATATTCCACTGAACGGGGAATGTGTGTTCCTCAGCTGGATAGATGCCCAGATCATGTCTTCCTCCACCGCCTTCGACGGCGGGATCGTTCAGTATAGAAGACTGAATGAGTGGATAGACCTTTTCCCAGTTCCGTCCTACACCCACTCAATAGCGACTGGTACCACAGGACCCTTCGCAGAGGGCACCCAGGTGTTCAGCGGAGCATATGACTGGACGGAATACACCATAGAGATCCCCGACTCCCTTGCCGGCCCCGGGGCCATCAGGTTCGTCTTCGGTTCCGACGAGTCCGGCAACCGAGAGGGCTGGTACATAGACGACATCGAAGTAGCCGGATCCTCCTCCGGGACCGAGGGCTACTCATCCGCGGTTGAACAGCCTTTCCTCTCCGTATCGTCCAATCCCCTGGGGGAATCCGTTGTCTTCAACTGCTTCCTGCCCGGAGTGGCGCTGCCCCGGATCGAGGTGCGGGACATCTCCGGAAGGATAGTGGCGGAACTTCCCGCGGGACCTTCACAGGCCGGGCACTCAGCTGTATGGGAAACAGCGGGCATTCCCTCCGGTGTGTATTTCGCCTCGGTACCCGGCAGCAGTGTCCCGCCGCTGAAACTGGTAAGGTTCTAGACTACTTGTCGAATTCCTCGTCGGAGTCCATCTCGGGAAGTTTTTCCTTACTTCCTGTGATGCGGCTCCACAGGCTGAGCCTTGAGAATATGGACAGGGCCGCTCCGTAGAAGCAGAGATATCTGCAGAAGAACCTTCTGATGAAAATGGCCAGGAGAATGGTTGCCCCGGCGATGACAAGGCTGCCGGTGAGGAACAGGGTGAACATTGTGTGGAAGGGGTCCACCGCACAGAATGGAGCCTTCCAGGCCATGCTTATCACGCCGTAGCGGTTGAGCAGAATGGCGGCAATCAGGGCGAACAGAACCACATGGCTCATGTAGCGCAGTTTCCGGTGATACCTGCCCGAGGGCGAAAACCTGCCGGGGACATGTATCCTGTAGAGGAACTCCTGCATGGCCCCCATGGGGCAGACCCATCCGCAGAATATCCTTCCAAAGAACATGCTGAATAAAAAGGGGAGAAGAAGTATTGCCAGGCCTGTCAGCCCCAGGAAAACAAGCCCGCCCTCTGTGAAGATGTACTGGAATGTGCCAAGGGGACAGAAACACCCCTGAACCCCGAATCCAAGTATCATCAGGGAGACCCCCCGTGTAACATGGTGGGCGGTGTTCCTGTTAAGGCGGTCCTTCAGCCTTTTCCCGTAGTACCTCCGTGACATGAAGGTGGAGGCCGTCAGAAGCACCGCCAGAGTGATCAGTATGATGTTCACCCGTCTGCTTCCCCCGGCGGGGTTGGAGCATACCGTGCCGGAGGTAACGCCGTACCAGTGGGGGCAGAGGGCCAGTGAATCCGGGCAGGCCCCCTCAGGTGGCAGCCCCAGGGGGCAGCCTATTATGGAGGGGCTGTCGAGGCCGCAGAGGGTGTCTTCCTCGGCGGGGCATTCAGTGCCAGGGTTGTCGCAGAAGCCGTCGGCGTTCAGGTCGGTGTAAAGGGCGCAGGAGGGGCTGCTTTCCGGGCAGGCCTCCGCAGGGGTGAATCCCAGGGGGCAGCTGTAAAGGCCGGCGGGTTCAGCGGGGGTCTCCAGTGTATCACGCTGCACGGGGGACTCCACTGGGGAAGTCAGCGAATCCGGGGCTGTCTCTTCCGTTTCTTCAACAGGCTCCGGTTCAGGCTCCGGTTCAGGTTCCGGCTCCGGTTCAGGTTCCGGTTCAGGTTCGGGTTCGGGTTCAGGCTGTGGCCCGGGGTTGTCGCAGAGACCGTCGGAATCGGAATCGGTGAAGAGGGCACAGCCCTGGCTGGAGGTTTCACAGGCCTCCGGGGGAGAGTATCCCAGTGGACAGAAGGGCTGCAGAGGTTCCGGTTCCGGTTCCGGTTCCGGCTCTGGTTCCGGCTCTGGTTCCGGCTGGGGGCCGGGGTTGTCGCAGAGGCCGTCGGCGTTGGAATCGGTAAACAGGGCGCAGGAGGGGCTGTCAGCCGGGCAGGCTTCCCGGGGGGTGAAGCCCAGGGGGCACTGGCCGAAGGCCAGCGTGACAAGTATGAAGACAGCCGCAGTGTATCCCAACATCCCCTCCTGTGTGTACCCTGATTACCTGAATGTGGCCTTGATGCCTGCGAAGGTCGTCTGGCTGAGGGAAAGTTCTCCCTCAAGCTGAAGATATGGAGCATCGGTGAAAACTATTCCCGTGGGATCTCCGTAGGAGCCCATTACCAGAGAATTCGAACCTGTACCGTAATTGAAGGTGTATATCTCATGTTCTCCATTTGGCCAGTCGATCTCTATGACGAGATTACCCTCCGTCGGATCATAGAAGAAGGGCGTGTCAAGTGAAATGGCAGTCCATGGATAAGCGGCGGTCACGGTGTAGGCCGATGTTCTCTGGAAGACCTGGATCTTGCTTCCGGGAATGTAGTTGCTGTCAAATGTTTCCGTGAGCTCGTCTGAGGCGCAGTATCCCATGTGGATGTAGAATGCGTCGAAGTTCACGAAATCGTACCCCGGAACGGTATTCCAGGCAATGGAGCTGATGGTCATGGCCTCACTGAACTCTTCTGAAGGCACTATCACCTGATAGCGCAGAGACTGTGTTCAATCCGCGCAGAATGGCATGTTTGCCGGGTATTCCGCAGTACCCACCTCCACAGTGGCCGCAATCGCCCCGGAAACCAGAAGCGCAAGGAACAGGGCAGTGGTTTTCATTCTCCACTCCTTTCAAAAAGGTTGTTTTCTTTGAGGTAACAGTTTTCATGAAACTATATCAAAATATTCCTCACGGTGAAAGTGCCCGTTTGAAGACCGGGGCCTTGACAAACTGAAATATTTTGAAATATTTGCACTCCTTGTGTGACCCGGTAGTTCAATTGGTTAGAGCACCGGCCTGTCACGCCGGAAGTTGCGAGTTCGAGTCTCGTCCGGGTCGCCAGGGAAAAATCTGAGGGGCTAATGGCCCCTCTTTTTTATGCCCTTTCACTACTGTTACAATCTGTTACGGCAGGGGTTCCTTCCCCTGGCTATATTCCCCTAAACTATCAAAGAAGGGCAGTATCATGAAATACACAGCAGCCGCTGTTCTCGCCTTCAGCCTCGCGCTTTCCTGCGGCGGGTCCCGGGAGAGCACAGACGGGGAAGATCAGGCCGTACAGGCGGGCCCCGTCATGGAGATAACCGGAGAGATAGGGGTCGAACTGGGTGATTCGAACTTCGTCTTCGGAGTAATAGAGGGTGTCGACTTCACTTCGGCGGGAGATATAGCGGTACTGGATTCCCAGAAGAAGCGGGTAAGCATCTACTCCCCCTCCGGGGACTTTCTTGGTTCCTTCGGAGGAAGCGGCGAGGGCCCCGGCGAACTGCTCAACCCCACGGGAATAGCCTGCCTCCCCTCGGGGGGATTCGCCGTGACAGACCCCAGGGGCCGTGAGGTGGAGATCTTCGGCGATGACCATGTGTACATCGAAACCATATCCGACTTCTCCGAACGGGCCCCCTTCGTGGTTACCGGCACCCTCAACGGCTTCGCCGGCGAACAGGGCGGCTTCAACAGGGATGCGGGAACCATCAGCGCAAACCTGGTTTCCTGGGATCTCTCCACGCACGAGACCACCCTTCTGATGTCAACGGAAAGCAGCTTTTCCCCGGAGGATCTGGCGGCACGGTTCATGCAGCCCCAGGCGGGGATAGTCGCCCACGGGAACATTCTCTTCTACGCTCCGCCGGGTACAGTGGAATACGCCGTATACTCCTTCGACCTGGACACTTCTGAAGAGGCGCTGCTCACATATCCGGATTACTCTCCCGTCAGGAAGTCACAGATTGAGATCGATGCCGAGATACAGGCATACGAGGACAGAATGCAGGCCATGGCCTCCTCCGGGAGGGGGAGGATGTTCGCCGGGGCCGACTACGACCCGCCCCGGGAGTATTATGCCATATCCTCCATAGGTATCGATGCAAGTGGCACACTGTGGGTCCGCAGGGGATGGGAGAGCCAGCCGGTTTTCGACCTCTTCCCCGCCGGGGAAACAGTGCCCGCCTCCACCGTAACGGTTGAAACCGCCGAGGACCTTTCCGATTTCACCTTCGTTATAACGCCAAGGGGAATCGCCGCCTACGAGGAGGACCCCGAGTATTATCCCAGGGTTCTGCTGCTTCAGGTCCTGCAGTAGGGTTCCGTTGACCCCCGGGCGCTTCTTGGCTAGATTGAACTGGTTTCACCACCTGCAAATTTTAGGAGGAAGTATGAGGGGTCTTTTGATCGCAGCCGTGGTTCTTGTTTCCTTCGGTGTTCTTAACGCGGGGAATATCGATATCCTCGGCATAAGAAGCGCCGAGTATCTCATGGAGCTCTCCCGGAACGCCGTTACCGACTGCGCCGACGGAGCAACCTACAATCCCGCTGGTCTTGCCTTCATGGAGGACGGGTTCCATCTGAACTTCGGAGGGCAGTACATCGGCAAGAACTACACAATAACGGGAACATTCCTGGGTACAGCGGAGGAAACCGAACTGACCACCACTAAACCCACCCCCTTCATTCCAAACTTCTACGCGGTTTACAAGACAGGCAGCCTTGCCGCCTTCGGCGGTTTCAACGTTCCCGCCGGCGGGGGAACCCTGGAGTACGAGGAGGGGCTTTTCTTCATGCCTGTCCTTCAGACCTATCTGGTCCAGGCACAGTACGGTCCCGGTTATTTCGCCATGATGGACCAGGGCAGCATGGAGGGTTCCTCGGTCTATTACCGTGGAATGGCCGGGGTGGCCTATGCCTTCAGCGACAGGTTCAGCGCAGGCCTCGGCGGGAGATTTACCTCGGGGAACCGCAGCTACAGGGGCAGCGGTTCATTCACCATCATTGACATGTCCACGGGTCAGCCCGTGGGCACCGGTTCAGAGGAAATAGACGTTGAGCGCACCGCTTCAGGTTTCTCAGGGGTTCTCAGCGTTCACTACAGGCCCTCGAGCAGGGTCAACCTCGCCGCCAGGTACGAAACAGCCACGGCACTGGACTTCGAGGCCACCGCCAACACCCAGACCAACTGGGATATCCTGCTGCCCTACATAGCCGACGGCGCCACCCAGAGAAGGGACCTTCCCGCGGTGGCGGCCATAGGCGTTGAAATGGCCGTTAACGACCGGCTCCGTCTCGGCGGCTCCGCCAACTACTACTTCGTTGAGGCGGCTGACCAGGGCCCCGACGACGGCATAGACGACGCCTATTCCGACGGCTGGGAAGCCAACATCAGCGCGGGGTACGACATTTCTCCCAGGGTTTCCGGCGGTCTTGGATACAGCTACTCGAACTACGGAGGCAACGACACCACCTACACAGACCTCGAGTACAACCTGAACTCCGGGCTTCTCTCCGGCGGTGTTAACTGGAAGGCCACCGGTGTTCTTGACTTCACCGTTGCCGCTGGAACGGTGTTCTCCACCCAGGGTCAGGGAACTGGGATCTATGAGGGGGAAACCTACGACAAGGATGTATTCTTCCTCGCCATCGGAGGCAACGCCTCCTTCTGAGTCTTTCAGCTCGTTCCAGGGGGGGCTTCGGCCCCCCTTTTCCGTTACAATCAGTTACACTTCGTTCACCTTTCCGCATGCCCCCTTCACCATTATCTCCCCGAGGATGGGAACACAGGCAAAGAAAGGAATGAAAATGAAAAAGCTAATCACCATGATCGCCCTTTCCGCTGCTCTTCTTATGGCAGCGGGATCGGCCCTGGCACAGCCTCCCATGATGGGCGGAGGCGGAATGCAGCCCGGTATGCCCGGTGGAGGAATGATGCTTCAGAACCTCATGCCCATGCTTAGTCACGGAGACCTTTCCGATGAGCAGATGCAGAGGGTGCGTGAGATAATGGAACACGCCAGGGAAAGGATTGAGGCCATTCACCTGGGCGAAGACCGGGAGGGAACCAGGGAGTGGCTCTTTGAACTCTTCTCCGGCGCTTCCATAACAGCTTCCCAGGTGGAGGATGTTCTTAACGGTCGGCTGGCTGAGATCGAAGAGATCAACGAAGTTGTAGCCGAGGCCATTGTTGAGATCCACGGGGTCCTGACCCCGGAGCAGAGGGCCTCGATAGGCGACTGCGCAGACTGCGAAGATGACATGTGCCACGGCGGACAGAGGGAACATGCCCCGGTGCCCCACGGAGGCCGTGGAGGCATCCGCCCCCGGAGGTAGTTCCTCCGCGAAGGAGAGGGAAGGTTTCACAGGCCTTCCCTTTTCTTTATTATCGGAGGGAAAGGGGGCAGCATGTTACTGGGAGAACTGGCGGAAATCAGGCAGAAAGCAGTGAAGGCTGCTGAAAGGGACGGCGTGCCCTTCTACATACTGTGCAACCCCGCCCTGGGGAAGAAGGGCTACACCGCGGTGACATCAAGGGGCTTCGGGCTTCCCCCGGGCTTCTACATCGAAGAGATGATCTCACCGGAAAACCCCAGGGAAGAGATAGACCCCCCGGAAAAGATCAGCACCAACGGCTTCTGAATCAGTTCAGAACAAGCATGCGAACAGAAGCGCTCCCGGTTCCAGTGGTGACCACCACGCTGTAGCACCCCGCCGGAAGGCCCTCCCCGCCCACGGTGAAGCTTGAGCTCCCCGGGGGAAGAAAACCGCTGTAAACACCGGCCACCCGCCGGCCTGAAAGATCGAAGACCGCTATCTCGGCATGACCGGGGAATGGCATCTCGCAGCTGATGGTGCTTTGACCGGTGACGGGATTCGGGGCCGGGGTGGTTAAGAGGGGCAATGTCTGAGCAGGTTCTCCACCTTCAATACCCGCCTGGCCCGAGGCGAACCTCAGTGCCGGGTCCCCAAGGAAATTGTTCTCCTGCAGTATCCATCTCTGGTAGCTGATGGACATGCTGGCCTTGAAATCGTCCTTGGAAACGGCGTGGGCCACACCCAGTTCATACTGCTGCTGCACAAAAAGAGCCTCGGCAAAGAATATCTCCAGCCACTCGCTGGGACCCACGCCCGGGGGGGTTCCAATACCCCAGTGGGAATTGAACATTACGGCTATACCCCCTCCGTCGGGCCAGAACATCAGCCTTTCCGCGATACAGCCCACATCCTGCAGGTGTCCCGGGTGGCATGCCATTGAATGGAACACTATGGGCATTCCGTCGTTGGTGAGCTGGAAGTAGTTCGAGTTGGCGATTATCTGGGTCGGCGGGTTGTAGAACCAGAAAACACCCCCATGGTTGCCGTGGCCGTTAACGCTGCTGTAGGACACTCCCTGGTTGTAGAGTTCTATCTGGTTATTGGGATGGGAGGAATAGTCCTCGTACAGCTTATGAACCGTCCAGGAATCCGGGATCCGCTTGTCGATGGAGTCGCAGACGAAGGAGCCCCAGTACCCCGGAGGGTCATCCACCCATAATCCCGCTCCAGCCAGAAGGGCCGTGGTCCGCCAGCTTCCCGGTGGTGAGTCGGTTTCGTAGGCTATTGCCTTTTCCACCATCGTCCCGAGACGGGAGGGAACATCTGTGGAGAACCTCCCAACATAGATGTCGCTGTAGTAATCCACTCCGTCGCTGATCTCTCCATAGATCCCGTTTCCGTTCTGATCCCAGGAGCCATCGAGATCGCTGAAATAGAGATCCGTTACCGCATCCATCACCGTTCCGCTGATGTTCAGGCCGGAGAGCCTTGTGGTTTCTCCGAAATCCCCCACGATAAGGGCATACACCAGGCCCTGGTTCTCATATGCGTCCTTGAGGTAGTTCCTTATCTGTTCCTGCGTGTCCCTTCCCTCGTAGTTCTCATATATCCACTGGGTGGAAACGAACTGTGAACCGTGTGTGGTGTTCCTGAGTTCGAGAAGGGGCTGAAGTGTTCCCTGATGGGCTTCGTCGGCTATGGCCACCCATGGCGCGCCCCTTGAACCCTCCCCCGTGGCCGGGGCGTACTCCCCCAGCATTTCGGGGTTCATCACCACATGCTGAAGGGCTTCAGTTGCCGTGGCCACCTGATTCGGGGCAAGTGTGAGGGGACGGGTATTCGGATCAGTGGAGAGCTCCGGAGTGAGGACCGCCCCGGTTATTACCGAGAGCTTTCCCGTGGCGGGTTCCCACTGGAAGGGCACGAAGGAGAATGAAGCTATCCTGAAACCGCTCTTGTTCCCGGTTTCGATGTGGTGGACGGAGGACGCGGGGAAAACCCGCTGCCCGAATGCTTCAGATGAATAAGGCAGTATGGAGGGCACCGGCATGGACAGGGGCACTGCAACCACAGGAAGCATGCTGTAAACACCGGGAACCTCCACCGAGGAAACAACCGAAACACTCACATCATACAGTGTTGAGCCCGGGGGAATGACCATTGAGTAGCCAATGCCGGGAAGGGCCGGCTCGCCGGGTGAAAAGGGGGAGGCCCCCCCGGGGATGAACACCGCGTCTTTGCCCCTGAATGACGAGAACTCCACTGAGGAGGGATCAAGGGAGAAGGAGAGCGGCTGAAGCTGGGAAAGAAGAACCGTTAAGAGCGCGAGAACTGTGTGCATGGCTGTCCCCCGTTGTGTTTGCGTTGCATAGCTTTTTGCAGAAGGTAAACTATTCGGTGCGGGGGTTGAAGAAAAGGCCGCCCTGTTCTGTGGGCGGCCTTTTCTGCAAGTGTCTTCTAGCGAAGGACCAGCATGGGGGCTGAAGCGGTTCCCGACTGGGTGCTGATCACCAGACTGTAGTAGCCCGAGGGAAGCTCAGATGCGTCAAAGCCCAGGCTGCCCGCACCTGCTCCGAGGCTGCCGTTGTGAACCCTGGCGGCAACCCTTCCGGAAATGTCAAACACGGATATCCGGGCGTTCCCGGCTGCGGGCATGTCATAACCAATCGCACATGCTCCGGAAACGGGGTTGGGGCTGGGAGCGAATATCACAGGGAGAGCCCCGGGTGCACCCTCTTCCCCTTCGATGCCCGTCTGGCCGGTGATGAACCGGAGGGCCGGGTCACCGAGAAGGTTGTTCTCCTGAAGGACCCAGTTCTGCATGCCTACGCTCACATTGGCCTTGAACTGATCCTTGGAGAGGGAATGGGCATACCCCAGCTCATACTCCTCCTGCTCGAAAAGCACGATGGCGAAGTAGAGTTCAAGCCATTCGCTGGCGCCCATGTTGGGAGGGGAGCCCCAGCCGTTCTCGGAGTTGAACATCACAGCAACCGCTCCACCAGTAGGCCAGAACATCAGTCTTTCGGCAATGGATGCGATGTTCTGGATGTTGCCGGCGAGACACGCTATGGAGTGGAAGACCGTGGGCATGTCGTTGTTGGTGAGGCCGGTGTAGTTGGCGGCGGAAATGATGTCCGTGGGAGGATTGTAGTACCAGTAGATTCCGCTCTGGAAGCCATGCCCGGTTGGGCTGCTGTAGGAAACTCCCTCGTTGTAAAGCTCGATCATGTTGTTCGGATGGGAGGCATATGTTTCGTAGAGCTTGTGAACGGTCCAGGAATCGGGGATCCTCAGGTCGATGGAATCACAGATGAACGATCCCCAGTAGCCCACATCGGGCCAGAGCCCGGCACCGGCAAGGAGGGCGGTTGTCTGCCAGTCCCCCGCAGGGGGGCTGGTTTCGTAGGCGACGGTTCTGTTGGTCATGGTTGCCAGGCGGGAGGGGACATCGGTGGAGTACCTGCCTGTGTAGATGTCGCTGTAGTAGTCGACGCCGTCGTTGAGTTCTCCGAACTTGCTGTCGCCGTCGGAGTCCCAGTCGCCGTCGAGGTCGCTGTAGTAGAGGTCGGCAACGGCGTTCATTACGTTTCCGCCGATGTTCAACTGAGAGACCCTGGTGGTTTCACCGAAGTCGCCAACTATAAGGGCATAGATCAGGCCCTGGTTCTCGTAGGCGTCCTTCAGGTAGTTCCTTATCTGTTCCTGGGTGTCCCTGCCATCGTAGTTGTCGTACACCCACTGGGTGGAAACGAACTGTGAACCATGGGTGGTGTTCCTCAGGTCGACCAGGGGCTGAAGGGTTTCCTGATGAGCCTCGTCGGCTATGACCACCCAGGGAGGACCGTCGAAACCGCCCCTGGAAGCAGGGGCGTAGTGCCTCAGCATCTCAGGGTTCTGAACCATGTTTTCAAGGCCCCTGGCGGCGGTCCTTATCTGAGCGTCGGTGAGGGTAAGGGAGCGCGCCAGGGGATCCGTGGCGGTTACCGGCGTAAGCCTGGCTTCGGTTACCACTGAGAGGGCGCCGGTTCCGGGGTTCCAGACAAAGGGAACGAAAGTAAAGGAAGCAATTCTGTATCCGGTTTTGTTGCCCGTATGGATGTTATGGACCATGCTGGACGGAAAACTCAGACCGTTATAGCTGCTGCTTCTGGGGATAACCGGCGGGATAGGCTCACCGATGGGAAGCGATAAAACGGGAAGGATCCTGTGAACGCCGGGGAGCTCCACCGTTGACAGCACCTCGACGGCTACATTTTCAAGGCTGGTGCCCTGGGGAACAACCATGGAATAGCCAATTCCAGGGAGGGCTGGATCGCCGTTTTCGAAGGGGCAGGCACCGCCGGGAAGATATACCGCCTCTTCCCCGCGGAACTCTGTGAACTGAACATCCGCAGGGTTCAGCGTGAAGGTGATGTCGGCTCCCTGGAGAGAGAGCACGAGCATTGAGATCTGAAGGAATAGGGTCATCGGCAGCCTTTCGGTTTGCAGGGTGTAACATTCATTACGGAAAGGAGATTCCGCATATGTTGGCAACAATACTATTACATGAAATACAACAAGGAAAGCCCTTCTTCGGTTCCCGGGAGTTCACCGTGGAATCGGCGTTTCAATAAACCGACAGGTATTGACGATTTTGAAAGGGACCTTATGTTTTACTTACTCGTAAGTAAGAACAGGAGGACCGGTGCCAAAACGATCGGATAACCAGCAGAGACTTCTCGATGCGGGGCTTGCAATATTGTGCGAAAAAAACCCCGAGGAGATCTCCATGGACGAAGTGGCGGCCAGGGCCGGGGTGACCAAACCCATGGTCTACTATTACTTCGGGAGCAAGGTCGGCTTCTATCAGAAACTCGTGAAACACATTGAGGATTCGCTACTTGAAATGGTGGAACAGTGTCTCAGCCCGGGGATATCGTTCAGGGAAGCACTGAAGAACATCCTGATGACCCGGGTCGACCAGACGGTGAATCAGCCGGAGCTCTCCAACGCGATCAGGATAATGGCCACAACGAAGACCATCTGCGGCGCCGAGGCCCGGGCGCGGATAGTAAAGATGTTCAACAGGCTGGAGCCGGTATTCAACACCGCGGTGGAAAAGGGTGAGGTAAGGCCCGATGCCGACCTCCACCTTACCATGGGAATGCTGAACTCCCTCCTCGATGGAGCGCTGAGAATAAAAGGCATTGAATTCTTCAAAACGGTAAGACCCGAAGATTTCGCCGAGAAGATGGTTCAGATGGTCTTCGACGGGATCGGAAAGGGAGAGAGGTACACCAGATGAGAATAATCGCAGTAACAGGTATGACCCTTCTGCTGTCCGTGTCCACAGCAGCGGCATTCACACTGGAAGAGGCTGTGGAAACCGCCCTGCGCCAGCGGGGAGATGTGGTTTCCGCCGAGAACGAACTGGAAAGCTCCCGGTGGGACAGGAACGCCGCCCACACATGGTACCTTCCCAGCGTTAACCTGTCCCTGGCCTATCAGAAAAGTCACGATGTTCAGGAGATGACCATTCCCGGCATGGGCTCCATTCCCATGGGAACCGAATGGGCGTCATCCTACGGCGTGACAGCAACCCTTCCCCTGGTCCTCCAGGGGCCCGCCGGCGCCTCAATGTCCTCCAGGGCCCTTAACCTGTCCCGTATATCCCTTTCAATGGTGGAACAGGACGCTGTGGCGGATGTGATAGGCTCCTTTTACGGGGTGCTTCTGGCGGAAATGATGCGGGATGTCACCACCGAGGCCCTGGACATAGCCAGGGAGGGCTATTCTCTCGCGGAGCAGAGATATGAAGCCGGCACTATCAGCCGGTTCGAGCTGCTTCAGAGCAGGGTGGCCTATGAGAACCGCAGGCCGGATTCCATTGCCGCGGAAGCCGGCCTGGAAAACGCCACCGCCGCCTTCGCGGTGAGCCTTGGCTTCAGCGAGAGCAGGCCGGTCACACTGGAGGGTGATCTCTGCGACCCCTTCCCCGTGGAGCTGCCGGAAACCCTGGAAGAGGCACGCAGACTCATGGAAATGAACAGCGCCGAGCTTGAGTCCGCCAGGGAGATGCGTGCCCTGGGCGACGCGGCGGTGAACATGGCCGCGGCGAATTTCGCGCCGCAGCTGGTCTTCCAGACCAGCTACAGCTATCAGGCCGGTGTGGACGACATAATGGAGATTACCGGGGAAGACTACACCAGGAACTGGACCACATCGGCTTCCATACAGGTTCCTCTTTTCAACGGCCTGAATGATTACAGCGGTTACAGATCGGCGCGATATGACAGGCTGGCAACCCGCGCCCAGGCGGAGAACATCGAGAACTACGCCTCCCTGGGCCTGGTAGCGGCATGGAACTCGCTTCATCAGTCAAGGGAAACGGTTGCCGCAGCTGCATCAACCATGGAGCAGGCCGAGGAAGGCGCGGAAATAGCCCGGGTCTCCTACGAGGCGGGGATAATCACAAGGCTGGACATGGACGGAGCCTTCCTTGCCCTTACCCAGGCCAGAACCAACTACGCCTCGGCGCTGTATACACTGAAAACATCTGAAGCGGGTCTGGCAAGGGCCCTTGGTATTCTTGAGATAGATAGACCGATCGGTATTAAGGAGGAAACCAAATGAAACCGGACAAAATACTGGTTCCGGTAATGATGCTGGCACTCATCGCCGCATCCGGCTGCGGTCCCGACTCTGAAGAGGAGACCCAGAGGGTGGTAAGGGTGAGGGTCCAGGAAATGGAACCGTCCACCATCGCCTCTGAGGTTTACGCAAACACAAGGATAGAAGGAGCCCAGGAAGCTCTGCTCTATGCTTCAATGCCCGGAACGGTGGAGGAGGTCCTCGTTACCGAGGGAGAACATATTGAGGCCGGTACACGGCTGGTACGGATGGATACCGACCAGCAGGTAAACGCCGGCACATCCAGCGCCCTGGCATCTGTCAGCGCAGCCAGGGCCAACGCCGAGAACGCCCGGGCCAACTACGCCAGAATGGAAACCCTTCATTCAGCAGGGGCCCTGAGCGCCCAGGAGCTCGACGGCGTAAGGGTTGCACTGGAAGCGGCGGAAGCCCAGTTGAGACAGGCCCAGGCCGGCTACACCCAGGCCCGCAGCACCAGGGACAATGCCTGGATAGTGGCCCCCTTCGCCGGACGGATAGGCAGGGTCTGGGCCAGGGAGGGGAACATGAGTGGTCAGAACCCCCTTCTTTCCATCTCCGGCAACGGAGGCGTAGTGGCCAGGGTCCTTCTGCCCGAATCGGATATCTTCAGCCTCGAAGTGGGCCAGGCGGCCTATGTAACAGTACCCGCCATCGGTCATGAATCCGTTCCCGGAATAGTTACCGCCGTTTCTCCATCGGTGGACCCTGTCAGCGGCCAGGTATCCGCCGAAGTGCGGTTCGACGACCCCGAGGGCAGGCTGCGGCCGGGCTTCTCCGGCAGGGTGTCCATTATCACCAACTCGAAAACCGATGCCATGGTGCTTCCCATGAGCGTTCTCCGCCGGACCAGAGAGGGCTACCAGGTGGCGGTGGTAGAGGATGGCAAAGCAGTGCTCAGGGACATAACCACCGGGCTTGTCAGCAACGGCAGTGTGGAGATTACCTCCGGGGTCCAGCCCGGTGACAAGGTGATAATCCTGGGACAGAACAGCGTTGTTGAGGGCGGGCCGGTGGAAGTGGTGAACCAATGAGCCTGTCAAGCGTATCGGTAAGGCGCCGGATCACCTTCCTGATGCTCTTCATCTTTATCGTGGGAGTTGGTTTCTTCGGCCTCACACAGCTGGGCATCGACCTCTTCCCGAAACTCGAGTTCCCCATGGTCATAGTTGCCAGCGGGATGACCGGCGCCGGTCCGGAGGAGATGGAAAACCTGGTGACGAAATACCTGGAGGAAGCGGTTTCCAGGGTCGAAAGCGTCAAGGAGTTGTCCTCCTCTTCCACCAACGGGTCAAGCGTGGTGATGGCTGAGTTCAACTGGGGACACAGCCTGCAGCAGGCTGAAACGGACATCCGTCGCCAGATAGACCTCTACGGTGCCGCCCTGCCCGACGACGCGTCATCCCCCATGGTCCTCGCCCTCGACCCCTCGATGCAACCGATAATGTTCATCGGTTTCTCAAGCCCTGTGCTTGACGACTTCGCCCTGAAAAAGCTCATCGAAGACGAGATAGAACCCCGGTTGGCCAGGCAGCCCGGAGTGGGATCCGTTTCAGTGGTGGGCGGCCTGGAAAGGCAGATCCAGATAGAGGTCGATCCTTCCAGGATGGAAAGTGCCGGGGTAACCATCAGCCAGATAGTGGGAGCCCTGGCCGGGGTACGGAACGACACCCCCGCCGGGAGCATCGAATCAGGCGGCGAGCGGATAAATGTGAGGATCGAGTCCAGCATAACATCCCTTGCCGAACTGGAGCAGCTGGTTGTGGGTCATGGCCCCGCCGGCCCGGTCCTGGTGCGGGATGTTGCAACTCTGATTGATGGAGAAGCCGAGTTAACGGAAGTGATCCGCATGAACCAGACCCCCTCCCTCTTCGCATTCATCCAGCGGAGGAGCGACGCGAACACAGTGAATGTGTGTGAAGCGGTGCAGGACGAACTGGACAGGATCGCCGACGACTACACAGGACAGGTGGTTCCCTATGTGATGTATGACCAGTCCGGGTTCATCACCCAGTCCATTTCCAATCTGGCCAGTACCGCCATCACCGCGTCCTTCCTGGCCTTCCTGGTCCTTCTTTTCTTCCTAAGGTCTCCCAGAGGGGCGCTGATAGCCGGTTCGGCGATTCCCGTTTCCATTGTGGTCACCTTCGCTGTGATGCACTTCTTCGATGTAGACCTGAACATGATCTCCCTGGCGGGTCTGGCCCTGGCTGTGGGGATGCTTGTGGACAACTCCATTGTTGTTCTGGAAAGCATATACCGGCACAGAAGCATGGGAGACTCCGCAACCGACGCCTCTGTGAAGGGTGCCGGCGAAGTTGGAATGGCCATCTCCGCCTCCACCATGACCACACTGGCGGTTTTCATTCCAATCCTTTTCGTCCCCGGTCTCGCCGGGCAGCTCTTCAGGGAAATGGTGCTCACCATCGTGTTCAGCCTCACCGTATCACTGTTCGTTGCCCTCAGTCTTGTTCCCCTTCTCAGCTCCTTCGCGGACAAACTGGTTCCCAGGCACAAAACAGGTTCCATCGGGGACAGGATAAAGAACGGCTTCGACAAGTTCGAACAGCGTTACACGGTACTCGTGTCAAAAGCCCTGGAGAGAAGAAAACGGGTTCTCATCACAACGGGTATCGTTCTCGCTGGCAGTCTTGCCCTTTTCGCCGCCATGAAAACAGAGTTCATCCCCTCCAACGACGAGGGAATGATACGGGTGGACCTAGAGGCCGCCATAGGGACCGATCTGGAAACCACCACAGCCATGGCGGTTGCCCTTGAGGACTCCATCATAAGGCTCTTCGAGGAAGACGACCTGATAACCCTCTACACACAGGTTGGAACATCCGGGGGCTTCGACGCCATCTTCAGCGGTGGCAAAGGTTCCCATTCGGTTGAAATGATGTTCAGGCTGGTTCCCGTTACACAGAGATCCACCAGCCAGGAGGAATATGAAGAGCGGATAAGGGAACTTCTCGATGAAGTGCCCGGGTTCGAGTATGACATCTCCGGCGGCAATTTCATGGGAGGCGGCGCCATAGAGATAACCATCTATGGAGACGACCTTGACATCCTCGCCTCGGAAAGCGAGAGGATACGGGATGCCGTTGCGGAGATCGAGGGTGTCAGGGAACCCCAGTCATCCATGGAGGACATGATCCCCGAGCTTACCTTCAGGCAGGACTATCTTCTGCTTGCTCTGAGGGGAATGCATCCATCCTCCGTGGCCGGGGAGATAAGCAACGCCTTCGGAAACTCGCCTGCAACGGTATACCGCGAGGGCGGAGACGAGTTCGATGTTGTTGTCCGTGTCCCGGAATACATGCGGGATTCCCGTGAAGAGCTCGATTATCTCCCGGTGGCGGGCAGCCCGGCTTCAAACCTCGGTCACTACACGGAAAGGCTTATCTCCACCAGCATCCAGCGCACCAACCAGCAGAGGTCCGTGGTGATCAGTTGCGATGTGTCCGGTAGAAGCCTCGACAAGGTCGCCGCTGATGTGGAGCGAGTGGTTGAGGAGAACAACACCTACGGCCTTCGGGTAGAATACGGCGGAGAGATGAAGGATCAGAGGGAAACCTTCCTCTACCTGGGCATCGCAATACTGGTTGCGGCCATTCTGGTTTACATGGTGATGGCCAGCCAGTTCGAATCCCTTCTCGAGCCCTTTATAATCATCTTCACGGTGCCCATGTCCATTATAGGAGTGTCCATCGGCCTCTTCATCACCGGAACCCCCCTTTCGGTGATGTCCCTGATCGGCGTGCTGATGCTGGCGGGAATAGTGGTGAACAACGGCATCGTCCTGGTTGACTTCGCCAACCAGACCCTCTGCAAAAAGAAGAACTCCCTGGAGGAGGCAATGATTGAAGCGGCAACCACCAGGCTTCGGCCCATACTGATGACATCCATCACAACCATACTGGCCATGATCCCCCTTGCCCTGGGCATAGGCGAGGGCGCCGAATCCTGGGCGCCCATGGCGGTCACCGTCATCTTCGGCCTGGCCGCGGCAACGGTGCTCACCCTTATCGTTGAACCCTGCATCTATGTGGTTATGGGGAAACGAATAGCGAAAAAGGTGTGTGACAGGCAGTAACTCAAACCTTGAGCAGCCCCCGGCACACCCGCCGGGGGCTGTTTTCTTTTTGCTTTCTCCTGTACATTATCAGCCGGGAGGAAGAAAATGGATTCCCTGGAGAAGTTCGTTCGGGAACACACCGACATCGCCGTTGCGGTCTACGACCAGCGGCTGAATCCCACCGATTCCAACCTCACATTCAGGAACACCTTCAAAGAACGCAGCTCTCTCTCCCTCCCCGACCTTGTCTCCCACATGGTCAGCGGGGAGGATTTCCTCTCCCAGATGATGATGATAGTCGAGGTGGAGAAGGCCAGGGGTTCATGCACCATGGCCTACAACACCGAAGACGACCGCCGTGAGTTCCGGGTAGAACTTTTCGGCCACGAGGAAAACGGTAAAAAACGCTACATCTGCTCCTTCAGTGACATCACCGAGTTCCTCTTCGTTCAGAAGGTTCTCATGCACCGCTCCGACAGCCTGGAACGCCTCGACCGGAACTCCCCCGTGGGGGTGTTCAAGGCTGCGGTGGGGGGGAATATCCTCTATGTGAACACCGGGCTTGTGTCCATGCTGGGCTACGAGAACGAACACCAGATATTCAACCTTGAGATCGCCGCCACCTGGGTGGAGGTGGCCAATCGTGATCAGCTTCTGGATACACTCCGGGAACACAAAATAGTGAATGGTTTCGAAACCAGGTGGAAGAGGAAGGACGGAAGCGTTTTCTGGGTCTCACTCACCGCCACCGGCCAGGTGGACAGAAGCGGAAATTTGATTTACATAGAGGTGGTTGCCCTGGACATCGACCAGAAGAAAAGGGCCGAGGAAGACCTCAAACGGCTCCAGAGTCAGCTCCACGACATGATCGATTCGAAAACCGCTGAACTGAAAAGGGCGAACGACCTTCTTCTCAGGGAGGTGGCGGAAAGGCAGAAGGCTGAATCCATATACGCCGTTCTCCATGCCATTGCCGAGGAAACCGTAAGGACCGATTCACTGAGAAGCCTTCTGGAGTTCATCCATAACGAGCTTTCCCGGATCATTCACACACCCAATCTCTACTTCGCCTTCTACAACAGACACAACGAAACCTATACATTCCCCTACTCCATCGATAAGGAAGACGGCGTAGAGTCCTTCATCAGCCTGGAATCCATGCGGGGAAGCCTTACAGAGCATGTAAGACTGACCGGCAAGCCCCTTCTGGTCGGTCACGACGAGTACAACAGGATGGTGGAGAAGGGAGTGGTAAGGGCCATAGGAAGCCCCAGCCAGCAGTGGATGGGAGTTCCCCTCAGGGACTCCCAGGGGGTATGGGGCGTTCTGGTGGTCCAGAGCTACGAAATGAAGAATGTCTTCTCCAGCTCCGACCTCGTCCTGTTCTCCGGCCTTGCTGACAGCATTTCCATGGCCATAGGCCGATACCGGGCGGAACAGAACAGAAGAAGGATAGAATCCCTGTACAACACCGTGGTGGACAGCCTTGTCCAGGGAGTGGTCATGTGCGACCCCATGGACAGGATACTCTTTGCTAACAGGGCCTTCTCACGTATCGTGGGTATCCCGGCGTCGGAGCTTGAGGGGCGGGAGTTCTCCGATCTGGTGTCACCCAGGGACGCAGGCAGGACCGCCGGGGTCAGGGAGGCCAGAAGCCTGGGTGAATGCGGCTCATATCATGTCTCACTCATTCGCCCCGACGGCCTGGAGATACCGGTGAACATCAATGGTATCCCCAGGTTCGAGGACGGCGAAACATTCATCGGCACCATTGGAACCCTGGATGTGATAGAAGAGGCCGAATTCCTTCTGGAAGAGGAAGAACCCCCGGTCAGTCAGTAAGCTTGATGGAAGCCCAGGTCTCCGGTTCGAGGGACAGCTCTTCAATTGTTATGGAAGCGGTTGAGATCACGGAGTGGGGGGCGGTGAAGTTGTCCTGTCCGTCGGCGCTCCGGGCAAGAATGATGTTGTATGTACTCCCCGGCTGAAGCTCCTTGTCATATTCGTCGCCTGAATCAAGGGGGATAGTGAAGTGTATCTCCGTTGAGCCGCCTTCTTCGAAGCCGTTGTCGATGGTAACGTTGTGGGTTCCGCCCAGAAGGGTATCCGCCCTGTGGGAGGTGGTCTGCCAGCCCCAGTCGTCCCGGATGCTCACATCACCCGACGCCACATAGCCGATGATGATGTTGGCGTCCAGCATCATCTGACTTGGGTCGAACCCAACCGCAACCCATCCGGTGGTTGGGCCGTTCAGCTGCACAGCGAGGCTGCCGCTTTCAACAGTGGCCCATCGGAGCGTAAAGCCGTCTACCGTTATCTCCTGCCATGACTGCGCAGAGGCCAGAGAAGCGATCACCGCAAGTGTCAGTAATATCCCTTTCATTCTTCCCTCCTCAGGAAATTTTGGAAGGGAACCCTTTGCCCCCTTCCGTTGTCATATGATGTAAACAATAATATAGAGTAATAGTTCCGACAGTAACACGAATGGAGGATCCTGTATGAAAGCACGAGCCCGCCGGAAGTCCCTTATCCTTATTGCCCTGGCGGTTCTGTTCAGCTGCGGCTCCGGAGCCTCCGGCGCCGAGGTGGTTCAGAACCCCGGTGTGGAGAACTCCGTAACCGTGGACGATTTCACAATGGAGTGGAGCATACTTGATAACGAGATGGCAATCTCCATTTCAGCCCCCACCACCGGCTGGGTTGCGGTTGGCTTCGACCCCTCAGCTGCCATGAAGGATGCCGATATCATCATCGGCTATGTTGAGAACGGCGATGTATTCATATCCGACGACTGGGGCGACGGCCACATTACTCACTCGCCGGACACCGAGCTGGGAGGCGCCTCGAATGTTACCGTCATCGCCGGTACCGAAACCGATGGGATCACCGAGCTTTCCTTCAGCATCCCCCTGGATTCCGGAGACCAGTACGACAAGGTTCTCCGTGAGGGCATGACCGTCTCTGTGATAATGGCCTACGGACCCCAGGGTTCAGATGACTTTCAGGGATACCACGCATGGGCCGAAACCGTAGAACTGGAGTTGTGATGAAAGCAATAGTATGTATTTCGGTCCTTTCCCTGCTGGCCGCCTCATGCGGAACCGATTCCACCGGCCCTGAGGAGGGTCAGAACGGCGAAAAAACCTACACAACCGAGGGGTTCACATTCACCTGGCAGCAGGACCCCGACGACTCGAACTACCTTCTTGTTACCCTTGCTGCCCCCACCACCGGATGGGTTGCCGTGGGTTTTCAGCCCACGGCCTTCATGAAGGACGCCAATCTGATAATTGGCTATGTTGATTCCGGCACTCCCAATCTTCGCGACGACTTCGGCACCGGCCAGTTCACACACGCTTCCGATGAAAGCCTGGGGGGGACCGCTGATGCGTCCCTACTTGGAGGAACCGAGTCCGAGGGAGAAACGGTGCTGGAATTCAGGATACCCCTGAACTCCGGCGATGCCTATGATGCCGTCCTCGCCATGGGGGACTCCCATACATTCATTTTCGCATACGGTGCCAACGGAGCAGATGACTACACATCGGCCCATATCTGGGCTGAGTCCGCTTCATTCGAACTATAGGAGGGAACAATGAAAACCATCACACTCATCCTTCTCTTAACGGCTCTGGCCTTCGGGCAGGTTTACACAGGAAGTTTCCTTAACCTCCACTCCCCCATTACCGGGGTTTCCCGGGGTGATTTCGAGTTCGCCATGAACCACCGGTTCTTCGGAGCGGCTCTGAAGAATGACCCCCTCGATTCATTCTTCGGCCTGGACAACGGAGCCAATGTCCGGTTCGGCATACGCTATTACGCCACCGACCGGGTCTACATCGGCGGGTCACACGCCCGGCTCGGCAACAACAATTCCATATACGCCGGCTGGAGTGCCGCCCCCGCCGGAAATCTTCTCGTGGGTATTGAGGCTGGTTATTCCAGCGTAAAGCCCTCCTCCTCAGCAGACCGCGAGGGCAACATCAATGCGGTGGGAAGCGCTTCCATCGGTCTGTTCCAGGACAAGCTCAGGCCGGTGATCAATCTGGCCTACGACGGCTACCGCGAGAACACCGGTGCCGGATTCGGCATCAGGTACCAGGTTGCGGAACGGCTGGCGCTACTGGGTGAATACTACCCCGCGGCGGAGGAAGACGCCGGGGAGGACTGCTTCGGCATGGGAATGCGCTACAACACCTGGGGGCACCAGTTCCTGCTGGGCCTTACGAACACCTCCGGCATAGGTGTATTCGACCAGATCGCCGGTTCGAACACCCAGGACCTCTCCTTCGCCCTCTCGGTGAGGAGGCTTTTCTAGGCGGGAAGGTCACTCTACCGGATAGTCAGTCAGCATTGCTTCAAGGGTGCTTCTGCTCAGCTTACCGGTAAGGGAGCCGGTCTGGAAGAACCTGTCGGCGAACCTCAGGGATTGCCCCTGAAACCCAAGTTCCCGTCGAATGCGGTTCTTCATGGCGAATATCTCTTCGCCAAGCCGGTTCAGTTCCTCCGGGGTGCGGTGTATACCTACCGATGCCAGTGCTTCGGTCACCGTTTCCGTGTCGTAGATGTTCCTGGCAAAAAGACAGATGCAGAGGGATGTCAGCATGTTCCTCTGCTTCTCCTCGGCCACCAGTGCCTTAACCATTTCTCCCGGATCCTGGTCGGGGTGTTTCTGATCAACTGAATAGCCTGCGTTGTCCAGGTGCGAGTGGCGGCTGCCCATGGCCATGCCCACCAGGTTGGCGTGCCCGGTGTGATAACCGGCCATCTCATGGCCCGCCATGGTCATGGCGAACTCCTCGCCGCCATACTCCTTCGCCGCCGCCTCGGTTCCCCGGGCCAGGGTTCTGTAGAACCGGTTCGGCTGACGAACAATGTTGCTGAACAGTTCCAGTATCCCCCGGGTTTCGCCGAAGGCCAGGGGCGTGGCCGTATCCTCGATGGTCAGTATGCCCCTCTCGAGGGCCTCCACTGCCCAGCCCGCCGCAACACCTGCTGAGATGGCATCCAGTCCCAGGTCCTCCACCCGGTCTATCAGCTGGTACACCTTCTGTGTGGAATCCATCCCCAGGAAGGATCCCAGGGCGAAGATAAGCTCGTGGTCGTAGGAAACGCTTCTGAACTTGTATTCATGGCCGGCGCCGAACTCTTCCCTGAAAAGCCCCAGGTGAATACAGCCGATGGGGCAGCCGGAGCAGGCGATCTGGCGAAGAAGGGTATTCTCAGCGAAGGTCTCTCCACTGATGGCTTTTGCGGAGTCGAAGCAGGACTCCCTGAGGTTCATGGTGGGCAGACCCTTCAGCTGGTTCAGGGGAAGGATGTTCATGGATGTGCCCAGGTCATGGTACTTCTCCATTATCTCCGTGCCCACAACTTTTTCATAGATCCGTTCATAGGCTGCCCGGTAGGCTGATACGTCCTCTATCTTATCGTGGCTGTTCCCGTAGAGAACGGCTCCCTTGAGGTTCTTCGACCCGAAAACCGCCCCGAGGCCAAGCCGGCCGAAGTGGCGGTATGTGTCCACATTCACACCGGCGAAGGCCACCTGCTTCTCCCCGGCGGGGCCTATGCGTATGCAGCTGCGTCGGCCGCTTCCCGGTGAGATCCGCCTGAGTATGGTTCCGGTTTCAATGCACCCAAGACCCCAGATGGCCGAGGCGTCCCCGAATTTTACCCCTTCCGGGCCCACGACCAGGTAAACAGGTGCCGGGGCCCTGCCGGTCATGACCATGGCATCGATGCCGGCACCCCGCATGGCCAGCCCCAGCCTCATCCCGGCATGGCTTTCTCCGTATTCACCGGTAAGGGGCGACCGAAAAACCGCCACCACCTTTGTAACCACAGGGAAAATGGTGTTAAGGGGACCGTTGGCCAGGATCACAGGCTGATCCGGGTGCAGGGGGGCGAGATCAAGCCGCATTGATTCAGAGAAAAGCGCCGCCGCCAGGCCGGTTCCGCCAAGATAATGGCTGAGGTCGGTCCGCCGGGCAACCTTCGCGGTGCTTCGGGCAAGGTCGATGGTCATCACCCTTATTCCCCGGTCCTCCGCCCGGCTCATACCCTCTCCTCCATTGCAAGCACTCCGTGGGGACAGAATTTCACGCAGGTCCCGCACTGAATGCAGGGAAGGGGCCTGGCGGATTTTTCATCGAACCTGAGCACATCGATGATGCAGGCCTCTGTGCACTTCCGGCACCCCACACATTTGTTACGGTTGAACCCGACGCCGCCTCCATCCCTTGCCACAAGGGCGCCGTATTCACAGGCCCGGGCACAGGGGGCATCGGGGCATCCCCGGCATGTGAGGGCAATGAAGGGGGACTGGAATCCGCCGGAGGTCCTGATCTGGAGGGAAGCCATGGCCGGGGAGAAGTTCTTCCAGACGGTCCGGGCACAGGCAAGCATGCAGGAATAGCACCCGATGCAGCGGCTTATGTCCTTCACTGTAAGCAGTTCAGCCATTGAAGGCTCCTCCCGTTTCCCCCTGTATGAATGCTAAACGGTGAGAGAAGCCGCAACCCCGGCAGCCGGTCAGTTATTCCAGCTTCCTGTGGACGAACCTGTGGGGACGGTCCGCGGCGGCTCCCAGCTTGTTCCTGCGGAACTCGGCGTACTCGGTCCAGTTGCCGTCGAACCAGACCACATCGTCGTCTTCGAAGGCAAGCAGGTGTGAACAGACCCTGTCGAGGAACCAGCGGTCGTGGCTTATCACCATGGCGCAGCCGGCGAACTCATCAAGGGCCTCCTCCAGGGAGCGCAGTGTGTTCACATCGAGATCGTTGGTGGGCTCGTCAAGCAGCAGCACGTTGGAGCCCTGCTTCAGCATCAGGGCCAGGTTCAGCCTGTTCCTTTCCCCTCCGGACAGGATGCCGACCTTCTTCTGCTGGTCTGCCCCTGTGAAGTTGAACCAGGAGCAGTATGCCCTGCTGTTGACCTCTCTGCTTTCACCGAGCTTAATGGTCTCCCGGCTGTCGGAAAGCTGCTCCCATACGCTTTTCTCCGGGTCGAGGGCGGAGCGCATCTGATCGGCGTAGGCCAGCTTAACCGTTTCTCCCAGCTTGAATTCACCGCTGTCGGGCTCCTCCCCTCCGGTTATAAGTTTGAAAAGAGTGGTCTTGCCCGCTCCGTTGGGCCCCACGATACCCACCACGGCACCGGGGGGAACCTCGAAGGACAGATCCCTGAACAGCAGTTTCCTGCCGAAGGATTTCGTTACGGACCTCGCCTCGATAACCACGGAACCCAGCCTGGGACCAGGGGGGAATGAAAGGCTTACCTCCCGGACCTTCTCCCTCTGTCCCTCGGCCAGCAGCTTCTCGTACCGGGAGATGCGGGATTTGCTTCTGGAGTGCTTCCCCTTCGGGGTCATCCTTACCCACTCCAGCTCCCTTTCAAGTGTCTTGGCCCGCTGGCTGTCCGCCTTTTCCTCGTTGGCCAGCCGTTTCGCCTTCTGCTCCAGCCACAGGGAGTAGTTGCCCTTCCAGGGGATTCCCTCACCCCTGTCGAGTTCCAGTATCCAGCCTGCCACATTGTCAAGGAAATAGCGGTCGTGGGTTACGGCAACAACTGTGCCCCGGTACTGCTGCAGATGCCTCTCCAGCCAGGCCACGGTTTCCGCATCGAGGTGGTTCGTAGGCTCATCGAGAAGAAGGATGTCCGGTTTCTGCAGAAGCAGCCTGCAAAGGGCCACCCTGCGGCGCTCTCCTCCGGAAAGCTCATCGACGATCTGGTCGGGGTCGGGGCAGCGCAGGGCTTCCATGGCCAGATTCAGCCTGGTATCCAGGTTCCAGCCGTCGGCTGCCTCAATTGCGTCCTGAAGCTCCGCCTGCCTGTTGCCCAGCTTCTCGTAGTCGGCATCGGGTTCGGCGAAGGCGAGACCTATGTTCTCATACTCCTCGAGGAGATCCACAAGATCCTGAACTCCTTCGGAAACTATCTGGCGCACTGTCCTCCCCGGCTCAAGGCAGGGTTCCTGCTCCAGGAAACCCGTGGTAAACCCGGAGGCACGGCTTGTCTCGCCGATGATGTCGGTATCCACCCCGGCCATTATCCTGAGCAGCGTGGATTTTCCTGAACCGTTCAAACCGATGACGCCTATCTTGGCGCCATAGAAGTAGGAAAGGGAGATGTCCTTCAGGACATACTTCATCCCGTGCTTCCTGGATACCATGTGCATGGTATAGATTTTTTTTTATCGTCTGTTGTTGCCATAGCCGGTATGATACAGCCGGCGGACACAGTGGAACAGTACCCGCAGGCTTTATCCTTCTATCTCCCTTCGAGACTGTATGTGACCAGTGTGGCGTAACCGTCCGCCTCGCCGTCGTTCACAACTATTGCGTACTGCCACTGCCCCAGGGTTCCAGTGAACATTCCGCTGCCTGACATCGGGTCGAACTCCGAGGACCGCTCCTCGTAGGTTTCCCTTAACACCCTTTCGACCTCCTCGGCGGGGTCCCCGGACCCGATGACCAGATTGTATGCCAGCATGTCTTCATAGGACTGCCGGTAACCGCCCAGTACATCCGAGTCCTCTCCTCCGTAAACTGGGAATTCATCCAGGGGATAACCCTGGGGAATGTCCTGGGCCATCATGGGTGCGCCGCTCTCCTCAAGTGCTTCTGCAACCGCGGTCTCCACCTGTTCTTCCACGGCACGCTCCACCTTCTCCTGTATGTTGCAGGCGGAGATGACCGGAACGAGTGCCGCCAGCACGATAAACGCTTTCCTCAAACTCATGACAACCTTCCTTTCTGAAGGGTTTTGTTCAGGCATACGGCCATTGCCCCGGGCACGATGGACCGGTAATGTAATATGATATGAAGACCATAGAATAAACCCGTTACCGTACTCAGCAAAGGGGAAAAATTGAGGTGTTTCACATCCGGCGGCAGATCATCTGGAAACACCCCTGAGAAAGCAAAGTGTATCCCCTGATGAAGCATGCCCTTACCATCGACGTGGAGGACTGGCACAGCGGTATTCCCATTGGAAGTTCCCACATTAGAAGCGAAGACTACAGGCTGAAGGGTTCCATGGAGTCCCTTCTTTCCACTCTTGATCTCCACGGCGTGAATGCCTCGTTCTTCTGGCTGGGTGAGCTTGCGGTCAAGTACCCGGAACTCGTGAGGACCGTAGCTGAAGCCGGGCATTCCACCGATTGCCACGGATGGTCCCATGACTTCGCCTGCAGCACCGATCCGAAAACGCTCAAAGAGCAGATCTACAGGGCCAGGTCGGAACTCCAGGCCATCTCCGGACAGGATGTCACATCCTACCGGGCGCCCTATTTCTCCGTTTCCCGCAACTCTCTCTGGATACTTGACCTTGTTGCCGGTCTGGGATTCACTATTGACTCAAGCATATTCCCGGTTCTCAACTATCGCTACGGCATACCGGGGTTCCCCGGTCACATACACGAGATAAGCACCTCGAATGGTCCCCTCTGCCTGGCCCCCGTGACCACGCGGAAAGCAGCGTGGGTTTCAATCCCGGTGTCAGGGGGGGCATACTTCAGGATATATCCCTACCCGCTTACAAGGATGAACATCAGGCATTGCGAGAGGAAGCGGCAGCCCGTGGTATTCTATCTGCATCCCTGGGAGCTGGACCCCGACCATCCGAGGGTTGCCTTCTGCCCCCTTGCCCGAACAACGCACTACGCCAATCTGAAGTCCTGCGGGTCCAGGTTCAGGAAACTCCTGGAGGACTTTGAGTTCCAGCCCCTTGAACATGTCGTTCACCGGGAAACAGGAATGTGTCACGAGAAGTAGAGACTCTTCTTCACCATTGTATTCAACCGCCGGTCAACATACACCTCAGGGATTCAAGAAGCTTTTCTTCATATCTTGCTATTCTTACCATGGGTTAATGACACCATGAATAATAGAATTGTCAACTCTAATATTCATGTTATGATTGCGAGTATCCGACGAAAAGGGAACATTGCGGGGTAGTCATTCATGAAGAGCTCTCTACAGTTAAAGCTTTGCCCGATATCCTTCGAGCATGAAAGCAAAAACCTGAACTTCATGCAGCACATGAAAAAGGGGAGCCGAAGCTCCCCATAAAGACTTGTGGCTGGCCATCTGTTTGAGAGTTGGAACACCTTTGGCGTATGGATTTTTGGTATTGCACAGTAAATTGCCTGATACGGTCATCCCTTCCTGACTGAGAGGGCCAGCTCTTCTGTCAGCAAAATACATTCAGCACTATGACAGCTAAATCCCCTGCATAACATCTAGATGAGCCCCTCTGACTGGAACAACCAGAGGGCATTGACATCCTTGCCCCCCCCCTTGTTAAGATTAGCAAACAATAAAATTACTGATATTGATGACACTCACCTTTACTCACCGCAGTTAAGCGGCAATACTACGGGAAAGGAGTTGAATGCAATAACAACTGATCCCTGGCACCTTCGATATCTATGGTATTGAAACACGGAAGGAAGAAGATGAAGCTAACCATGCAGACGGCAGCGGTACTGATGATCGCTGCTTCAGCGAATGCAGCGGGAATTATGGGTTTTGCCAGGTCTATTACCGATCACCTGAGATCCCGGGATTTCACCGCAGAAGGGTTCGAGGTTATTGAGCTGCTGAGGGCGGAAACTGCCCACGATCTTGAAGCTACCCTCTCCAACGGCTACCCCATGCCCTGGCTGGCTGAAATACTCGCCGACGAAACAATCCCCGAGGAAGACCGTTACTGGCTGGACTGCCGCATGCGATCAATCTTCGCTCAGGATCTTCATGTTTTTTTCGACAGAGACGGAAACAGAATAGAAGTTGAGGCCGATTTCATTATTCCCGGCGAAGACTACTGGCGCGAGCATCTCATGGTAAACCCACCGGGAGAATCAGATGTACCGAGAGAACTACGTCCATCAACTATCTATGCCGACCCAGGGTACATTCTTGATCGTTTCGGCAACATGGTTGGAGAGCTTCCAGAAGTATTCCGATCTGTAACTATGTCCCGCGACGCAAGTATTGCTGCAGTTATCAGTGGCAGCAATGCCTGCTTCATGTACCCTGATGGTTCATTCAGAGAAATTCCTCTACCGCAACCGGGCGGGTATGAATCGGTTGTAAGTGCTAATGGTGAAGTTATAGCATTTGAATGCGTTAGCCCCTCTGGAACTCGTGATCCCTATACCCTGGAGCCCACTGGTATTACAGGGGAGGTGTATTTCTATGATCGTGATGGGAATCTCATCGGAAGTGTTGACCCATATTCAATTATCTCACCTAGCGAAAGAGGAAAACTTTCCAGTGATGGAAGATATTTCTGTGACAATCTCTCTACTGGAGAGTTGTTCTATTCAAGAACTGATTCGGATATGCAAGTTCACCTGATAAGAAATGAAGGAGAAAGAGGAAGAGGTTCCTTTAGCTTCAGTCCGGATGGTATTTATTTATGCTCTGGAGGTACTTTTTCGACTGGAGCTGTCTTGAACATGAATGCAGATGAAGGTGTCTGGGAAGGAGCTGACAATTTCACCAGCATAAATGACTGCACAAGAGTTCACTGCTCTAACGGAGGATACTGTGTTACATGTGTAGTGCAGAGTGGTAACTATCCAGACTATTGTTATGAGCTCGAAGTTTTCGTTGACGGCCAGCTAATCTTCCGCAACACCTCAGAGGATAACTATAATGAGGAATCAATTGTCTCTCCGAATGGTCTTTTCATCCTTTCCCAGAAAGATGATTTGAAGACATCTGAATCAGGGATTCCCACAGTAATCAGGCAGATCAGAAGGGGGGACTCGTTATGAACTCCCTCCTCCCCAAAATACTTATTGGACCACTGCTGCTTATAGTTTGCGCAGGAATCAGCGTGGCTAATGATCCCGCTGATGATACACCCTGGCCTGTGGGAACAGATACCACCAACATGCGCATCTCAAGAACACTGATGAACTCATACGGAGACTTGAACGGATCCTGGTCGTATTCCCTGTTTCACGCGGGCATTGATATTGACGCAACCACAGGCTCTCCCGACTGCAACCAGATTCGCTGCGTAGATGATGGCTATGCAACCCTTGTACAAGAAATTGAAATTCCAGGTTCAGACGGAGACTATCAGTATCTTGTAATCATCTGTGATGACATTGGAGGATCAGTCCAACATGGCTGGAGCTATGGGCACCTTACCCAACCAAGTTTCTTCGGTCAAACCAATCCACCAGTATCCTTAGGACAGTTGATTGGAGAAATGACCACCGACATCACAACTCCCCATGTCCATTTCATGTGGACGGATTGGGATAATAACGCTTGGTCATACTGCAATCCTCTGGGGTATCTTGACGCGGCTCCGATTTTCGAGGAGAACTACCAGTGGATATTCAATCCCGAAAACAACAGTCCACGATTCGATTATTTCTTCCTCCCACAGATCTGGTTTTCAGATTGGGATACATTGAGTATTTCAGAAACCCAGAATATGATGCTTGATGAATCTTCCATCTCAGGGAATGTTGATCTCTTTTTTGGAGTTTCTCTTCGAGGAGAAGGAATGCCGTTCGGACAGGGAGACGGAAGGATAGATCTTACATCGCAGAAAATCAGGTACGATGTTATCAGGAAGCTGACTGCGGGTGTTGATACCCTGGAAACAAGACATGTCTTCGATTTCGATTGTGTTCTGAATACAGATACCACAGCCCCGGATGCCCGTCCTCAGATGCTTTACTTCAGACACTCGATGGATGCCCTGTTTGGTCATGATGCCTTGGCATACTGTCTGACAAACTGTGAATCTGTGGGAGACTGGAACGGGATCAACACTATTCAGGAGAATTCCTGGAACACAGATGCAATGGAGGTGGATGTAAGTACCAGCACTGTGAATCCAGTGCTCGCTGGTTATCCCGATGGAGAATATCGTGTTGATGTGCTCTGTTATTCCTTTGACGATGATTATACCTTCAATGACAGCATCGTCGGTATTGAGCTTCATAACTTCCACCCGGCCCTGGGTGAGGTCAAGATGATAGATGCCGTTACGGATGGTATTTACTATCAAGCCTATTGGATCCCGGATGCCACAGGGCTTGCTGCGGAACTGCACATTGCTCACAACCTGCCGGTTCCTCCTGGAACGGTAATAGAAGTGGTGCTGGTATTCACCGAAGAGATGAACACTTCATCAGTTTCAGCTTCCCTGGGGTCTCTTCCCATTACAGGAGGCAGCTGGAGCAGTTCGGTTGTTGCTGACGATACCTGGACCGGCTCCACGACAATCCCAGTGAATGCGACTGACGAGAACTGCACTCTTTCAGTGAGTGCATCGGATACTGACAGTAACAGCCTGATGGATCCGGAGGGTGCAGGCACTGTGCCCGGACCCTCCTCGGATACCCACCATATCATTACTGTCGGCGATGGGACAGCAATAGAACTTGACTGGACGGCTTCAGTGCACTCACCGGTTCTTTCATCGCCTAAACTGGCGGATATTGATATGGATGGAGACCTGGATGTGATCATTCAATGCAGCGATGGTTGGATCGATGTTCTTGATGATGACGGTTCTTCCATGTCAGGCTGGCCTGTATCAGGCGGCTGGAGTACAGGAGACCCTGATGTGAAGGCATCACCTGCCATTGTTAATCTGGTTGGCGATTTAACCACAGCTCCGGAAATACTGGCTGTTCATCCCAGTGGCAGCAACGGCTTCATGGCCAACGGGACATCCATCACCGGCTGGACCGGGATATACAGCTCTGATTATGAATGGCATGTTTTGAGTTCCCCTGTTGCAGGCGATTTCAACAATGACAGCGACTATGAATACGTTCTTGGCAGACAGCACGAAACATCTTCATCGAATGGTCATGTGTTCTATGGCCAGGAGGCTAATGGAACATCGATATGGTCAAAGAACTGGGGTTATTATGAGGCTGTTTCATCCACACCGTCACTGTGTGATGTTGATAATGATGGAGAACTGGAAGCTCTCGTCATTACCGATTACCTGACTATTTCCCCCATGGATGACTATGGTACTCTCTACTGCCTGGATGCTTCAACGGGCACCGTCGAATGGAGCTACTATTCCTTCGGGATGTTCATCTGGGGAGCTGTTGTAACGGGTAATCTCGACTCGGATCCTCAAATGGAGATCATAGCCAGCGGTACTGCGGGCGGCCCGGTTACCAGGGTAATTGATGGTACCTCCGGCACCCCACAGGATACTAAATCAACAGGAACCGTTTATGCCGGGGCATCTGTCAGTGATGTTGATAACGATGGCGATCTGGATGTGGTCGTGTCTTCTTCAAGCTCCGGCGGAACCCTTCACTGCTGGAATGGTGCAACTGGTGACTATTTGCCCGGCTTCCCTCTCTCCCTGGGAACATATACGAAAACTGGAGTGAGTTTGGGTGATATTGATGCTGATGGCTACCAGGAGATACTTATTGCCGGAACTGATGGAAAGCTCCATTCGATCAATCACGATGGCACCGAAACGGGAGGGTTCCCCATAACGGTCTCATCCAATCAGCTCTCCGGTCAACCAGCACTGGGGGACATAGACGGGGACGGCCGACTGGAGATAGTCTTCGGAGAACAGAACAACAGCGTTATTCACTGCTATGAAATGGGAGAGAATTCTGCATACACTTCTCTTTCATGGCCCCAGTTCCAGTTCGACGCGATGAACAGCGGCTGCTATGTTGAAGTGAATGAACCCCCGGCTCCCCCGACAGACTTTGAGGGAGATGGTGAACTGAGCGGAAGCATCTTCACAGTTGATCTTACCTGGACCGTTTCCGTGAACGACCCCACTTCTCCGACGCCGCAGCTGCCCACCGATGTGGTCAGCTACAATATCTACAGAAAGATCCCTCCCCGGCCAGTTGAGCTTATAACTACTGTGCCGGCGGGGACATCAGATTACTCAGATGTAATCGTCTTCACGAGCTTACCCACTGTAGTCGCATACTATGCTTCCGCATGGGACGGGGTAAATGAATCCGAATTCACACCGGTTATCAAGATCATTCCAGGAAGCCTGAGCAACATCGCTTCCGGCTGCCCGGTGCGGGAGATCAATCTTTCAGCAGCAGCGGGGATCTCCCAAACCCGCACATCAGCCGGGACGGGCACATCTCTCTCTGACATCCAGGGCAGAAGCAACTGCAGGATTCTTACAGACGGGGAATATGAAGAGGCTTTCTTACCCGCAGGCTCTTCGGACTGCGTGGAGATAGATCTCGGTGATGTGTTCTCGATCACTGATGTTGCTGTTCTCTCGGGCAATGTTTCTCTGTCGGAATCGTTCCGTTACGAACTGTCTATTGATGGCAGGTCATTCAGGAGAACGGATTCGGGCAACTCCAGATACATCAGGGTATATGGTGCCGTAGGTGCAACTGAGATAGAGGTTTATGGTGAAACCTCTTCTGCGACCTCGGCTCCCATCGGAATTCAGAGAAGTGAATCCGACGGATACAGGATTGCCTCTGTGGATGGTGCTTCCCTCACAGTGACAGTATTCGATCTGATGGGAAGGAGCATCTGGAGAGAATCCTCATCCGCAGGTGAGGTGCTCTGGAACAGATGCAGCAGCGCAGTAGGAACGGTTCCTTCGGGGATATACCTGCTGCTGATAGAAACTGAAGACTCAGACCCGGTCACAGCAAAGGTTGTCGTAAGGTAGACAACTCTCTGTAACGCACGGCAGCCCTCGCTTCGGCGGGGGCTGCTGTGCTTTGGAAGGCAGGGTGTTCGGGACATGACAGTACTGGCAGCTTCCGGGATGATGTTCAAGTAAATTCTGGAACACCCTCAACTGACCGCAGTAAAAGAAAAAGGGGAGCCGAAGCTCCCCATAAAGACTTGTGGCTGGCGGACAGGGATTCGAACCCCGATAAATGGTTCCAGAGACCATTGTCCTGCCATTGGACGATCCGCCAGCTGAGGGACGAACTATTCAAAATATATTATCTTCTGTCAAGTTCTTCAGGAAGAAAGGAAGAGTAATGACAAAGGGAAAAGGGGGGCTTCTGCCCCATCTGATAATTGCGGCGCTGGTGCTTTACCTTACCTCGCTGATCCTTGGCGACGCCATGGTTTTCTCGGGTTTCTGGGGTGTAATCCTTACCGCTGTGGTGATCGGTCTTCTTAACTTCTTCGTTGCTCCGATCATTGCTCTGCTCACCTGTCCCCTTCAGATACTGACACTGGGGCTGGCAAGGTTCCTGATAAGCGGGCTGATGATACTGCTGGCTTCCCATTTCCTAAGCGGTTTCCAGGTGGGGGGATTCTGGTGGGCTGTTCTGGCTGCTGTTGTTATCTCTCTTCTTACTTCAGCCGTGGAAAGCCTGTTCGGAGTTCGAAAGAGGGGGTAGCTCCCTTATTATGCCGGCGGGGGTGCGGGCTCGGCCCTGACCCAGAGGGTTGTCCGAAAGTATTCTGACCAGGAGTGCCCTGTCGGTTTCCACCGGCCAGCACCCCAGTATGTTCCCGCCTATGTCGTTTACGTCCACCACCGCAGCCCGGCAGTTGAACTTCGATGCAAGATTCCTGGAAACCCCCCGGGGGTCAAGGGGAGAAAGGCTTACGGCGTTGTTGAAGGGGGGAATGGTTCCCTTCGTGGGGCCGTCTATGGAACGGGCCTTCTCACCGGCTATCCTGTAGAAGTCTCCACGGCGGCGGAAGAGCCTGGTGAATCCCCCGGCCAGGGCGGCGAAGACTATTCTGGGAACACCGCACTCCCTTATGGCGCACTCCATGGTCTCAGGCATACCCAGGCCTATTCCCGCCGGGGTCCTTGTGACGAACCTGCTGAGGAACCGGGCAAGGGGTCTTACCTTCAGCTCATCCTCTCCAAGGACGAAATACCTTCCCTGGCTGGCACCCACCGCCTTTTCGCTCACGAAAAGGATGTCATTCTCTCCCGGGGTTTCCCCGGCTGCCTCAAGGCCCTCTTCGATGGCCTGGAGGAGATCGTCCCCCCGCAGGATGAGCCGGGTCCGTATGGGGATCCTTTCCCATCTCCTGTTTTCCAGGGTGATGACCGGGGGCCTGTTATGCATATATTTACTCTCCAGCTCCGGGGGGTGATGTCTGAATCTAATCGAAACGATGTCCGCGGAAGTAGGGAAAAGCAGCCGCTCGGTGGTGCTTCTTCCCGTGGGCAGCCTTGAACAGCACGGTACCGAAGCCCCCCTGGGCTGCGACGGCATCATTGCCGAGGCCCTTTGCCGCATGGCCGGCGAGAAAACGGGATGCGCTGTGCTGCCCGGGTTGTTCTACGGCAATTCCCTGTGCCACACCGGTTTCCCCGGAACCTTTTCCCTTTCCGAGGAAACCTACACAGCTCTTCTTGGGGAAATCATCGCCGAGGCCGCAAGGAACAATTTCAGGAACATACTGGTCATAAGCGGCCACGGAGGCAACCGAGCCTCCGCCATTCGGGCCGTACGGCGGGCGCCGGGGAATATAAACGCCTCTTACCTGGGTTTCTGGGAGCTGCCCGGTGTTTCCATGAAGGAAGAGGAGCTTTTCGGAAAGACCGGTTTCCATGTTACCACATCAGAGGTTTCAATGGTATGGCACATTCTTTCCCGGCCAGTGCCGGGGAAATTCCGGGGCAGGTATCCTGAGCAGGCAAAGGACATGTCCGCCCTTACTCCGGAGCAGTGGAAAGATAGGTATCCCGACGGAGGCGTCGGGGGAGATATGAGCAGGGTTTCGGTTGACAGGGGGAAAACTCTTCTGGAGTTCACAGCCGATTCCCTCGCGGGGGTTGTAAGAAACACAAGACAGACCGAGGGGGACTAAATGGAACTGCAGCCGATTCAGATAATAGCCACCTACCCTACAAGGGAGGAAGCCCTACGCACGGGAGGCGAGGCGGTGGGGCTCCACATGGCCGCCTGTGCCCAGGTAACCACCGAGATAACAAGTATCTATCGATGGGAGGGCAAGATAAGGACCGGGAGGGAGTATCAGCTCAAGCTGAAGACCCTGTGCAAGAAGGAGTCACAGATAGTTTCGTGGCTGAAGGAAAAACATCCCTACGAGGTCTCCGAGATCCTCGTGATACCTCTTTCCTATGTGGCCCCGGACTACCTGCGGTGGATGCTTGAGGTGATCCACTGACAATGGATCGGATTCCTTCACCAGACCGGTGAAGTACCAATCCCGAGAGGAGATGGGATGGCCGAGGAAGAAAAGAAAGAGACCGAAAAAGAGACCGACCGACAGCTTCTGGGAATCGAGCCGGTGGAGCGCTACCACAGCATTTCAGTTGGAGGCGCAACATTGAATTATCTCTCCCGGGCCGGGGTCCTTCCCCTGACCGACGAGAAGGGGAAGACCGAGGCGGAGATATTCTTCACCGCATACGAGGTCGCCCCGGAGAAGGAGGGCTGCCCAAGGCCGCTGACCTTCGTGTTCAACGGCGGACCGGGCTCTTCCTCGATCTGGCTTCACATGGGGGCCTGCGGCCCCAGAAGGGTAAAGATGGAGCCCGGCGGCTGGATGCCGGCACCGCCCTTCGTCCACGAGGAAAACCAGGCAACCTGGCTGGACAGGACCGATCTGGTCTTCATAGACCCGGTTGAGACAGGTCTCAGCAGGGCCGCCTCGGAAAAGCTCATCGACAAGTTCTGGGGATATGAGGGTGACATCGAGTCCGTTGGCGAGTTCATCAGGCTTTATCTTTCCAGGTACCGCCGATGGGGATCTCCCCTGTTCCTCGCCGGGGAGAGCTACGGCACCACCCGCGCCGCGGGTCTGGCGGACTACCTGGTGGGCAGGGGAATAGTATTCAATGGGATCGTTCTCATCTCAACAGCTCTGAACCTGAGACCCATCTTCTTCCAGCAGGGCGATGACCTCCCGTTCCACCTCTTCGTTCCCACCTACGCCGCGGCGGCCTGGTACCACCGCCGGCTTGCCGGTGAATACCTGAAAATGCCCCTTCCCGAATTCCTCTGCGAAGTCTCCGACTGGTCGGAAACAACACTGGCCCTCGCCCTTCTCAAGGGGGACAGGCTTCCCCCGGACGAGTACGACCGGGTTGCTGAAACCCTCTCTTCCTATATCGGCATCGACGCATCCTATGTGAAGGGGGCCAACCTCAGGGTTAACATCATGCGGTTCTGCAAAGAGCTGCTCCGCAAAAGCAAACGCAGCATAGGAAGGCTCGATGCCAGGTTCACCGGCATAGAGGGCGACGCATCCGACGCTAAACCGGAGTATGACCCGTCAATGACCGCCATTCTCGCCACCTACACTTCCGTATTCAACGACTACCTCGGTTCACTGCTGGAAGTGAAGACCGACATGGTTTACAGGGTGATGCAGCATTTCAGTGAGAGAAAGTGGAAATGGGAGGACAACTCCCTGCCGGACACCGGGGAATCACTGAGACGAGCCATGGGAAAGAACAGGAACATGAAGGTTCTTGCGGCACAGGGATACTATGACCTGGCAACCCCCCATATGGCCACTGAGTACATGGTTTCCCACATGAACATGGACCCGGAGGTCCGGGGCAACCTTTCACTGAAGTACTATCCCGCGGGACACATGTTCTATCTTGACTCCGATGCCCTGGGGTCTTTCCGCAGGGATGTGGAGGTTTTCTTCAATGAATCCCTCACTGGAAAGCCCCTTTAGTTTTGCTTATAATCCGCCGTTCATTTCTCTATCTTCATGACTGAAGGGGGATTGCAATGGTACTGCAACAGTTCGGCCGGGTGAGGTCCCTGGTGGCTTGCCGGTTTCGGAAATGATACTGAGGGGAAAGGCTGTCACCCTGAGGGAACACAGCCCCGAAGACCTCCACGCCGTGCACGGATGGCATGGAGACAGGAAGGTCATGGTATTCCTCAGCTGGGGTGCCGAGACGCTGGAGGAAAGCTCCCTCTATCTGGCGGAGTGCATAAGGGACAGAAAGAAGGATCCCCGGGACAAGTACCGCCTGGCCATCGTCGGTAATGAAACCGGCAGGGTAATGGGAAGCGCAACGCTCCACTGGCGGGGCAGGGGCGCCAACGGAGGCGACGGCAGACTGGGATGCTTCCTTGCCCGGGAGTACCAGGGCAGAGGTTATGCACGGGAAGCCACCAGACTTCTCATGGAGTTTGGAATAGACAGGCTTGGAATGCACAGATTAAGCGCCACCTGTCTGGCGGGGAACGAGGCCTCGGAGAGAACGCTGAAGAGCCTGGGGTTCGTTTACGAGGGAACCATGCGCAGGCACAGCTGCCGGGACGGGATCTGGATAGACAGGCATTTCTACTCGGTACTAAGCCACGAATGGGACCCCTCGGCGTTCAGGTAGGCGGTGGGGGGATTTCTTGACGGCCGGCGGGTCAGGCGGTATTGTCAATTTTGAGAAGAGGGAAACTGCCGGGTTGCAATCAACCCCGTTTCCACAGGCTTTTTGACCCTTTCCCCGAAGGAGTTTTCATGACCGATATCAATCTTATCCTTTCCATTCCCCAGGGAATAATCACGGCTTCCTCCCTTGGGATACCCGGTCTGGCCCGGCACTACAGCCCTGGTTCCGGAAGACACTTCAAAGACCGCAAGATCTTCGTCGATCTCGCCATCAAGGACCTCCGCCCGGATTTCAGGTTCCTTGATGACGGCGGCTGGAGGAACGCCGACACAGACAGCGTGAATGCCCTTGCAGCAGCGGCTTCGGGCAACCGCACGAAGACCGCCCTGTCGAACAACGCATTCTCATGCACGCCCATTTCCGCCTACAAACGTATCTATCTGGTGAAGACAGGCGGTGACGTGATGCCCATGGAACCCGGCGAACTGCTCCATCGATTCGTATCCGGCGAGTGCCACGAAGAGATGTCCCCCGCCGAGGTGGCCGGGGCCGCCGGTATCCCCAATGAAACCGTCAGAGCCCCCCGGATCTACCTGGTCATGTGCCCCATTCAGATACTTCTTGTTTCCAACCTGACCCCGGTTGAGTACGCATGGTACGCCACTCACAGGCCGGGGAAGGTGTTCAGGCATGTGATATTCACCGAGCTGCATTCGGAGCAGCCCGGGCTCGCCGCCCTCAGTCGCTACAGAGACGCCAGAGTGGAGATAGAGGCCGACCCCGACAAGAAAACCAAGACGGTCGTGTCCGAGGACTGCATCAACGAAGTACCCTTCCACTCATGGCTGGGCTATCCGCCGGACACCGAGGGCGGTCTCTATGTGGCGAACCAGGAAGAGATAGACATCTACAGGTTCCCCGCTGAGATACCCAGCGCCTGGGAGAGAGCCAGCGGCTGACACCTGTATCTACCGGCTGTAGCGCACTCATTCAGAGCCTCTTTCCCTTGCGGGGGAAACGGACCTGGAATAGGTTACCACTGGTCCATCAACCGTTTCAGCCGATGGCTGTCTTGCGCTAACCCGCTGTAACTCAACATACTGCACTAAACTACGGGAGACTGCTATGAACCGTGAATTCACCCTGATATGCACATTGATTCTCATAACCGGAACTGCCTTCGCCGGGAATTCCTTCCTTCCTGCGGGAATGGAGTTCGTTCCTGTCACCGGGGGGACCTTTGACATGGGATCTCCGGAATCTGAAGGAAGAAGGAATGCCGATGAACTCCTTCACAGCGTTACCCCGGGAGATTTCGAGCTGATGTCAACTGAGGTAACCCAGGGCATGTGGGAACAGGTCATGGGAGAGAACCCCGCCAGCGACGCCTATGGCCTCGGGGAAGACTACCCGGTTTATTATGTCAGCTGGGATCAGGCACAGGAGTTCATCGCCAGGCTGAATGAGATCGACCCCTCACATGAGTACCGTCTTCCAACCGAGGCGGAATGGGAGTACGCCTGCCGCGCCGGTTCCAGTACCCGCTATTTCTGGGGCAGCACCGATAACGAAGGCGAGATAGGCCGTTTCTGCTGGTACCTTACCAACAGCGGCAATTCCGCGAACCCTGTGGCGCAAAATGAGCCAAACGATCTGGGACTTTATGATATGAGCGGTAATGTGGGGGAGTGGTGCGAGGATATTTACACAGGTGACTACTCGAACTGTCCCTCAGACGGTACGGCATTCCTGGGCTCGGGATCATCCAGAGTTTACAGGGGCGGAGCCTGGCACCTGATATCGAAGTGGCATAGATCAGCCACCAGGTACAGCGCTACTCCCGGAACCAGAAGGAACAACATTGGTTTCCGCGTGGCCAGAACGGTCAGGCAGTGAATCCCCGGCCCTGCACCGCCGCATCAGATAACTGAGATGACCAGCGCCTCTTCCCCTGCCACCACTCTGTAGGATCCCGCGGGCAGGCGGGAAACATCCAGCTCCAGGGTTCCCTCGGGGTCTGCAAGCCCGTGGGTGACCGCTCTGCCGAATCCATCCAGGATCAGTACTTCAGTGCAGGGTTCAACTCCCAGGATCACCACCGAACCGGCCGCCACGGGATTGGCGCTCAGGGAAAGTCCTCCTGAGGGCTCCTCAACCCCTTCCACTCCTGTGTACCATACCCGGTATATGGCATCCCTGGGGCAGAAGTAAACACAGTTGCCGCAACCGGTGCAGAGCTCCGGGTCTATCCACGCGTCTCCGCCGACCAGGGAAATAGCCCCCTCGGAACAGCCGTAGAGGCAGTTGCCACATCCGTTGCACTTCGTCTCGTCAACGGTATAAACCCACTTCAGGGGAAGGGTAAGTGCCATCAGAATGAAGAAGAGCTTGATCAACTATTTCTCCCGTCGGTTGTTTTCGTTATCTCCCCGGCCTTAGAGTTCCATTGTCCAAAGGCAGGATGCGCCTTCCCGACAATGATACTCCTCATCTGGACAGGTGAAACAGTGGATGATGCGCCTCCGAATTCAGGGACAATTGTCCTCATTTCCAGAGCGGATGTCAAGACCAACCCCGGAAGGAACTGGCTGTTCCCGAGGGAGAGGAGACCACCCGTCTCTTTCGTGACGGGTTCGTCAATGGATAGCTGTAGTATGCCTCGCAGCTGAGAGATACCATGGTCGAAGAGAACAGAGAGAATCAGCATGAAAGAACGAATCGGCCGCCACTCCGCTTCGGGCTACGCCCTTCGTTCCGTTGCGGACGAAGGAAGGGGCAAGAAATCCACCTTAAGCAGAGAGGTTTTCTCTCTTGACAACCCAGACCACTTGAGTCGGTCAGTCAGTTAACCTTCAGAACAAGTATCGAGAATACGGAACCATCAATCTCTCCGCTGACAGCAAAGATACCTGATGGAAGAGGTCTTCCGCGGCTGTCATCTCCAGACCAGGTGACAGAACCGGAAACACCTGAGCAGTCCAGTTCCCTTACTACTCGACCATCCAGGCTTCGAATGACGAGATGACTTGTAGAGATGCCCTGAACAGAGGAAACATCAATAGTGACAAAGCAATTGAAAGGATTGGGAAAGGCCTGCAATCCAGATATTTCAGGGGCAGAACCGCCTTCTGCTGACTGCGGTTGGAGTTCCAGGAAATCCACCGTGTTGCCATTGATATTCGGTACTGCAAGTATACCGGCAACTGAGTTGACGAATATGTCGGCAGGATCCGAATGACCCTCTGAAACAACCTCCGGTGGATTCGTAAATGCAGTGTCGTACCTGTAAACCTTGTCAGTTGCCCATGACGAGAAGTATGTGAGTCCATTCGCATCCACTGACAGTCCGTCAATGGCATTCAGACCTGTCTCAACAACTACTGATATAGCTGTGGTTGCCAGATCAATTGCGAGAAGAGGTCTTCCCGCCAGACCACCATTAAGAACCAGCAGTCTGTTCAAGGCATCGTCATAGATTATTCCATTGGGATAACCAAGGCCTTCATCGACCAGTACAGTGTAGCTCATATCACTGAGTTTGACCCTGTAGATCGCATCCGCATCGCAATCGGTTACATAAAGGTATTCGGAACCATCGGAGGTAATATCGTTGAGAAGCTCTTTCTCAGTAATGTCTGCTACGGATACATTCATACCTGTCTCCAGGTCGAAACCTACAATGCCTGTAAGGGAGCCTTCTGTAGAAGCAGCATATAGCACATCTCCTACAATATGCAACCCTGCTGCCTGATCCATCTGGGTGTTAAAGTAACTCTGGACTCCTGCAGGATCGATGGCTACGATGTTTCCGTCCCCCCAGTTTGAAACCAGATAGCGATCTCTAGGGGCATCATAGACCACGCTCTCCGGGTTGTTAAGGAGGTTATCGCGGAGATCGCTGCCTGCAGGTGCTGATAAGTCAGAAGAATAAGCAGGAAGAGCCAGGCAAGCGGAAGCCAGAAGTAACTGTCTCATAAGAACACTCCTTCTATTTAGAAGGCAGGGTGCTGGTGAAAAGATATATAGGAAGCTGAAGTTGTCAACCGACAACAGGATTACACTGCTTCTGTCCCTTACAGGTCATAAGAAAACTCCCGGCCGTTAAGCCGGGAGTACTTGGTAGGGGGACGATGCTTCGTTTGAACCTGTTGCAAGATTGTCTGTGAATTTATATAATAAAGTAATGCCACAAGAAATAGACCAGAGAACCACTTGTGTTACCTGATTTCATGAGGGTTAAAACCGATGTCTTCTCACCTAAATTGCCCTGAAACCTGGGGCTATGTTACCTTCAAATCGTTTGCTTTATACTTAATGGAGCCTGAATCAATACAGGTCTGAGTATGCTATGAGGAAACAGGAGGACCTCTCATGCGATTAGTGCATTGCTTAGGAACCACTGCATTCGTATCTGTACTGACACTATGGTTTTCGAGCGAACTCTCAGCGCAGGATATCTTCTTCACCAGAAGCGATTATCCCGCGGGAGATGGACCTCATTCAGTGTTTCCAGTTGACCTTAATGAAGATGGTTACGATGACTTGGTTACTGCAAATTTTCTCTCTGATAATGTATCGGTTCTATTGGGTAATGGTGATGGGACTTTCCAGACATCAACTGAGTATGGCGCTGGAGATGCTCCAATTTCTACTTACTCAGCTGATTTCACCAGTGATTCCAACAAGGATCTAGTGGTCGCCAACCAGGACTCCGGCACTGTTTCGATTCTTCCTGGCAATGGCGATGGATCATTTCAAAATCCAATCTGCTATGACGTTGGGGATAGCCCGATATTTGTTTTTGCGATTGATCTTGATGATGACGGTTACCATGATCTGATAACTGCAAATTCTGTCTCAGATGATGTTTCCATTCTAATTGGTAATGGTGATGGATCCTTTCAAAACCCGGTTCGGTATCCGGTTGGCAACTATCCAAGTGTCAACGGACACCCAGATTCCCGCAGTTGGGGGACATCCACTTTCCCGCACGTGACAAAGAGTCCCCTTTCCTTTGAGACATGCGTCATCCTTTCTATTCTGCCTTCGGGATCTTCTCTTCGATCTGCCTGAGACGGAAGGATCTTCCGTCGATGTTCACCACATTGCAGTGATGCAGTAATCTGTCCAGGAGGGCGGTTGCCAGCTCCTCATCACCTGCGAGCATATCAGGCCATTCCCTGATGCTCTTGTTCGAGGTGATGATGGTGCTGCCCTTTTCATAGCGGTAGCTGATCACCTTGAACAGCAGATGAGCGTCCTCCCGGGTCATGGCCTGGAATCCAAGCTCATCGATGATCAGAACGGAGGATCTCATGTACTTCTTGCGCTGATTCCTGCTGCGTTGGGAGTGCCCGTTGTCTCTCCTCAGCCTGTCTATCAGCTCATCTGCTGTCATGTAGCTCACGGAGAATCCGTTCTGAATGGCTCTGACTCCCAGACCGGCAGCAAGGTGGGTCTTACCTACCCCGGGGGGGCCCAGGAACAGGACATTCTCTCTGTTCCTGGCAAACTCACAGGTGGAGAGCAGTTCCATCCTTCTCTTTTCGATCCCTCGCTGGAATGTAAAGTCGAATTCCTCGATGGTCTTTCCCGTGGGTAATCCAGAGAGCCGGAGATTCGTTCTTACACGGCGTTCCTCCCTGGCATCATGCTCCCGTGTAAGAACGAGCTCGAGGAAGTCCCGGTGGGACAAATCCTCCCTGATTCCCCGTTCAATAAGCTCAGGGATTATCTCGGGTACGAATTCGAACCCGGTGTTTGCAAGCAGCGACCGGGTATGATCGAGATCGGTTCTTGCAGTTTTCATGACAACACGCTCACGAGATGACTGTACTCATCAATAGCCCTGGCAGGAGCCTCATACTCCCAGCTCCTGGGCAGTACGATCTCACGGGCCAGTTTACCCAGGGGAGTGGGCTGAATGATCCTGTCATCACCCTCAAAGTCCTCCAGGGTACGATCCAGCAGGAGCCTGCAGTCAGTTCGTCTGGGATAGGTGCGAATCAGCTCTCTGGATCCGTTGAATATCCTGACTGTGTTCGCACAGCCTCTCACGTTCACTGTGAGCCCGACATACCTTGCAGGTACCTCGTACTGCCTGCCCTCAAAGCTGACCAGGCAATCGCCGGTTACGGTGCGACAAACCTGCAGATCAAAGGCCTCAGGTAATGTCTCCGGGAGTGGACGCAGGTATTCCTGCTCCATCACCCAGCTCTCATGGATGGATTTGCCCGTTACAGGGCAGATCAGCTCATGGTAGAGCTCTGACACCCGCTGGTCGGTTACCCTCTGCAGTTCAGCAAGGGTGGCGAATCTCTCTCCTGACTGTACAGGGATCCTCTTCACATCACGGCCCCGTCTCTCAACCTTGCCCTTGTCGCTGCCGGTACGGGGCCGTGCCGGGTCAATGATGAATCCCATCTGATCCGCATAGCTCTCATACCCGGGATTCAGTTCTGCCCAAGCTCCGGCACCCCTGGATACTCCGGTCTTGAGATTGTCAATGCGATTGGTGATCGCTATGCCGCCCAGCCTTCTGAATGCCCTGTTATGGGAGTCGATCCAGTTGAGCATATCCTGAGAGAGGGTCCAGATCACCGCCCAGGCTCTGGAAAAGCTCAATACGATCACGAATGCGTTGAGCATTATCTCGCCGCCGAGTTCATCTATCCAGACGCGCTTCTTGAACCAGTCCGTCTGGGTCTGGGTGCCTGGTCGGCTCTCGAATCGCCTGTGGGGTCTTATCCGAGGTCTGGGGAGCCGTCTGCGAACATACCTGAGTAGAGCTCTGTAGCTGCCGCTGTACCCGTGTTCGCAGACAAGGATCTCGTACAGTTCCTTGATCGGCCGGGGCCTGGAACTCAGGATAACATGCTCCTCAACCCATTCCATGATGACATCGTTGAATGGAGAGCAAGATTCGGGCTGATTCCTGCGTCCGTCCTGAACATTCTCTCGAAATCGCTTAAGTCTATATCTGAGAGTGCTTTCATCCACTCCCAAGGTATCTGAGATGCTTCGTATGCTCTGGCCGTGCTCTTGCATTATTGCCGCCGCCATAACATCCTTCCCATGGAGCTTGGACACCGGATTCCTCCCAAAGATTGATGTGGTAGTTAACCTTTGGAATATCTTGTGTTCAGGCTCCGCTGACTATGCGGGAATCTGGGTGTCCCCTAAGAGGGCATTATGGGGTGTCCGCTGACACCAAGTTCCGTTTTTTCGGTCGATCTCGACGGAGACGGGGTTAAAGATCTGACAACTGCAAACTCTCTTTCTGATGATGTTTCTGTTTTGCTGGGCAATGGTGATGGCACTTTTCAAAGCCCGGTTCAGTATGCGGTCGGAGAGTATCCAAGTTCCGTTTTCCCCATTGATCTTGACGGAGATGGTGTCAACGATCTGACAACCGCAAACTCTCTTTCAGGTGATGTTTCTATTCTATTGGGAAATGGCGATGGGACTTTCCAAGACCAGGTTCAATATCCGGCAGGCAGATATCCTACTTCTGTATTCTCGACTGATTTCAACAACGATGGCAATAACGATCTTGTAACGTCAAATCGTCACTATCATTCGGATGAGGTTTCGGTTCTGCTGGGAAATGGTGACGGGACTTTCCAGAGCCCTGTACTGTACGCAGCTGGAAACGATCCTGTTTCCGTACTAGCGATTGATCTTGATTGTGATGGCAACAACGATCTAGTTTCCGCCAACTATTCCTCTGATGATGTATCGGTAATTCTTGGCAATGGCGACGGCACTTTTCAGGGTGCGGTAAACTACGCAACAGAAGAACCGCCTTCCTCTGTATTCTCAGCAGACTTTAATGGTGATGGTTACAGCGATCTAGGGACCACTGACTACGATGTGATGATACTATTGGGCAATGGTGATGGCACTTTTCAGAGCGACAGTAGTTACTCGACTGGAGGAGACCAATCAACTTCTCTTTACTCAAGTGATTTTGATAGTGATGGAATTTGCGATCTGGTAACTTGTAACTATGCCTCAGACGATTTATCCGTACTGTTAGGCAATGGTGATGGTACTTTTCAAAGCCCGGTTCTGTATCCTGTTGGAGAATTTCCTTCTTCTGTAATTTCCGTTGATTTTAACGGAGATGGTGCAAATGATCTTGTAAGCGCAAACTCCGCTTCAAATGATGTGTCTATTCTGTTAGGGAATGGCGATGGGACTTTCCAGAGTCAGATTAGTTATGGGGTGTTAACTCGCCCATACTCTGTCTTCTCACAAGATTTTAACAATGATGGGGATCTTGATCTTGTAACGGCAAGCCTTAACTTCAACCGCGTATCTGTCATGCTGGGGAATGGTGATGGGTCATTCCAGAACGCAGTTCACTATGTCGTAGGGAACTACCCGACTTCAGTTATATCTGCTGATTTTGACGGAGATGGTGACCATGATATAGTGACTGCGAATCGCCATGGGAATAGTGTATCAATTCTGCTAGGCAATGGTGACGGTACTTTTCAGAGCAGGATGGACTACACAGTTCAAACTGGACCCTGTGCGGCCATTCCGATTGATCTTGACGGTGATGGATACATCGATCTGGCTACTTCGAACTACTTTTCACACGATGTATCTGTTCTGCTGGGTAATGGAGATGGGACTTTCCAGGACCCTCTGAACTATGCAGTCAGTCTAATACCTATCTCTCTCTACTCGGCTGATTTCGACAATGATGGGGATTGTGATCTGGTAACGGCAAACCATCTTTCTGACAATCTGTCAATCCTGCTGAACTTGACGGGTCCGTATTCAACCATCAATGAGGACTCTCCCAACGAGCCATTCATGCTTCATCAAAACACTCCAAATCCCTTTCGTTCCCAGACGGTAATCGGCTATACTCTCCGCGAAGCATCTTATGTCACTATTGATATATATGACCTGATCGGCCGAAGGATAGCTTCCCTGGTAAGCAGCCAGCAACCGGCAGGTTATCATCAGATTCAATGGAACTCCGACAGAACAGCATCTGGCGTCTATTTCTACGTGGCTCGGATTGGTGAACATGCCAGTACGAGAAGAATGATATTGCTACAGTAGTTAGCTAGTTAGAGTGAAAGGTCTATACTCTTTTGGGATTTAACGACATCAGCTAGCTTATAAGCAATCAAACCTTCATTCCTCTTGCTAAGTTATTATTTACGCTATAAGCCTGAAACAGAGTAAGATAAGTCCCGGCGGTTAAGCCGGGATAATCTTGGTAGCGGCGAGCATGCTTCGTTTGAACCAACTTGACGAATGGGTGCAATCACATCTCAGTATGACGTCTTGACGTTGCAGCGTTATAACGTTATGAATCACAGGAAGGAGCCAAGCATGACAGAACTTACGAAACGGGCCACTGTCTATCTCGAACCGGAACTTCATCGAGCGCTCAAGCTGAAAGCCGTCGAAACCTCCTGCTCCATCTCCGAACTGGTCAACGATGTTTTACGAGAAAACCTTCTTGAAGACGCACAGGACCTGGCAGCCTTCAGATCCAGACAGAACGAGCCCCTCACGGCCTTCGAGGACTTCGTCGAATACCTGAGGAATGATGGCAAGATATAAAGCTTTTGTTCGAAATTCGGTTTACAAGGACACAGAGTATTTTTCCAAAAAGGATCTCCAGAGAATAATCAAGGCAATCTCCGGCCTTTCCGAGGAGCCAAGACCCCCTCAATCGAGAAAACTCTCGGGAGAAGAGAAATACAGACTTCGCTGTGGGTCATATCGAGTTCTCTATGAGATCCGCGAAGATGAACTTGTCATCTGCATCGTGAGAATCCGTCACAGGAAAGATGTGTAAATACCATAGGAAAACCCCGGCACTTTCATGCCGGGATTCTAGTATAAGTATCTTCTTCCGAATTTTCGAAAACAGTACATCAAGCATGTGTGTCCCTATTTCAGGGACAAATGTCCTAATATTCAGGACGGAAGTCAAGGGCTATCCGAAACGGCTCGGATGAATCCATGCGAAACAAAAAACCGGGAGCATCAGTCAGTACTCCCGGTAATGATGGTAGAGGAAAGCAGGCTTCATTTGAACAAGATCACACAATGGTTCTTCGAGTTGAGAAACTGCGCCAGGGGTTCAGCGCTGTAAAAGCTCTTTGTCGGGATCAAGCCCCTTAAGAAACTCCCCCACCGGCATGCACATGATTCCCTCAATGACCATAGTGGAATGCCCTCTGTAGAGTATGAGGGGCTTACATTCCGGATAGTCTTCTCTGAATGTTTTCAGTGGTCTCAAGTCTTTTCCACGCATCTCAGCAGCGTTCTTCACTTCAATGGCCCAGAAACAGCTATCCCCGTAAAGAATGAAATCTACCTCGGTTCCTGATCTTGTTCTCCAGTAATAGAGACGCACATCCCTGCTTCCGTACTCAACCCATGCTTTCAGGTGCTGAAAGACAAGACCTTCAAGAGCAGCACCATTCACTTCCTCAGGTTTGTCCAGTGGCCCCATGGGTCTGAGGTTTCTGAATACTCCCGTATCGAAGTAGTAGAACTTGGGGTGAGTTATCACTGCGCGTTTTGCTCTTCTTTGAAAAACCGGGACCCTCGAAGCAAGAAGCAGGTCCTCCAGGATTGAGATATACCCTTCAACGGATTTTCTTTGTACTTTGCATTCCCTGGCGACATTGGTGATGTTCAGCACTTGAGCGTGAGAAAAGGCCACTCCTTCAAGAAACCTGCTGAAATTCCCCAGATTCCTCACAAGGCTTTCCATGATGACTTCTTCCCGAAGATAGATCCCGACATAGCTTTGCAGCACATCTGAAGGAGATTTGGAATCCCAGACAACGGGAAGCATACCCCTCTCCAGTGCGGTTTCCAGAGAAAAGGCCCCCCCTATCTCCCCTGCCATGAACGGATGCATTGTTCGAAGAAGCGCCCGGCCGGCAAGCATATCCACTCCGTCCCGCTTAAGTTTTCGTGAGCTGGAGCCTGTAAGAATGAACTTATACCCCTTTTTCAACTCAAGGATCTCATGAACCACAGATAGAAGCTCAGGTACCTTTTGAACCTCATCGATTATTACTGTGGAACCTTCAGGTTGACCCAGGGTGTACTCCTTCAGCCTTTCAGGTTTAGCGGTGAACGATCTGAGAACATCCGGTGAAAGCAGATCTATCCTTGTTGAGTTGCTGTACTCTCCGAGACACCAGGTTGATTTCCCTGTACCTCTTGCGCCAAAGAGAAAGAAACTTTCACCAGAAAGATGCTTTAAAAATCGAGATGCTAATTCCATATTGCCCCCTAATTCGGCATTTGTATTGCCATATTTCGACCAAAGTATAAAGGCAAACTACGGAAAGAGCAAGTTCCTGCACTTCGTAAAGCTTGTAAAGAGAAAAGGCCGCTGAAAAGTCTCCAGACGGCCTTCAATCTTGGTAGCGGGGACCGGTTTCATGCCCGATGAGCGTAAGAATTCCATAATGGCTTCACGCTGGATATATCACGGAGTGTTCCAAGGTGTTAAAAATCTCAGGCGAGTAGGACTAAGCAATATGCTGAATAGCGAACTACCTTGAGGTAACGTCATTTGCGCCACCAGAAACCGATACCTTCCCCTCCAGCACGTCTCGTAACTATTCACCATGTCCCTCTTGGCGGCAACTCCCCAATTAAAGCAAGTGGAAAACTGAACTTGTTGCCACCCGCCAAAAACCGTAAATTTCACTGTATAACGGTAAATCATTAAGGGAAAGGCATTGTGGAGAACCGGCGTAGAAGATAGAATAGAAGAGACAACAAGAGGTTCTTATGAAAACAATTGCTCTACTGATTGTTCTGCGTCACTGTGTTTGCTTCGCTGATTCTGTGTATCAGTCTAACTGGTCAGGCGGACCGGGGGTGCCCGGCCCGGTATTCACCTGGGGCAACTGTTACTACGCCAGCGATGGTGTCTCATGGCAGTCAGGAAATCCAACGCTGGAGTTCTTAGCTACACCAAACAATCTCCCGGGAGGGTTCAGCTTCTCCCGTGACCTGACCTGCAACGACATGGACGGCGACGGCGATCTCGATGTGGTCGCGTGCACCTGGGACTCTCCATACAACACTCACATCGTTCTCTGGCTTAATGAAGACTCCCAGGGAACATCCTGGACCGTGGTTCCGATAGACCAAGTATCAGGGTACGGAGTATGGTCGATAGATGCCTGCGACATTGATGGAGATGGCGACAATGACATCCCATCGGCTACCCATGAGACCTCAGTTCTCAGATGGTATGAGAACACCGATGGAACAGGCACCTCATGGACTTCCCATCAGATATGTTATCCCTATTACGATGCTGACGCGATACGTGGGGTGGACATGGATGAAGACGGAGACATAGATCTGATTACAGGAGGTAACAACGATCTTTCCTGGTGGGAGAACCAGAACGGTTCGGGAATGCAGTGGACCCGTCATGTGGTGATGAGCTACTTTTCCATAGACCGAGTCTGCTCTGTGGATGCTGATGGCGACGGCGATCTGGATATTGCAGCCGCTTCCTACTGGAACGGTGAGATCGCGGTGTGGAGGAACAACGACGGGGCGGGAACATCATGGACGAAGTTCACCATCGACGGAACATTCGGCTGTCCGACCTCAATTCAGTTCGCGGATATTGATGGCGACGGCGACCAGGACGCCCTTTCATCTTCCTATGCTGACAACATGATCTCATGGTGGGAAAATACTGACGGAGCTGGAATGATCTGGACCGAACATTCTGTAGAGATGGATTACGAAGGTGCGGGGTCTGCCTACCCCTGCGATGTTGATGAAGACGGGTCAATGGATATACTGGGAACCTCCATGGGAGGCGATCTGGTTAGCTGCTGGCTGAATCTTGACGGCTTCGGAACTGAATGGTTGGAACAGACCATCAGCTTCGGCTACGACGGCTCAAACGTCTTAGGAGCAGACATCGATGGCAACGGGAGCATAGACATTGTGGCCAGCCCCAGATACGGTGGACAGCTTATCTGGTGGAACATGAGCGGTTATGCGGTCTCAGCATGGCTTGAATCATCCATTCTGCAGGTTGATGATGTTTCGCAATGGATCTCCTACGAGGCTTCATGGATGGAACCCGAAGGTTCCTCAATCGGATTCCAGATCAGGGGTTCCGGTAGCCCCGAGGACATGGGAGCCTGGTCTGACACCCTGAGCGAATGTTCCGGTTCTCTTTCGGGTATTGTTCCCGACTCCTCAGAGTTCATTCAGTACAGGGTTCTCTTGGAGAGTGCATCTCCATGGTCGACGCCTGTGCTTGATCTAATTGATCTGACCTTCGAAAGCTTACTGGGAACAGGCCAGCCCCAGGAAAGCGAGTCGCCCTGGAACGCAGCGTTTCATATCAATCCCTGCGATGCCTCAGGTGCGCTTCTTCAGATTCAGACCAATGAGCCGTCGATCTTGAATATACAGGTGTTCGACCTAACGGGCAGGATCGCATTAAGAACCTTTTTATACTGCTCTTCGGAGAGCAACTCCTTAAATTTGAACGGTTTGGAAGAAGGAGTTTACTTCTGCAGGATAATCGGCCTTGGCAGTGAAGAAGTGCTGCGACTCACCATACTACCGTAACACCATGACCTTAGCCGTACCTACAAGATCTCCGCTGGTCATCCGGCAAAGGTAAAGTCCCTGTTCCAGGTCATAGATTTCGATGGTGTGCGTTCCAGGATATGAAAACTCACGATAAGAGCCCCTGATCCTTCCCGCCATGTCAAAGATATCCACTGAGAGAATTCCAGGAACCTGCACCTGGGCAATCAGCCTCAGATCTCCCGAACAAGGGTTGCTGCAGGGTGATAACCCAAAGTCCGCTGCGGAATCACCCGTTCCGCTGGCAATGGAATACGAGATACTGACCTGCTCAAGGGTCGGAGTCGTCAGCGTATCATCAGTGAAGAACAATGCTCTGTACTGGACGAATTCTGTGGAATCACTGAGAACACCGGATAGATCTGCTTCCGATGCCCAAATGGTGTCGGACCACGCTCCCATGGTTTCCGGATCCGAAGAACTGCGGAACTGAAAACCTGTCGATGTTCCGACGGGAGTGTCGCAGATCCTTTGAAACAGCTGCCATTCAGAGACTTCTCCCACATTGAGAATTGATGATTCAAGAAATCCATATGATGTACTGGAACAGCACACCTTCCACCAAGATACATCAGAGGAATCCTGAGATGAGCCGGCGATGTCAAGGTAACCGTCACCGTCGATATCCGCTGCGCAAACCCCAGGGACCGATGGGTAATCCTCCTGGAATGTCCATTCCTCCCACACCATTCCGGTTCCAGTCACATTCTCAAGCCATGATATGGTGCTCTCGTAACGAGATGCGCATAGGATGTCTTCATCGCCGTCAGCATCGAGATCCACTGATGAAGCGGAATGGGGTCCTTCAATAGTTTCGCATACCAAATGCCTCACCCATGGTTCTTCTGCGGGAAACGGATTCTCCCACCAGTAAACAGTGTCATCGAACCTGGAAGTCCCGATGATATCCTGATCACCGTCCCCGTCAGGGTCACCCACCGCGACTGAGGTAGCACCCGGAACGTCTACATCAAGGATGTGTTCGATCCACTGCACCCCCGAACCGCCGTCGTTTTCCCACCAGGTGATCTCTCCGTCGGTGAAAGCCGCGCCGGCTATGTCATTGTCTCCGTCCTGGTCGAAATCACATGAGCAGATCGACCAGGAATTGTCGAAGTCCTCGGATACAATGTATCTCGTCCAGAAGAACCCTGAACCGTCATCGTTCTTCCACCAGGCTACCTCATCGTATCCGCAGGCCGCAGCTACATCGGTAATTCCGTCATTGTCCATGTCCACTGGTATGGCTGAATGCGCAGAAGGCTCGTTTCCGATAACGTGTTCTCCCCATGCAGTTCCCATTCCGTTGGCGTTCTCCCACCAGGTCAATCGGGAAGAACCTATGACATCAATATCCCCGTCGCCGTCAATGTCGGCGGCCCTCACAGAATTGGTGTTCTGGAAATTAGTGTCGATAACGTGTTCGAACCACGATGAGGGTTGACCTGTTCCATCCAGGTTCTCCCACCAGGAGACCCTTGTTCCTGTTATCTCCGAACAGGTGAATACGTCCATATCGCCGTCCTGATCTAGGTCAAACGCGTAGACGCACGCGGGAGAGAGAAGCCCTCCGGATATCTGATTCTTCTCTGGAACGGTCAGTACTCCCCCTGCCAGAATGAGAGAAGAGTCCAGGGGCATAATGCCCGAAGAAAAGCTGTAGCAATCGCCCCAATCAATAACTGGCCCGGGCACTCCCGGCCCCCCTATCCAGCAGTCCTGGACGGCAGAAGCGGCTAGACTCAGTCCCCAGAATGAACAAGCGACAAGGATGATCGAACGCATAGCACCTCCCTGCTGTGACTTCCTCCCGATCTGTTCCGGCAGATCCGGATAGTACAGAAAAGGTAGGTTACACCTATCTCATCCCGGGCGAAGAGAATGCTCATGTGCTTGGTTTCCTTGGCTCTTTCGATCAGGGAGTACTCAATGGATCTGGTCTCCCCCCCTGAGAGCAATAGGCAACCTGATTTAACCCCTTCTATGAATAGCTCCATGACCATGCTTCGTGATCGGTATTTCATCAAATTTCGTTAATCTAACTCTTGAGTGCAGAATACACAGACGAAACCCACCGGTCAAGAAGCCACAAAGCCCTGAACTGATTCAATACTGTTCCAGGAGATGTCCCTACCAAAAAATCAGGAGTTCCTTGACCCATGCCTATCTCAGGAACATGGAGTGCTCGCAAAGCCCGAACAAGCTGTTTAGATAAGCACAAAGCGACAACCCGCCCCTTTCGAGACGGGTCTGTCAATCGATTGGTAGCGGAGAGAAAGCTTCGTTTGAACCTTCTGCTGGATTGGCTTCGAATGATCCTTGTTAACTATGATTACCGGAAATGAGACTGGGACTCTTCTCAAATAATTGATTCATGGCTGATCAGTTATATTTAATCCTCAGCCTGTTTTGAGAGTTTGACCAGCCTTCTCTTTCTTCCCTCCGAACCAGAGAATACGCGTGATTTCACCACAAAACCACAAGAAGATGCAGTCTGAACAAATGATGCTCCTCCAGCATATAGGTCGGCCACGGACGTGAACCATCTGAAATCATCTTCAGAAACTCCTTCTACTGAAAGCTGCTCCTCTCCTACAAGAACATGGAAAGACCCTCCGGGCTTAAGTACCCTGTAAACTTCTCTCAACACTCTGCTGATTCCATGAATCTCATGTAGGCCTCCAAGCATCATAGCCGTATCAACTGAGGAACTCAGTACAGGTAGATACCTTACATCTCCTCCAACTGCATCAGCAATGCTACTCTTCCCTATGTGCTTGAACCTGTACTGGATGTTTGTAAGGCATTTCGGATCCCGTTCAACGGCAATTACCTGCATCACTGTTCCGTTCAAGTACACCTGCTGACTTACACCAAATCCTCCTCCTGAAGCAACATCGAGAAGAACCTTTGGTCGTGTGATCGAAATGGCCTTCATGAAGGCCCTGAAGGATCCGTCCGAATCTTCTTCCCAGGGAAAAGTTAGTAACCTGGGGGTTCGGTTTGAATACTTGAACCACTTTCCGCTGGCCCTGTACTTCATTTTCCACCGTATCTTATCGGAAACAGTATCCAGCTCTGTAATGCTCTCAATCTGCTTTTGCTTCTCGAGTACAATTTCCACAGATTTGTCGATTCCAAGCTCGGAAAGAGTTCTCAGCGAATCCATCAGGGTTTTCTGGTCTGAGATGTCAAGGGCTTCATCAATTGGTGACCTCCAGTTCATCATCATTTTCCCGGTCATGATGATCGGTCTTCCAAGAACAACAGGAAATGAAATTCCGCATTTGGTGCAATACAGTCTTCGCTTACTCTCGCTCAACTCCGAGCCACAACAGCAGCAAGCCAGGTAACTCAACGTAGAATCATTCATCTCTTCCTCCTTCGAGTGATTCAACGTTCTATACGGAATAATCATTATTAATGTCAATTCTTGACGTTCATGCCCCAGCAACTTATTATGAATCGGGAAAACAGAAATCCGGGAAACCAGTAGATTGGCAAACCTTGCCAAAACAACTCTCAATGGAGCCGTGAGTTTTCCACATCCAGTCAATACTTCTTTTTTAAACAAGCAATAAGAAATGCCGCCCTCAGAGAGGACGGCATCTTATGATGGTAGCGGAGAGCGTGCTTCGTTTGAACCTATTCGTCGACTGGATGCAGAACCTCTTTGGCACAACGTCTTGACGTTATAGCGTTACAACGCTATAATTGTCAACAAGGAGCTGAACATGACCGAACTCACAAAAAGAGCCACTGTATATCTTGAACCGGATCTTCATCGAGCTCTCAAACTCAAGTCTGTCGAAACCTCTTGCTCTATTTCTGAATTAATAAACGAAGCACTTAGAGAGACCCTGCTTGAAGACGCGGAGGATCTGGCTTCATTCAGAGCCAGAGAGAATGAACCCCTCATGGCCTTTGAAGACTTCGTCGAATACCTTAGGACTGATGGCAAGATATAGTATCCTTGTAAGAAGCTCAGTCTACAAGGATACTGCGAAGATTCCCAAAAAGGATCTTAAGCGCATCGTTCAAGCCATCTCTAATCTTGCCGACGAGCCAAGACCGCCCCAATCAAAAAAACTCTCAGGTGAGGAAAAGTACAGACTCCGATGCGGATCATATCGAGTTATTTATGAGATAAGAGGTAGGGAACTTATTATCTGCATCGTGAGAGTTCGCCATAGTGACGAGCGAAAAATAATATTCC
>NPIE01005746.1_pt2 | contig 64302 bp, 60 predicted proteins | sample 8637661 | NCBI WGS metagenome assembly NPIE01 (sample SAMN07420842, study PRJNA396082) | bioreactor metagenome | isolation source: sample BA12 brine-fed electro-methanogenic bioreactor BA | place: Japan: Kochi | collected 2016-12-09 | reverse complement strand
AGCTCGCTCTCCAGCAGGGTCTCCGTCAGGCCGGCGCAGTTGAGCGGCTTGAAGGGCCCCGCGTGCCGCAAGGAGTTCTCATGGATGGCCAGAGCGGTCAGTTCCTTGCCCGTACCCGATTCACCCTGGATGAGGACCGTGATGTCCGTCGGCGCGACCCGCCGCAGAATCCGAAAGACCCGCTGCATGGCCGGGCTTCGGCTGACCACCCCTCGAAAGGTGAAATCCGACTCGTCTCGCCGCAGCCGACGCAGGAGACGCGCCACGAGACCCTCCAACGCGCCCTGCTCGATCGGTTTGACCAGATAGTCCTCGGCCCCGTGTCGCAGAGCCTGCTTACAGGCCTCAATGCTGGGCCTGCCGGTCATCAGAACGACCGATATCGAAGGGAACCGCCGTCGCACCTGGTCCAGGAGCCCCAGCCCGCCCGCGGCCTGTTCTAAATCCCATTCAGCCAATATCACGTGAACCGGGCGTTCTTCAAGCGCGGTCAAGGCCGCTTGGGCGTCCTCGACCGTGAGCACTTCCTGTCGCCGCCCACCCAGCATCCGGGCCAACACGTGGGCGTGATGCCGGTCGGGATCGACCACCAGAACAACTGCTGCAGCACTCATCGGAAACAAGCATCCCTTGCGCAGGAGGGCTTACGACTCTCACCGGCCGCCCGGTGCACGCCATCTCCTCTGCTCCCCCGTGGTTCGCGCTCCGCGCCGGATCGCGCGGACCGCCGGATCAATTCTTCTTGGACGGGCGGGACGACCGGGAATCGGCCTTGGACGACGAGGCCTTGACCTCCAGGATCCGCACGTGGCGGCCCTGCAGCCCCTTGTCGGAGGTGAACTCCTCGTATTCCACGACCTGCCCGTTGCGCAGGCAGCGGAACCCTTCGCCGTCGATGCACGTGTAGTGGACGAAGACGTCCTCCCCTTGCTCATTGACTACAAAGCCAAACCCCTTCTTTGGATCGAACCACTTGACCGTTCCCTTCGTCATGACTGCCTCCTTACAAGTACCCGCCGGCCCATCCCGGACACGGTCGCGCCCTCGGACGCGACGGTGTCGGCGGGCGTCCTTTCTCCGCCGCCGGCGCCTCGCGCAAAGCCCGGAACTGTTAACCTACCGCCTGGACCTGCTGTGCTTGTGTCCCTTCTCCTTTGGTCGCGCGTCCGCATCCTTGGCCACGGGATCCTCGCGACCCAACTCGGTCAACGCCGCCTTGCGAGACAGCTTGAACCGACCCTGCTCGTCGATGGAGATGAGCTTGACCGGGACCACGTCCCCGATCTTGCAGACGTCCTCCACCGTCCGGACGTACCCCTCGCTCAATTCGCTGATGTGGCACAATCCCTCGACGCCCGGACTGATCTCGAGGAACGCCCCGAACTCCTTGACGGCCACCACCTTGGCCCCCTCGTAGATACGACCCACCTGCGGCGGCGTGGTCATGGCCTCAATGATGCCCTTGGCCTCCAGATGCCCTTCTCCGCCCATACAACTGATGTTGATCGTGCCGTCTTCTTCGATTTCGATCCGCGAGCCGGTCTGCTCCTGAATCCCACGCACCATCGCGCCGCCCGGACCGATGACCTTGCCGATATACTCCGGATCGATCTTGATGGTGATGATCCGCGGGGCGTAGATGCTGATCTTCTCGCGAGGCTGGGCGATCACCGCCGTCATCTTCTGGAGGATATCCAGGCGGGCCCGGCGCGCCCGTTCGAGCGCCTCCTGCATGATCTCAAACGGCAGAATGCGTCGCTTCAGATCGAGCTGAATCGCCGTGATCCCCTTCTCCGTCCCGGCCACCTTGAAGTCCATGTCGCCCAGATGATCTTCGTCGCCGAGGATATCCGTCAACAGCACGTACCGGTCATCGTGGCTGATCAAGCCGATGCTGATACCCGCCACGGGCATGCGGATGGGCACCCCGGCGTCCATGAGGGCCAGGCATCCGCCACACACCGAGGCCATCGAGCTCGAGCCGTTCGACTCGGTAATGTCGCTGACCAGCTTGATGGTGTAGGGGAACTGCTCTTCTTCGGGAATGACCTGCTGCAGGGCCTTTTCCGCCAGGGCGCCGTGGCCGATCTCGCGGCGGCCCGGCCCGCGAATCATGCGGACCTCGCCCACGGACGACGGCGGGAAGTTGTAGTGCAGCATGAAGCGTTGGCCGTACTCCTCCAGCAGGCCGTCCACGGTCTGCTCATCCCGACCGGTGCCCAGCGTCGCCGAAACCAGCGCCTGTGTCTCGCCGCGAGTGAACAGCGCCGAGCCGTGTGCCCGCGGCAACAGGCCCACCTCGCAGTGGATGGGACGGATGTCCTCCAGACCCCTCCCATCGGGGCGTTTACGTTCGTCGAGGATTGTCGCACGAACAATCTTTTTCTCTACGGTCTCACAGACCCGCTTGAACAGGCTCACGCCGCAGACCGGCTCCCGCGACCCATCGGCCGGAAAGTACTCCTCGATCTGCAACCGGCGGATCTCCTTGAGCGCGGCCATTCGCTCGGCCTTGTGAGCGAGCTGATAGGCTTGGCGGATTTGCTCCCCATACCGCGATTCGATCTCCGCCGCCAGACGCCCGCCCTCGTCCTGCTCGATCTCCGGCATGACCTTGGGCTTGCCGGCCTTTTGCACGAGTTCGTCGATCATCTCGCAGACCTGCTGAATGGCCTTGAGACCCGTCGCGACGCCGTCGGCCACGAGGGCCTCGGGGGCTTCCTGAGCGTCGACCTCAATCATGTTCAGACCGTCGCGATGCCCGCACAGGACCAGATTGAAATCGCTGTGTTCGCGCTGGGCGTGCGTCGGATTGACCACGAGTTGGCCGTCCACGCGGCTGACGCGACAGGCGCCGATGGGCCCCTGAAAGGGCATCTGGCTCAGGCTCAGGGCCGCGCTGGCTCCCACCATCGCCAGGATGTCCGGATCATTCTTCTGGTCGAAACTGACGACGGAAATGAGAATCTGCACCTCATTGATGTATCCATCGGGGAACAGCGGGCGAATCGGCCGGTCGACCATCCGTGCCGTCAATATCTCTTTGGTGCTGGGCCGTCCTTCCCGTTTCATGAAACCGCCGGGAAACTTGCCGGCGGCGCTGTATTTCTCCCGGTAATCCACGCTCAGGGGGAAAAAATCGATATCCTCACTGCGGGGCGGGGCCTCGACGGCCGTGACCACCACAATCGTCTCGCCGTATTGAACCGTCACGGCGCCATGCGCCTGGCGGGCGATCCGGCCGGTTTCGATCACCAGCGTCTCGCCGCCGATCTGCCGTTCTACTCGATGGACTTCAAACATTGCTGCCTTTCGCTGTCAATTTCTCTTCCATGCACGTACAGGCACTCCCTCGCGCCCTCTACCGGGGCGGTCCTGTCGTCACGATCACGGCGAGGGGTCATGGGCGCGCCCTACTTTCTCAGGCCGAGCCTGGAAATAATCTCTCGGTACCGGTTCACGTCCTTGCTCTGCACGTACTTGAGCAAGGCGGACCGCGCACCGACCATCTTGAGCAGGCCCCGGCGGGAGGAATGATCCTTCGGGTGGTTCTTCAGATGTTCCGTCAATTCGCTGATCCGCGTGGTCAGCAGGGCGATCTGGACCTCCGGCGAGCCGGTATCCTCCTGCTGTCGCTGAAAATCGGCGATAATTTTGCCCTTTTTTTCCTTCGTCAACATAGCCTCGGTCTGCCCTTTCCCAATGCATGCAGCCTCTTGCCCTAGCCGCAGTTACGTAACACGTCCCATGCTCGCAAACAACCGCGCGATTATATCGGGATTGCGCCCGTTTGCAATGGCTTTTTTTCTTTTTGCGGCAACCGCCCCGCCGGATGCCCGGCGGCCTTGGGCGACGGCCGGACGGCCCGCCACGGCCTGAGCCGGGCTCAGTGGGACATGACGCTGGAGATGCGGAAGACCGGCAGCAGCAAGGCGATGGCGATGGTGCCCACGATGCCGCCCATAATCAGGATCATCAACGGCTCGATCAGGGCCGTGACGGTGCGGATGGAGTTCTGCAGCTTCTTTTCATAGAACAGCGACGCCTTGTCACAGACGCGGCCGATCTGGCCGCTCTTTTCGCCGGCCCGGAGCATCTGGATCACGCCGGGGGCGACGAGACTGCTGTGCGGCGAGAGGGTGATTGCATCCGAAAGCTGGTAGCCATCGCGGATTTTCGCATCAGCGGCCGCCCAGAGCGAGCGGAAGTAGTAATTCTCGCAACTGGTTCGCATCACCTGCAGCGCATCGAGCAGGCTCACGCCCGTGCCGACCATCGTGGCCATGATCCGCATACTCCGGGTCATCACGGCGTCCACGAACATCGTCCCCAGGACCGGCAGGCGCACCTTCATCCAGTCCAGGGTCCTCTGCCCGGCGACCGTCCCCTTCCAGGCCCGCAGTCCCATCCAGCCCAGAATGAACACCGTGGCCAGTACCGTGAGGACCTGGCTGTCGCCCAGCAGGCTGCTGCAGCGGACCAGGATCTGGGTAATCTTGGGCAGGGCCGCCCCGCGGGCCTCATAGATGCGGCTGAACCGCGGCAGGACGAAAAACATGAGCGATCCGGTCGCCGCCACGGCCATCAGCAGGATGACCACGGGGTAGATCATCGCCCCCTTGATTTCCTTGCGGGTTTCGGCGTCGGCGTTGAGGTATTTGCTGAGCACGTCCAGCATGTGGGGCAGGTTGCCCGATGCCTCCGAGGCCTGGACCATACTGATGAACATGGGGCTGAAGATTCGGGGGTACCGGGCCAAGGCGTCGGAAAAGCTGTCGCCGGTGCGGATCCGCGCGGCCACGTCGTGGATCACGGCGCGGAAAACACCCGGACGGTCCTGATCGGCGATGGCCTCCAGGGCATCGCTGAGCACCACACCGCTGTCCAGCATCACGGACAACTGCGTGGCGAACAGGATCAGGTCGCTCTGTTTGACCCGAACCAGGGACACCTGACCCGCAGCCAACGGACGAAACGCGATGTCGGCGGTTACCGTCATTCACTCACCTGATCGGCGACGTTACTGACTCGCAAGACCTCATCGATCGTCGTGATCCCGGCCCTGACCTTTTCGATACCGTCCATGTACAGGGGGACCATCCCGTTGGTGACCGCGGCGGCCCGCAGGGCCTTGAGGGTGACGCCGCGGGTGACCATGTCCAGGATGTCCTCGTTGGGCACGAACAGCTCGTGGATGGCGATCCGCCCGATGTACCCCGTGTTGCGGCACTTGCGACAGCCCACGCCACGGTAGAAGTGCGAGATCGGCCCGACCCATCGCTCCACGGCGCGGCGGAGGCTGCCCGCCGGTTCGTACTGCTCCTTGCAGTTCGGGCAGATTTTCCGCACGAGCCGCTGGGCGAGCACCGCGATCAGCGAGGCGCTGACCAGGTACGGCGCGACGCCCAGGTCGATCAGCCGGGTGACGGCGCCGGGGGCATCGTTGGTGTGCAGCGTCGAGAGCACCAGGTGCCCGGTCAAGGCCGCCTGAACCGCGATGTTGGCCGTCGGCGTGTCGCGGATCTCACCGACCATGATGATATCCGGGTCCTGCCGCAGCAGGGACCGCAGGGCCGTGCTGAAGGTGAATCCGGCCGCCTCGTTGACCTGGAACTGGTTGATCGTGGCCATGTTGCACTCGATCGGATCCTCGACGGTGCAGATGTTTACCTCTTCGTGGCTCAATTCCGACAAGGCGCCGTAGAGCGTCGTGTTCTTACCGGAGCCCGTGGGGCCTGTGACCAACACGATGCCGTGGCTGGAACGGATCACGTTCTTAAAGGCCTGCAGGTTCTCATAGCTGAAACCGAGCGATTCCAGGTTCGTCAGAATCTTGCGGACGTCGATGACGCGGATGACCACCTTCTCGCCGAAGCTGCCCGGCATGGTGGAGACCCGCAGGTCGATCGGGCGGCCCTCCATGAGGACGTGGATGCTGCCGTCCTGGGGCAAGCGCCGCTGGGCGATATCCATCTCGGCCATGATCTTGATGCGCGAGACGATGGCCGAGTGCATCTGGTACGGTGGGCTCATTTTTTCGTACAGCCGGCCGTCCACGCGGTACCGCACGCGCAGCTTGCGGTCATCGGGCTCGATATGGATGTCGCTGGCGTTCTCGTGCACCGCACTGAACAGCAGGTAGTTCACGAGCTTGACCACGGGCGACTGGCCGGCCACCTCCTCCAGATCGCCGATGTCCTCGACGATCCGTTCGATCATGGCGAAGTCCTCCAGGGCGACCTCGTCGATGATGTCGTCGATGACGAAGACGTTGGCCGCGGGCATATAGGTCTGCAGCGTGGCGCGGATGTCCTTGACCGTCGCGCAGACAATCTGCGGCTTGCAACGGCTGAGCCGTTCGATTTCTTCAATTAGAAAGACGTTCGAGGGTTCGGCCACGGCCACGGTCAGCGTGTCATAGACCTTGAACAGCGGCAGCACGATGTGCTCTTCGAGGAAGTCCCGCGGCAGCAGCTCCACCACGGCCGGATCGCAGATCTTGGGGCTCACCTGGGCGTAGGGTACGCCGTAGGCCTCGGCCAGCGCCGAGGCCACCTGGTTCTCCGTGCAGTAGCCCAGCTCCACCAGCAGCTCGCCCAGCAGCTTGTGATGCCCGCCTTCCTGCTGGGCCTCCAGCGCGCGGGCGATCTGCTCGTCCGTGACGATCCCACGGCCTTGGAGGACCTGGCCTAGTTGAAGCCGTTTTTCGGTCGCGACGTCCGTCATACCGAGAATGCTCTCCCTTACTGCACGATACTCTTGACCGCCTCAGCGAGCTCGTCGTAGGCGTCAAACTGCGGCTCCAGGCGGGTGATCCGCAGGATCGTCGAACAGTGCTCATCCAGCCCGGCCAGCTTCAACTGTCGGTTGTTTTCCCGACAGTAGTCACGCAGCCAGAGCAACTGCTCCAGGCTCACGCTGTCGATGAACACCACGGCCGACATGTCCAGCACGATCCCCTTGGCGCCCGAGGCCACGATGCTGGTCACCGTATCCTGGAACGGCTTGTTGGACTCGGCGGTGAACTCGCCCTGGAGCTCCAGGACGACCACGTCGTTGTAATGTTGCGTTTCGATTTTCACCGTTGTTGTCCCACGGGCCGCGGTCTCAGCGGATCAAGGTACCCACCGCGACCGCGCCGTACTCTCCAAAATTGCTGTAATCCCAGCTTTCGATGAAACCGTCCTGGATGATGTCCCAGAGTTTCTGCACGTCGCTGGCCAGAAAGACCCGGCCAACCTCCTCGTCAAACTGCGTACCGAGGCCTTTTTCGATCTCCGCTAGGGCCCGCCGGATGCTCATGGCGTCGCGATAGACGCGTCGCGAGGTCATCGCGTCGAAGGCATCGGCCAAGCCGATGATCTTGCTGATCAGTGGAATCTGGTCGCCCTTCAGACCCTCCGGATAGCCCTTGCCGTCCACCCGCTCGTGATGGTACAGCACGCCGGGGACGATGTCCTTCATCTGTTTGATGTCGGAGAGAATCGATGCCCCGATCCGCGGATGGGCCTTGATCCGGTTGCGTTCGTCCTCGGTCAGAGCGCCCTTCTTGCAGAGGACGGCCTCGCCAACGCCGATCTTGCCGATGTCATGCAGCAGCCCGGCCAGGTAGATGCGGTGAATCTGATCCTCACTGACGGGACGGACCTCCGCGAGGCGCTCGGCGATCCACCGCGAGATGAACGCCACGCGCTCGGAATGACCCCGCGTGTATCGATCCTTGGCGTCGATGCTGTTGGTCAGAGCCTTGAGCGAGCCGATGAACAGCTCCTTCAAGTCGCCGAACAGTCGGCCGTTCTCGATGAACACGGCGCACTGGTTGGCGACGCAATTGAAGAGCTTCACGTCCACGCTGTCGAAGTCCGGTTTGCCGACCACGTTCGTGGCGACCAGGATTCCGATCATCCGGCCGTTGCCTTGCAGGGGCACGGCGATCAGGCTGTGGACCTGCCGGGGCCACGGGTACTTGAACGGCCCGTCGACGTCGCTGTCCAACAGGGCTTCGGCGCCGCGGGCCAACTCGGTTTGCAGGGCCTGCTGAAGCTGATCCACGGTGAACTGGTCGATGGCTACGAGGCCCGCGCCGGCGGTCAGGACAAAACGATCCATGCCGTCGATGCGCTTCTCCAGGAAAATGGCGATCCCCTCGACGTCGACCAGTTGCGTGACCTGGTCCACCGCCAGTTGCAGGTAGTTGGCGCTGGACTGCGTGACCTTCATATGGGTGCTCATGTTGTAGACGAGCATGAGCTCTTCGTAGGCCAGCGCCAGCTCCGAGCTGATCTTCTCGATCTGCTGCGCCGCGCGATGCGTCCCGGCCAGGTGGTCCAGGAACATCGCCAACAGGTCCGCCAGCAGGGCCGCGCCATGCGGCCCGGCCGTCGGGTCACTACCCGCGAGATCCTGCAATACGATGACCGCCGCCGGCTCGGTCCCGTGCATCAAGCGACCGGCGACCAGACCGGAATCATCCATCGCCTCCGAGGCGCCCCCCGCTCCGGCCCGCCGCGCCAGGTCCGCGAACTGCTCCGGCTGCCCCGGCGCCGTCGCGGGACGCAAATCGACCACACACTGGCCGACGGGGTCGAACACCACCACGCCCACGTCACGATCGGCCAGGCGACCGGCGAAATCCCGCATCCGATCCAATTCCGGCTCGGACAATGTCTGTACCGTCTGGGTCATATCACCCCCTGCTGTGCGATCCCTCTCAGGCGGCCGCGTTCGTACGAAGGACGTCCTCGATGCACTGCAAGACTTCACGGGGACTGAAGGGCTTGCCCAGACACGCCGCGATCCGCAGGGCCTCCCGCTGCTCGTCCTCGACGGCAAACCCGCGCGCCGTCAGCAGCACCACGGGGATATCGGCGGTCGTCGGCTCACGGCGAAGGTGCTCGACCAGCTCCAGGCCCGTCATCACGGGCATTTGAAAATCGGTCACGATGACATCCGGCTTCTCGCGGGTGACCACCTCGAGGGCTTCGGCGCCGTTTTCAGCCGTGACGACGTCAAACCCGTTGTTGCGCAGCTTGATTGCCACGACCTGTACGATATGCACCTCATCGTCGACTACCAGAACCTTGCGTGTGTCCATCGTATCACTCCATGGTCGTTATCGTGTCGCCGCCATCTCGGCCGCCCCCAGCGGCAGTGTGAAACCAAACGTGCTGCCCTGGCCGACCGTGCTCTCGACGAACACCGTCCCGTCGTGGACCTTCTCCACGATTTGCTTGACCAGGTTCAGGCCCAGGCCCGTGCCCTTGGCGACGTTCTTGTTGGCCTCGACCCGGTAGAACTTGTCGAAGACGTGCTCCACGTCCTCCGGTGGAATGCCGACGCCGGTGTCCTTGACCGTGACGCGGATCAGGCCGTCGAGGTCATTCACCTCGGCCGCCACGGCAATCGTACCGCCCTGCGGCGTGTACTTGACGGCGTTGCTCAGCAGGTTGATGATGACCTGCTGAAGCATGTCCTTGTCCGCGTACACCTGGTCATAGAGGATGGCCGCCGGCTCCTCGAGGGTGATATTCTTCTCCTGCGCGTAGCTGCGGATCATGTCCACCGCCTCGTGGATCAGGAGGGCCACACTGAGCGTCTTCTTGTCCACCTTCACCAGACCCGACTCGATCCGCGAGATGTTCAGAATGTCTTCGATCAGACGATTGAGTCGTTGGGCCTGACTCTGAATGATCGAGCAGAAGTGCCGGATGGATTCCTCGTCTCGCGCCTCACCGTCGACGAGCATCTCCGCGTAGGCGTTAATGCTGGCCAGCGGGGTCTTGAGCTCATGGCTGACGTGGCTGACGAAATCGTTCTTCATCCGCGAGACCTCCTTTTCCCGCGTGATGTCATGCAGAACGGCGACCACGCTGACCACCTCGCCCCGCTCGTCACACAGACAGGAGATGATGCAGTCGAACGTGCGTCCCTGATCGGCGTCCGCGATGTCCAGTTCGTGCTTGACGCAGGGTATCTTGCTCTGGCGGCTGTGAGCCATCAGACCGGCAAATTCCGGATGGGGCACCTGGTCGACCAGGGCCTGTCCGCGGACCCGATCCGCCTTGAAGTCGAAGATCTTCTCCGCGGCCGCGTTGGCCAGCACCAGCCGGCCAAATCCATCGCTCACGATCACCGCATCCGGGATCCGCTGCAGGATCTGTTCGGCGGCGTTCTTCTGCCGGATGAGCAATTGGTTCTCGATCGTCAGGGCGTCCTGCCGCTGTCGGGCCTGCTCGGCCTTGTCGATCGCCCGACCCAGGCATTCGGCAACCTGATTGGCCAGCACCGCGGCGGCGTCGCCCCCCCGGCACCGCGCCTGCGAGGGCCGATCCTGCACCACACACCGACTGAGCCGTTCGATCCGCCCCAACAGGCTCCAGAGCCGCATCGCCAGTGCGCCCAGACCCGCCAGGCCGATCATGAGACCGCATATCGCGGCCATCGCGCCCCATCCGCCGGCCCCGACAAGCACCGCGGTTATCAGGCCCAGGGCCGCCGCGCCGATGCAGGCCGCATCCACCACGCGCGTCCGCTGAAACACCCTCTTCGGATCATCCGTCGTCACCGCACCTCCTGGTTGTCGGCCGGATGAGCCAGCAGACCGACGAGCCGGCTGTCGGGATTCAAGGCGGCCGCCTTTTCATAGGCCGCCTGGGCCTGGGTCAACTGGCCGAGCTGCTGGTGGCAACGGCCCATCATCAACCAGCCAAAACCGCCGAGCCGCTCGCTGGTTGAGACCCCCCGGAAGGTCTCCAGGGCCCGAGCGTAATCGGCCTGCAGGTACTGGGCGCAGCCCTTCAGGGCCACGGCATCCTCCCAACCGGGTTGCAGGACCAGCGCCCGCTCCGCACAGGCCAGGGCCCTTGGCGCCTGACCGCCGCCCAAGGCGGCCCGGCCCATCTGCAGCCACAAGTCCGGGTTATCGCGATCCTGCACGCTCAGGGCATCGTAGACCCCCACGGCACGGCCATACTGTCCGGCCTTCATACTGCACGTGGCGAACACCCGCTGGTAAGCCGCCTTTTGCGGTCCCTCGGTCACTTGGGCCAACCGCTGGAACAGATCCGCCGCCCGGGCCCACTGCTCCTGAGCGATGTAGCAGTAACCCAGCGACTCCATGACCTCCAGGTTGTCGTCATCCAGCACCAGGGCCTGCCGATAGGCCAGGGTCGCCCCCGCCACGTCGCCGCGACGATGACGAATATCCCCTTCGGCGATGCGCAGACGCACGTTGTTGGGCATGAGGGCGATCTTCGATTCCAGCACACCCAACGCCTCGTCGTAGCGTCCCTGCGCCGCGGAGGCCTGGACCATAAGCATGATGTATTCCTCGTTGCGAGGATCCAGACGCAGCGCCTTCTGGAAGCAGTCCGATGCACGATCGGGATCCTTGTTCGCCTGGGCGATAGTCCCCAGGTGCGCCCACGAGCGATGGAGTCTTGGGTCGATCTCTACGCTCCGAGCGAGGCACTGCTCCGCCTCGTCCAACTGCCCCATCGCCATGGCCACCTCCCCTTTCAACGCCTGGGACTCCGCGTTGTCCGGATCGATGGCGACGCATTGGGAGATGAGCTTGTACGCCTCGTCCAGTCGGTCTTCCTTTAGTAAATCACGGACCAAGGGCAGTTTGGCCTTGGACGAAGCGCGTTCATACCGCAGGCGTGCCTCTTGTTTGCGTTGTTGATGCGTGTTGCATCCTGCCGTGGCCAACATCCCGACGGCCAGCAGCAGTGTCAGTGTCGCCCTGATTCGTTCCATCGTCATGTCCTCGTTCGCCGCGAAGTCTATGGGTTGAAGGCCCCGGCCGACGGGTACCGCCGGCCGGGGTCCGATGCGCGGTTCCTAGAACCGGTTCCACGTCTTCTGATCTTCCGCCTCGATCGCATCGATCATGATGCGCTCGATGACGTCGTCGCCGGCGCCGCCGCGGTACTGGACGATCCGCTCGCGCAGCCGGATCGCCTCGAGATACGTGGGCCGCAGATGCAGCGCCCAATTGAGCTCGTCCAGAGCGCCGTGGCTGTCGCCCTTGGAGAACAGGGCGACCGCCCGGGCGTAGCTGTCCTCGGCCAGCCGCGTCGTCGTCAGCCAGTTGAGCCGCTGCCGCGCCCCCGCGCGCTTGCGCTTCACGTCATCGAGCCGCGCCAGGCCTTTCACCTCCGCGGGATCGTTGACAATGTGAGGGGTCAGCAGAATGATGACCTCGTCGCGGTTGGTCACGTCGTCGGTCTTCCTGAACGCCTCGCCGACAAAGGGAATATCGCCCAACAACGGCACCTGGTTGCGCGTGTTGGAGATCTTGTCGCGGAACAGGCCACCGATCACGATGGTCTCGCCGTCCTTGACGATGATGTTGGTCAGCAGTTCGGCGCTCGTTTCGTCGGGCACCCCCTGGGCGTTCAGTTCACCCGTGCTGTCCTTGGGGTAGATATCCATGCGGATGTACCCGTCGTTGGCGATGTAGGGCCGAAACGACAGCTTGGTGCCGGTTTCCAGGAACTTCACCGCCCCCTGCTGTACGCCGCCGCCGGCGGTCTCGACATCGCCTTCGCGATAGCCGAGCTTCTTGCCGATGTAGACCTGGCCGAGCTGCTTGTTGATGGCAAGAATCTTGGGATTGGCCAGCACCGTCACGTCCGTGATGGTCTCCAGGGCCGTGATGAACAGCGAGACGTCCCCGGTCGTAATGCCGACCTTCAGGCCGGTGTTGGCCGTCGAGGCGAAGCCGCCGATATCGATGGGCGTGCCGCTCTGGCCACCCTGAGCCCAGTTGGCCGCCGTGGCCTTGGTGATGCTCGCGCCGGCCGCGAAGTTCAGGTCGATGCCCATCTCAAAATCCTCGGTCAGCTTGGCGCTCAGGATCGTCGCCTCCACGAGCACCTGCTCGGGCCGCGTGTCCAGCCGCATCAGAAGATCCTCGATCTCCGCGAGCTTCTCGGGGTAATCCCGGACAACGATGGTGTCCTGATAGGCCATGTTGTCACCCTGCTTCTGCTCGGTGATGCTGGTGCCGGTAGGCACACCCGTCTGGGCGGGCGAACTGGTGGCTACCGAGCCGTCCTTACTCAGGATGGCGCTGACCATCTTCTCGGCCTCCTTGGCGGTCAGGTAGTACAGGGTGAAGTAGCGGTACTCCATCCGCCGTTTGTCGGCCTTGATCTGCTCGTACTCATCCGGCGTGTAGACCATGATGAAGTTGCCCTGCTGCTCGAACTTGTTCGTGCCGATCACCGCCTGCAGGGCCTCTTCAAACGTGACGTCATACAGATTGGTCACGGTGACCATGCCCTCGACGCGGGACGTGGGCACAATGTTCTTCTGATACTTCATGGCCAGGAACCGCAGCGCATCGCTGATGGTCATGTCCTTTTTGAAGGTGATCGTCTGGATCGCCTGACCCGCAACGTCCGGGCTTTCCGCGGCCGGCGCTGCGTCCAACTCCGCCGGCGCGGCCGGAGTCAGAACTCTCGCCTCCGCCGGCTGGGGGTCGACCTGTCCGACCACCAGGGATCCCACGCACGCCAGGCCGATCAGCCACACGGCCACGATCTGCGCCACTCTTGTCCGCTTGTGTCGTTTCTGTCGATACAACATGATCGCACTCCTTCACAGTTCGTCGCCCGATTCGGGCCCAGGGATTCGGATTTCGCTTTGCAGGTCTTCCCATGCCACGATCACTTGGTTTTCAGTTATCGCTACCACGCGTAGCGTGAACACGACGCCTTGATGCCGCACGTCGAACGTCGACCCTGCCGAGACCAGGTGATAACGCCCGTTGTACTCCACCATCGCCTCGGGGTGCTCGCCGTTCACCATGATGCCCTCGAGCCCCAACGCGCCGAACAGGTCCTGGACCATCCGTCGTCGTGCATCCGGGGCGGACGGACTCAACGCCGTGTCCGACCGCTCAGCCAGGGCCTGCCAGTTGTCCGGCGAGAAGATGTCCACGGCCAGACGATCGTGCCGGCCGGGGACGATCGGCAGGGGCGTGTATTTCAACCGCTCGCCCGGCACGACGTCGGACGCCACCGTAACCTGGCTCGTCGTCCCCTCCTTGGCCTTGGCCGTCGACACCGACCTTTTCCAGAAGACCCGGACCCACAGACCGCCCATCACCACCAGCAGCAGGGCCGCCATGACGAGGCGCTCCCGGCGGATCGGCTCGCGCTCGACCAGGTGCGGCTCATCCGCGTGGGTCCGCTTGTTTGCGTCCGGGGTCATCATCACGTTCCCCTCTCCGCCGTCTCCTGGCCGTAGACTCGAGCGTCGGCCACCAACCGGACATGTCCGGAATACCCTTTATCGTTGGTCAACTGCAGGGACTCGATGCGAATCAGACGCCCCGAGGCATCCAGGGCCTGAAGGAAATCGAAGGCCTGCTGGAGCGAGCCGGAGCATTCCAGGCTGATCGTGTTGCATCGCAGTCGGCCGCTTTGCGTCTCCTGGCCGGGACGGATCAGTTGGTCCCGCAGGCCGTGGGTCTTCATCACGTCGGCGATCTGCCCCCACAGCTCGCTGATCGTCTGCTTGTCGGCCGGCACCCGCTGATCGAATCGCTGTCGCAGATCCTGGAGCCCCTCGAGCTGAGCCTGCAAGACCACCAGGTGACGCACCAGTTCATCGGTACGGGCGATATATTCGCGCCGCTCCTGCACCGCGGACGCCACGTGCCGCGCCTTGCACACCAGCGGATAATACGCCAAGACGCCGAAGCCGACGACGACCGCCAGGGCCAGAGCCCCGATGATGAGTTGTTGTCGATCCAGGCGAATCACGTTACGACCCTTCGCTCAGCACATAGTTGGCCAGGTAGCAGGCCACTTCAAATTCAATGCAATCCCGTCCCTCCACGGTCTTGTTGCGGATCAGGCCGGGGCTGATCTGGCGGAAGTACGCGGAATCCGTCAGGTTGGCCACCAATCGGGAGACCTGGCCGGCGTCTCTGGCCAAACCGGTCAATTGAACGCGGAAGCGCTCCCGGCTCTCGGCCAGGGTGTCTCGCGAGGGCGACGTCGCTCCCAGAAGGACCTTGCCGGCGGGCGCCGATGCGGACGTGGCCGCCTCGGCTTTGATCGTCAGCGTGCTGAGAATCACGTCGGGCGGCATCAAATGGGTGATTTCCGCCATCACGGCCGCCAGGCGGACCTGGGGATCCAACACGTCCAACATGTCCTTCTTACGGACCAGGTCCTGTACCTGCTGCTGCGTCTTCTCGAAGCGTTGGCGAATCGTCTCATAGGTGACCTTGGCATCCCGCGTGCGCTCCAGGAACGATTGTCCCTTCGAGATCGAGACGCCCAGGGTCAGGCAGCCGACCAGCATCACGGCGCACAGGCCGCCCAGCATCATGTACTGGCGCCGGTAGTTCAGCCGCCGCTGGCGGCCGGCTCGGTACCATTCCGGGATGAAGTCAATTTCCCGCATACGGCTATGCCCTGCACGGCACGAGTTCTTGTCCCTTGATGCTCAGGCCCACCGCCACGGCCCACTCGTTGAGCTCTTCCTGCTCGGCCCGCCCCAGGTCGACGCGGCTCAGGTCAAACCCCCGCAGGGGCTGAGCCAGGCGGATTTCCACGGCCAGGTGCCGCCGCAGCGCGTTGAGCAGCGTCACCTCGCGGGCCTCTCGCCCGGAAAAGATCATCTCCTCGGGCCGCTGGCCCCGGAAGGTCACGGCGTAGTACCGAAAGCACAACGCCACCTCACGGGCCAGGTCCTCAATCGTGCGGCTCATGGCGTCGATAACGGCCTGGCACGTCGTGGGATCCACGCTCTCCGAGCCGCCCATCTGCAGCTTCACCCGCAAGAGGCCGGCCTCGGCCACACTGATCTGCAGGGCGGCGGCCACGTCTTCGTTCAACTGCCGTCCGGCGATGGGGATCTGCTTGATGAACGCCACCTCGCTGCCCCGGCCGATGATGACCGTCGTGTACAGACTGCCCACGTCCACGAACACGCTGACCAACTGGCGGTCCTCCTGACGCCGGTGTGAGACCTGGAAGCTGCGGAACAACGCGCAGGGGATCGCATCCAGCGACACGGGGGTCAATCCGCTGCGATCGAGCAGGGCCAGGTGCCGCTCGACGGTGACGTGGTCGGTTCCGAAGAAGATGACCTCGTTCTTGATCTCGTCGCCCTGGTGCACGTTGCCGGCGATCAGGTAGCGAATCTCATCGCGGTCGTCGTCGAGCCCGAAGTGATGCGCCACCTCGTCGTGGATGAACTGCCGGATACGTGGCGGATCGATCGTGTCCAGCCGCAGGCTCTTGATCTTCAGGGCGTCGTTGGGCAGGCACGAAACCGCCTCCCGCCGACGAAAATCGCTGCGGGCCAGCATCTGCCGGATGGCCTCGACCGCCAGGGCGTCCCGCTGCTCGACATCGGTGCCCGGCTCACCGTCACAGCGCACCTCGTCGGCCGCCCGGACGTAGTACCCCTCCTCGCCCTGGGCCACCTGGATCATGCGGATCGCGTTGAATCCGATGTCCAGTCCGATTGGAAACGTCTTGTCACGGTGTTCTGCGAATATCACACGTCATCTCCCACGGTCGGGTCGCCGGCCGTTATTGGATGCTCACGTACCCCGTCACGGGCTCGACCGTCACCGTGCAACTGAACCCCGCGGCCGACAGGCTCACCTGGCCGGTGTTCAGCGGGGTCATGCCGGGGCCGGGCAGACCGCTGTGGGGTCCGCCCAGGTAGTCGAAGGTCACGGCGTTGCTGGCCGCGCCGTCGAAGTTCACCGCCACGATATCGACCTGATCGGTGCGGCGATCCGCCGCGAGGTTGATCCGGAAGTCGGCCGTGGGATTCGTGGGGTGTTTAATAACAGCCCCGCCCGTCTGTACTTCGTAGGTTTCCGTACCGGGGTCGAAAACGACCGAGTAGTAGGCCTGATGCGTCACGGCCATGCTTTTGGCGTACTCCAGGTCGGAGGCGATCATGTTCGCCGCCGTCCGCATCTGCACGTCCGCGGCCGAACTGAACATGGGCACGGACAACATGGCCGCAATCCCGATAATCACGACGATCACGATCAACTCAATGAACGTGAATCCGGCCGCTTCACGGCGTCTTGTTTCGCAAATGCTATTCATCCGTTCGTCCTGACTGGGTCTACCCTTGTCGTGCTGCAATGAGTCCACGTCTCTTTTCGTCCGACCCGTCCGGCGGCTTAATCTGCCGCGGAACACATTAGAAAAAGGCCCAAATCCGTTCCCGCTGGGGCCCGACGGGCCCAGGCCATGACCCCCTCGAACGCAGCAATCCGGCCGCGACGACCGTGTTTTGGAGTGCTCCGCGGCCATCCAGGCGGCGCAGATGCGCCAGGCCGCGCAACCGCTACAACCGGACCCGGCCGGCCCGGACCGCCGGCGGTACCTGTCTGGCTGAACACGTGTATGCTGCGCAGAGACCATCACCCACCCCCCAGGGATATCGGACGACATGTGGCTAAGGTCGGCGGATGGACTTATAGAAGCCCGTGCCCGCCGCCGCATCGTAGTGCAGCAGAGCCTCCAGCTTGGTCTCGGCGACCTTGCTGCCGTCGCCGAGCTCCTTGTAGGCGGTTACCTGGATATTCCGCGTGTACGTCGTGTCGTTGGAATCGCCAGGCAGGTTCTTGTCTGCAGGGTCGATCACCAAATCATAGTACTCCCTCGTGCCGGCCTCGAACGACTGGCGATTCATGGGCGAAAAGATCATCGTGGGATAGGCCAGCACCACCGCGCGACCCCACATGAGCCCCCCCTGCGCGGTGTACTCGATCCGGGTTTTGAGCGTGACGTTGTTCCCGCCAGCCAGCTCCATATCGCTGCGCTCAATGAACCCCAGGGCCAGGACCGTGATCACCATCACCATGACCAGGACCACCAGCAGCGCCGCACCACGATGGTTCTTTCGTCGTCTCATGATCTATAGGTCCTTGTGCCCATCCCGACACCGCAGCGACGCGGCGATCTGGTACGTGTTTGTCTGGCCGCTGTCTTCCAGATCGAACTGCACCGCCACGAAGGGCTTATAGGGAGGGCAAGTGATCAGAAATCCAATGTTGCTACACCCCGAAACCAAATTGGCCTGACGCACGAGAAACAGTTCGTCACTGTCGTACAGCGTGTCTCCATTCTCGTCAATCCAGGCATTCCCTTTCAGCGTAAACCCTTCGACTGCCTTGAGGCCGTGGACCATGACCACCTCATCCCCTAGGCGAATCGTGAACCAGTCGTGGCGTTCCTCAACACCTGACGCCCAGCCGTCTTGAGAGGCCCGCTCCAGTGTCAAGAGTTCCACGGCTGTTCCATCTGCGTTTTGACGAATGATGGACTGCTCTTCCGGCTCGTTAGGGTCACCATCCGCATCGTCATCGTGCCAGAGCTGGATTCCCCCAGCCTCGGCAACGACGATGGCATTGCTCTGTTGAATGAGCTGACGGATGCGACCATCGGCATGGCGCAGGAAGGCCTGCCGCCGACCCATGTCCTCCGTGGCGCCCTCGGCCGCGTTAAGGGCGAAGCCCAGCGAGACGACCGCCGCCAGGATGATCCCCGTCACCACCAGGGCCACCTGCAACTCGACCAGCGTGAAGGCCCTCCCGGCCCGCCGATGTATCCCTCTCGTCCGCATGGCCGCTATTGATCTCCCAACATGCTGCCGATATGCACCATTTGGTTGCCACGGTGGTACACGTCCACGGTCGCCCAGATCATGACCTGGCTGCCCATCGTCAGAGTTTGGCAGGTGACCTGCCGGCGGAGACCTGCATACGCGGGGCCCTCAAGGGGGAGTCCCGATGCCCCGCGTATCTGGCCCTCGGCTTCCGTGTATCCGTGCCACGTGCTGACGATATTGGCGAAAGGCGTCGCGGCGATTTCCTCAAGCAGGTCCGAGGCCAAGTGGGCCGCAAGCGTGCGCCGGGCGGCATCGACCTGGACGGCGGCCCCGCTGGCGTAAGGCAGCAGGATCCCGGCGGCCGCCGCGGCCAGGATCGCCATCGCCAGCATCGCCTCGATCAGCGTGAACGCCTTGGGATCCCATCGTCTTCGCATCGCTTCGACCAAAGAGACCTCGTCACAAGCCACTCCGGGGTTCCGTGTGGTCCATGCCCATGCAAGCCCCGACGGGCGGTGGGCATGCCACCTTTCTGTCATTCCGGGCTTGACCCGGAATCCACGCATGGCGTGCCGTCGTGACGCTGCACATCATGCGTGGATTCCTGTTCAAGCGACCCCGCGTTCCGATCCGGACCAGGAGCCGGCATCCTGAGCCCGCCGCTCAGTACTGGCTGTTCATCGCGCAGTCGTTGGCGCGGAACTCGCCCGTCGCGGCGTTGAACCACCAGCCCGTGTTCATCGTGCAATCGGGCCGGGCCTCCGCGTCGCTTACGAAGGCGATGGTGTCCAGCCCGTTGAACGTGTTGCGGGGAATCCGCTTCAGGTAAGGTCCCAGGCCGTCGGCCCCCTGCTGCGTCAGGTCCTGCACGAAACGTGCGGGGTCAACGGGGCCGTCCTTTTGGGCCTGGCCGGGCAAGCGGTCCTCGTGCTGAATCCGGTACAGCTCGATTTGGCTGCGAACGTCCTGCAGGGCGCTCAGCAGCTCCGAAAGCCTGGCCTGCTGACTGGCCCGGCTGAACTGGGGCACCACGACCGACGCGGTGATGCACAACACGATCACCACGATGAAAATCTCCATCAGCGTGAAGCCCCGATTTTCTGATTCCGTCGTTTCCATCGTTCCAACCCGTCAACCCTGGATGACCACTTTCTGTTCAAATGAAGGAGCCGGCCGGCTCGTTACTTGATCGAACCCGGCCGGCTCCCTACTGAGCTATCCCTCGTCACAGAGACGCATGTTACCACACAGTGATGTCTTCCGAAGCAACACCGCGAGCGGCGTTGAAGGCGCCCGTCGTGGGATCATACGTCCAGCCGGTACCGATCTCGTTGCCACCAGGCGAGACGAAGGGGTTCGTGGGCATCTGCTGCAAGTAAGGCCCCAGGGCTCCCTCGGTGGTCGCCAGAATGGTGCTGTTGTCAGCCGAAGGACCCGTCGTGGCCAGCGTGTACCCGGTCATGTGGTCCTCAAAACGGGTCGCATCGGGCAGCGTTCCCAGGTGCTGAATCTTGTACAACTGGATCTGCGACCGCACGGTCTGCAGGTCGGCCCGGACCCGGTTGTAGCTGGCCTCTTCGCTGGCGTTACTGAACTGAGGGATCACGATCGCGGCCAGAATACCCAGAATCACGACCACGATGAGGATTTCAACCAACGTGAAACCCCGCTTGATTCTTTTCTTGAGCGTCATACTTGGTCTCCCTTCATACACACATGCCTGTCGTTGCCTGTTTCGTTCCATACGTCCACCACCGCCTCCATGCCGCCATTGTCTTGTCTGTGCGATCGCCGACGTTGGAGGCCGTAGAGAACAGAGTTCTTCGCTTCGGATCGTCTCCCCTCCAGCGGGGTGCCGAAGTGCCTTTAGAACGGCCCAACATCGGTCTGCATGGATCGCGTCACGTTTGTCAATGAGCACTGCCGGCATCCTTCGATGCCAAGGAAACCATAAGAAACGTTGGCTTCGAGGGTCAAATGCGCGCGCCCTTGGCGCCTGGAAAACGAGGCATCCGGTCGGCGGAACGACGGTATAACCGGCAGAGACGATACAGGCTCCGCTCGGTCAGGCCCCCGGCGGCGATCCCCGCAAGACACCCCCGGAAAACAACGACGGGCGCCGCCGCTCAGGCCGGCTCAGTCCGCACGGACGGCTTCAAGGAGGGTATCCGGGGCGTTGGAAATGAAGATGCGTCGCCGGGTCTCGGCGACGTGCTCGAAAGTGATCGCGATGGGGTCCAGTCCCCGCAGGGCCGCGGCGACCTTATCGGCCCATTCGATCAGCAGGACGGCGTCCGGCTGCACCAGGTCCTCGAACCCGATTCCCTTGAGATCCTCGGCGGAGTCCAGTCGGTACGCGTCGAGGTGATAAAGCAGCAGGCCGCCGGGGGTGGGGTATTCGTGCACCAGGACAAACGTGGGGCTGTGCACCAGGTCCTCATCGTCCACCCCCATCCCACGGGCCACGCCCTTGACCAGGTGCGTCTTGCCGCTGCCCAGGGGACCCACCAGCGAGACCACCTGCCCACCCCGCAGGGCCGGCCCGATGCCTCGCCCCAGGGCGATCGTCTCGGCGGGGTCCTCGGTGGTCACGGTGATCGTCCGCCCGCTCACGACCGCGTCTCCAGGTGGTCATACCCGCCCGGCGGCAAGGCATGAACGGCGCCGTCGGCCATCACGATCCGCACACCCGGCTCAGCGGTGATGGTCCCGATCCGCGTCACGGGCAAACCGCCGAGGCCCTCGGCCTCGAGACGGACCGCATCGGCCTCGGACAGGGTAAACAGCAATTCAAAATCCTCTCCTTCGTGCAGCGCCGCGGCCAGAGGATCGTCGCACCGTCGTGCCTCGTCCGACAGCGGAATCCGCCGCGCCTCCAGAACCGCCCCACAACGACTGGCCGTACAGATGCGGTGGATGTCGCTGCTGAGGCCATCGCTGATGTCCATCAGGGCGTGCAGCCGGGCCCGTCGCGCCAGCGCGATCGCCTCGTGCACGCGGGGCACGAACGAGAGATGCCGTCCCCGACCCGATCCGCCCAGGGCGCCGGTGACGCAGATCGCATCGTCCACCCGCGCCCCATCCCGCCGCACGGGTTCAACACCCTCGACCGGGCGGCTGAGCACCGTCAGGCAGATCGCCAGCCGACCGGCCCCGCGCCAGGCGGTGATGTCCCCCCCCACCACCGGACACTCGAACGCGGCCCCGGCGCGGGTCACGCCGATGTGCAACAGCTTGAGGTCTTCTGCGCCCAGGTCCTCCGGCAGGGCCGTCGCCCCCACCGCGCACAGGGGCACCGTCGCCATGGCCGCACAATCGCTGAGGTTGACGTTCATCGCCTTGAAGCCGATCTGCTCCAGGCTGTGCCGTGATCGGTCGAAGTGCGTGCCATCTAACAGCATATCCGTCGTGACGAGCACCGTGCCCCCATCCACACGGACCTGGGCCATGTCGTCACCGATGCCGATGGGGAACCGCCGCGGGTCCAATGGGGTATGCGAAGCGAACCAAGCGGTGATGCGGTCCTCGGCATTCATCGCGCATCCAGCTCACGCCGCCAGAAAGCCAGCCGCTCGGCCGTCTGGCGGGGTCCGGCCGCTCCTTCCGTGCAATACCGCCGCACCACGGCCGCCGGATCGAGCGTCTCGTACACGTCCGCCCCCACCGCCGCACACGCCGCCTGCAGCCGCTCCAAGGGCAGGTCCGCCAGGCGTTGATCGGTCTTTTCACATTCGGCCACCAGCGAGCCCACCACGCCGTGCGCCGTACGGAACGGCACGCCCTTGCCCACCAGGTATTCGGCCAGGGCCGTCGCCTCCAGGTAACCTTGGCCCATGCCCGCGGCGATGTGATCCACGTGGAACTCCGTGCCGGCCACGATCGCCGCGGCCATTTCCAGCGACGCGGCCACGACGTCCGCTGCGGCGAACACGTGAATCTTGTCCTCCTGAAGGTCCCGATTGTACGTCGAAGGCTGGGCCTTGAGCAACGTCAGCATCGCCATCAGGGCCCCATACGCCGAGCCGGTCTTGCCGCGGATCAGCTCCAGCAGGTCGAAGTTGCGCTTCTGCGGCATCATGCTCGACGACGTGCAATAGGCATCGTCAATCACCACGAAACCGAACTCGTTTGAACCGTAGATGATCCAGTCCTCGGCCAGCCGCGACAGGTGGGCGGCGATCAGGGCCGCATCGAACAGAAACTCCGCGCAGAAGTCGCGGTCGGCCACGGCGTCCAGGCTATTGGGCGTGATGTCATCGAAGCCCAGCTCCCGCGCCGTGGAGTGCCGGTCCAGCGGTAACGTCGACCCGGCGACCGCCCCCGAACCCAACGGGCAGATATTCACGCGTCGGCGCGTATCCTGCAGCCGCCGGCGATCCCGCTCAAACGCCTCCACGAAGCTGAGCACATACGCCCCGATGGTGACCGGCTGGGCCCGCTGCAGATGCGTGTACGCGGGCATGATCGCCTCGGCATACCGCCCGGCCAGATCCACCAGCGCGCGTTGCAGATTGCCCAGTCGTCCGCACATCCGGTCGATCTCCTCCCGCATCCACAGCCGCAGGTCCGTGGCCACCTGGTCGTTGCGGCTGCGGCCGGTGTGCAGCTTGCGGCCCACGTCGCCGGTCCGCTCGACCAGCGCCGCCTCGATGGCCATGTGGATGTCCTCGTGCACCGGGTCAAAGGCAAACCGTCCGGCGGCGATCTCCTCGCCGATCCGCCGCAGGGCGTCGGCGATCTGGTCGAACTCGTCGGATGTGAGCAACCCCTCGCCGGCCAACATCCGCGCGTGCGCGATCGACCCGGCGATGTCGTGGGCGTAAAGCCGCCGGTCGTACGACAACGACTCCACGAACGCCACCGCCTTCGGATCGCTCTTGCCGCTGAGCCGCTTTTCCCAGCTCTTCTCGCCCTTGGCCATCGGCCCGGTCTCCACTCAGCCAGACGCCCCCGTTCCATTCGGCATCGGATCGTACGTGCCTGACCGCAGGCTGTCAAGCATGGCCCCGGGATCGCGAGATTGATGAGCCGTGAACCCGCCGCCTCATCGGCGCAGGTTCTCCAACAGGTACAGCCCGCTTTTGCCCGGAGCCAGGACATCGAGGTCCCCGTCACCGTCGATATCCTCGGCGATCGTGTTGATCCCGAAGCCGACTCGGCCGCCCTCGTGGATCACGTGCCGCGTCCAGCGCTTCGCGCCGCGGTCGAACGTATAGTAATACACGCACACGGGGTCGTTGCCGCCCGGATCATGGCCGTTGTGGGCGTGGTACCGTTTGCCCACGACCAGATCGTCAACCCCATCACCATCCAGGTCGGCCAATAGCGGGAAGTGCGGCTGCGACCACGAGTCGTCGATCAGGTGGCGCGCCCAGGTGCGTTGTCCGTCGGAATCCCGACCCTGCTCGAGCCAGTAAATGCCGTAGTTGTGGCCCATGCCCCAGAGGATGTCGCCGTCACCGTCGCCATCCACGTCCTGCACGAGGATCGGAATGCTGGTCGCTCCGAGCTGGAACTCCGCGTGCCAGGTCCACGACCCGTCGGCCATCTGCTCGAGCCACCCGTTGGGCGCGACGACGTCGCATCGGCCATCGCCGTTGACATCGCCGGCGCCGATGCCGTGGCCCGCCGCGGCCTGCGGCAGATCATGCTTGATCCACCGGACCCCGTTCGGCGCGGCCTTGTCTCGCTTGAACTCGTACCACGCCGCGGCGGTCATGATGTTGGGCAGGATGTCCGGCTGTCCGTCGCCGTTGATGTCCGCGGTAATCGCCGTCTCCATGTTGCCCGGCGTGTCGATCTCGAACACCGGCCAGGGCTCGCCGGTCTTGCCGGGGTTGCGCACCCAGTAGACCATCTTGTTGTGCCAAGCCGCCCCGACGGTATCCACCCAGCCATCACCGTCCACGTCCATCGGCAGGTTGGCGAAATCGTAGTGGTAGCCGCCCTCCTCACGGATCTCCCGCACGAAGTGCTTCTCCCACGTCGGCGCCTCGTACCAGAACCCGCCGCACAGAATGTCCGGCTTGCCGTCCCGGTTCACGTCCATGATCGTCCCGGCCTCAAAACGCGATTCGGCGTTGATCACGTGCAGCCGGAATCCCTCGCCGACCACGGGCCCATCAATGGCCTTGGCCCGGCGCAGCCGCACGATCGCCCCCCACGGCAGGTTGTTCTGCGTGACCTTGAGCAGCAGCACGTTCGTGCCCTGTTGCAGCGTCACGTTCACCGTATCGGGTTGCGGCATGATCGGCCGGGCCGCGTTGTTCGCATGGACCACCGCGCCGTTGAGCCACGCCTTGACCCCATCGTCCGTGTAGAGCTCCAGCCGGGCCGGCTGGGATGCTTCCGATTCGATCGTCGTCCGCAGATACGCCACCCGCTGCTCGCCGCCGAACGTCTTGAGCAGATCCACGTAGGCCGGGTGATTGTCCAACGGCTCCACAGCGATAGGCTTCCATTCCACCTCGGCCCCAGGCTGCTCGGGTGGGAACGGAATATCGAACAATCCGGCGTAATTCTGTCCCTCCTGCATGTACGGCCCGGCCACCTCCCACTGGGTGAGGTAGCTTTGCACCGATTCGATCTCCAGCAGGAGTGACTCGGCCTGCTGCTTCTGTTCATCGGCCACGGGCGCCGCTGCCACCTTGCGCATCGCCACGGCCACGGCCTTGGGCTCGGTCTTGCCGATTGCCTGAGCGATCTGCAATGCGGCCTGGGCGGCCTCGGCCCGTACGGACGCATCGGCGACATACTCACAGGCCAATTCCAGGGCCCCCGGTGTATGAATCTTCGCCAGGACCGCCAGCGCGGCGCGCTTTTCGCCAGGCCGCTGGGTCGCCTGCATGATCTGCCGTAACTGCCCGACCTTCGTGTCCGCCGGGGCCTTGCTGCGGTCAATAAGATCCACCGCCGCCCGCGCCGCCAACACGCGATGAACCGGGCTGTCGGAGGTCCGCGCCACGTCCAGCAGGTCCGGCACGAACGCATCATCCGGCCACGCCGCCAGTGCCCGCAACGCCGCTTCTCGAAGCCCGGCGTCATCGTTCTGCTTCAAGGCCTCCCGCAGCGCCGCCTCTCCCCGTGCGGAGCCCAACTGCCCCAGCGCGTGAAGCAGCGCTGTCCGAGTCGGACCCGTGGCCTCGGGAAACCGGGCCAACACAAGCTGGGCCGCACGGTCCTGCATCGATGTCCGCATCGCGACGGCCACCAGCGCCTTGACAGCATCACCCGCCTGGTCGTCTCTGGCCTGTTCGGCCAGCAACCCCACCAGATCAGGGACCTGCGCGGGTCCGGCCAACTCGCCCAGGCCCGCCAGCGCGGCCCGACGGACCCGCGGCGCATCGCTGCGGACCTGCTTCATGAGGTGATCCGTCGCGACGGCGGCTCCCCGTCTTCGCAGCGCGTCAATCAGCTCCGCGCGGATCGACACTTCCGCAGAGTCCATCACCGCCAGGATCGCCTGATCGACGTCGTCGCCGGACAAGCGGTCGAGGCTCTGCCGCGCGGCGGCACGTTCAGTGTCGCTGCCCTTTGCAGCCCAGGCCGCCAGTATCCCAGCCAGATCGGCCCCGCCCGCACACCCGGCCGCCTCCAGACCGGCGATTCGAACGGTCTCGTTGTCACTGGCAATCGCCGCCCGAATCGTCGGGATGGCCTCCATGCCCAACGTCACATGGGCATCCAGGACCGCCCGTTGCGATTCGGCCGGCAGGGCATCCCATTGCCTCGCGCAGGCCCGAACCACCGGCGCATCATCCAGCTCACGGATGAGCTTCCAGCCGGCCTGTTGCACGACGCGGTCCTTGCCGCGCAGCGCCTCAATCATCAGGTCGGCCCGCCGGGCGGGCTCGCAGAGTACCAGTCCCCGCCACGCCGCCGCTCGCACGGCAGCGGGCGACCGCTCATTCAACAAGTCACGATAAACCGCCGCCGCGGCCGCGTTATCGCCCGAGCCTCGAAGCACCTCTGCGCACTGCAGCAGACCCTCGAAGATCGCTGGTTGAACCGCCCCGGGCGCTTTGTCGCGGGAGGCTCGAAGGGCCGCAATGGCTTCCTGACCGCCGATCCTCCCCAAGGCCGCCGCCGCGGCCGAGGCGATCACCGTGTCGCGGTCCGACAAGAGCGGCACCAGCAACGGCACCGCCTGTGACTCGCCCCGCCGGCCCAGCGAATCAATGATTCCCGCCTTATCCAGCCCGCTGGTATTGGCCAAGGCCCGACGCAGGGCCTGGCCGGCCTCGGTGCAAGGCATGGCCTCCAATGCGTGTCGGGCCGCATGTGACGCCCGCTCATCGCCCAGCAGCGCCTCCAAGGCGGGAACCGCCCTGGCCGTCCCGACAACCCGCAACCGCAAGCACGCGTTGCACTTCTGCACGACATCGGCCTGCGATTTCAGCACCGCGACAAGGTCCTGTTCCTCGTCGGCACGAACCCCCACGGCCACAACCGCCACAAATAATCCAATGAACCCGTACACCAGACGACTCTTCATGGTTTACCCTCACAATCACGGGTGGATAGCGTACCTCGGCACAACGTCAGATCCGCCACGGTGGGCGTTTGGCATAGGACAGGAGGCGGTTGGCCTCTTCGTCGCCGATGAACCGGCCTCTCGCCGGGTCCCACCGGACCGACCGCTTCAGTGCCAGGGCAACACCGCCCACAAGAATGGCGTTGATGGAGTTCACGGCGACCTGTGGATTGCAGATCGTCGCCCGACGCGTGCGAATGCCGTCGAGGAAATTGCCCGAATGACTCGTTGCGTGATAGACGCGTTCGTCCCCGGGCCGCAACGGCTGCCGGATAATCCCCGCCGGATACGAGACCAGGTTCGACCGATCTACGGCGATGCGGCCTTCGGTGCCCACAAAGCACGCGCCGCCCTCGCCCCCGACGGGCTCACCGGGATAACCGGCCGAGTGCACCACGACGCCGTTGGCATAATGGTAGTGCACCTGGTCGTTGTCGAACTCCACCTCGAAAGGCGCCGTCGCGTCGGCGTTGACCACCCACTGGATGAAGTCGTAATGATGCGGGCTCCAGTTCACGTCGCCGACAAAAAGCCCGGAGAGCGTATGCCCCGCCTCGCCGCCGTAGGGCCGCCAAGGCAGCGGGCCAAGCCACATATCCCAATCGAACCCATCGGGGACCGGCACGCTGTGATCGCTGGTCCAGTCAGACGGGAAGAACGCGCCGGGCAGCCGATAGGCGTATACCTCCTTGAGACGACCAATCCGCCCATTGCGGACGAGCTCACACGTCATGCGGAACTTCCCGCCATACTCGGATCGCTGCTGCGTGCCGGCCTGATAGATGCGGTTGTGCCGTGCGCACGCCTCTACCAGGGCCTCCCCTTCCCTCACCGTGATCGCGATGGGCTTCTCGCAGTACACGTCCTTGCCCGCCCGCAAGGCCATCGTCGCCATCGGGGCCGCCCAATGATACGGCACCGCCACCAGGACGGCGTCGATGTCGGACCGGCCAAGGACCTCGCGAAAGTCATTATAGGCCTGCACGCCCCGGTAATCGCTCCGACCGAGCTTCTGGGCATATACCTCGTTGCAGCGCCGCTGCGCCGCCTCGCACCGCTCGCGGCGCACGTCGCACACGGCCAGCACCTGCACATCGTCCCGGGCGATATATCCCCCCGGCACATAGGTCCAGGCGCCGCCCAGCAGGTGTCCGGCCCCCTGGCCGCCGAGCCCGATGAATCCCATCCTGATCCGATCGCTCGGCGGCGTCGCACCACCAAGACCCAGCGCACCGGCGGGCACCACGAAAGGCGCTGCGGCGGGTATCAATGAACACCCTAGAAAGCGTCGCCGCGACATACGCGTTTGAACCATCACACGTGCTCCTTATTGCTCATTACAGAACGATCACCGCTCTTGCGACACCCGGCCGTGTCGGCCGGCGGCTCCGCACCAAACGGGTTGGCGGTCGCAACCGCAATATTATACCCGGCTCAGGGCTTGAAAAAACGCCAAATCTCGCATATAATTCACCCGTTTGCGAATCGGCGTTCGCCAGTCCCGGACGGGTGTTCCGGCGTCGCCCTCCGACGGCAAATTGCAGGGTTTTCGATGCGAGAGATTCCACGCGTCATCCTGTTGGTCGAGACCTCCCGGGCCTTCGGGCGGGAGTTGCTCTATGGGATCGCCCGTTATTCCCGGAGTCACGGTCCGTGGGCGTTCTACAAGGAGACCGGCGGCCTGGAGCGATCGATCTCGCGGCTCAAGAACTGGGGCGCCGACGGGATCATCATGCGTAACCCCAAGCGCAGCGACGAGCTGATCGCGATGGGCCTGCCGACGATCCTGGTCATTCACCGCCGCGAAGAGCCGCCGGGATTCCCGCGGATCGTCACCGATGGCCCAGGCGTGGCCCGCATGGCCGCCGACCACCTGTTGGACCGCGGTTTTCGTCGGTTCGCCTTCTGCGGCTTCGACGACATGGTCTGGTCGCAGCAAAGAAAGCGGGCCTTTCGAGAGCGGAGCGCCGAGGCCGGGTTTGAAACACTCGTCTATGAGCAGCCCACCTCCGCGCGCAACCGCACGTGGGAGCGGGAGCAGCCCCTGCTGGCGGCCTGGCTGGCGGCGCTGCCCAAGCCCGTCGGCCTCTTCGCCTGCAACGACGACCGCGCCCAGCACGTGACCGAGGCCTGCAAGACGGCCGGTGTGCACGTGCCCGAAGAGGTAGCGATCATCGGCGTGGACAACGACGAGCTCGTGTGCGACCTGGCGGATCCTCCCATCAGCAGCGTGGCTCTGGACACGGAGATGGCCGGCTACCACGCCGCCGAGTTGCTGGACCGCATGATGCACGGCGGGGACCGCACCGCCTGTGATATCATGGTCCACCCCACGCACATCGTGACCCGGCAATCCACGGACATCCTGGCCATCGACGATGCGGACGTGGCCGGGGCGATCCGTTTCATCCGGCAGAACGCACGCCACGCCATTCGCGTCGGCGACGTCGCCGAGGCGGCCGCCCTGTCGCGACGTGTCCTGGAGAAACGATTCCGAAGCCTGCTGAACCGCTCCGTCCACGAGGAAATCCGCCGCGTTCGCGTCGATCAGATCGCCACGATGCTCGTTGAGACCGACCTGCCCATCGCCGAGATCGCTTATCGCCTCGGTTTTCCGGGCGTCGAGCACATCGCACGATACTTCCGCAAGGAGCGGAATATCAGCCCGCAGGACTACCGCAAGACCCACGGGCGGCGCTTCACCGCCCACGTCTGAGATAAGACGCTGTTCTCATTCCCGCATCGGCGGCCTCCCGCATGCAGCCGCAGAGTCATTGCGTGCCGACGAGCCGTGGGGTACACTGTCACCGCAAACAGACCTGCACGGAAAGGAATGCCCATGTACCCTCAGCGACGTGTCCAACGGTGTTGGGCTCATCTCACCGTCCTGCTGCCGGTCATCCTGACGGTCGGCTGCACGACCCATCGGCCTGCCGAAGCCCAACCCCGACGGGTGCTGCTGGTGACGGGCGTCGACTATCCCGGGCACAAATGGGTCGAGACCGCGCCCGTTCTGGCCCGGGCAATCGGGGCCGACGCCCGCCTGCAGGTGACCGTCACCGAGACACCCGCCGACCTGGCCGGCGATCTGGCCGCCTACGACACCATCGTGTTGCACTTCATGGATTGGGAGGTCCCCGATCCCGGACCGGCCGCTCGAGCCGGCCTGGAGCGATTCGTTCGTGAAGGGGGCGGCCTCGTGTTGGTGCACTTCGCCTGCGGCGCGTTCCAGGACTGGCCCGAGTTCGTGAACATAGCCGGGCGCGTCTGGGACCCGGAACTGCGGGCGCACGACCCCTACGGCGAGTTCCAGGTGCGCATTACCGAACCCGACCACCCCACCATGCAGGGATTGGAGGACTTCTCCACGGTGGATGAGTTGTACACCTGCCTGGCCGGGGATGTACCCATCCACGTCCTGGCGACCGCCACATCCAAGGTGGATCACCAGGACTACCCCATGGCCTTCGTACTTGAGTACGGCCAAGGCCGGGTCTTTCACAGTGTGCTGGGCCATGATGTCCAGGCTTTGGAGAACCCGCCCGTCGCGACGATGTTCCGCAACGCCGCCGCCTGGACCGCCGGCTTGGCCCCTGTGTCGGCCGGCGCCCTGCAAGGACAAGGCAAGTGACCCCGCGCAAGGAGGACACCATGAAGATCGGATTTCACACGGACGCATTCAACTCCGCGTACTTCAGCTTCGAGAAGTGCCTGGCGTGGGCCCAGGAACACGATGTCCACTACATCGAGTGCGGCCTGATCGACGGCGTCAGTTGGATCCACGGGCTGGGCTACCAGCCGCACGTGGCCCTGTACGAGGACCCGGTCCTTCTGCGCCGCAAGATGGAGGGCTATGGCGTGCGCTTCAGCCAGGTCGACGCCGCGTATCCCCTCAGCGGCAAGGATGGGCCCCTGCGCGGCGTGCCTTACGTGCTCAAGGCCATCGCCTGGGCCCACTTGGTGGGCTGCCCGTGCGTGGACACCACCGACGGCATGGCCCCGCCCGAGGGGCTCTCCGATGCCCAGGCCATGGACATGATGAAGCGCAGCTACGAGCAGATCATCGAGGTCGCCGAGGCCCATGAGATCATCGTGAACATCGAACCGCACGGACACTTCACCACCCGGCCCGAGATGATGGCCCGTATGCTCGATTTCTGCGACAGCGACTATTTGGGCCTGAACATGGACACGGGCAACACCTTCATCGCCGGCCAGGATCCCGTCGCCTTTCTGGAGCAGTTTGTCGGCCGCGCCCGCCACGTGCATATCAAGGACGTCTCCGAATCGCTGGCCGCGGCGGTCCGCGGCGAGGCCACGGGCATCGCCGTCAGCCACTGCGCTCTGGGCGACGGCGTCAACGCCGACAACATCCGAAAGTGCCTGGCCCTGCTGTGGGACAGCGGCTACACGGGCGTCTTGAGCATGGAGTGTGAAGGCCAGGGCGGGCCGATGATCGAAAAGTCCCTGGCCTGGCTTCGCACGTCCCTGAAAAACTTGGGAATCCCGATCGAGTCCTGATGGGCCCGCGAGGAATGGCGGCATGAGCGCAGCAAAAAACCGCCCGGACGGTTGTTGGCCCTGCCATGACAACCACCATTCACGGGCGGCGCGTTAAAGGAGATATATGGCTCCCTCTACCTGCGCAACCGGAAGCAGTACTAAAACCCATTTTCTCCACCTTCGCACTACTATCATCGGTGATATGACCAAGTTGGCCTATAGGGAACTTCCCCTATTATCCAAGATAATGTTACCTATGTCGCGCCGGCATAACACTTATGGCGACAGGCTGGAAGACTCGGTCATATCTCCAGCTTCCAGTCATATCGCCCTCTTCCGCAAGGAGGCCACCCATGCAAGAGATGTTGAGTCTGATCCGGAGCCGTCGCTCGATCCGGCGGTTTGAGCAGCGTCCCATCGCACGGGAAACACTGCTCGACCTTATAGATGTGGCACGCTACGCCCCCTCGGCCGCCAACCAGCAACCAGTGGAGTATGTGATCGCCGACGAGCCAAATCTCCGCGCGCGGCTGTTTGATCTGTTGGCTTGGGCGGCTCACGTGCGACCCCGTCGCAATCCGGGCCCGGAGCATCGGCCCGTGGCGTACATCGTGGCACTCCGCTGCACGGCCCGCGAGCTTGGGGCGTTGGGGCCGGTGGACGCGGCCGCGGCGATCCAGACGATCCTCCTGGCCGCTTGGTCCTCGGGGATCGGCTCATGCTGGATCGGGTCGGTGGATCGGCCAAGGGCACGGGTGCTGCTGGGCGTGCCCACCTCGCACGAGATCGATTCGGTCGTCGCGCTGGGGTACCCCGCCGAACAACCGGTCGCCGAGAACGCCCGGCACGAAGACACTGCCTCCTACCTGGACCCGGCCGACGTTCTCCACGTGCCCAAGCGACCCCTGCAAAGCCTGTTGCACGTCAACGGCTTTACCACCCCGTCGGGCCGGTGAATCCCGGTTCGTTCCGCAGCGCGACGCATGGGCCCAGAATCTCGGCGTAGAGGATCGCCGCCCGAACCGTCGCAGGCCGCCGCAACGCCGCCAGCAACTGGCCCGCCAACGGCTTGGTCGCCTCACTGCGTTGAGCCGATACGGCCTCCTTCGCAACGGCGGCGGGCTGCGGCCGCGTCGCGCTGGGCGCGGCCTTGGCCGCAATCGCCTTGGCCTGGCGCTCGGCCTGGAGGCGAACCTCTTGAGCGGCGGCCAGTTGCTGCTCCATGACCGTCTGCCGCTGCCGGGCACGCTGAGCGGTGTCTGAACTGATCGTTGGCACCCTTGGCGCTTCTCGTCCCGTATCAGGAACCCGCTGGGGGCGTGCCGGCTGCGAAGGCCCTGGACCGGCGGGTTGCCCGGATGTGTGTCCCTGCTTAGCGTAGGGCAACCGCCGGGCAGGGCCGCTTGGCACGGGGCGTCTCGACGACGCCGCAGTCTGGCCGCGCTTGTCCGGCGGTCTGTACCGCGCCGGTTCAGACGTCTCGCCCCGCTCGGAGGGTTCCTGGCCCCGCTTTGAGAGCGAGCGATTCGCCAAGGCGATCAGCCCGTAGATGGCCACGAAAATCACCGGGACAAGCAACTCAATCAGGTTGCCGCCACGGCCTTGACCGACAAGGTGCTGCAAAACATCCAACATCAGGCCGACCCTTCACCGCCGGAGCTGTCCTTCTCGCCGCCGGCGATCGAATCCCGCATCGCCGTATCGGCCGCCACATTCTTCATGCGGTAGTAATCCATGATCCCCAGGTTTCCGCTGCGGAAGGCCTCGGCCATGGCCTTGGGCACCTCGGCCTCGGCCAGCACGACCTTGGCGCGGTTCTCGTGAACCAGGGCCTTCATCTCGGCCTGTCGAGCGACGGCCATGGCACGGCGTTTCTCCGCCTCCGCCTGAGCACGGGCCAAATCGGCCATGGCCTGGGCCTTTTGCAGTTGAGCCCCAATGTTCTCGCCGACGTCCACGTCCGCGATATCGATCGAGAGGATTTCGAACGCCGTCCCCGCATCCAGACCCTTGGAGAGAACCGATTTGGAGATGTTGTCCGGATTCTCCAGGACGCTCTTGTGCGTAATAGCGCTGCCGATTGTCGTCACGATACCCTCGCCGACGCGGGCGATGATCGTCTCCTCGGTGGCCCCGCCGATCAGCCGCTTGATGTTCGCGCGGACCGTCACCCGGGCCTTGGCCCGAAGCTGAATCCCATCCTGCGCGACGGCATCGACCGTTTCCTTGCCCTTGCTTGGATCGGGGCAATCGATCACCTTGGGGTTGACGCTGGTCTGGACCGCGTCGAGGATGTCGCGCCCGGCCAGGTCGATTGCCGCCGCGGTGTCGAAGGACAGGTCGATATTCGCCCGGTCCGCGGCGATCAAGGCACGCACCACGTTCGGTACGCGACCCCCGGCCAGGTAATGACTTTCCAGCTGCCGCGTCGAGATTTCAAGTCCGGCCCGCACCGCCGTGACCCGGCTGACCACAATCGTGCGAACATTGACCTTGCGCAGGGTCATGCCGATCAGCTCCGAAAAGGCCACCGGCGCGCCGGAGAGCCGGGCCTGCAACCATAGCCCGCCGTACTTGAGGATCAACAAGAAAAAGGTCAGGGCGACCAGTCCCGCCAGGACCAACAGCCCGATCTGCCACGAGTTCAAGGCCAGTAGTGTGTGACCATAAGCCATGTGCTTCTCCTTTCCCTACTCGTCCGTTTCGATCAATCGCACCGTGACCTGAACGCCTTCGACGTGGATGACCTTCACCCGCCGTCCCTTCGGCACGTAGCCGGTCTCGGCGACGCACTCGACGCGTTGCCCATCAAAATCGCACACGCCCACCGGGCGAAGCGGCGTCCACACCACGCCCTCACGGCCCAGCAGACCCTTCAAGACCACCCCATCGGGCACGCCCTGTCCCGTGGCCTTGTCGCCGCGTTTCATCAGCATGGCCCGGCCGATAGGCAGGTACGGAAACAGCTTATAGACCACGACCCACACCACGGGGATCAGCACCGCGGCGACGCCGCACCCGATCCAGCCGGCGGTCGTACTGATCTGGAAGAAGATCGCAATGCCCCCGCCCAGGCACGCCAACGCCATGAGGGTCAGCAGCCCGAAGCTGGGGATGAAGATCTCAACGACCATCAGCACCGCGGACAGCACAAACAGAAACACCGCCAGACCTATCCATACGGTACTCATGCCGTGTCCTCCTGGCCCGGATCATGAATGACGACCACTCGGTTGCCATGGATTTCCACGATCCGCACCGGGGCGCCGACCGGCACGAACTCGCCTTGAGCGACTACGTCCACGACCCGGGCGCCGAACCGCGCCTGTCCCACCGGTCGCAAGGGGCTGATCGCCCGCCCACGCTCCCCGGTCGTCACCACAACGGCGGGCTCATCGGGCAAGACCGTCATCGCGGCCGGCGCGGGACCGGGCTTGGCCACGGGCGGCAGAATCAGCCCGCGGAACAACGGCACGTGGGGCATGTACCGCGCGAAAAGCACCGCGATCACGACGAACACCAGCAGTCCCACGGCCACGCCCGTCAGTTGCGACGCCAGCTCGTTCCAGGCAATCGGGTCCTTCGGCCAAGGCAGCTCGCCCGGCGCGTTGCGGACCAACATGCCGAACAATCCGACAAGAATGCACAGAATGCCGGTGACGCCCGCCACGCCGAAGCCGGGCAGCAGGAGCAGTTCCACCATCAGCAGCACGATGCCCAGCACGAATATCGCGACCTCGATCCAGTTGGCCAGATCCACCAGGTACTTGCTGCCCACGATCACGGCGATGGCCGCCAGGGCCACGGCGCCGGGCAGGCCGACACCCGGTGTGTTGAACTCCATGTACAGCCCCAGCATGGCCACCAGCACCAGCACGCTCAAGACGGCCGGGCTGTTGAGCCAGCGGACCAGCTCCTCCGACCAGCTCGTACGCAGCGTGATCCGCTCCGGCGAGAACCGCACACCGTCCCGCTCGGCCAGAAAGCCGAGCACTTCTTCGTAGTCTTTCACCACGGCACGGGCGATGCCGTAATCCTTCGCCTGCGAGGCCGTCAACGTCAGCAGCTCCCCTTCCTTGACGACGCGCTGCTTGCCCTGCACGTCGTAGGCCTCTTCGTCCGTGGGCAGGTCGTCGGTCTCGAAGAACTCCCACTGCCCCGTCCGATTATTTCGAACCTGCCAGACCTCCAGATGCTGGCTGACCATCGCCTGCAGCAGGGCATCGGGGTAGCCGTTGGCCTCGGCACTGCGGCTGAACGCCGCCCGGATCGGGCTTTCCATCTTCTCGCGCTCGACCCCCTCCACGCTTGTCCCGATCATGATCGGCGCGCAGTCGCCGATGGTCGTGTGCTCCAACATGATAATGTCTTCACAGGCGACGCTGATGAGCGCGCCGGCGGAGATGGCCCGCTTGCTGACGTAGGCCACGGTGTGCACGCGCTTGTTCAGATCGAGAATGAAAAAGTCGCTGATCTGATCGGCCGCCACGACCAGGCCGCCATAGGTGTCGATGTCGAAGATCAGGTAGTCTGCATCAAGCGCGATGGCTTCCTCGGTCCGACGCCGGATGGACTCGAACAGACCCTCGTCGATCATGCCCGTACAGGGGATGCGAACGGCCAGACGCTCATCGGCCATATCCTCCGCCGTGCCGTCCCCCTGGCCTCGCGCGACGCGGGTCGGCGCCGTCCAGCACGTCAGGCACCACAACAGGCCCATAGCCAGGCCGGCGGTCATTCGTCCCACGTGCTTGCGCCGCTGCGCTCTCATGCCGGAGACTCCCGTCGCTCGCTCCAACCGCCGCCAGGGATGGTGGATTTCACGGGCTGGCGCTCCTTACGACCCGGCCAGACCGCACAGAATCTCCACCCCCTGCCGAATCTTCTCATCCGTTGTCGTATAGCACATTCGGAAGTGCGTGTCCTTCTCGCTGAACACGCATCCGGGAATGATCAGGACGTTATGCTCAATGGCCCGGGTGACGAACGTCGTGGCGTCCGGGACGTTGTCCGGCGCCTTGACAAACAGGTAGAACGCACCGGCCGGCTCATACCCGAGCTCGAAGTGGTCCTTCAGCCCCCCCACCGCGAGGTCGCGTTTGCGTCGGTACGCCGCGATGTACTCGGACACATCCATGTCCAATGCCGTCTGGGCCGCGACCTGGAACGGCGTCGGCGCGCAGACGAAGGTGTACTGCTGCAGCTTGGTCATCTCCTCGATGACCCGCTTGACGGGCTCGCTGGCCGCGGCCACGTAGCCCATCCGCCAGCCCGTCATCGCGTAACTCTTGCTGAAACCCTTGACCAGCAGCGTGTCCTCATAGTGGTCCGTGATGCTCGCACACGGCCCGTCGTAACAGAAATGGTCGTAGATTTCGTCGCTCATCACCAGAATGCCCGTTCCGTCCAGGGCCTCGGCCAGATCGCGCAGGTCGGACTCGCGGTACACCGCCCCCGTCGGATTGGCCGGGCTGTTCAGAATGACCATCTTGGTCCGGTCGGTCACCGCGGCGGCGATCTTGTCCACCGGCAACCCGAAATCAGGATACGTGTCGATGTACACACATCGGCCGCCCAGGAGGCGCACCACGTGCTTATAGATCACGAAGTACGGATCGGGCAGGATCACCTCATCGCCGGGCTCGATCACCGCCATGAACGCCAGCAGCAGCGCGCCGCTGGCCCCGCTGGTGATCAGCACCTTCGGGTCGTCCCACGGGGTCTGGGCCCGCACGCGTTCGCGGACCTTATCGATCAGTGCGCCCAGGCCGACCGTTTGCGAATAGCGGTTCTGCCCTTGCTGGATCGCCTCAATCGCCGCGGCCTTGATCGGGTCGGGCACGTCGAAGTCCGGCAGGCCGATCGAGAAGTTGATCGGGTCCTTCAGCGAGGCGCCCAGGGCGAAGACCTTGCGAATGCCGCTGGCGTCGATCAGTCCCATCCGATCCGCGATCAGTTTTCTCATGGTCCAGTCCCTTGCCGCGGGTCCCCCCCGCCATTTGGCCCGCTCCGCTGCTATAAGACGCCGCTTCGTGCCGTGCGTGACAGGCTCGAAGCGGCATCCGGCCTTGCATCCATTTCGGTCAGGTAGCCGGCGGGGCCTGTTCGGCCGCGGGGGCCTCTTCGGTCTTGGTGGATTTCTTCCCGCTGTGCCCCTTGCGGTGGGCCACCTTCGGAAGCCCGGTTACCGGATCGCCCTCGGTCCAGCGTTCCTCTTCCTTCAGCATGGCCAGCCGTTCCGCCCGCGAAAGCACGTTGCGATGCCGCATCAAGGCGCCCTTGACCCGCAACGAACGATCAATCGACATCGTATACTCCTTAAATCTTATCTTACTTTCATACCATACGCATCTTGAAAAGGCTTCACACCGAAGGGCTCATATCCCGCCGGAGCCTTGTACCTCGCGCCCACTTCCTTGATCCGCTGCAGGACGGGATGGCCGTCGGCTCCCGGATTAGCCGGATTGCCCGAAAACCGCTCCCGCGTCACGAGAAAATACCGGTCGCCACGCATCAGGATCTCAGTGGGGATCCCATGCGCGGCAAAATGCTGCTGCACCGGCTCGAGATCGCGCTTCTGGCCATACGTCGTAATCACGATCACGTTGTCACCCGCCGCACTCGGCACGCCCGTCGCGCCCGACCCGGCGTCACGCGACGGCGGGGCCGTGACGCCGGGCCTTTCCGACGTCGCCTCGCCCGAATCTTCACCCGAACCCGCCAGCACCTCCGGATCAGCCGACGTTGTCACCTCGTCGACCCGGGGAGCTGTCCAGATCCGGGCCAACTGCACGCCACCCAGGACCACAAACACCATCGCCGTGACGATGAGGCCGGCCAGCCAATAGGATCGCCGGGCCGATGCCCGAATTGGCGAACCGCTCGACCGAAGCGAGTACCTCGCCCGCGACGCCTGACGGCTCGTGTCCTCGTTCTTCTTGCGTCGGCCCAACCATCCGGGCCGCAGACGCACGATACCCTGCCGCGATTGCCGCCGGGCCTGTTTGCGCCGCGCTTTGCTGATGGCCTCATACAGCGCCATACGCCCGGTGTTCCGTGCCATATCGCCTCCTCTAAACCGGCGCAAATAACGCCTTAGAAGGGACTTACGCAGACATCCCAATCTGCGCCTCGCGGTCCAGCTCGGACCGGAGTCTTCTATTCATACAAGAGAATACCCCTGAATGCAATAACCAACGGGGCCAAAAAAAGCCGTCCACGTCGAAGGCGGCAAAAAATCATGGCCGGCGAGACTGCATTTTCGCTTGACAACGGTCGTGCCGGTGACTATCAAGGCGTGTTTGCAAGTCGGCGGGCGGGTGCCCGACCATTATCCGTCGGGCCGCTGCGCCGGGGGGCGGCGCGGGCTTGCACGTTGAATCGCGGCATACAGCGCCTGTTGAACGGCAGTTCCGTATCGGGTCCGAAGAATATATTAGAGGGAGTCACATATGCTGCCCGTCAAGAAGATGAGTCGTTCGAGAACGCGTACGCGTCGCAGCCACCATCGGCTGCGTCCAGTCAACTACACGATCTGCCCGATGTGCGGCAAGAGCAAGCTGCCCCATGCGGCCTGCAGTAGTTGTGGATACGTCAACCCCAAGATTACACTCAATTTGGGCGAGGAGGCGGCCGACTAGCCATGCGGATCGCGATCGATGCCATGGGTGGCGATCACGCACCGGAGGAGATCATCAAGGGTGCGCTGGAGGCCAGGCAGGCCCTCGACGGCGACGATGAGTTGCAGTTGATCGGCCCGCCGGACGTGCTCGAAGCTCAACTTCGCACGTTGGGGGCCGGACCCGATATCGTGCAGATCGTACCGGCCGACGAGGTCATCGGCATGGACGATCCGCCCGTGGAATCGCTGCGGCGGAAGCGCAAGAGCTCGATCGCGGTGATGGCCCGCCTGGCGGCGCACGGGCAGACCGACGCCGTGCTGTCCGCGGGCAACACGGGCGCGTGCGTCGCGGCCTTTCAGTTGCGGATGCGGACGCTGCCCGGCGTGCATCGTCCCGGCATCGCCGTGGTGCTGCCGACGCTCGGCGGGCCGGTCACCATGTGCGACGTCGGCGCCAATGTGTCCTGCAAGCCCATTAACCTGTATCAATACGCCGTGATGTCGTGCGTTTACGCACGGCGGCTGCTCAACATCGAGCAGCCCCGCGTGGCCATCATGAGCATCGGCGAGGAGGAGGCCAAGGGTAACGAATTGGTCCGGCGCACGCGGGAGCTGCTGCGGGCAGACCCGGAATTGAACTTTGTCGGCAACGTCGAGGGCCGTGACATCTTCGACGGAGTATGCGACGTGGTGATCTGCGAGGGCTTTGTCGGCAACGTGATCCTCAAGCTCACCGAGGGTCTGGTGGATATGGTCTTCCGCGCCATCAAGCAGGAGCTCATAGCCGGTAACCTGCGGCTGGCGATGGAGTTCAAGCCCATCATGACCGAAATCTACAAGAAGTATGATTACCACGAATACGGTGGGGCCCTGCTGTTGGGCGCCAATGGAACCGCGATCATCTGTCACGGTTCCAGCAAGAGCCGCACGATCAAGAACGCCATTCTCGTCGCCAAGAAGTTCCACACGCTCAAGATCAACGAGCGGATCGTGGCGCGTCTGGCTCAGTGTCTGGTGAAGCCCAATGGACAATAGTGCCGAACCGCCCGCCGGCGGGTACCATCCGATCATTCGCGGCACCGGCTCGTACCTTCCGGCGCGGATTCTGACCAACGACGACCTCATGCAGATCATCGACACCTCGGACGAGTGGATCACGACCCGCACGGGCATCAAGACCCGCCACGTGGCCTCCGACGCCGATACGACCGCAACGCTGTCCACCGAGGCGGCCCGACGCGCCCTGGAGGCGGCGCACGTGGCCCCCGACCAGGTCGACCTGGTCATGGTCGGCACGGTCACGCCGGAGATGGTCTTCCCCTCGACGGCCTGTTTTGTGCAGGCGGCGTTGAATATGACCAACGCCTGGGCGTTTGACCTGGCGGCGGCGTGCAGCGGCTTCATCTACGGTCTGTGCATCGCCCAGCAGTTCATCCAGACGGGGCGCTATAAAAACATCCTGGTCATCGGCGCCGAGACCCTGACCAAGATCACCAACTACAAAGACCGCGCCAGTTGCATCCTGTTCGGCGACGGCGCCGGAGCGGTTCTCGTTCAGCGGGGCACGGGCCCCACGCGCGGCATCATGTACGGCAACTGTTCGGCCGACGGTCACGGCTGGACAAGCCTCAACTGCCTGGCCTACGGGTCACGCTATCCCGTCGGCAAGCCGTTGGACGATCCCGACATGGTCTACATGAATATCAAGGGCCGGGAGGTGTATCAACTGGCCGTACGGCGGATCGTGGAGATGGTGGAAGACTGCCTGGAGAAATGTCGCCTGACAATCGACGACATCACACTGTTCATCCCCCATCAGATGAACGCCCGGATCATTGAATCGGTCGGCAAACGGTTGAGCATCCCCCACGAGCGGATCTATATCAACATCGACCACGTGGGCAACACATCGGCGGCTTCTATCCCGATCGCGCTGGACGAGTGTGTGCGTCAGGGCCGGCTCAAGAGGGGCGACATCGCCCTGCTGGTCGCGTTCGGCGGAGGCCTCACCTGGGGCGCCAACGTCATCGAGTTCTAGCCGTCAACCAGCAAGGAAGTACAACGTGAGTAAAACTGCGTTTCTCTTTCCCGGACAGGGTGCACAGATCGCGGGCATGGGCGCGGACGTTGCCGAGGCCTGCCCGGCGGCCATGGTGGTGTATGAGAAGGCCAACGAGGTACTGGGGTATGACCTCAAGAGGCTTTGCTTTGAAGGGCCCGAGGACCGGCTGGCCGCGACCGACGTCTCACAGCCGGCCATCTTTGTGACGTCGGCGGCCCTGTTGGCGGCGTGGCGGTGTGAGGCCCCCCGCGTTCCCGTGCCGGATGCCACGGCCGGGCTGAGTCTGGGCGAGTACACGGCCCTGTACGCGGCGGGGATCCTGGACTTCGAGGATGCGCTGCGGCTCGTCCAGGAGCGGGGCCGGGCCATGCAGGCGGCCGCCGAGGTCTCGGACGGGGGGATGGTCAGCGTGATCGGTCTGGACGAGGCCGACGTGCAGCGGCTGTGCGAAGACACGGCCGAAGGGCAACTGCTGGTGTGTGCGAACTTTAACTGTCCGGGGCAGATTGTCGTCAGCGGGCAGCGACAGGCCTGTGAGCGACTTGCCGCCCGCGCCCCCGAATACGGCGCCATCAAGGCCGTGCCTCTCAAAGTGGCCGGGGCCTTTCATACGTCGCTGATGCAACCGGCGGCCGATGCCCTGCGGCGAGCCCTGGAACAGACACCCGTCGCCGAGCCGGCGGCCGTGGCGGTCCTGGCAAACGTCGATGCCGAGTACTACACGACCGCCCAAGCCGTGCGTGAGGGCCTCGTGCGGCAGCTCGTCGAGCCGATCCTCTGGCAAAGGTGCATGGAGCGGTTGTTGGCCGACGGTGTTGAACTGTTTTACGAGATCGGTCCCGGACGCGTGCTGACGGGCTTGATGAAACGCATCCATCGACGGGCGAAGGTGGTCAACATCAGCTCGGCGGAATCGTTGCGAAGCGCCCTGAGCGGAGCCTGAGTGCGGCACCGAACGTACGCATCCAACACGTGAACGGAAAGACGGAGGTCTCTATCATGGCGGAGAAACGACTGGCCATCGTCACCGGCGGCGCCCGGGGCATCGGCCGAGCCATCGTGCTCGAACTGCTGCGGCGGGGGCGGACGGTCGCGGCCCTGGACCTGCGGGCCGATGCGCTCACCGAGCTTGAATCCGTGGCCGCCGCGCAGGGCTTCTCGGTGATCACCCGGCGCCTGGATATCACCGACACGGCTCAACTCGTCGAGACCGTGAACGCCCTGGCCGACGAGCACGGCGGCGTGGGCGTGCTGGTCAACAACGCCGGCATCACCCGCGACAAGTTGATGATGCAGATGGACGAACCGGACTATGATATGCTCATGGCCGTCAACCTGCGGGCGGCGTTCATGGCGACCAAGACCGCCCTGCGATCCATGGTCCGTAACAAGTTCGGGCGGATCGTGAGCATCAGCTCCGTGGCCGGGGTCATGGGTCAGGCCGGATCGGCCAACTACGCCGCCAGCAAGGCCGGCCTGATCGGCATGACCAAGAGTATCGTTCGGGAGGTCGGCAAGAAGAACGTCACGGCCAACTGTGTCGCGCCGGGGTTCATCCAAACCGAGATGACGGACGTTCTGCCCGACGCCGTCAAACAGGCCGCGTTGAACGTGATCCCCGCCCGGCGCATGGGCCAGCCGGAGGAGGTCGCGCGGGCGGTGGCGTTTCTCTCGGCTGACGAATCGGGCTACGTCACCGGCCAGGTGCTGTGCGTGGACGGCGGTATGGCGATGTGAGTTTTTGCCGAAAAAAGTGTTTGAAACGGCCTGTTGGCAGGGCTATAGTACCGCCGATTTTCCCCGGCGGGGGTGGTCTGCCCCCAGGCCGAATCCTGTGATCCCGAAATCAGTGTGGTACAACAATAAGTGGAGGCGTTCAAAGTGGCTGATATTGATGTCGACATGATCAAAGCGAAGGTGATTGAGATCGTCAGCAAGCAGATGGGTGTCGACGAACGCGAGATCAAGCCCGAGACCTCGTTTATCAACGACCTCCAGGCCGATTCGCTCGACACGGTTGAGCTGGTCATGGAATTCGAGGACGAGTTCGACATGAGCATCCCCGACGAGGAAGCGGAGAAGATCCAGACCGTCGGGGCGGCCATCGACTATATCGTCAACCTCGTCAAGAACAGGCAGGACCAGGACTAGCCGACGGGGTTCCATGGGTAAACGACGAGTCGTCATCACCGGCCTGGGCTGTGTCACCGCGCTTGCGGAGTCCGCGGAGGCGTTGTTCGAGGCGCTGTGCCAGGGGCGCAGCGGCGTATCGACCATCACGACGTTCGACACGACGGAATACCCCGTCACCATCGGCGGTGAGATTCGGGACTTCGACATCGGTCGGTACATCTCCAGCCGCGACGCCAAGCGGATGGATCGGTTCACGCAAATGGCGATGGCCTCGTCCATCCAGGCCGTTCAGGACAGCGGGCTGGATTTCTCGCACGAAGACCCCCGCCGGGTGGGCGTGCTCATCGGCACGGGCATCGGCGGCATCAAGGAAATTGAAGAGCAGCACGAGCGACTGTTGACCAGGGGCCCCCGTAAGGTCTCGCCCTTTTGTGTGCCCAAGCTGATGGGCAACGCCGCCAGCGGGTGCGTCTCCATTCACTACGGCCTGACCGGGCCGAACATGTGCGTGGTGACGGCGTGCGCCTCGGCCAGCAACGCCATCGGCGAGGCCTTCTGGAGCATTTGCAGCAGCCGCAGCGATATCATGATCGCCGGCGGATCAGAAGCCGCGCTGACCCCCGTGGGGTTGGCGTCGTTCTGCGCTCTGAAGAGTCTGAGCACGCGAAACGACGACCCGACCGCCGCCTCCCGGCCTTTTGACGTTGATCGAGACGGGTTCATCCTGTCGGAGGGGGCGGGCGTGGTCATCCTGGAAGAATACGAGCACGCCCGCGCCCGCGGCGCGACGATTCTGGCGGAGTTGATCGGCTATGGCGCCACCGGCGACGCCCATCACATCACGGCTCCGGCGCCCGATGGGGCCGGCGCGGCCGAGGCCATGCGGATCGCCCTGAACACGGCGCAGCTCGCGCCGGAGCAGGTCGATTACATCAACGCGCATGGTACGAGCACGCAACTGAACGACGTCGCCGAGGCGGTGGCCATCAAGGCCATCTTCGGCGAGCACGCGTACAAGCTGGCCGTCAGCTCCTCCAAGAGCGAGTTGGGGCACCTGCTCGGGGCCAGCGGCGCGGTCGAACTGATCGCCACCGTCAAAACCCTCCAGCATGGGGTTATTCCCCCGACCATCAACCTGGAGCGCGTGGACCCTGAGTGTGATCCGCGTCTCAACTACGTGCCCCGAGAAGCTCAGGAGCGCCCCGTGAAGGTGGCGATCAGCAACTCGTTCGGTTTTGGGGGGCACAACTCCGTCCTGGCCGTCCAGAGGATATGATCTGATCCCGCTCGATATGCGGCGTTTACACGCCCGGTCGAATCTGCTACGATCATTGCGGGAGCTTCCGAAATGAACCTGATCCTGGCGTGCGTGCTGTTTCCCGTAGGGCTGGTGCTGCTGCTCAAGTCGGCCGATCTGCTTGTGGACGGCGCCGCCGGCCTGGCTCAGCGATTTGGCATCAGCCCCCTGGTCATCGGCCTGACGGTCGTGGCCATGGGCACCAGCGCTCCAGAGGTTGCCGCCAGCATTACCGCCGCCCTGACGCAGTCGGGGGCCATTGCCCTCGGCAACGTGTACGGCTCCAACGTGGCCAATCTGGCCCTGGTGGGTGGCCTCTGCGCCCTGCTTCGCCCGACCCAGGTTTCCGCGGGCGTCCTGCGGCGCGAGTTGCCCGCCATGCTGCTTGTAGGTGGTCTGCTGTGGCCCCTGTTCCGTGATGGGACACTGGGGCGAGCAGAAAGTGTGGGGCTCCTGGCCCTTTTTTTGGCCTTGTTGGTGTACACCATCGCCACCGCGCGACGGGCAGCGAAGGCGGATCTGGAGTCCACGGTTCGTGCCGGTGTCGTGGAGCTTCACCCGCACGTACCCGCCCGCATGCCGAGAAGCCTGCCCAAAGCCGTGGTGCTCGTCGTCGTGGGGCTTTTCGGACTGGCCTTGGGGGCATACCTGACCGTCGAATCCGCCAAGGCCGTCGGCCGGGCCGTCGGCATCAGCGACGCCGTGCTCGGCATCACCGTGGTGGCGATCGGCACCTCTCTGCCGGAATTGATCACCAGCCTGGTGGCCACCTTCAAGGGTGAGGACGACATCTCCGTGGGTAATCTGGTCGGCAGCAACATCTTCAATACGATGCTCGTGGTCGGCATGGCCGGCACCGTGCGGCCTTTCTCGGTGGAGGCCCGCTTCGTGCGGGGCGATTTCGCGATCATGATGGGCGTGTCGGCGGCGTTCTGGCTTCTGGCCCTCCCGCGGAAGCGCCTTTCCCGCACAGCCGGAGCCCTGCTGGTGCTTGGTTACGCCGCCTACATGGTGTATCTGTTCGGCTACACCCGCCACATCTGACTGGCCCTCGCGATGCCGGGGAACGGGGATCAAGGGGCGCCGCGAATCCGGCGACGCCGAGTGCTCAGCAGAGACGTGATGCTGATGATCGTGATGCCGGCCAGCACGGATACTACGTATACCGGCCATCCGGGGCCCTGGCTTGCCCATTCGATCAGACCCAGCTTGTCCGGCAGCCACATCGCGAATCCCGGCAGGTAGGTGCAGATCAGCAGCACCGTAATCATCGCCACGAAGAACGGGATAATGTGCCGCATGACCTTGGTCACGGTCGTCTCGGCGATGCCGCAGCCCAGGAACAGACACGTGCCCACCGGCGGCGTGCACAGCCCGATGCACAGGTTCATAATCAGGATGATGCCGAAGTGCAGCGCATCCATCTGGAAGCCGAAGAAGTTCGACACAATCGGCAGAAAGATCGGTGTGAAGATCAGCACCGCCGGCGTCATGTCCATGAACGTTCCGACGGCCAGCAGTATCGCGTTGACGATGAGCAGGAGCACGTAGGGGTTCTTCGTCAGGCCCGTCAGCGACGCCGAGACGTTCTGCGGCACGTTCTCCAACGTCAGCACCGAGCTCATCGCCATGCTCGTGGCCACCAGCATCAGCACCACCGCTGTCGTCACGGCCGACTTGAGGATGATGTCGGGGATGTCTTTCCACTTGACCTCGCGGTAGAGGAAGACGCTCAGGGCGAAGGCGTAGACCACGGCGATGGCCGAGGCCTCGGTGGCCGTGAACACCCCGGCCAGAATCCCCCCCAGAACGATCACGATCAGCATCAGCGCCGGTACGGCCTGAACGAAGTAGATGAACCCCACCCACGAGACCTTGCGGCCGTACAGGACGATCAGGCAGGTCACCAGGAGGCTGTAGGCCACCAGCACAACGCTCAGCACGGAGAATATCCGTCCGCCGTCGTACAATCGCCCGACGAAAAAGCCCTTACCCAACAGAATCGGCAAGAACTGCAAGCCCAGCAGTCCGGCTACGATGATCCGCTGTTCCTTGGACCGCCCCGACCGAACGAGCCACGTATTGAGCGCCAGCATCACAACGACGAGAATGCCGCACGCCAACAGCATCCATCGGTTGACTTGTGCGACGGACGCCCGGAACGCTTCGGTCTCAGGCGTCAGGGCCTGCAACGTATCGGGGATGCCGAAACGGCCACGCCAGATCACCAAACCGATGGGGACCACGACGCACAACAGGCCGCCCACGAAGCGGATGAGAATCTCGCGCCCGCCGAACAGATCCTCCGAGCCGTACTTATGGCGGGCCGCCAGAATCCCCGCCGCCAGCATCAACCCCAGCCCCACCATGATTCCGGGAACGACCCCGGCGATGAAGATCGCCGCAATGGAGCACGCCCCGCCCGTGGCCAGGGAGTAGACAATCATCACGTTGCTCGGCGGGATCAGCAGGCCCGTCGTCGCCGCCGTGATGCTCACGGAGGCGTTGTAGTCGCGGTGGTAGCCCATCTTGTTCATGAGGGGCACCATGAACCCCCCCACCGACGACACCGCCGCCGCCGCCGAGCCGGAGATCGAGCCGAACAGCATGCACGTGAAGATGTTCACGAAGGCCAGCCCGCCGCGAAAGCCCCCCACCAACACGTTCGCGAAGTCGATCAGCCGCCGCGCGATACCGCCCTGGCCCATGAACAGACCCGACAGGATGAAGAAGGGAATCGCCAGCAGGGCAAATTCGTCGATGCCCGTGGCCATCTGCTGGGCCGTGATCTCCAGCGTGGGCATGTCGCCGATCATGAGCACACCCAGCACCGCGGCGATGCCCATGCAAAACGCCACCGGCACGTTGAGCAACAGCAGCACGATGAAGGCTACGATCAGAACCGCAATGGCGCCGCTCATCCGTCCACCTCACGCGAAGCATCATCCTGTCCTTCGGCCGGCGGCCTGAGGCTGTCGATGGCCTGCTGAAACGCGGCCTCACCCCGTGCGATCAGGACGATCCGCTCGATCAGCGATTCCACGCTGTAGAGCACCAGGAAAAAGCCACTGATCGGCAGTGCCAAGTACACGTAGCCTATCTTCAGACCCATCGCCGGAGAAACCTGCCCCATCTGAAGCATCGTGCGCGTCAAGAGCCCACCGCCGATGAGCAGGACAAAAAAGCTGAACAGACCGATCGCGGCAAAAACCACGATCTCGGTCCACACCCGGACGCGTGCGGGCAGCTTGCCAACGAAGTAGTCAATCCCCAAATGAGCGCCGCGATTGAGCGCCACCGACGCCCCCAGCATGCCCACCCAAACCATGAGAAACGTGGCCAGCTCCTCGCTCCACGAGCTCGGTTGACCCAGAACGTACCGCGCGACGACCTGCCAGACCACGTCCAGGACGAGTACGCCCATCACGACGGTCAGAAGGATCTCGAGGAAGGCGTCCAGCACCTTCTTCACGCGGCCCAGGATCATCTACTGCACCTCTTGAATGCGCCGAACGAGGGCCTTGATGTTCTCCGGCTGGGCCTCGAGCATGGGCTGGACCGCCTCACGAAACGGCGTCTTGTCCTCCGGCACGATGACCTGCACGCCCGCCTGGCGGACGGCCTCCAGCGATTCGGCCTCGAACTCGGCCCAGAGCTTGCGCTGGTACTCGACCGACTCATCCACCGCCTCTTGCAGAATCTGCTTTTCGGCGTCGGTCAGCCGATTCCACCATCGCGGACTGATCAACAGCACATCCGGCGGCATCGTGTGCTCATCCAGCGTGTAATACTTGCAGATCTCGTAGTGCTTGGAGGTATACAGGCTGGGCGGGTTGTTCTCCGCACCGTCCACGACGCCCTGCTGAAGGGACGTGTACAGCTCACCCCACGAGATCGGCGTCGGCGAGGCCCCCATCGCCTTGACCATGTCCATGGCCACGGGGCTTTGCTGGACGCGGATCTTCAGGCCCTTGAGGTCTTCGGGTGTGTAGATGGGCTTTCTGACCGTGTAGAAGCTGCGGGCGCCGGCGTCATAGAAACACAGCCCCTTGAGGTTGTTGGCCGCCTCGCCCGCGGCCAGCAGTTCCTTGCCGACGGGGCCCTTGAGGACCTTCCAGTAATGCTCGCTGTCCCGAAAAATATACGGCAGACCCAGCACCTTCATCTCGTCCACAAACGCCTCCAGGGGCGAGGAACTGGTCTTGGTCATGGCCAGCGCACCCATCTGCAGCTTCTCAAGGCATTCCTTCTCGTTGCCGAGCTGCTCGCTGGGATAGATGTCCACCCGCATCGTACCCTGCGATTTCTCGGCCACCTTTTCGGCCATGAAGACCATCGCCTTGTGGACGGGGTGCTCCGTGTTCAAACCATGGGCGAGCTTGAGGACCGTTACGTCGCCGTCCTTCTTGCCGCACCCGGACGCGGCCAACAGAAGCGTCATACCCCATGCCCACAAGATGCCGCCTGTTTTCCTGCTCATGGTGCCACCTCACCTCTCTGGAACGGTCGTTATCTTCAGCCCGCCCCGACGCGCCGCCGACGTTCGAACAGCCAAGCCGGGGCGTAGGACTATAGCCCATTTACCGTGGGCCGGCAACATTTTTCCATGCTTTGCGACACCGGAATCCATCAATCGACGGCGCAAAAGAACGGCGTGCGAAACCCACACGCCGGGACGATACACGCCGTTCCACCGATCAATTCAGCAGGCTTTTGGCCAGATCCACCGCCGACGCCGCATCCGGGGCGTATCCATCGGCGCCGATCTTGTCGGCGAAGTTCTGCGTGACCGGGGCACCGCCCACCATGACCTTGGTGCCCAGGCCCGACTCGCGGATGGCCTGAATCGTCTTTTCCATGGCCGGCATGGTCGTGGTCAGCAAGGCGCTGAGCCCAACGACTTGGGCGCCGGTCTCCTTGGCCCGAGCCACGAAGTCGGCCGGCGACACGTCCACGCCCATGTCCACGACCTCAAAGCCTGCCCCCTTGAGCATCATCACCACCAGATTCTTGCCGATATCGTGCAGGTCGCCCTGCACCGTGCCCATCACGGCCTTGCCCATCGGCTGCACACCGGCCTCCACCAGCTTGGGCTCCAGAACCTCCATGGCCATTTTCATCGCCCGGGCGGCGATCAAGACCTCCGGGATGTACACCTCATTGGCTTTGAATCGCTTTCCAATGACGTTCATCCCGGCGATGAGTCCTTCGCCCAGGATCGTCTCGGGCGCCATGCCCTCGGCCAGCGCGCTCTTGGTCACGGCGACCGCCGTACTCTGGTCCCCTTTGATGATCGCTTCGGATAGCGCCTTGAGATCTGCCATAATTGGTCACCTCGAATCACCATTTTCCATTAGCTTGCGTCGCTCTCATTGTGGGCTTCCCGCCCAGGCAATCAAGTCCTTATCGTCGATTTTCGCCGCGTGGAAGCAACCCGAACGCCCGCGTCGACGACGGCAAGCAATCAGACGGCGCAAAGCCCGGCAGCCCCGACTCGGGCAAATTTTTGAGTGGAAAAAGCCGCCCCGACCGTTATGATGAGGGTCCTTTTTTCGGTGGCCCGACGTGTGACTCCGCCGCCACGGCGGTGTGTGAATGACCCGTGACGATTCGAAGAACGAGTGAACTGCAGAGGGTGCCCATGAGCCACTATATTGTGCTGGTCAAGCAGGTGCCGGACGTGTCCCAGATCACGGACAACGCGTTCGACCCGGAAACCGGAAACCTCATCCGGACGCGATTGCCCAGCGTGATCAACGAGCACGATGCCCAGGCGCTGGCCTTCGCCCACCGTATGCGGGCCGACGCCGGCGATAAGAACGCCAAGATCGTGTGCCTGTCGATGGGGCCGCCCATGGCCGAGGAGGTCCTGCGGTACAGTCTGGCGCGCTGCGCCGACGACGTGGTGCTGCTGACCGATCGGGCCCTCGGCGGCGCCGACACGGTCGCCACGGCCAACCCGCTGGCCCACGGCGTGCGCAAGATCGTCGCCGAGCAATTCGGCGGCAGCAACGACTACTACATCGTCGCGGGCATGCAGTCGGTCGACGGCGACACGGCCCAGGTGCCCGCACAACTGGCCGAGGAGCTCGGTCTGCCCTGCATCGCCTACGCCACCGAGGCCGAGCGCGCCAACGGCGGCTTTCGCTTCACCCGCATCATCAGCGGCGGCAGTCAGGTCGTCGAGGCCAAGAAGCTGCCCGTGGTCGTCACCGTGGCCAAGTTCGAATGGCCCGTTTACCCGACCTTTCTCCGAAGCCGCAAGGCGTACAAGACCCAAATCGCTCAGTGGACGGCGTCGGACATCCAGGCCCAATACATCGGCGTCAAGGGCTCCAAGACCCGCGTGATCCGCGTGTTCCCGCCGGGTAAGACCACCCGCAAATGCCAGCACGTCGAGGACGTTGCCGAGTTGGCCCGCATCCTGCTTGAGGCCGCGGCGGCCGACGTCGAGGCCAAGGAGACCGAGGCCGAGAAGAAGCGACATTATCTGCTGCCGGCCGACCGCGAAGACGCGTTCGACCGCAGCTTTGAAGGGCTTGAACGGGAGGCCGAGGAATACACCCTGCTCGTGAAGATCCTGCGAGAACTGGGAGTCACCGATGTGTCCAACCTCGACGATGCCACGAAGGAAAAGATCGTCGAAAAGGCTGACGGCGTCTTTCGCATCAAGACGCTGGAGGACATGCTCGAGGGCCTTCGGCTGACCGAACCCAGTTATAAGGGTGAGGTCTGGGTCTGCGCCGAGCATGATGGCCAGTCGCCGAACGCGGCCACGTTCGAACTGCTGGGCAAGGCCCGCGACTTGGCCGACTCGCTGCGGGTCCCCTGCGGTGTGGTCATCGCCGGGCGGCAGGTTCGCCCCATGGCCAAGGACCTCATCGCCGCCGGGGCCGATAAGGTCTACGCCCTGGAGCATCCCCTCTTGGAGCGGTTCGACCCCACCGCCTATCGCAAGGTCATCGCCGATTGCATCGCCAAATATCAACCCCAGATCGTGCTCTACGGAGCCACGCCGCAAGGCCGGGTGCTGGCGCCGATGGTGTCCTACCGCCTGCAGTGTGGCCTGACCGCCGACTGCACCGGTCTGGCGATCAATGACAGCAGCCGCAAGGGCCAGATCGCCTGCCTCTTCCAGACGCGACCGGCGCTGGGCGGCAACGTGATGGCCACGATCTGCACCAAGGACTCCACCTGCCAGATGGCCACCGCCCGGCCCGGTGTGATGCGGGCCCTGCTGCGGGATGAAAGCCGCACCGGCGACGTCATCGCCGATCCCGTCGAACTGACCGAGGACGACGTGAGCCTGCGGATCATCCGCACGGAAATGGGCACGGGCGAGGTCAATTTCGACGCGGATGTGATCGTTTCGGGGGGCAAAGGCCTGCAGGACCGCGACAACTTCGACCGCCGCATTCGCAGCCTGATGGAGGCGGTCGTCGCACGCACCGGGGCGTCGGTCGAGATGGGCGCCTCGCGCACGGCCGTGGAACAGGGGTTCACCGAGCGGATTCATCAGGTCGGCCAGACCGGTACGGCCGTCGGGCCCAAGCTCTACGTCGCCCTGGGAATCTCCGGGGCCATCCAGCACATGATCGGCGTGGCCAACACCGAGACCATCATCGCGATCAACACCGACCCGAACGCGCCGATCTTCAAGCACGCCGACTACTACATGGTCGGCGACGTAAACCAGATCGTCCCGCAACTCGTGCAGGCTATCCAGGCCGCCGGCTGAGACCACCGCGTACGGGGATTTCGACACAAGCACTGTGGATAACGGAAGGCGCAACGCAATGTCAAACGACAGTTCCCTGAACCATACCTCCGTGTTGATCGTCGGGGCCGGCCCGGCGGGATTGTCCGCCGCGATCGCCCTCAAGAAGGCCGATCCCGAGGCCGAGGTCGTCGTCGTCGACAAGGCGGCCGGACCCGGCCATCATAATCTGTCCGGCGCGGTCCTGGAACCCGAAGCCCTGCACAAGCTGCTCGACCCGGTCGCCCCGGACTGGCGCGAGAGCGAGCCGGCCAAGAAGGTGCTCGTCAGCAAGGTCGAGAAAGACGACGTGCTCTTTCTGCTCGGCGACGGCATGGCCTTCAACATCATGAAGCTGATCCACATGGCCAAGGGAATGGGCTTGGCCTTCGGGCAGATGGTGCACCAGGGCGACTACATCTGCTCAGTGGCCCAATTGACCGCCTGGCTGTGCGATATCGCCAAGTCCCTCGGCGTGGAGGTCCTGCACGGGTTCGCCGTCGAGGACATCCTCTATGACGCGGCCACCGGAACGACCTCAGGCGTCAAACTCGTCGATCAGGGGCTGGATAAGGAGCGACGGCCCCAAATCAACTACACGCCGGGCGAGACGGTCACCGCCGACGTGATCATGATCGCCGAAGGCTGTGACGGTCTGCTGGCCGAGAAGTTCATCGAGCGGGCCGCCCTTCATCGCGACGCCCAACAGCTTTACTCGGTCGGCGTCAAGGAGCTCATCCGCGTCAGCGATGAGCAGTACGCCCGATTCGGCGACGGCCACGTGGTGCACGCCATGGGCTATCCGATCTGGACGCCGGTCATCGGTCCGGGGATGTTCGGCGGCGGCATCATGTACGCCATGGGCGACAACCGCATCGCCGTCGGCATGATCGTCGGGTTGGACTGGAAGTACTGCGATTTCAACCCGCAGGACGCCCTGACCCGCTTCAAGCAACACAAGTTCGTGCAATCCTTCATCGAGGGCGGCCAGGTCATCGAGGCCGGCGCCAAGATGATCCCCGAAGGCGGCCTGCGGGCCATGCCTCGCGATCCCGACACGGGCGCCGTGGGCAAGGGCAACGTGTTGCTGCTGGGCGACAGCGCCGGCTTCGTGAACATGTGCAAGATCAAGGGCCTGCACAACGCGATCGAATCGGGCATGGCCGCGGCCAGGGCCCTGATCGAGACCCGCAATGAACCGACGCGGGCGGCCCAGGCCTATACCCGGCAATTGGAGGAGGCCGGGGTGATCGCGGAGATGACGACCGCCGAAAACTTCCGTCAGACCGTGGCCAAGTTCGGCCCGTTGCAGGGCATGCCCCTGAGCGTGCTCGGCCGATGGTTGCCGGCCTTCAACATCGAGCCTGACTGGGCGACCATGACGACCGCCCGCTATCGGCTCAAGCCCTCGGTCAAGTTCGACAAGGATACCTTCACCGCCGTCGCCGCCACGGAGCACCGCGAGGAAGAGCCCTGTCACCTGCTGATCCTTGACGAGACAATTTGCGTGGAAAAGTGCCTGCCCAAGTTCGGGGCCCCGTGCATCACGTTCTGCCCCGCGGGCGTCTACGAGAAGATTCACGACCAGCCCAAGCCGGCCAACCCCAGCAACTGCCTGCACTGCAAGACCTGCCAGCGCAAGTGCCCCTTCGACAACATCCGCTGGACCGTGCCGGAAGGCTCGGGCGGCCCGCGCTACAAGACCATGTAATCGACGACGTCGACATGATCCCGGGCGAAGGGCTCGTTCCCTTCGCCCGTTGTTTGCGCCTGGGTTGGCTCTACGGCCGGGCTTCAGCAATCACCACCCGATCATGGCCGGCGGCGTCCGGCTCGACACGAATCGACGCGAAACAACCGGGCGTCTCCAGCAAGTCCCGAACGGTAGCACCTTGGTCGGCGCCGATCTCCCCGATGAACACGCCGCCGGGCCGCAGGAAATCACCCACCTTCGCGGCGATCCGGCGATAGACCTCCAGGCCATCGCCCCCGCCGTCGAGGGCCAGGGCCGGCTCGTAGTCGCGGACGTTCGGCTCAAGCTGCGCCAGGTCGCCCCGCCGCACGTAGGGCGGGTTGCACGTGATGACATCAAACCGCGCCGCATCCAGCCCGGCGATGATGGGCTCGAACAGATCGCCGCAGAGCAGCCGCACGCGATTCTCGACACCATGCCGCCGGACGTTCTCCGCCGCCACCGCCAGCGCCGCATCGGACACATCCGTCGCCACCACCCGGCATCGCTCGAAATTCCGCGCGACGGCGACGGCGATGCACCCCGATCCGGTGCATAAGTCCAACACCCCCTGCTCGCCGCTGCGCCGCCGTAAGGCCTCGATCGCCCGCTCAACAACCAGTTCCGTTTCCGGCCGGGGAATCAGGCACCGCCGATCCACGTGGATCGTCAGGGAGTAGAACTCGGTGCATCCGACAAGGTAGGCGATGGGTTCATGGGCCCCCGCGCGACGGACCAGGTCGCGCAAGGCCGCCCGCCGCTGCGCCTCGACCGGCTCGGCCCATCGGGTGTACAGATCGATCCGCCGACAGCCCAAAACGTGCGACACCAGCAACTCCGCCGAGAGCCGCGGCGCCTCGACCCCCCGTTCGGCCAGGTACCCATCGACCCAGCTCACCAGCCTGCCGATTGGCCATACCTCCATGTCGGACCCCGCGGCCACCGCCGGGCGACTCCGCGCCCTCAGTCCTTCTCGTCCCGATCGGGCGGCGATTCGGACTCGGGCTCCTCCTCTTCCGGCTCGAGCTCAAGACGTAAAGGCCCCTCGTCTTCCTCCTCCCGGCCTTTATCATCCGGCTCCCCTTCATCCAGCCAGGACGACTCCAAGTCCGATTCTTCCGGCGCGGGTTCGGGTGTCGAGACCGTTTCGGGCGCGGCTCGGCCCGAGACGGCCGGCTCGATCTCTACCTGCTGAGGCTGGGGCTCCGCGGGCCGCTCCAGGACGGATTCGACGGGCGTCGGGGCATAGGCCGCCGCCGGCCGCTGCTTGCGAGGGCGAGTCAAGAGCAGAAGCACGACCCCCACGACAAACACCGCCGGCACCAGGCCGTATTTCACGCGGTTGTCATCCTCCACCCCAAAGTACTCCAGGATCGTGATCTTGCCGAAGTCGTACGCCGCCAGCTTCTCCAGCGGCTGGATGATATCCGGATAAGCCCAGATGAACGCCGCGGCCCCGGCGAACATACCCAGCACCGTAATCAGTGCATCAAACCGCCCCGCCGCCGCACAGGCCAGCCCCGTACCCGGGCAATACCCGGTCATGCCGAACCCCATACCCAGCAGGCCGCCACCCAGCACGACCGTGACCATCGTCGCGGGCTTCGGCGTGCCCTGAGCGTAGCCGCCGGCCAACTGCAGAATCCACGTCCCCAACATGCCCACCAGCACGAACAGGATGATCGTCCGCAGGGCGTGGAGGTCCTTGAGCCGCAGCGTGCCGACGATCTTGTCCGGATCGGCCAACCCGCCCAGAAAGAGCGCGGCCCCGAACAACACCCCCACGATGAATCCCGTCAGATTGAACGTGTTCAACCACGTGTCCAGCGTCGATTCCATCCCGCACCTCCTTATCGCTGAATCTCGGGCGTACGCGGGTACACCAGCCAGGCGGTGAGCAAGCCGCCCAGGAACATCATGATGGTGAACGGCACGACCGACAGCGAAAGCAACGCCCAGCCGCCGGCGAATTGCCCGCTCGTACAGCCGTGGGCCAGCCGCGCCCCCAGCAGAATCAAAAAGCCGCCGACGAAGCCGAACACAAACCGGCCCAGGTAGTCACTGCGCCCGCGGTTGAGCTTCCACCAGACCGTTGTCGCCCGCGGCCGCCAGCGAAGCGTCACCACGGCCGCCACGAACGCCCCGGCGACGAGGCCCGCGTCCAGCCAGAAGCCATAGCCCAGTGTATGGTATTTCTCCTGGCTCAGCAGCGGGTGCGATTCGGCGTATTCCGGCATGACCTGTTTGGCGGCCACGCCCTCCACGACCACGAACTGCGTCGAGACCCCCAGCGGCCCTTCCAGGGCCACGGCCAGGACCTGCACCAAGCCCAGCACCAGACCGGCCAGCCACCAGGGGAATACCGCCTTGCGAACCGTCAAATCATCCATCTGTATCCCTCCGACCAGAGGCTTTCCAGACAGCACCCGACACCTTACAGACGCACCGGGGCGACACCTCCACTATAGGCCACGACGCCCCGCCAGGCAAGACAATTCATCGTGGCGCCCCCGCAAGTCCCGCAGGTCCGGCGATTTCGATGTCATCCACAAGTCTGCCATCCGCGTCCATACCGTATGGACATTCGAATACCCGGATGGTACGCTTATGGCGTTCGCAAGGACCTGCCCGGGAGGCTGTGCCATGCCGATAAAGGCCAGGCTCGCGTCGATGACCGCCCTGTTGCGACCCGGCACCTTGCTGGGCCCGATCCTGGACAAGGAGATGCGGGTCACGGCCCGCCGCCGCCGATACTACGCGCTGCGCAGCGCCTACCTGGGCCTGCTGATGCTGCTGGTGCTTCTGATCTGGCCCCAAGCGCTGAGCACGTACCACTGGCAGGCCGTCCAATTGGCCGCGATGACCGAAACTGGCATCGCGTTCGTCGTTCTCCTAACGTGGTTCCAGTTCATCGGTCTGCAGATTGTGACGGTCTTTCTCCTCAGCACGGCGATCAGCGAGGAGGTCGAGCGCCGCACGCTGGCGGTCCTGCTGACCACGCCCATCACCAGCGTCCAGATCGTCGCCGGCAAGATCCTCAGCAAGCTGCTGCACCTGCTGCACCTTTTCGCCCTGAGCATCCCCCTGCTCATCCTGATCCGGGTCTTTGGCGGCATCCCCTGGGGCTATTTGATCTGCGCGTGGTGTACCACCTGGACAACCGTGATCTTCCTGGCGGCCCTGACATTGTGCTATTCGATCTACTGTCGCCACGCCTACACGGTCATCATCCTGGCGACCACCACTGCAGGAGCAATTTGGCTGGTGATACCAGCCGTTCTCAAAGGCATAGGTCAACTCCTGTCCGCCAGTCTTAGGGATATGGCTGAGTTGTGTGGACTCTACGCATCCCCGTACTGGATGCTTGGTGCGGAAACCGAATATCTGGTCCAGGGGGTGGCTTGGGGCTGGGGCTGGTACCCACAACACACTTGGCCTATCCATTGTGGGTTGGTGTTGGCGCTTACGATTCCTCTGCTCGTTCTGTCATGCCTCAAGATTCATCCCGCCTCCGTCCGCAGCCTCTCGACGCGGACACGTCGCCCTGATAACCGTCCGCCCAAAGCGCCCCGAAAAGCCGAGGTTCTATACCGTCCGCTGTTTCTGCATAGCCTCATCCGCCGCACCCTTGGGCCCGGCATGATCTGGAAGGAGTTCCTCACGCCGATTCTGGGCCGCTGGCGTTTCGTCCTTTACGCCGTCAACCTGGTCATCGCCGCGCTGTTCATCGCAACGTTAGGTCTGACGATCCTGCTGGAAACGATCGAGCCGTTGATCCTGTTCAGTCTTCTGCTGGGCTGTTCGATCGCCGCATTCCTGTTCATCGCGGTGATGTTGTCACTCACCGTCCCGGCTACGTGCATCACCCGCGAGAAGGAGGCCCGCACCTGGGAGACGCTGTTGACCACGTGCCTTACCGACGGCCAGATCCTGGGCGGCAAGATCATCGGTATCCTCCGTCGCGTGGGACTCGTGTGGCTGCCGGCCATCGCGGTCCTGTTGCTGGCCTGGCATGTCAGCAATAGCTCCGTCCTTTTGCTCATCGCGGGAACAGTCCTGGCCACGACAGCCTCAGCCGTGCTGATCGGGTCGGGGCTCTACTTCAGCAGTCGCCTGCGCCGCAGCACGGGGGCGGTCCTGGCTAATATGGCCTTCCTCGGCGTAATCTGGGGTCTCCTCCCCGTGATCGCCGTGGCACTTGGCGAGTATGCCACCGAGTTGATCCCCTACTATGCATGGTTCTGGCGGAAGCTGGTGGAGGATGCAGTCGGGTTCGTCCTGAACGCCACACCTGTCGGCCTGGCTCTCACGACATTCGAGGCCGCTATAGATCCTTACTTCCGACCGAATCCCCACATGGTGCATTACTGGCTGATTTATACCGTGATACACGTCACGCTCGCAGGCATCCTGTTCATGCGGGCCCGCGCGAACCTGCGCAAACGACTCACCTGAACGCTCACACCCGCGGCCCGCCGATCATGCGCAAGAAAAGGGCCGCGCCGAACGGTCCTCGGCACGGCCCCCTGTTCATTCCGTACAGCAGAAAGTCTTACACCTTGTCCGCCGTCGGGCAGATAAAGGGCGCCCGGTACTCGCGATGCAGGATCGCGTTCGCCGTGGCACTGTTCGTGAAGACCTCCCGCTGCGGGTCGAACTCCAACATCGGCCCCATCGAGATCGGGTATTTGGCCAGGTCCACGCCGTTGTCCCGCAGGTGTTGCAGCGTCCGCCGCAGGGTCTCGGCGTTGTCATCCAGGCTCTTAACCCCATCGAGGACGCGTTTGGCCTCGTCCGGCGAGACGGTGTTCTTCTCGCCCAGGTAGTAGCTGATGTTGGCCAGGTGCGCCATGGCCGCGGACAAGTGCCCCTGAAACGCATCCGAGTTCAGGTCCGCGCTGCGTCGCGAGCGCACCGCCTCGACGAAGTTGCCATAATGGTCACCGCCGCCGCCGAACTCCTTGATCACCTTGCCGCTGCGATCGTACGCCACGCAGTTCGTATAGCTCCGCTGGACGAGATACCCTTCGGACCCATAGAAAATGACGCCGATCTTGTTGCCGCGGGTGCTGCCGAACAGGCGGTTGATCTCCTCATCCGCGGAGTTGTCCACGGACAGGCCCCGCGTCTCGAACACGATGCACTTGTCCCCGTAGTCGTACACCGCCACCTCGGTGTTGGGCGTATCACCGGCGTCGACGTAGCTCGGGTCGTTCCGCTCGGCCTGGTAGCCCAGCCGCCCGCCATAGGCGATCACCCGCACGGGATGCCGATTGAGACCCAGGCCCCACCGCGCGATGTCCGTCTGGTGCGGCCCCTGGTTGCCGGAATCGCCGTTGCCGTACAGCCGCTGCCAGTGCCAATCATAGTGGAAACTCGGCCGCGTCAGCTTCGGCGTGGTGTAGGGCGCCGGCCCGCTCCACAGGTTGAAGTCCACCTCCGAAGGGATCGGGTAATCGCCCAGCGGGCCGATGGAGCGCCGCCGCTTGTAGCATAGCCCCCGTGCGAAGCGCACCTCGCCGATGCCGCCGTCCGCCAGGAATTTCACGGCATCGTGAAGCGCCCGATTCGAGCGGCACTGGGTGCCCACCTGACAGATGCGGCCATACTTCTTGGCCGCCGCCACGAGGGCCGCCCCCTCGGGGATGTCGTGGCTGATCGGCTTCTCGATATACGCATCCTTGCCCGCCTGCATCGCCCACACGCCACACAGGGCATGCCAGTGGTTCGGCGTCGCCGTGCTGATGAAATCCACGCTCTTGTCGTCGAACGCCTCGCGCATATCCCGCACGAACTTGGGCCGGCGACCCGTGCGCTTCTCGACCGCCGCGCACCGCTGCTGGCCGGCCTTCTCGTCGACGTCCACGATGTACGCAACGATGCAATCCTTGCGTCCCGCGAAGGCGTCCACGTGACTCCCGCCGCGGCCCCGCACCCCGATGACGGCGCACGTGAGCGTGTCATTCGCGCCGGTCTGCGCCACGCTGCTCAGCGGGCTTACGTAGACCGCCGACGCCGCCACCGCGCCAAGGGATTCCCGTATGAATTGTCGACGTGTCCGCTGGGTCATGGCTCTCGCTCCTTGTCACTGAAAAGGACATCTCGCGCCGCCCGACCTCCGACCGTCCGGGCCGCTTGTCGCAGTATACAGAATCCAGGGCGTCTTCTCAAGAAATTCAGCCCGACAATCCCACGCTTTTGATTCAGCACAGATAGCAGGTCTCGGCCCGCCGTCTAAAAACACCCATCCTCGCGGCGCAAAGAACGGGCGGCCCGATGAGGTGGGCCGCCCGTCGGCACTTCACTCAGAGCAAGACGCGGCGCGATCAACCCCACTTGCCGGTCTTGCGTTTCTCGGCCGGCGGATGCGCCTTCAGGCAGGCCTCGGTCTTCTCCAGTTCCTCGTCCGGCAGACTGTACGCACCGAGCTTGCCGGTCAGGAACGCGTCATAACCCGTCAGGTCCATGAGGCCATGACCACTGTAGTTAAACAGGATGACCTTCTCCTTACCCTCTTCCTTGGCCTTCTTGGCCTCCTGGATGGCACAGGCGATGGCATGGCTGGTCTCCGGCGCACAGATGAAGCCCTCGGTCTGCGCCCAGGTGATCGCCGCCTCGTAGCACTCGATCTGGTCCAGGGCCCTGGGCGTGTGCAGACCCTCCACGACACACTGGCAAATCAGCGGGGCCATGCCGTGATAGCGCAGGCCACCGGCATGGATGGGCGGTGGCACGAAGTCATGCCCCAGCGAAAACATGGCCAGCAGCGGTGTGGTGCAGGCCGTGTCGCCGAAGTCGTAGGCGAATGGGGCCCGCGTCAGCGTCGGACACGCCGTCGGCTCGCACGGAATGATCTCGATATCCGCGCCGTTGATCTTGTCGGCCGTGAACGGGAACGCCAGGCCCGCGAAGTTGCTGCCGCCGCCGGCACACCCAATGATCACGTCGGGCAGCCCTTCGCCGACGCTCTTGAGCTGGGCCTTCGCCTCCAGACCGATGATCGTCTGGTGCAGCAGGACGTGGTTCAGCACGCTGCCCAACGAGTAGCGCGTCTTGCCCTTCGGGTCGGTGACGGCCTGCTCGATGGCTTCGGAGATCGCAATGCCCAGGCTGCCCGGGGTGTCGGGCATCTTCTTGAGAATCGCCCGACCCGCGTTCGTCTCCGAGCTGGGGCTGGCCACGCAATTGGCCCCCCAGACCTGCATCATCAGCTTGCGGAACGGTTTCTGGTCGAAGCTGATCCGAACCATGAATACCTTGCACTCCAGGCCGACCAGCTTGCACGCGAACGCCAATGCGGAGCCCCATTGGCCGGCGCCGGTCTCGGTCGTCAGACGCTCGATGCCGAACTGCTTGTTGTACCACGCCTGGGCCACGGCCGTGTTCGGCTTGTGGCTACCCGGCGGCGAGGTGCTCTCATCCTTGTAGTAGATCCGGGCCGGGGTATCGAGATACCGCTCGAGATAGACCGCCCGCCGCAGCGGCGCGGGCCGCCAGCGGTACAGGATATCCAGGATATCCTCCGGAATGTCGATCCACCGCTCCGCGCTCACCTCCTGTTCGATCAGGTTCATGGGAAACACCGGGGCCAGCATGTCCGGGCTGATGGGCTTGCCGTCCGGACCCAGCGGAGGCAGCGGCGGCGTCGGCAGATCGGCCGCGATGTTGTACCACTGCCGCGGAATGTCCTTCTCGTGCAACAGTATCTTTCGATCCATGCCTGTCATCTCCTATTTATGGTCTTCTTGCTCGAGCATTTGGACGGTGACGGACTCGGGGTCCTTGAGAATCTTCGCCCCTCGGGTGATCTTGCACAGGCTCACGTGCAACTCGGCCGCAATCTTCCGCTGGGTGACGCCCTCCCGCAGCATCTGCATCAGCTTCCACCGCAGGGCCAGGTCACGGCGCTCCGACCGCGTGAGAATCTCGTCGAGGAAGCGCCGCATCTGCTCCGGGTCCTGAATCTTGCAGAAAACCGCAACCAGGTCGTCAATGTCGCCCACGTATACTCCTGAAAACGGTTGTTTCTATGGATCGTATTAGTGTATCCCTCGGCCGGGACCAGTGCAAACCCTTATCGGAGAAAAACATGCGGCACTTTCACCCCTGCCGGCCAAAGGACTCGCGTCATCAGAGGGCCGCCAGGGCTCACGATGGACGCACAAAACAGGAATCTTTTCCAGTTCCGATAAAACCGGACCGGCACGGACACCCTGCTGTGGATCTGCGGCCGTTCGGGGCCGCCGGTTGGACCGAGAGCTTGCGTTCGCGCTGCGCTTTCGCTATAATTAGTGAAGCTCCATGGGGGTGGCTTGGAGGGTGAGCCGCTGGTGTTTCTGTAGGATCGATCCGCGTGGTGCCGCACGGTATTCGTGCACCCGCCGGTCTTTTTGCATGGTGAGGGTTTTAACGATGGCCAAAGACAAGCCCATGGCCGCCATCCGCCGCACCGGCGGAGTCGTCTACGTGGAAATCCAGCGCGCCGACGTCGTCGCCGATGACGATGTTCGGGCCGTCCAGGAGTGCCTGACCGGCCGTCTGAACGAGCGGGGCGTCACTGCGGTCGTGCTGGATTTCGCGACGGCGCAACGGGTATCGAGCACGGCCATCGCGTTCCTGGTCAAGCTCCAGGCCCGGTTGGCGAAGACGGGGCTGCGGTACATGTTCTGCGGCCTGTCCCGCGACAAGCTCGTGGACGCCGCCAATGACCGTTTCGCCTACGAGGTGTTCAAGGTGCTCGACGTGGATCGCCTGCTCGCCGTGGGCGCCGAACAAATCGACCGAACCGCCGAACACGAAGGCCCCTCCAGCCGCAAGGCCGTCGCCTGCTGACCCCGTGCCCACGGCCGCTCCGAACATGGGCGGCGGTCATCGCTTGCGGATCAGTTGGTCCGGATCGTATGGGACCCGCCCCGGATGTGCCTCCAGGTCGCGGATGAACCGCTGGCCGTCCTTCCAATAGCCCGCCGTCCCCGCGACCCCGTCACAGTGCCGCAGGAAGTACCGGTTGATCGCCTCCACCAGCACCTCGCGCAGGGCCTTGCCCGTCATCGAAGCCAGGGCGACGGGCAGGAACCGAAAGTCCGCCTTGACCACGAAGTGTAGCCGCATGGATCGGCCCAGCCCCGTCAATTCGTAGCTGCTGCCCAGCGGGTGCTCCTTGAGAATCCGCAGCTCCAGGCGTGGGAACATGCACGCCAGGACCTTGCGGTAATTGACCCGTCCGCCCTGCCGATCAGCGATGACCTGCAACGTCTCGCCCGCCGACAGCGCGTCAAAGGCCTGCTGGATCAACGTGCACACCTCCGTGAACAGGACCGAGGCCTTGTTGCGGACGACCTCCACGCGGTGATTGAAGGACGCCACGTCCAGCACCCGACACCACGTGCCCATGTATCGCATGTCGTGCGCCGCCAGACCGCGACGCAGCACCTTGGCCGCCAGGGAGATATCCTCCGGATCGCCGAAAAGCGGATACCGGTCCAGGTCCGCATACCACGGGTACTGTCCGAGGCGCGGGGGCGTCTCCGGGGAGAGCCGCTCGATCAGTTGCAGGCCGTTCTGCGGCAGCGTCGGCGAGCCGTCCATGACCGCCAGCATGGCCAGGACCGTCCGCTGCAAGACCGCCGGACCGGCGGAGCGATGGTAGGCCTTCTTGCTGTCGGTGATGAGCAACCGCCCGGCCAGGCGGCGCTTGTCCCGCCCCACCGCCGTCGATAACAGGGCCCACAGGTCGGCGTTGAGGTGGTGATCGGGCAGGGAAAACGCCGAGGCCGAGACGACCAGCGGCCCCAGCAGTGGCCCATACCCGGCTTCGTCGATCCCCACCAGAAGCGCCATCGCGACCTCCGTGCCCATGCCTGTTCCATGCCGGTCGGTCCACCGACCGTGCGAATCCCGCCATGACTGTAGCGACTCCGCCCGGCCCGTGCAAGAGACCATCGGCCCATCGGCCCCGGCCCGACCCGGTCCGACTCCCGGCGAGACGCGACCGAGCCAACCCGAAATCCACACTATCAGGCCGTCTTTCAGCGGACGGATAGCAGTCCGTTGAAAAACGTA
>NPIE01002968.1_pt2 | contig 64508 bp, 55 predicted proteins | sample 8637661 | NCBI WGS metagenome assembly NPIE01 (sample SAMN07420842, study PRJNA396082) | bioreactor metagenome | isolation source: sample BA12 brine-fed electro-methanogenic bioreactor BA | place: Japan: Kochi | collected 2016-12-09 | reverse complement strand
GACCAGAAGAAGATGGGCAGCAATCTCAGGAGCACCGTCGGGACCGCGACGGAGGTTCTGACCTACCTGCGGCTGCTCTATTCCAGGCTGGGAAGCCCCGTGGTCGGCCCCTCCTTCTTCTACTCCTTCAACCATCCCGAGGGAATGTGCCCCCGCTGCCACGGACTGGGCAAGCGGATCCGNNCCCCCGGATCGATCTTTCAAAACTGATCCGACCGGAGCTGAGTCTCCGGGAGGGGGCGGTTGACCATCCGGAGTGCAGGGTCGGCGGTTTTCTGTGGCGGGAGATTGTCAGTCTCGATCTCTTTGACCCGGACAAAAAGGTGGCTGATTTTTCACCTGAAGAGATCCACCTGCTCCTGCATACCGAACCGGTTCCGGTGAATAAAAAACACGGCAGCGGTACCTACATTAAAAACTGGGAGGGACTCGCCCGCCGATTCGAACGGCTGCGGACGGAAAAAGCGGAGGCGGAGGAAAAGGAGGATGCGAAGGACGCATACGAGCGCTATTTCATCTACAGCCCCTGCGGGGAGTGCGGCGCAAGCCGGATCAACGAGCGGGCCCGTTCCTCGACCATCGGCGGGAAGCACATCGGGCAGCTCTGTTCGATGGAAATCCGCGACCTTATCCCGTTCCTTGAGGAGATCTCCGGCCCCGGGGCGGTCCCGATCCTCCGAAAGGCGCTGGTGCTTTTGAAGGGGATGGATGATATCGGCATCGGCTACCTGAGTCTCGAACGTCCGGTCTCCACCCTTTCGGGAGGGGAGAGCCAGCGGGTAAAGACCGCCCGGCAGATTGACTGCGACCTTACGGACCTGCTTTACATTCTGGACGAGCCCTCCGCGGGTCTGCATCCCCGGGATACAGACCGCCTGACTGAGCTTCTGAAGAAGCTCCGGGACAAGGGCAACAGCGTCTTCGTGGTGGAGCACGATCCGCAGATTATCCGGGAGGCGGACTGGGTTGTGGATCTTGGGCCCGGTGCGGGCATCCGCGGCGGCGAGGTGGTTTTCCAGGGGACCGCCGAAGGGCTGGCCGCAAGCAGCACCCTGACCGGCCGCAGCCTTTCGGCCGAACAGCGCGTCCATCCTTCCACTCGGCAGTTCGAAGATTTCTACCACCTCAAAGGCGCGGCAATCCACAACCTGAAGAACATCTCCGTGAGAATTCCCAAGGGTGCCCTCACCTGCGTTACCGGAGTGGCGGGAAGCGGAAAGAGTTCGCTGATTCACGGCTGCTTCGCCGATGCGTATCCCGGAGCGGTGCTTATCGACCAGAGCCCCATCGGCCGCACAAGTCGCGGCAACCTGGCCACCTACAGCGGGATCTTCGACACCATCCGGAAGGTCTTCGCTGCCGCCTCGGGGAGGGACCCATCCCTCTTCAGCTTCAACTCCCGCGGTGCATGCCCGAAATGCGGCGGCCAGGGAGTTCTTGTAACCGAGCTCTTCTTTCTGGACTCGGTCAGAACCGTGTGCGACGAATGCGGCGGGAAGCGCTACCACCGGGAGGTGCTGGAGCTGAGGCACAAGGGGAAGAACATCGACGACGTCCTATCCATGACGGCGGGGGAAGCACTCGCCTTTTTCGACCATAAAAAGATCCGCCGGCAGCTGGAGCTGTTTCTTGAGGTGGGACTCGACTACCTGAAAATCGGCCAGAGTCTCAGTTCCCTCTCCGGCGGAGAGGCCCAGAGGTTGAAGCTGGCCGCAGAGCTGACCAACAGCGGAAGCATCTGCATTATGGACGAACCCTCGACGGGGCTCCATCTTTCGGACACGGAAAAGCTCCTGAAGGTAATACGGCGGCTCGTGAACGCGGGCAACAGCGTTATCCTGATCGAACACAACCTGGACCTGATAAAACATGCACAGTGGATTATCGACCTGGGCCCCGGGGGCGGCCGACATGGCGGGCGCCTGCTCTACGAGGGTCCTCCGGCCGGTTTCAGCAAATGCGTCGAGTCGGTCACGGCGCGGTACCTGAGGGAGTACTGGATGGAGAGGTAAAAAAGTCATTGCAGATGATTTCTTCTTCTCCTATAATGGCGCCATTATTTAACCTTTATGCATATTGGAGAATACATGAAGTTGAAATTGTTCTTTACCCCCTTATTTCTATTGCTTCTGATTACCGGCGCATCGGCCCAGATCCGGGACTACATTTTTGTGGTCCGTCCTGTCTACGATCCTTCGGTGGAGGCATTTCTGGAAGATGTCTCCGCTAATCTCAAGGAAGCCGGTTATACCGACCTTGCGGACTATCTGGGAGACAGTTCGGGAAAGCGTTTCGGTTCAGGATATCTCTACGTTGCGGAAGACGGCAGCGAATACATTCTGACAAACCGCCACGTACTGTCGGGCGCCGCATCAGCGCTCCTTGAACAGGAGCAGCCGGACGGCAGCCTGACCGAGCTGGAGAATAATGCCATAATCGCCATGGATGATGCACTCGATCTGGCGATTGTCCGGCTCTCACGGCCGGATCCTTCGGCGGCAGGACTCTCGTTTACCGATTCCGCTCCCGAAGACGGCACCGATGTCTGGTCGGCCGGATATCCCGGTCTGGCGGGAAACCCGTCCTGGCAGTTCGGCAAGGGAAATATCACCAACGCTCGTGCCAGAGTCGAAGAGCTGATAGATCCGGACAAGTCCACGCTTATTCAGCACTCCGCCCCTGTCGATCCGGGAAACTCGGGCGGGCCTTTGCTGATCGAAGCCCCATCAGGTACCGACGCTTACCTGGTTGCCGGAATAAACACCTGGAAGGCCTTCAGCCGTCAGGCCGCCAACTTTGCCGTACCGTCCATCACCATCCGCCGTTTTCTGGAAAGCACTTTTTCGGATAGTTCAGAAGAAGAGAGAGCGAAGCGTCTCGAAATGCGTTCACAGGAGTTTACCGCTCTTTTTTCTGAAGATTCTGAGATGGAGGAAATCGAAAGAATCGACAGGATCGCCCGTTTCATTTCCATGGAATATGTGACGGAGGCCGGGGAAGATGCACTGCTTGAGGTTCTGCAGAGTGCTCCGGGAAATATCCGTTCCGCGGTCTTGAGAAATATAGCCGAAGCATCTCCAATTGAAGGGTTTCGCATGGCTATTGCCTATACGGTCAACCGAAATCTCTCCGGCACCGCAGCGCTCTCACCTCCCCGGTCAATACCCGCCCCGATACCCGCGGAGAGCGGCAACACCCTGCTCGCCTTTCCATCCGGGAATGCAGAGGATGTTGAGACTGCCTGGAAGGAGGAGTATGGCTCCTGGAGGATTGTCTCACTGGAATCCTCTTTCGGCCAGGATACTCCCGAAGAGGAAGAATCCAGAGGCACATCCATAATCACCTTCGAGGCACCCTACGCAGTAATGTTTTTCGCCGAATACAGCATGATTAATGACCTGACCAATCTCTGGGCAGGTGGAATCGGCTTCGCTCTTCATCAAAATGCTTCCTTCGGTTCATCAATCGGCATAGGCTCCGTAGAAGTGGACGACGGTTTTTCCGTCTCAAACGAACCTCTGATCCGCATGCTTCTCTTCGGAAGAGTGCAGTTTCCTGTCGTTTCGGATTATTTCTTTATTAATCCGTTTGCGGAGCTGCGCGGCGGAATCCAGATGTCGCCCGGAAGTGATGATCTGAGCGGACTGCTCGGTTCCTGGGGTGCGGGTGTTCAAATAGGTTACAACTACAGCAGCAGGACAAACTTTATCCTGAGTCTTGCCTGGAACAGGGAAAATCAGGCTTCGATGATGAGTACCGAAGAGAGCGACGGCGGTTCAAGAAATGCCGTGACTATATCTTTAGGCTTAGGCCTTCTATAAAAAACAGGAGAAAGGAAACATTGAAAACTGAAAAAAAATGGAGAGCCGGTTTAATCCTGCTCACTGCCGGATTCATTCTGGCGATTACGGGCTGCGCGACAGGACCGGCCCCCTACCCGCTTGTTAATAACAGCAAGCTTAAGACAGCAGAATACGGAAGCCCCGAAACCCACACAATAGTCTATGGCTTCATTTCCCGTGAGGGTGGAATCTTCTCGACTGCCCAGATCCCCATTATCGAACTTGCACAAATAAACCCGGACGGTGAGCCGATGTTTATTTATCCGGGACGGCAGAAGTCTTTCTTTTTTACCCAGCCTGTTCCCGTCGGTTCGGCCATCCATCTTGTCTACTATTCCTACCAGGAGGGAAGAACCATCTATTACTCCCGGGAGGGTCTGCAGAAGGGCTATGATATTACTGCCGAGGTAATCGAACCGGGCTTGCACTATGCCGGAAGTTATGTTCTCACTTCACAGGAAAAAGACGGCGGTATGTTTGAAACTCCCTCTGACTACGGTTTTCATGCTGTTGGAGAAGAAAAAGAAGCCGAAGCTCTCGAGCTGCTTCTAAAAAAGCTGAAGAAAAGCGAATGGGAAGGAATTATTGAAGCACGCCTGAAGGAGCTGACCAATGAAAATTAAACACCGAATACTCATATCCGCCTTCCTGCTTTCTCTTGTTCTGAGTCTGCCGCTCTTTGGAGCGGATCAGGATTACCGTGCACCCAGAGACAAGGAAGTGGTTCTTGTCATGAAAGTCATTGTTGCTCCTGAAATTGAAGACGATTTTTATTCCCGATACTGGGATATCAGCGGTAAAGTTCTTAAAAGCAAAAGAGACAGGAGTACCGAGCCCGGTGAGACAGTTCCGTCGACCGCCAGCCTCCTGATAGGTTCCTCCGTCTGGAACATGGAGGAGCTTGCCCTGTCAGAACTTGGAACAACCGCTACGGTAAAGACTTCGATTCCGAAGGATAGAAACATTTCGCTCAATGTCGTTTCCGTCTATCCTGCTGATCTGGGTATTTTTATGGTCAGATTTCCGGTACTCGCAGAGCTGACCGTGCCCGAAGGCGATAACTACATCTATGTGGGAACGTTTGTATATGAGCGCGAAGGCTTTCAGTTCAAGCTCAACAATATCAGCCGTCTTGATGAGTTCGATGAAGCCCAGGCAATTGTCAGTGAGCGGTACGGCAGCGGCGCCCGCCTTATCCGCGTCCCTCTCCGTCAGCAGGGGAACGGAGAATAAACCTGCCGGAGGCTGTACCGGGAATCCTCGTACAGCCTCCGTTCTTTCATCCCGGTCCGGGCAATTCGTCTTTGAACATATCAATTTAATAAGCCAAAGTCTTGATAACTACGCACATTTAAACGGATGTTTCGCTCCGCTTCCGCCTCTACAATAAGGCAAAATAAGGCAAGGAGACGGAATATGAAAAAGATTATGATCTTGTTGGGTATCTGCCTGCTGTACGGATGCGCTACACAGCCGAAGACAAATCTGGCCGACTTCAGAGAAACCGTGGATAAGAGCCTGAAAAGCTATGGTCAGGCGCTGGTAAACAAGGATACGGAAGCCTGGCTCGCCCTGCATGACGAGAATGTTATCAAGATGCCCCAGGACAGCATGCCGGTGGTCGGGATGGATGCACTTCGTGCGGATATAAACATGGGCATGGAGATGGTGGATATTCTCGAATTCAAAACCGAAAGCAAGGAATACGAACTTTTTGGCGACCTCGGCTATGCAAGGGGGTTCTACTCGGTTGAACGCAGGCTCAGAAAAACGGGACAGAAACTGCCCCGTTTTGAGGGAAAGTACTTTACCGTTTACCGGCGGCAGCCCGATGGTTCCTGGAAAATCTATCGGGACATATACAGCTCCAATCTTCCGCCGGCCCAATAAACCGCCCGATATAAGCGGCCTGTCCGCAGATTGTGCATAAGGTGCGATCTGCGGTACATCAGCCCGACAAGTTAGGAATATACTCCCGGTCACTTCTCTTTATATAGCTGACCAGCCACCGCTGCAGGAAGAACAGGCGTCCTCTCAGACGGATTTTTCAAATTTCCGAGGTCATCTTTCTCATTGAAAACCTGCACCGGCTGCCGTCCCACAGGGTTTCGCGCGCCTCAAGACTGTACCCGAGAGCCCGGGCGAACCCCTTGAAGGGGTTGATACAGAATATTCCACAGGGTGATGCTGTTCCCCTCTGTCTGGCGATGGCACAAAGGAGACAGCTTTCGGAAACAGCCTCCGCGGTGTCTCCGGTTTCGGCGACATTCCATCGGGCACAGCCAAAAAGCGATGAATTGACCGAAAAGAGATCCGACAGCCCGCTTATTCCGAGCCTCTGCAGCTGAGCAGGCGCCGCCGCTTCCTGCTCGATCGACTTCTTTGCAGTAACCTTCTCCAGAATCCCGTTCTCCTCGTAATTAACGACCGAATCCGCAAGCACCGCCGCATAGAACAGCTGAAGTGTTTTCATTTCTTTCTCACTCATATGAATCTCCTGTAAAAGAATATGTTATGGGTTCATCGTAGCGGAGGAATAATAAGTGCGGTATAGTGATAAATAATCATTTCAGGGGCACACAGAAATGGAAAGAGGGGAGCTGGAACGGTACCGCTTGAGGCTGAAATCAATCTGGGAGCCGAACATTGAGGAGAGCGAGGCCGCATCAATTATAGCCGGACATCTCCCGATGCTTGAGCGGCTTGACCAGGTTGATGGGAGTTCGGTCGCCCTCCTGGACATCCGGGATTTCAGCTACCGTTTCCTTACCCGCAGTTTCCGTATTCTTTCGGGGCTCTCGCGGGGTGAGCTCGGTAAGGACCCCCAGCAGTTCTTTTTCTCCCTGATCCATCCGGACGATCTTACAGCGGTGCTCTTTACCACCGGAGAGGCATTCCGCTTCCTCGATTCGGTACCGGCGGATGCGCGGGGAGAGTACCGGCTCTGCTTCGATTTCAGGATTGAAGCGGGCCCGGGCCACTACGTCCGGATGCTTCAGCAGACGGTAGTCCTTGAGCAGGACTCATCGGGAATTCCCTGGCTCATCCTCATAGTCAACGACTATTCTCCTGTACAGGATCTTACGGCACCCCTCCGCCGCCAGCTAGTTCACACCCCCAGCGGACGCTTATACCTCTTTTCTCCGGAAGAGGCGCAGACCGCCCCGCCTCTCTCGGTACGGGAACTGGAAATCCTCGGTATGATAGCGCAGGGTTATGTAAGCCGCGAGATTGCGGATTTTCTCTCCATCAGCGTCCATACGGTAAACAATCACCGTGCCGCCATCCTCGAAAAGATGGAAGCGGAGAACTGTTTCGAAGCGGTAACGCGGGCGGCGAAGCTGGGACTGGTCTAGACAGAGGAAAATATCCGCTGTCCCCATAACTGCATCTGAAATCAAATTTATTCCCGTCTCTTCACAGAATGGCTTGACACCGCTATCTCTTTAAGATATTTTTATATCGTTACTTATTTAACGATTTATAGACAAAGGAGCACACTTATGGCAGTGATGAGCTATTCGGTTCCACGGGATATTGTATACGGTGAAGGAGCCATGGAAAAACTGGCCACCCTGGAAGGGAAAAGGGCAGTTCTGGTTACGGGGGGCAGTTCAATGAAGAAATTCGGCTTTATTGAACAGGCAAAAAAACTTCTTGAGAGCGCCGGTATGGAGACGGCGATTATCGACGGGGTGGAACCCAACCCATCGGTTGCTACCGTCAGACGCGGGGCGGAAGAAATGCTTGAGTTCAAACCCGACTGGATTATAGCAATAGGCGGTGGATCCGCTCTCGATGCGGCAAAGGTAATGTGGTGCTTCTATGAACACCCTCACCTTTCGTTCGAGGATATTGTGACCCCTTTCACCATGCCCCGCCTGCGCGAAAAGGCACGATTCGCAGCAATCCCTTCCACCAGCGGAACAGCATCGGAGATTACCGCTTTTTCGGTCATTACCGATACCGATAAGCACATCAAATATCCTCTGGTCTCACCGGAGATGGTTCCCGACCTTGCCATCCTTGATCCGGCGCTTCCTGCCAAAATGCCTGCCCATATTACCGCAAACACCGGGATGGATGTTATGGCCCATGCGGTTGAGGCTCTGGTATCAACGGCGGCTACCAGTTATACCGACCCCTATGCGGTAGAAGCGATCAAGCTGGTCTACACCTGGCTCCCCATAGCATTCGCCGAACCGGACAATATGGAAGCGCGCTACCACATGCACAACGCTTCTACTCTTGCAGGAATGGCATTTACCAATGCATCATTGGGACTTGTTCACTCACTTGCCCATAAAATAGGAGGAGAGTTCGGAGTAACTCACGGACTGGCCAATGCCATCCTCATGCCTTATATCATTAACTTCAACAAACATCACACCCGCAAGTACCAGCTTGCCGAGGAAGCTCTGGGGATAAATCATCTTGCAGAAGCGATACTTGAAATGAACAGGAAGCTTGATATTCCGGCCAGTTTTAAAGAATGCAGCGAGGTAGATTTCAACGAAACCTCATTTAAAACCGTTCTTGACAGGATGAGTACAAACGCCCACATGGATCCCTGTACTCTCACCAACCCCGGTTCTCCTGATGTTGAAGATGTAAAGAAGATCTACACCTCCGCGTATTACGGTAATTAACAGCTTTTCCAGGAACAGGCTCCGGACCCGAAACAGACACCTCCACTTCTGCCCAGGGGAGCCTGTTCCTTTTTCTTATCATTACCGGTTATAGTTGAAGCAGGAGGTGCTTCATGCAGGTAATGCTCGAATGGTTAAACCGTCTTGATCTTCCGGAGGAAACAACACTTCTTCTGGCTAAAGGAATACTACTAGCCGCCGCGCTTATTATTGCTCTTGTTGCCGATATTGCGGCAAGAAAAATTCTCAACAGGCTTATCGGAAGAGTGGTAGAGAAAACGAAAAACAGCTGGGACAATATTATTTTCCAGCGGGGCATTTTCAGGCATCTCGGTCACATTGCACCCCTGCTGATACTGTACGCCGCGACGGGGATCATCTTTCCGGAAGAAAATCCGCTCATAGCCCTTCTGCAGCGCCTCCTTCAGGCATGGATGATCGTAATAATACTCATGGTAATCAACGCCCTGCTCTCATCGGTTCAGGACATCTACCAGAGTTTTGAGATCAGCAAAAAGCGGCCGATAAAGGGGTATCTTCAGATCATCAAGATTTTTCTCTTTATTATCGGAGCCATACTCATAGTCACAACTATTCTCAATACCTCACCCGTTGGACTATTAAGCGGTATCGGAGCTCTCTCCGCCGTTATTCTTCTGGTATTCCGTGATTCGATTCTCGGTCTGGTCGCAAGCATCCAGCTCTCGGCCAACAACATGATCCGCATCGGCGACTGGATTGAAATGCCCTCATACGGGGTTGATGGAGATATAATCGATGTAACCCTGCAGACGGTCACGGTTCAGAACTGGGACAAGACCATTGCTACCATTCCAATTTATGCACTTATCAGTTCATCATTCCGAAACTGGCGGGGCATGCAGGAGTCCGGAGGAAGACGCATAAAGCGCTCCATCAATATTGATATGAACAGCATCCGCTTCTGCGATGGCGAACTGACCGAACGGCTCAGGGAATTCCGGCTGATCCATGACTACCTGGAAGCCAAAGAAAAAGAGATCACGGAATATAACCATTCCCTCAATATCGATGAGGAACGGGAATACTTCAACGGCCGCCGCATGACCAATATCGGTACCTTCCGGGCATATGTTTCCGCGTATCTGCATTCCCTCCCCCTTATCCGGGACGACATGACCTTCCTTGTCCGCCATCTTGCGCCTACCGAACATGGTCTGCCCATTGAGATTTATGTCTTCTGCGCAGATCAGAGATGGGCCTATTACGAAGCGCTTCAGGCGGATATTTTTGATCATCTTCTGGCGGTGCTTCCCCTCTTTGATCTGAGTATATATCAGGCTCCCGGGAGCCGGGATATTCGACTGCTTTCCGAAATCGTCAGAAAAGACAGGTAAGAGAAAAAAACGGGCCGGAAGCATTCACTGCTCCCGGCCGGTACAAAACAATCAGATTATCAGATCAACAAGGATCTGTTTTCCTGCTCAGGCCTTCACTTCCGCCAGCTCATCCACCACGGTGGCGGTGAGGGCTCCGGTGGGACAGACCGAAACACAGGCACCGCAGTTGCGGCACAGTTCTCGGTCAACGCTCATGATCGGGAACTCCAGAGTCCGGGCGTTGTAGGGACAGACCGCTACGCAGCGCAGACAGTTGATACATCCGCAGTGCATGCAGCGTGCAGCCTCGCGGCGTGCCGCGTCCTCGGCAAGTCCGGTCTCCACCTCTTTGAAGCCGGGAAAGCGTTCTGCCACAGGAACCATCGGAGTCGACTCTTTTTTGGTTCCGACATCGGAAACCTCGATGAAGTAGCTGCGCATCTGGCTTTTCGATTCCATGACCGATCCTGCTCCGCCCAGGCTCTTGTGGATAGCCTCGGCGCTTCTTCGTCCGGCGGCGATGGCTTCGATAACCGATGCGGTTTCGCTGGTGCAGTCACCGGCTGCATAGATGCCTTCGGCCTTTGTCTTGCCGGTAACCTTGTCTGCAATCTGCGGGAGAAAATCGGTATCGACCTTCTGGCCCGTGGCGATGATGACAAACTCGACATCAATTGATTTGGAGGGTTTGCCCGAGGGTACCGGACTCCGGCGGCCGGATTCGTCGATCTCGCCGAGCATCATCGGGGTATAGGTAAAGGCAGAGGCAGCACCGTTGCCTTCGATCTTTTCAGGTCCCGCGAGGAAGTGATACTTGACCCCTTCCTTTTCCGCTTCGATTATTTCCTCTTCGTAGGCGGGCATATCCTCCATCTGACGTCGGTAGAGGAGATTGACCTCTTTTGCGCCGATCCTCAGGGCGGTACGTGCGGCATCCACCGCTGCGTTTCCGCCGCCGATAACCGCTACCCGCTTGCCGTGAAGTCCCGTAAAAAGACCGAGGGAGACATCTCTCAGAAACTTTACGCCCGAGACAACGCCGGTTTTTTCCATTCCGGGAAGCTTTATGGAGGGATCCCCATGAGCGCCTGTGGCTATAAGGATACGTTCATAGCCTTTCTCCTTGAGCTCTTCAAGGGTGAAATCCGTTCCGATGCTTACACCGGTACGGATCTCAACACCCATACGCTGTACCCGTTCAACTTCCATCTTCAGAATGTTCTTGGGAAGGCGGAACTCGGGGATTCCCACGGCGAGCATGCCGCCTGCGAGGGGAAGTTTCTCGAACATGGTGACATCGTAGCCGACCCGCGCCAGATAGTAGGCGGAGGTAAGTCCGGCAGGTCCCGCTCCGACAATGGCCACCTTCTTTCCGTTCTTCGGAAGCATCTCCGGAAGGGGAAGCTCGTTTCCGAAGCTTTCGTAGGTCTTGTCGGCCGCAAGCCGTTTTATCAGACGGATCTGGAGGGGGTCGTCAAAGAGCGATCTCCGGCAGCTTCCCTCGCAGGGATGGTCGCATACGCGGCCGCATATGCCGGGGAAGGGGTTGGTGACGCTGATGGTCTCGTATGCCTGTACATAGTTGCCCTTGCGGACCAGGTCCAGGTACATGGGAACATCCACTCCGGCGGGACACGCCTCCTGGCACTTTGCATAGTAGGGTTCGTACTTGAATTCGAGTTTGGCGACCCGTTCGGCCGTGGGGAAGTTGGGAAGAGCAGCACCCTTGACCGCAGCCAGGTTTTTATAGCCGAGCTGGTCCAGGAGCATGGAGAGGTCGTGGCACACCTTTGTAAGGTGGTCCATACCGCGGATTATAAGGCTGGAACAGATTCCGAGGCCCTGGGCGCCCGCCATTAAGAACTCCACCGCGTCCTCGGCCTTGCTTATTCCGCCGATTCCGACCAGTTCGGAACAGCCGTTCCGTGCGATCTCGGAAACAATCCGCATCGAGACCGGGCGCATCGCCGCTCCCGAAAGCCAGCCGTATCCGTCGGCGCTGTTCATTTCCGGCCGCGCATGGTTAATGTCAATCTTAAGGGTCGGTCCAAGGGAGTCGATGGCGGAAATGGCATCCGCTCCAAGCTCCATACACTTCTTTGCGGTCCCGACGGGATCGGGCCAGTTGCCGCTGAGCTTGCAGATAACGGGGATGCTTACCCGCGACTTGGCGGCCTGGAGCATGGGCAGAAGCGTATCCTCGGTATAGCTGACCAGTTCGATCATGTCGGCACCGGCGGCTTCCGCGCGCTTTACCAGCGCCTCGGCCTCGGGAAGGGTGTGTCCGATACTTGCAATTACCACCGCACCGGCGGCCTTGGTCATGGGGATTTCCCGTTCGAACCACATCTCCGGAGGGGTATCAGCCCACTTTTCGCAGTTAATCAGCGAATCCTCGTTCACCATTCCAATGTGGGGAGTGGGGTTTATGGCCGCGTCCAGACGTATCGTCTTGGTAACGACCGCACCTGCGCCCGCCTTGTGCGCTTCTATCATTCCCTCCGCCGCGTAGGAGAGCGGGCCCGATGAGAGAATGAAGGGACTCTGCATTTTAATACCGCACAACTCGGTGCTTATATCGGCGCCTTTCAACTCTTTTATGCTTATCATTTCTTTTCCTCCGTCGATCTATTTGAATTTCCAGAACTCTTCGCTTGCTTCACGAAGTTCGGCTTTTATCGCTTCTTCGTCGAGGGTAAGCAGCTTTCCGTTTTCCTTCAGCAGTTTCCCGTTCACCATTACCTCCGAGACATCCTCGGGATTGCGGAAGAGTATAAGCTGATCGTAGACATTTTTTTCGTTTATCGGGGTCGGCGTATCCAGCTTGATGGTGATGAGGTCAGCAAGTCTGCCCTCTCCTATCGTTCCGATATCCGTCCTGCCCATGGCCTTTGCCCCCTGGGCCGTTGCAATATCGTAGACCGCCTCGCCGGGCATAACCTGGGGGTTCTGATGATACGCCTTGTGAATAAGGAAGGCACCCCGCATAACTTCAAAGAAGTTGTTCACATAGCCGTCGGTACCGAGTCCGGTGGTTATCCCCTTCTCGAGGTAGGTTGGAATGGGCGCAACACCGCCGCCGACTTCGCAGTTGGAGAGGGGCATGTGAACCACCCGTACTCCCCGCTCGGCCAGGAGCTCAATCTCCCGCTCGCTCATCTGAACACCCTGGCTGGCAAGAACGTTGGGTCCCAGGTAGCCCCACTCTTCGTAAAGCTCCACCGGCCGCTTGCCGTATTTTCTGGTGACCCAGTCCGGTTCATAGACGCTTTCGTTAAGGTGCATGTGAATATCGCAGCCCAGATCGTCGGCCATCTTTTTGGCCTGCATGATGTAATCCCTCTCCGCCGTAAAGAGGGTGTGAATTGACATCATCCCCTGGACAAGATTCCCGTCTTTATTGTTGTTTTTTACAAAATCGGCATTTTCCTTCAGTCCCGCCTGGCCGTTCTCTCCGCTCATCCGCTCACACGCCTCAAAGCTCAGAATTCCGCGCAGTCCCGCCGCCTCAACTACTTTCTTCTCTATCTCGAGAGCTCCGGGCACCGAGTTCGGCCCCTCAAGCACCTCCATAAAGGTGGTAATTCCGCTCTTGATCATCTCCACACAAGCCCATTTGGTAGTAATCTCCACGAGCTTGTGATCAATCCGGTTTTCAACATAGGGCCACCAGAAATCTTCCAGAAAACTGGTAAAGTCGGTAACCACTGCATCGACGCTTATTCCGTGTGAAAGCACCCCGTACATGTGCATGTGTCCGTTTATAAAGCCGGGAGCAATAAGCTTGTCCCCCGCATCAATCACCCTGTCCGCGTCCGAATCGTTCAGCCCCTCATTGGGCCCCACCTGTACGATAGTGTCGCCGTTGATCCTGACGCCCCAGTTTTTCCGGATGCCGTCTTCAAGCATGAGAAAGCCGCCCCGGATAAGAGTAATGGCCATATAAAGCACCTCTTGTTCATTGGTTTGTTCAGGGTGATTATAGACTGTTGAAACCGCTTTCACAAGGAGAAATAGTACGAAATTAGTACAAAATCTTGAAAACTTATGGCCTTACCATCGGTTATACACATCTTCCGCGAATCCCGGGAACTGCTCAAAACTGATCCTGCTCCCGTCGTCGAGAACCGCAGTTCCGCTGTAATAGCCGAAACACTGATGCTGAACCGACTTTATAAGCAGCAGGTCCGTCCGGGATCGCCGGTCAAGTGCCGGGGCAAATTCCGCCTCGAAGCGGCCGTCGCTGCTGGTGAAGATCCAGGGCTTCATGTAATCCGACTCGTCCATCCGGAACTCGACATCCGTGAGCTTGTGAGGAAGATTATTAAAGAAAAGCATGTTTTCGCTCGCCGGACTCCGGTCCGAAAAGCCATAGCCCAGATTGAAGCCGAAGGGGACGCCCTCCAGGATCCCCGATGCGGACGCCCAGTACCATCGATTGCGGTAGGTCCAGTTTCCCCTGCCCCAGTCGAGGGTACCGAAGCTTCCGGGGGCGGAAAAAGGGTGTTCCACGCTGCCGGTCCGGACAAAGCCTTCGGCGGGCATGCAGTTTATCTTCTGGTTGTAGTAGAAGGCACGGCGATTTTCCTTCCAGCTGGTGGCTATGGCCATCCGGGGCTTTGCTGCGGGCTGCCGGAGGGATATCTCCCCGGAGACCGCCCCGTCCGATAAGCGGCGGAAGGCTTCGCTGGCGAAACGGAGGATCCGTCTGTCTTCGTCACGGATAAGCTCCAGGTAGAGTTTATTGTCCCGGAAACGGATGCGGTTATCCTCGTCGGCCGTTTCGCCGAATCCGGTTCTGCCCGCGGGCATCACCGTGAGGGTATCAACCTGCTCCCATCTTCCTGAAGCCAGATCCACCAGGCAGAGGGCAAAGAGCCCCGCATAGCCGAGATCGCTCGCGGTTATGGTGACTCCGAAGCCGCTGTTCTGATCCAGTACGGCGTAGTAGTCCCACTCCTTGATCCGCCACCAGGGAGCCCGGACCCTGCTGCGCCGGTAGCGCCAGTGCGGGAGGAGTGCGTACCCCTCCCCGTTTATTCGCCCCGTTTCGTCCAGCAGTTCACGGGGAGTATTGATCTCGCTCTGCATAGGCCAGCCTCCTTTTCCGATTATACCACAGGCTTATTCCGGAGCGTGCCTCCTGATAATCTCCATAAAAACCTCTCCGTAGCGCTCCAGCTTTACCGCTCCAACGCCCTGTATCGCGAGAAAAGCCTCCGGACTTGCGGGATAACTGATTGCCATCTCCAGCAGGGAGTTATCGTGGAATATAACATAGGGGGGAACCCCGGCGGTATCCGCAAGCTCTTTGCGCTTTTCCCGGAGCAGCTCGAAAAGGTCCGAGTCATACTCCAGTTCGCTTATTCTTCGGCTTTTCTTCTCCACCATTTTGCCGGAGGCACCCTTCGCCTCCACCTTGCCGCTTACATTCCTGCTGCCCCTGAGCACCTCCCACGCTTCCCCGGTCAGCTTGAGGCTGCCGTGCTCCGGATCCTGATGGAGCAGCTGTTTCTGTATGAACTGTCTCGAGAGCTGAAACCACTGGGGCTTTGTGTACTCCATCCCTATCCCGTAGGTGGAAAGCTTATCATGCCCCCGTTCCAGCACCTTCCGGGCTTTTGAGCCGCGAAGCACATCGATAATATGCCCCGCCCCGTAGAGCTCTCCGGTCCGCTTGACGCAGGAGAGGAACTTCCGGGCGGCAATGGTAATATCGCTCTTTTCCACCGCGGGGCCGGTGCAGTTATCGCACATTCCGCAGCCGGTCTCACCGTCACCGCCTGTACAAGTGTCTCCGAAGTAAGTGAGCAACGGCATCCGCCGGCAAAGCTCCGTTTCAGCCAGTCCAACCATACCGTTCAGCTGGACCATGGCGATCTTTTTTTCACTCTCGCTCTTCTGGTCGATAAAGTACTTTATGGTGTGGATATCACCATAGCCGAACAGGAGAAGACAGTGAGCCCGGAGACCGTCCCGCCCGGCCCTTCCGATCTGCTGATAGTAGCTTTCAATATTCCTGGGAAGGTCGTAGTGAAGGATAAATCGGATATCGGGCTTGTTTATGCCCATACCAAAAGCAATGGTGGCAACGATAATATCCACATCGTCCCTGATAAACAGCTCCTGATTTTTCTGCCGCTCCTGATCGGAGAGAGCCGCGTGGTAGGCAGCGGCGGAAAAGCCTTTCCCGGTCAGAAGAGCGGTCAGCTCATCCACCTTTTTCCTGGTGGCGCAGAAGATAATACCGGACTGTCCGTGGAAGCGCTTAACAAAGGCAAGGGCCTGTTCTTTGGGAGATGATTTGGAGCATATTTCGAGAAAGAGATTGGGACGGTCAAAGCCTGCGACAAACTCATTGGATGAATCGAAGGAGAGCGATTTTTTGATATCCCGCTGTACGCCCGGAGTGGCAGTCGCGGTAAGGGCCATGCATACAGCACCGGGATAACGTCTCCGGAGTTCCGCGAGCTGACGGTACTCGGGACGGAAATCGTGGCCCCACTCGGAAATACAGTGTGCCTCGTCTATGGCAAGGCAGGAGATGGTCTGCGAATCGAGAAGCGCGAGGGTCCTCTCCATTAGCAGCGTCTCGGGAGCAAGATAAAGCAGCTTGATCTCTCCCCGGACAATCCTGGCCCGGTTTTCCCGGTATTCTCCGGCGCTGAGAGTGCTGTTCAGGTAGACCGCACCAACACCCAGTTCATCGAGCTGCTCCACCTGGTCCTTCATGAGCGAAATGAGAGGAGACACAACCACGGTCAAGCCTTCAAAGAGCAGGGCCGGGATCTGATAGCAGAGCGATTTACCGCCTCCTGTCGGCATTACGACAAGAGTGTCGCGTTTGTGCAGAACATTATTTATAATGTCCCATTGAAGGGGACGAAAGGAATCGTATCCGAACACCTGCTTAAGAATCTTTGCCGCTCTGACCTGCATGCCCCATCGTGGCGACAGGGAAAGATTTCGTCAAGGAGAGGATCCGGAAACAGCCCTTTTCTTTCGGTCCGGCTATTCGTATGCTTAGTGTATATATTTTTAAAACAGGGAGACAACAATGAAACCAGTACAATGGGGAGTTCTATCGGTATCGGGACACTACCGCCTCCGGGTGCAGCTTCCGGTTCGGGATTCCGGTCTGCTCACGATGAGGGCAATAGCTTCTCGTTCGGCGGAAAAGGCGGCTGCGGCAGCAGAGGAATTCGACATCGAAAAGTCCTATGGTTCCTACGAAGAGCTGCTGGCCGACCCCGAAATCCAGGCGGTCTATATCCCGCTGCCCAATCATATGCACGCCGAGTGGGTACGCAAGGCGGCCGATGCGGGCAAGCACATTCTTTGTGAGAAACCATTTTCACTGAATGCGAAAGAGACCGAAGCGGCAATTGCCTATGCGGAAGGCAAGGGTGTAAAGGTTATGGAAGCCTTCATGTATAAACTGCATCCCCAGTGGATCAGGGCGGCGGAACTCGCAAAAATAGGCGAGATAGGAACCATCCAGGCGGTGAACGTCTTTTTCTCCTACAACAATCAGGACCCCTCGAATATCCGCAATATTAAAGAAGCGGGAGGAGGCGCCCTATACGACATCGGCTGCTATGCGGCCAGCGCCGCACGCCTTATCATCGGCAGGGAGCCCAGGCGGGTTGTCAGTCTGATAAAAAACGATCCCGGTTTTCAAACCGATGTGCTTACCTCCGCCCTCCTCGATTTCGGTGATGCGAGAGCGACCTTTACGGTCGGAACCCAGACCTTCCCTTATCAGCAGGTTGATGTGATCGGATCAGGCGGAAGCCTTACGGTCCACGTACCCTTCAACATGTATCCGGACGTACCGGCCAGGCTTACAGTCACCACCGGTGTTGGTACCAGAGTTATCGAGTTTGAACCCGCCGACCAGTATGCCGAACTCTTTGAAGAGTTCTCCCTGGCCATCGCCGAAGACCTTCCGGTCCCGACACCCCCCTCGGATGCGGTAAACAACCAGAAGGTGCTCGATGCGGCATTCAGATCAGCTGAGACCGGGAACTGGGAAGCTGTCCGCTAAGTACGCGGTGTTTCGGCTATCCATAAACGGTAGGCCGCCGCCAGTAGAAGCGACAAGGCAAGGAGCAGGACGGGGATAGCCCGAAGAGAGCTTATCTCCACTCCTGCTCCGACCAGGAGCGGTACCGCCGCGGAGCCTACGCTCGCGGCGGCCACCTGCTTGCCGATAAGGCCGGAAGCATTCTTCCGGCCGGCAACGGCAGGGGTATAACTGACAAAAAGCGGAAAAAGCGGAGCACAGGCAAAGCCCAGCAGGGGCATAGCGAGCAGCGCAGCACCTGAGGACCAGGGCTGCAGAAAAAGCAGGGAGCCGAAAACGACCGCCGAAATCATCCAGGAGAGGATGGACCGTATGTGCCACCTTCCCCCGAGAAAGCCGAAGAATACACGCCCTGCCATAAGGGCCGCCCAGTAGAATCCCACCCACAGGGCGGCAAGCTCCGGTTCAATAAGACGGCCGCGGGTAAGCCAGGTATAGGTCCAGCCGCCGGCGGTCACTTCAAGTCCCGTATAAACAAGAAAGAGCATAATACCCGTAATCCGTATCCGGAGCCCGATCCCCTGCCCCGCACCGCTGCCCTGAACCGCTGCTCCCTCCGGCGGGGCTGCGGAGTGTTCTTCCAGATGGGCATTACCGTTCCACCGGTTCCTGTAGATAATAAAGAGCACCAGCAGACCGGCAACCATGGCCAGGGTTGCAATATAGCCGTACTGCCAGGGAGCACGCTCCTGCAGCACACGGCGCATTATCACCGGTCCTATCATCGCACCGAGTCCGTAAAAAGCGTGAAGAAGGGTAACCTGCTCCTTGGTAAAGCGTTCAGCCGAATAGGCATTGAGCCCCGCGTCGACGGCGCCGCCGCCGGTACCGAGCACCACCATCGATACGACGATGAGGGGCCACTCCCGGGCAAAGGAAAAACCGGCCAGAGCGGCGGCTACCAGAATATTGCTGAGAATCAGGAGCCGCCCCACCCCGAGGCGCCGTATCAGTCTTCCCGCATTGGTGCTGGAAATAAAAAACCCGCAGGTGGCTGCAAGCTGCAGCAGGGCGAGCCGGCTCAGGGGGCGACCGAACTCTCCGGCGATGGACGGCCAGGCTACCCCGAGCAATCCGTCGGGCAATCCGAGACTGATGAATGCGAGAAAGCTCAGTGCGAGCAGCAGTTGTTTTTTGTTTATCAGCTTTTCCATGCTCAGATAATATGGCTAAACAGGAGGCTTGTAAACCGGTTTAGTTACGCTTTTTTCGATTCCGGCGATTCCTGGGGTGCTTACCGCCCCCGCAGCTCCCGAACCGTCTCAACCATGGCAAGGAAGCCTCCGGGGGGCACGTAGTCGGCTATCTGGTTCCCCGAACCGACGGCAATTCCGGGGAGTCCCGCGAGAGGTTTCATAATTTCACGGACATAGGTCCGGACCTCCGCCTCGCTCCGGCTGCAGAGCACGTCCATATCCACTCCGCCGAAATTTCCGATTCTTCCGCCGTAGCGTTCTACCCATTCGGAGAAGGGTGCGATCGAATCCTCGTTTGAGTGCTTGGCATCGATGCCGCAGAAATCGATAAGATCATCCATAACTTCAAAGATTGAACCGCAGGAATGAAGCAGAAAAGAGGTGCCGTATCCGTGGATAAGATCGATAATCCTTTTATACTGAGGCAAAATATGGGTCCTTACGGTTTCGGGCTTCAGGAGAAGGGAAGACTTGAATCCGAGATCGTCCCCGAAACGGAAGAGACAGTAGCTCTCCCTGCGGGTTTCCAGGAAGCGCTTCCAGATGGTCAGGAGCAGGTCACCGACCTTTTTCCAGATCAGGGAGAATGCCTCGGGATCGTCAACTTCCAGGTAGGCAAGATCGGTCATGGGGACAAAGTCCTGGACAATCTCGAAGAGACCGTTTCCCACTCCCGCCACAGCCTTCATTCCTTCGGGCAGTGCGCCGGCGAGGGCTTCGAAGGAGGGATCAAAGCGGCTGAAATAACGGTCGGGGATTTCCTCCCAGGGATACGCCTTCACATCCGCAAGACCGGCAAAGAGAGGCGGAGCAATACCGCAGAGGCCTCTGCCGCCCTGAATAAGTTCGGTTACGCAGCCCTCGAAGGGAAAGATGTCGTAGCCGATTCCGGCAATGTAATTGCAGGCAAGGGTGAAGCCCTCTTTCATGTCCCGTACATCCCCCTGCATAAGGTCGGAAACGGGCTTTCCGATAAGCTGATCCAGCACAAGGGGACTGAAAGCGTGCTCATAGAGCGGCAGGTAATCGGTCTGTTCGTTTCGGGCGGCCTTTACAATCCGCCGGTAATCGGGCTGGTATGCTTCCATTTCTATCCTCCGATATGCTGATATGGTATGTTAGTACCGTTTTTTTCTGTCCGATAGGATATTTATCGCTATTTATTGTATATTCGTATCATGTTTGAGCCTTTTAAATTTGAAGAGCGCGGACTGGACCGCCGGAGCCCGGGCAAGCTTTTCTTAAAAGACGAGAAGGCGGGAGAGAAGGTGAGAATCCATTATCACCGCTCCCTGGAAATCAATCTCTTTAACGGCATCAACGGGGTAATTCATGTCGAGTCCGGAGAGTTCTCCCTGAAAGGGGTACGGGCCGCACTCCTGCCGCCGCGTCAGCTCCACGGATACTCCATTGAACCGGGGGGAGCCATCCTGGTCGGACACATCGCCCTGGATCTTCTTGACGATATCCTCAGAAAGGAGAGCATTATTGCCCTTCTGGACCGGCATGAGGGCCCCCTTTTTTTTGATTCGCTTCCGGAACATCCCCTGCTCGCCCTGTCCCCGGAAGCCTCTCCGATTATGCTGACGGAATACAAGACTGCGGAACTGCTGTTCTTTCTTCTCTCCCTCTGCGGAGAAAAAGAGCAGACCAGTCCGGATACGGCCATGGCGAGAAGGGAGATCGAGGCGCTGAAACGCATCATTGATCTGGTGGAGGAAGGCTTCCACCGGAAGCTGACACTGGAAAAGGCAGCCCGTACGGCAGGCATTTCCCGTTCCCGTTTCTGCCGTCTTTTCAAAACTTTGACGGGACTCTCCTTTCACCGCTTTCTTATGGAGGTGCGGCTGGAGAATGCCCGGAACATGCTGATGGAGGGGCAGAGCGTTACGTCAGCGGCCGCCGATTGCGGCTTTTTTGATGCTTCCCATCTTATCCGGCACTACCGGAACCGCTTCGGCGTGAGGCCCGGAAAAACAGGTTTGGCGGAGATACACTGGAAATAGGGCCGGAACCATTACTATACTGATAACCTGAAGAAACTATTGGAGGTTTGCAATTGAAGGACCCGAGACTCGAAAAGCTGGCCGATCTTCTTGTATCCTATTCCACTGGAGTAAAAAAGGGCGATTCCGTTTTCATTATGTGTCACGAGGTGGCTATCCCCTGGGCTGTGGAAATAAACCGGGCGGTCCTTGCGGCGGGAGGAAATCCCCATACGTTCATTAAAAGTGACGATATCGAAGAAGCACTCATGAAGAACGGAACTCCCGGACAGCTTCGTGAAAACAACTACCTGATGGAAGAAGGAATCAGGAGAGCGGATGTTTTCCTGACCGCCTGGGGAAATTCCAACGTAAAGTGTTTTTCCAATATCGATCCGGCCGGGATCCGCGACCGGCAGGAGAGCAACAGGGCATGGAGGAAACTCTTCAGCAGCCGGACGGGAACGGGAGATCTGCGCTGGTGCGGCACCCAGTATCCCGCCATTGCCGATGCCCAGGAGGCTGCCATGAGCCTCTCCGAGTATGAGGATTTTGTCTACCGGGCGGGTCTCCTCGACAAGCCGGATCCCGCGGCGGAATGGCGCCGGATTCACGAAGAACAGGAACGCTGGATCCGCTACCTGGAGGGAAAAAAGGAACTGCGCTTCAGGACAAAGGATACGGATCTGACGGTGAGAGTGGACGGCCGCAGATGGATCAACTGCTCGGGAGATGAGAACTTTCCCGACGGCGAAATTTTCTCGACACCCCTCCTGAAAGGAGTGAACGGACAGGTCCGTTTTACCTTTCCGGCGGTCTACCGCCAGCGGATGGTTGAAGATGTACGGCTTGAGCTGAAGGACGGAAAAATTATCCGGGCGAAGGCAGCCAGGGGAGAGGAATTCCTCAATTCGGTCCTGGACAGCGACGGCGGGAGCCGGTATATAGGCGAGATTGCCATCGGTACCAACTACGGTATTACCGATTTTACCCGCAACACCCTTTTTGATGAGAAAATTGGAGGGACCTTCCACATGGCCGCCGGGGATGCACCCAAAGAGACGGGAGGAGAAAACGAATCCGTTGTTCACTGGGACATGATATGCGACATGAGAGACGGCGGAGAGATAAGCGCGGACGGAGAAAAATTTCACGAGGACGGCCAGTTTATTGAGAGCGTACTGAGGAAATGAGAAGGCCACGCGGCCCCCTGGTCATCTCCAGCGTCTATTTCACTTTCGGTTTTCTGTGGATTCTGATTTCCGACGAAGCCCTGAAACTGTTTGCCGCCAGTCCGGAGTCGTATCAGCGGCTCCAGACGGCAAAGGGGTGGATATATGTTGTCATTACCACGGTTCTCATCTACCTCCTTCTCCATGCATACGCGAACATGAAAGAAAGGGCGCTGCAGGAACTGAATCGGCAGAAGGAGGTTCTTCATGATGTGCTCGAAGAAAAAAATGAACTTATCCGCGAACTGGATCACCGGGTAAAAAACAACCTTCAGCTCGTGATAAGCCTTATCGGTATTTCACGCTCCGGTTCCGCCTCAAAGATAGAAGCGTACCCGGATACCCTTGCGGGAAGAATCCATGCCATCTCCGCAATTCAGGAGGCGATGTTTGCCGGCGGAATATACGCCAGGGTTTCTCTGGAGCGCTATCTGACCGATCTCCTCGCTTATCTCAAGTCAGACTCCATGATTGCCCGGGCCGGCAGCATAAGCCTCATGGTGGAGGAAGGTATCACCATGTCCGCCGAGCGGGCGGTTCCCTTCGGAATTGTCTTCCATGAACTGGCAGGCAACGCCCTGTCCCACGCCTACAAAGAGGGGGATGCGGGGGCGGTTGAAATCTCGGTCAGCCTGGATTCGGGTTCAATTGTTCTGAAAGTGGAGGATTTCGGGAAGGGTTTCGATGCGGAGAGCGTGTCCGGAGAGGTGGGGCTTGTCATAGCGGAAGCGATGAGTTCCCAGATTGAAGGCCGGCTCACCATCGCCTCCTCCGCTTCGGGAACTGCAGCGGTACTGACGGTTCCCGTCTGACCGGACCGGTTTATTCCTCTTCCGGCTCCCAGCACTGAAAGAGGTAGACAATCAGGTCATCGGTAAACCGACGCAGGTAATAGTCGTAATCGAGATCCTCCTCCTCGATAAAATCGTCGGCAATGTAATGGCTTACCGCATCGAGGAGTTCCGGCTCTTCCCTGAGGTTATCAACAAATTCATCAAGCAGGGCCGCATCTACAGCATACTCTTCCCGAATGTGCTCCAGCACCTCTTCCAGAGGATCAAAATCGAAATCGGCAAGAGCTTCACTGAGCTCTTCCTGACTGACTTCGATTGCTTCCCGTTCCTGAATCGGGGGTGAAAAAACCATGTAAGTTCCTCCTTCGTTTCTTTCCTTATAGCAGATGAATGGCGTTCCGGACAAGGAACAATAAGCCATTTCACGCTAAAGATGCAAAAATTATATCCATTTTTGCAATTGTTCAAGCCGGTAATTACAATTAATCAGGGGGCATTGCCATGAGAGGATTGAGTTTTACCTGGCGACTTATTCTGATGGTTACGGTGATGGTGATTATTTCTCTTCTGGTTACCAATCTTAACTTCATTACCACATTCAGAGAGAGTACCTATCAGGAGAAAAGAGACAGTCTTACGAGGCTTGTCGACGCGTCTGCCGGGATTCTGGAATACGCCTGGAATCTGGAGAGTGAGGGCAGTCTGAGCCGTGCGGAGGCACAGGAGCTGGCGAAAGACCTTATTGCCGAAAGCACCTATGGCAGAAATGAACTTGATTACTTCTGGATCAACGACATGCGTCCCTACATGATTATGCATCCCTACCGTCCGGAACTGAACGGAACCGATCTCTCGGAAACCAGGGACCCGAAGGGCAAGTATCTTTTTGTGGAGATGGTGGAACGGGTCAGGAGCGATGGAGCAGGATTCGTCGAATACTCCTGGCAGTACTATGATGAAGAGGGCAGAATAGAACCGAAGCTCTCCTATGTTACCGGCTTCGAGCCCTGGGGATGGATCCTTGGTACGGGAATCTATATTGATGATGTGGAAAAGACCATTATCAGGGTCGTTTCCGGAATAATCCTGATCAGCCTGGTCTTTCTCATGATCTCCCTCGCGGTCGTATACCTGGTTGCAAAACGTATTGCCGCCCCGATAGTCCGCTTCTCCTCAATAATGGAGCAGGTAGCCGGCGGAGACCTTACCATTGAGGTTCCCGCTCTTAAGCGGAAAGATGAGCTGGGGGTTCTCGCCGCGGCCCTCGGGAGCATGGTAAAACAGGTGGGTTCGATTATTCTCGAGGTCCAGGAATCCGCCAACCAGGTGAGAATCGGAAGCGAGCAGGTCAGCTTCTCGGCTCAGGAGCTCTCCAAAGGGACATCACAGCAGGCTTCTTCCATGGAGGAGATTTCATCTTCCATCGAGGAAATGTCCTCGAACATAGGGCAGACGGCAACGAATGCGAGGGCAACCGATGCCATTGCAGGAAAAGCCGCGAAGAGCGCGGGAGAGAGCGGAACGGCAGTGGGCGAGACGGTGGGTGCGATGCGGTCCATTGCCGAACACATTTCACTTATAGAGGAAATAGCGCGTCAGACCAATATGCTGTCCCTCAACGCCGCCATCGAAGCGGCCCGGGCAGGAGAAGCCGGAAAGGGTTTTGCCGTGGTTGCCTCGGAGGTGCGGAAACTGGCGGAGAGAAGCCGCCAGGCTGCTTCCCGGATTGAGAACCTCATCAACTCCAGTGTCAAAATTGCCGAGGATGCGGGTGAAGCAATCGACAATCTGGTTCCGGAAATAATGAAGACGAGCAGACTTGTACAGGAAATAAGCTCCGCTTCGGGGGATCTCGAGAGCGGCACGGGCACCATAACCCGCGGTGTGGAACAGCTTGAGAACATAGTTCAGGGTACGGCCTCTTCTTCGGAAGAACTCGCGGCATCTGCACAGGAGCTCTCGGCACAGGCCGAACAGATGCATGCAGCAACCGGATATTTTACGGTCAGACGATAGATAAAAAACCCCGTAAAGGGTAACAATTCCGGACTCCCCAGGTGTTACAATAGATACCATACGGCAGGAAGGAATTGTGAAAATCGACGTCGAAGCATATTACCGGACATACGGCCCCATGGTATTGAGACGATGCAGGTACATCCTGAAGGATGAGGAACTCGCCGTGGATGCGATGCAGGATACCTTTGTGCGGATCCTCCGGAGCCGGAACCGGCTGGACGGCAGGGGCCCCTCAAGCCTTCTCTATACAACCGCTACAAATATCTGTCTCAACATGATACGGGACCGGAAACGAAAACAGGAAGTTCCCTGGGAAGAGGAACATGAGAAGAAAGGAGCAGAAACGGGCTGGGAATCGCGGCTTCTTACGGACCATTTTCTGGAGCGCCTTTTCGGAGAGGAAGCAGATTCCACACGTACCATGGCCTATCTCCATTACGTGGACGGTTTTACCCTTGAAGAGACCGCCGAACAGACCGGTTTATCCGTTTCCGGTGTAAGAAAAAGACTGGAAAAACTGAGAAAGAGAAGTCTTGCAAAGAAGGAGGCATAGGGAATGGATTACAACGATATGAACGGACGGGAGCTGTTTTACCTTGAGCAGCTTCATATTGATAAAACTGATGGTATCCAGGCGGAGGCGGAAGAATTCCTGAGGAAAAGCGACGAGGCAATTTTTGAGCGCTATCCGGTTGAAACAATGGGAGCGGAGATACGCCGGCGTCTGGAAAGCGGCAGGAAAGAGCGTTCCCTTTTTACCCCGGGACACATGGTACCGCTTCTTGCCGCGGCGGCGCTTACGATAATGATAGGGATTGCCGCTTTCTACCCCTCCTTGACGGGATCGCCGGTACCGGGGACCGAACGCATCAAAGGGATGGATCCCGTACTGTCGGTCTTCCGGGCCGAGGGAGAATCGGTCAATCTGCTGGATGAACGGGACCGGGCCAGGGCATTCGATCTTCTCCAGCTCGAATACAACGGTGCTGGTTATCCCTACGGAATAATATTCTCCATTGACGGACGGGGGGTGATAACCCTTCACTACCCGGCATCCCCGGCCGTCGTTCCGCAGCTGGATCCGGGAGCGGTCCTGCTCCCCTATTCCTACCAGCTGGATGATGCGCCGGACTTCGAGCGGTTTTTCTTTGTCACCTCCCGGGAACGCTTTGCTCCGGAAGAGGTGCTTGAAGCCGCCCGTAAGCTGACAGAATCCGAAGGCAGGGGAAGGCTGGAACTTCCGAAGCATTTCAATCAGTCAACGCTTACCATCCTGAAGGAGGAGATGGAATGAACCATTCAAGAACCGGGCGTATGCTCGTTATTACCATATTGCTTTTAGGCGCGGCTGCCGCGCTCTCCGCGGTGGAGCCTTCGGTCCGCCGCTACGGCCTCTTTGTGGGAGCCAACAACGGAGGCCGCTCACGCGTCCTGCTCCGTTATGCCGGCAGTGACGCGGAATCGCTTGCCGGCATGCTTCAGCGTATCGGAGGTCTTGCCGCAGAGGATACCATCCTTCTCAAGGAGCCGACCAAAGAGGATATCAAACGTGGTATTGAGGCTGTGGAGGCACGTATATCGGCTTCGAAAAGCAGCGGAAGGCGCGAGGAGTTTATTTTCTACTACAGCGGACATTCGGATGAGAAGGGGCTCCTGCTGGGTGAGGACCACCTGGAATACCAGGAGCTGCGCGATCGCCTTAAAGAGGTGGAAGCGGATGTTCACATTGCAATTCTGGATTCATGTTCCTCCGGCGCCTTTACGCGGCTGAAGGGCGGTGTGCGCAGATCGCCGTTTCTCTTCGACGAATCCACAAAAGCCGCGGGTCATGCCTTTCTCACATCGAGTTCCGAGAACGAGGCTGCCCAGGAATCGGACGAGATAGGCGGAAGCTTTTTTACCCACTACTTTCTTGCGGCCCTGAGCGGTGCAGGGGACAGCAGCCGTGACAACAGGGTAAGCCTTAATGAAGCCTTTGCCTTTGCCAGTGAAGAGACCCTGGCACGTACCGAACATACCATGGCGGGACCGCAGCATCCCTCCTACGATATAAGCCTTACGGGAACCGGAGACCTTGTCCTGACCGACCTGAGGGAGGGTGTGGAACGGATAGCTTTTTCGGAAGAGCTGAGCGGACGGATCTTCATCCGGGATGACCGGGGACGTCTTGTACTTGAGATGAGAAAAACCGTCGGCAATCCTGTTGTCATCACCCTGCCTCCGGGCTCATACCGTATCAGCCTTGACGACGGCAATAATCTCAAGGGAGCGACTATCTTTCTGTCGCCGGGTTCGACCATGATGATAAACGGCAGCGACTTCCGCTACCTCTACCGCGAAAATACGGTGATAAGGGGAGAGGGAGAAGCCGTTGAACAGGGCATGAACATAAATATTGTCGCCGTCAGTGACAGACCGATGAACGGGATGCAGGCAGGCATTATCGGAACGATCAGCGAGGGCGACATGGAAGGGATGCAGCTGGCGTCAATATTCTCCATCACCGAAGGTTCAATGAAGGGAATACAGCTCTCGGGTGTTTTCAATATCGTCGAGGGCGGAATCTACGGCCCCCAGCTCGCAGGAGTCTTCAATATCGTCGAAGGGAATATTGAAGGGCCCCAGCTTGCGGGTGTCTTCAATATTGCCGAAGGCCGGCTCCGGGGTCCGCAGATCGCGGGCGTGTTCAACATCGCCGAAGGAGAAAAGAGTTCAGGAGTCCAGATAGCGGGAACGTTCAATATGGCGGGAGACATGGAAGGAAGCCAGATAGGCGTTGTCAATATTGCCGGAAAGATGCAGGGGATGCAGGTTGGCATCGTAAACATCAGTGAAGAACTTGATGGCATACCGATAGGTCTGGTAAACATAAGCGGAAACGGACTCCATCACCTGTCGGCATGGTACGATCAGAACAGCCTCCTTAACCTGGGATTCCAGCTCGGCACCTTCTACTACACCTTCTTCACCGCCGCCATTGATCCCGAGGATCCGGACAGAATTTTCTCGGCCGGAATAGGTATGGGGCTCGAACTTCCTCTGGGTCCTTTCTACCTGGATACCGAGGTGTATGCGAAAAAAACCGCATCGGATGAAGGCAGTTTCGACGGGAATGCGGCAGCAGTGTTCTCCGACGGGAGCATCCCCGTTCCCGCCGTAAGACTCTCCTTCGGCAGAAAATTCGACAGCTGGAAGGGCGGAAAAAGCTCAATCTTCGGGGGAGTGGATCTTGCTCTCCATTTCCGCGGATATACCGATTTTACTCCCGGCATAATGACGGGAAGCCCCTGGAGTGTAAGCTACGCGGAAGGTGAAGAGCCCGTGGATATTTATCCGACCTGGTTTATCGGTATGAGATTCTGACATCCTGCGGAGTGCTGCCCGGCAATCTTTCCGGGCAGCACCGCTTTTTACAGGCTTTCGGTAAGCATATACGAACCCGCCCCATCACATTCTATGTTCCACTGCCGCTGTGCAAGACTCCTGCGGAATTCCGCATCATGGGATACGAGCAGAAGCGCTCCGGAAAAGTGTTCAAGGGCCTCCTGCAGCAGGATGATTGAATCCAGATCGAGATGATTGGTTGGCTCATCAAGAATCAGCAGAGAGCAATCTTTCATCGAAGCTCTGGCGATTATCAGTTTTCTGGCCTCTCCCGGGCTGAGTACCGACGACTGAAGGAGCGCTTCCGGTGAAGAACCGAGCCGATGGACAGAGGAGAGCAGCTCTCCCAGCTCCGAAGATGACAGTACGGAAAGCTGTATGGACAGCAGCCGGCGCACCTCTTCCGATATCTCCTGAGGCAGCACGGCGGCATTGCGGAAGAAGAACGGGAAAGGCTCTTCGCTGTCCTGTTCGAGATGGTTCTCCCGAAGGTGCCGCAGGAGCGAACTCTTCCCGCAGCCGTTCTTTCCCTTCAGGGCGATTCGCTGCCCCGGCCTCACAACAAGATCGGGATAATGCAGGGTCATCTCTCCGAGCACCAGGTGTCCTTCCTGTATGAAGAGCAGACGGTCACCCTTTCCCGGGTTCGAATCCATGCTTATTCCGGTTTTCCGCCGCTCCCGTAATTCGGAAAACCTCTCCAGCGCGGCCTTCCTCAACACTTCATTTTCTGCGGTTCTCCCGTCAAGCTGACGGAGCAGTTTACCGCCCGTTCCATCTTTTCCCGAAATCCTGATCAGGTTTTTCCGGAATCTTCCATCATGATCCTTCGGGTCGAGACCTGCCTTGCTTCTTCGTTTCTGCTGGGAAGCCGCATTCTGTCTTCTTCGTTCAGCCTCCTTTTTCAGCGCATCCGCTCTGGCCGTCATGGTTTCGAGAACCCTTTCCGCTTCGAGAGCCTCCCGTCCGGCTTCCCGCAGCCCCTGTGAGAGTCCTCCGGGCCGGACAACGGCTTTCCCGTTTCTGAGGAATATGGTTCTCCTGCAGAGACGATCCAGAAAAGCCCGGTCGTGGCTCACAACTATCCCTGTTCCCCTGTAATTGAGAAGAGCATCAAGCAGCTGATTCCTGCTCTCCTCATCGAGATGATTCGTCGGTTCATCCAGTGCGAGGAAGGCAGGGGAATTATACAGAGCCGTACCCAGCTGCACTTTTTTCCGCTCGCCGTAACTGAGAGTTTCCCACCTGAAGAGCCATTCAAACTCTATTCCAAGTCTCCGCATAATCTCTCCGCTGTGCTCATCGAAAGAATAGAAAAATTCCATTGCCTCCGGAGGCGGCCGATCCGCTTCCTGCCTGCAGAGACAGTGCTCGCGGGGAACTGTAATCTTTCCCGAGTCGGGTCGTATCAGACCGGTCAGCAGGAACAGAAGAGTGCTCTTTCCCGCCCCGTTCGCACCGGAAAGAGCGCTCCAGCCTTCGCCGACGATGAAGGAAATACCATTGAAGAGCCGGGTATCCTGCCCGGGCCATGAAAAGATGAGTGATGAAACCTGTATCTGATTTTCAGCCATGACTGCGCCTCCATACGGGGGTGCGGCATAATCACGGTACTGTCGGGTAAGAATTTCCGAAGCCCGCATGAGGATGGGTCGCAGGGAGAAGAGGTGCCGCCGGCTTGGTGGACTGAATCACAAGAAAGTTCCATACCATACCGTTTTGACTCTTTCCCTATCTGTTCCTCACGCTCCTGCTCCTTGTAACGGATTTGATCTGAACATTAGCCAAATGAAAAGGATGAGTCAAGTCTCGATAAGCACCTTAAACGAGGTCCCGTTCCCATTCTCCGCGGGCGACTCATACTTCCACGATCCGCCTATCTGGTTTACCAGTACATCGATGAGAATCATTCCCAGGGTTTTACGACCCTCGGGCGCACCCTCTTGAGGAAAACCCGGACCGCTGTCCCGAATTTCCAGAGAGCAGAAGAAGCCGTTTTCAGTTTTTTCACGTTCAAAGCGGATTGTCAGCTCCCCCTTGCCATCAGCGAACGCATAGGTGAAAGCGTTGCTTATTGCTTCATTGGCAATGAGAGCCAGCGGTATGGCAAGATCTATGCTTATCGGAAAACTGCGGCAGCTCATTTCATAGTGCAGTTTCACACCGGGCAGACCGGCCAGAGACTGAATATCGCCGGCAATGTGCCGCAGCAGTTCACAGAAGTCCACCCCGGAGAAATCACCTGACTGCAGAAGCTGTTCGTACACCTGCGCCATGGTATCGATTCTCCGTCTGGTCTTTCCGAATACCATCGCCTCATCCGGAACCGCGGAGGCTCCTGATCCGAGACTGAGAAGACTGCCGATAATCTGAAAGTTGTTCTTTACACGGTGATGCACCTCCGAGAGAAGAGCGCTTTTTTCATCAACAAGCCTCTCCAGCTCCTCCTCCCGCTCTTCCAGCAACCTCACCGTATCCATCAGTTTTGCCCGTTCGTCACGGAGTTCCCTTATATGCTCCAGAAGCTGCGGATAGTAGCTTTTCCTGGCCGAACTCTCCCCGAGGCCGATGATTTTCTCGCGGATTGTATCTTTTTCCGAAGCTCCTTCCTTAGTGTTCACTGAACACTTTCCTGTATAGAGCCGCGATGTCCCCCGTTTCTGCAGACCTCGGATTGGTCACCGTGCAGGCATCATTCAATGCCTGCCGGGCGAGCGTCTCTATCACATCCGCCTTCATCCCGCCCGTATCGAGGGGTCCCTTTACGGAAAGAGCGGTCCTGAATTCCCTGAGGCTTTCACCAAGAAAAGAACAGACGGACTTTTCAGACTCGCTCTCAAGATTCCGGCCTGTCAGGACCTCTGCAATGCGGCGGTATTTCACCGGTTCGGCAAAAAAATTAAACTCCGCGACATGCTCAAGAAGAAGGGCGTTGCAGAGCCCGTGGGGAAGATCCAGAAGGCCTCCCAGGGCATGTGCCATGGAATGGACAAGCCCCAGGCTCGCATTGGAAAACGACATCCCCGCCAGAAGGCTGCCCATCATAACCCCGGCGCGTACCACCTCATTATCAGGTTCCCTTACCGCCCGGGGAAGATACCTCCGGAGATACTCAATTGCGCCGAGGGCATGCATTTCCGTTACCGGACTTGCTGCGTTGGAAACAAAAGATTCCACCGCATGGGTAAGCGCATCCAGCCCGGTTTCCGCCGTCAGCTCAGGATCCATGCTTACGGTGGTTTCGGGATCAATAAGGCTGATATCGGGAACTACGCTCTTGCTTATTATGGCTATTTTGTTGGAATGCTCCGTATCCAGAATTATCGCGAACTGGGAGACATCCGCCGACGTTCCCGCCGTGGTGGGGATGCAGATAAGGGGAGGCATGGGGATCGGAACATTATCCACCCCCTCAAATGAAAGGATATTCCGGCTGTTGGAAACAACAATCCCGATTCCCTTGGCGCAATCCATCGGACTGCCGCCGCCTGCAACCATAAGCATGTCGCACTTGTTATGCCTGTAGCACTCCGCCCCCTCCATTACCTCGGAATCTCTGGGGTTCGGTGTGACAGAATCATAGAGCACATAGTCAATCCCGCTTTCCCGGAGGGTTTTCTCGATACTACGCGTCCAGCCGGCCTTTCCCACGCCCTTATCGGAAACAAGAAGCACCTTTCCACCGCCGAAGGTGCGGACATAATCCGCGCACTTGTTACGTGCTCCTGTTCCGAAAATGAATTCGGGAGCCACAAACTTTCTCATGGTGGTAAGGTTTTCTTCCATATACTGTAAGTATAGGTTGTCTCAGGAGAAAATCAAGAATTTGCAGATCCCGTGGGGGGAACTGCGTGGAGGCTAGGGAGCCTCAGAGGTAACAAGCATGATATCGCCCATTTTCCCGCCGCTGTCCCTGGCGACGACAGGACATTTGACCTTAAAAAGCAGATACACCTCTCTCGGAGCTTCGCTGAGGGTTTCGTAGTTCCCCTGCCCCTTTGCTATAACCATATCGGCCTGGTAAAAGCGCTCAAGAAAATCGGGGGAACAGTATTCAAGGGGGGTGCCGGGTGCATTGCTGCCGCTGCTTATCACTCTTACCAGACGGTCAAGTCCTATGGTTCCGGCATCTTCTGTTGTGGCATCGTTTATTATGGGTGAGTCTCTTACGGCGGCGGTAATATCAAGGTCCGGGTTGATGGAGAGAAGCGTCTCCATCAGTATCATATCAAGGACTATTTCCCCGGCATTATCGGTTATAAACAGGAGGGTTCGGGCATTCTCCGCATCCCTGCGGAAATCTTCCAGACGAAAGACCGAGCTGTCCTCCCGTGCTATCCTGCGCTCTTCTCCGGCTACCAGCCGCTCTATGGCATCGGCGATATCGAGATCCCTGAAGGCACCGAAATCGATACTGTTGCCCGCTATGGCGTACTCAACCGCGGCCTTGAGAGGATCGGGAGCATCATTTATATGCGAACGGATCATAGGTGCGTTTCCGAGAGCCAGCTCGTTGCTCAGTCGCTTTTCACTCTCAAAGGGGTCGCGGACCTCCGTCAGCTTCCGTATGGCCCGGTTTATGACGAGACTCATTACCGGGGGCTTTGTGGAAAGCTCAAAACCGGGAAGCATCCTTGCCACCTCGTTCAGGACCTCCCGCTGAGCCTCTTCATCAAGACCGGCCCTGCGGGCAATATCGAGACCATGGTTGAGAAAACAGCTGAAACATTCCAGATTGGACTGCATAATACCTCCGGGGGGTGCATCGTAACGTTTTCCGGCCGGTGATTCAAGCTTATCAGCGAAACACCCGCAATCCCCGGTTGGCGGAAGCCGATAATTTTTGTATTTTTTCAGTACTTTCAAGCTATAACCCCTGAACCGGAGGAATACCCATGATCACCTTACAGGCGGTGAGTAAAGACTACGGCACTTTCAGAGCGGTCGACAATCTCTCTCTGGAGATCAAGGAGGGAGAAATTACCGGTCTGCTCGGCCCCAATGGTGCAGGCAAGACAACAAGCATGCGGATGATAACCGGCTATTTCCGGCCGACCGCCGGAACTGTTCTTGTCGACGGAATGGATGTTTCAGCGGAACCGGAAGCTGTCAGATCCATTATCGGCTATCTTCCCGAATCGCCGCCTCTCTACGGAGAGATGCTCACCTACGATTATCTGCGCTACATAACAGGCGTAAGAAAGATAAGCGCTCCCGAAGCGCTCGAACGTACCGCAGAAATTTGCGGTATAACCGGAGTCCTTCACAAGCCCGTCGGCCAGCTTTCAAAGGGATATCAGCAGCGGGTCGGCCTGGCCCAGGCAATTATCCATGATCCGAAGATCCTGATTCTCGACGAACCGACAACCGGCCTGGACCCCAACCAGATTGCCGAAGTAAGGGCCCTTATACGGGAAATCGGAAAAACAAAGACAGTTATTCTCTCTACCCATATCCTTCAGGAGGTGGAGGCGATAGCCGACAGGGTCATCATTATAAACCGGGGGAAGATCGTTAAGGATGATTCGACCGGCAACCTTCAGACGGCAAGGGACGGCCGCTATACCGTCAGGCTGGCAATCTCGGGTCCCTCGGCAGAGAACGCACCCTCCCTCTTTTCAGGCCTCCCGGGGATTATTGATGTCCGGACGCTTGAGGGGGAAGAATCCCTGACGACGATCCAGGTAACCGCCGGCACGGAGGAAGATGTCCGCCCCCTGCTCTTTTCGAAAATTACGGAGGCGGGTTGGACGCTCTACGAAATGGCGAGGGAGAAACAGTCTCTTGAATCGATTTTCCGACAACTGACCACCGGAGGAACAGATGAACAGCATGATTAAACGGGAGCTCTACTCGCTCTTCATCGGACCCGTCGCCTACATTGTAATCGCACTTTTTCTTGTTATTTCGGGGCTTCTTTTTTTCCCCACCTTCTTTATCTATGACCAGGCGGAAATGAGGGGATTCTTTCAGATGCTGCCGATTCTCTTCAGCTTCTTTATTCCCGCGGTTACCATGCGAAGCTTTGCCGAAGAGAGAAACCGGGGCACCTTCGAGGCTCTTGTCACCCTGCCGGTCAGCAATGGCGGAATTGTCCTTGCCAAATATGCCGCGGCAATGATATTCATTGCCGGGATGCTCGCCCCCACCCTTATCTATGTTCTCATCATATCTCTCCTCGGAAATCCCGATCCGGGTCCCATTCTGGGGGGATACCTCGGAGCCCTGCTCCTGGGGGGGGCATACGGAGCACTTGGATTATTTGCCAGCAGCATGACAGGAAACCAGATTGTGGCCTTTATTGTCACGGCATCGGCTTCTCTTCTCTTCACCTTTCTTGACCAGATGATAATCCTGGTCCCTCCCGTGCTGGTAAACACGCTGGAGTTTCTCGGTACCCAATACCACTTCAGAGTAATATCACGTGGAATAATTGACAGCAGAAGCGTTATCTATCTTCTTTCGCTCCAGGCGCTGTTTCTCCTCCTCACCGTGAAAGCGGTAAGGGAAAGGAGGTAGCATCATGAACATAAAGGAGAAACTCAAAGCCGCCGGATCATGGCTGACCGGAAGCAGATCGGACCTTTTCCTCTACCTTGTTATCATAGTCCTGGCAAATATTGCCGCCGCAGATCTCTATTTCAGGGCCGATCTTACCCGCTCAAACATGTACACCCTCTCTCCGGTAAGCAGGAAACTGGTACGCAGCGTGGATGCTCCTCTCAGCATAAAGATCTTCTTTACCGGAGAGCTTCCCGCTCCCTACAACGGAGTTGAACGGTACCTGAGAGACCTTCTTGAAGAGTACGAGCGGGCGGCTGGTCCTGACTTTTCCATCGACTTTTACGATATGGAAAAGCCGGAGAACAAGGAGAGCGCCGCGAACTACGGAATAATTCCCTCCACCATTCAGGAAATCAGGAGTGATCAGTTCCAGAGCCGAAGCGCCTACATGGGCCTCGCCATTCTCTACGGTGATACAATAGAAACCATCGACCAGATTACCAATACCGCAGGCCTTGAATACCGTCTTACCACCACCATGCAGAAAATGATCTCATCGGTAAATATTCTTCACGGTATTACCGGAAAACCGGTAATTACCCTTTATGCATCACAGGAACTTTCCGGTTTCGGCATTGAAGGGTTTGACCGGCTTGAGGAATCTCTGGAGATCGCTGTGGAAGAGCTTGCCCCGGAGATACGCGAACGGATCAGCCTGAGGGCAGAGAACCCGGATCAGGGGCGGCTGGCGGAGCTTAAGAGCGAGTATGGCATCCAGATTATCAACTGGAACAGAAATGTTCGTCCCGATGGGAGTGTCGTCGAAGCGGGAAGCGGAGCACTGGATATTGTTCTCTCCTACGGAGAGAGCTTCCGGCTTATTCCCCTGAACCTCTCCCGGACACTTTTCGGCGGCTATACAATTACCGGTATGGAAAACCTCTCCGAAAGGATCGGGGAATCCATGACCGCCATGCTCTCCAGCAATCCGGAGATCGGCTATCTGACCGGTCACGGGGAGCTTGATCTCTCGGATTCCCGGAACGGGGCGGCTCCGCTTGCACAGCTGCTTTCGGACATCTACCGCATACAGCCTGTCGACCTCAATGACGGTGCTGCAATTCCGGACAGCATACGGACCCTGATAATAAATGGCCCCAGAACCTCCATTCCCCCCGGCACATTGTATGACATTGACCAGTTTCTCATGCGGGGAGGGAACCTTGTCATTTTTCAGGACCCCTTCGACGTTTCCCAGCCTGCCGCCGCGGCCTACAATCAGCCGCCCCGGTACATACCGGTAGAAACGGGACTCGGGGAGCTGCTGGAAGCGTACGGAATAAACCTGCGCAGCGCATATGTTCTGGACAAAGAGAGCTTCATGCAGCGGGATCCCCAGTACGGTGATCTCCGGATTTACTGGGCACCCGTTATTTCCGGGACCGGTATTTCCGATTCCCACATCACCACACGGGGGCTGGGAGAGCTGATAGCACTGCAGAACGGCTACCTCTCCCTGACTGAAGAGCTTGCAAAGAGCAAAGAGATCGACGGGAAGATATTACTTTCCTCCTCCCGGGAGTCCTGGCTCATGGAAGAGAACATCCAGCTCAATCCCCTGGGAATGGTTCCTCCCGCGGAAGAGACCCTGCAGAGTTTTCCGCTTGCGGCTATCCTCGAAGGAACATTTCCGAGCGCTTTCCCGGAGGCTCCCGGCGAAAACGGAACCGGCGAAGGCGGGAACGGAGAGCGTCTCAAGAGCTTCGCTCACCTTGAAAAATCCGCTGCCCCGGGGAAAATCGCGGTGGTTACCTCTTCCCTCTTTACAAGCGCTCAGCTTCTCGATCCGGGAAGCATCAACGGCAACTCCGCTTTTGTTCACAATCTTGTTGACTGGAGCAGCGGCAACGCGGAGGTAATTCCGATGCGGGTAAAAGGTCTCGGCAGAAACAAACTTGTCCCCACTACACCGGAAGCAAGAAACCTTCTCAAGGGAATCACCATCATCCTGCTTCCCCTCCTGGTAATTATGTCGGGACTTCTGGTCTGGCGCTTTCAGAACAGGCGCAGACATTCAATCGAACAGCACTTCGCCGGAGGAGATTTTCATGCCGAAACATAAACTGATCCAGCTGACAGTAATCGGAGCGCTGCTCCTGATTATCATATTCTCCCGCCTTTTCGGATCGGGAGAGAGGATGCCGTCCGTCCAGCCCTGGGAGGGGACGCTTACACGAATCGAGATTCGGCTTCCCGGAGACTCCTTTTCACTGCATTACCGGGATGAAATCTGGACCATAGGAGAGGAGGGACATCCTGCGGATGAAGGAAAGCTTACCCGGATGGCCGATGCCCTGAATATGCTTCGTCTTGAAGAACTTGTCAGCAGGCAGGGAGATCTTGAACGTTACGGGCTGGATGAAGAACGTTCCATCGAGGTACATGCCTATGATGGAGAAGAGCTGCTGCGTTCGATAAGAATCGGCAAGGAGGCCGATCGCGGAATCGGAGCTTATATTACCCTGGGCGGCCGCAGCGGTATATTTCTGGCCGGAGAAGATCTCCGCTCTCTTTTTGAGACCTCCGCGGATGAACTGCGGAACAGGCAGATCCTGGCTTTAAACCCTGCAGATATTATCTCGGTAAGAGTACAGGGTCCCGAAAGCAGCTACTCGATCCGCAGAACCGCGGATGGTGATGCAGCCTGGCAGATTCCGGAAGCGGGAGCAGGCTCCCCGGACCAGGAGAAAGCGGATCAGTTTATCGGACAGCTGGCCCGGATAAGTGCCGTCGATTTTGCCGGGAGCATGGAACTGTCAGACGCCGATGCCGCCTGGGTGTTCTCCATCCAGGATCAGAGCAGTACACGGGAACTGAAAATAATCGGTCCCGCCGCCGGTAATGAAAACGCCTTTCTCTCCACCTCTTCCCGGAGCGGAGAAGCATTTACCATAAGCAGCTACAAGGCCGAACAGCTTATGAGGGAGCTCTCCTGGTTCACAGGAGAGCAGTAAAACAAAGAACCCCTGCGGAAACATTCCGCAGGGGTTCATCAACTTCAGGCATTCGGCGATTTTCTGTCAGAATGGCCAGAAATCGGCTTCGTTCCAGCTCTCTTCAATAAGATCATCATAAAGGTTCGATAGAAATGTCATATGGCTCTGTTCCCACAGAGCAAGTTCCCTGAAAAGAGTGCTTACCCCTTCGTCTCCGCTTTTCTCCGCCTCTTCCTTGTAGAGCTTTACGGCATTTTTCTCCAGCTCTATGGCCGCTCCTATCCCCGCCGCCTCGTAGCCGGCGGCACCTATCTCGCTTCGAATTTTTTCGGAAAGTACTTTCTCCGCAAATACTTCCGGAGAACCGAGATCAACCGCGCTGCCTGTGGAACCAGAGGTTTCATATTCCCGGTACTTTTTACTGAGAACCGATTTATGCTTCTCTTCTTCCTCGGCCATTATGGTGAAAATAGTGCGGACACCTTCGCTTGCCGTAGCCGAAGCCATGCCTTCATAAAAGCTTTTGCCCTGCATTTCGAGCAGAATCGCCCGTTTCAGTATTTCAAGGATACCGTCTTTGCTCATAGTCACCTCCCACCCTTGTATCTTAATCCAAACTTTCCTTTAAGGCAAAAAAAACCGCCTCCCGTGACAGGAGGCGGTTTGTAAAAGCTTGTTCAGATTCAGCGTCTTGCACCTTCGAGAGCCTCAAGGGAAAGCTCGACGAAGTCGTTTACGTGAATGGAAACTCCTGAAACAGCATCGGTATAGCCGTCATCGTCATAGCCGATGCTTGCAGGATCCTGTTCCTCAAGAAGCAGCTCTTCCATCAGCTCGGCCTGTACGTGCCACTCGGACTGAGCATCGCTTTTTGCCACCATTCCGTAGCGTCCGTCTTTGGACTGAACCTTTTTGGTGTCTCCGCCGTCTTTGTGCACCGCATCCCAGTTTGCCGCAACAATGTAGCCGCTTACGACAGTGAGGTCCACGGTCGATTTCCAGCCGGAGGTCTCGCTGAATTCGGCTGCTTCCGCACTGTAGTGACCATCTTCCCACATTCCGTAACCGACAGGGCCGGCGGCAAGAGCCTTCTCCGCGAGGGTGAAGAACTCTTTAACATGAATGGTTACACCGCTTATCGCATCGGTATTTCCGGCATCGTTTGTGTAGCTGATAGCTGCCGGATCCTGCTCTTCAAGAAGGAACTCTTCCGCCAGAGCAGCCTGTTCGTGCCATTCCGAGATGGCTCCGCCCTTGGCGACCATTCCGTATTCACCGCTCTCACTGCTGGTAATCTTGTCGACTCCGGCACTTACGTGAGCGCCGTTCCATTCGGCCTCGGTAATTTTGCCATTGCTGACCACGAGGGTTGCCATATACTTCCAGCCGGTCTTCTCGCTGAAACCATCTTCCTGGGCAAAATAGACACCGTCTGCGTACTTCTGACCGGAAGCCTCCGCAGGAGCCGGTGATGTTTCAGCGGTTTCCTTGTCCGCGCTTTTGCTGCATGAAACCGCGGCAAAGGCAGTCAGAAGAATAAGAGAAAGAACCAGAATTTTCTTTAAAGTCATATTATACCTCCCAAGGTAAAAACTTATCGATTAAGTAAGTTAATTCTACCCAAGCCGCCCCTGTCAGTCAAGGGTTTATCGTACCTGAAGACACGATCCAATTGCTCTTCGAACCTTATCGGAACCGCAGCGGTCCGCCTTTTCGATAAACGCTTTCCAGAGTTCCGCCTCCGAAGCGATCTCTTTTTCGGCCTCTCCGCTGTCGATAAGCCGTTCAAAAAAGGAAAGCGTTTCCATCCCCTCGTTCAGAAGGAGAAGCGCATTCTCTCCCTTTCCTTCATGAAAAAAGACCACCGAGCGATGCAGGAGCTGAAAAAACGCCTGGGCCCTTGCAAGTACACCTGCAAAAACGCCGGGCATGGGATCCAGATATTCCTTGACCCCAAAGCGCTGTGCAAGAAACGAGAACTGAACCAGGCGGTACATGTCCCCTGCAAAACGGGTTGCCTCGGTTTTATTCTCCGAAACCGCTACGGAGCCCTTATAATGAGCAATCCGGAGGTCCGGATGAAAAATTCCCCGCACCTTTTCAGACAGGGCTGAAAAGTAGAACTGCTGGTCTTCCGCCCGGCCGACCCGGGACCAGGTAAAGGGTGCCGCTTTTCTGATCGCATCGTTGCTTATGCCGTAACCTCCCCCTTTTACCACAGGGTGGCTGATAAAATCCTCCAGCCGGTGAAACCGGTTGTACCATTCCGTTGCCCGCCCATGGGCATAGCCCTTCTGAAAGAAAAGGTCTTTTCCCGCCGCAGTCTCCGGGGGACGTACGTCCGGGGTACGCATGGCCGCTGCGTAGCCAAGGGTCTCTATATCGGAGCCGTTCATATATTCACCCTCATTCACCCCGAGACAGAAGCCGGTCCCCCTGCTGTCGAGAGCCGTTCCGCCCCAGTAGGGATGACACAGGGTTTCAAACCAGCTCTTTCCCGTCGCAGCCTTCAGATCGCGACTGCAGATTGCCTCATCGGTATCCAGCTTGAAACTGGCCCGTATGCCGGCACTTTTCTCAAAGAGAAGGGCCGTGTACTTGAGGGCGGTAAAATGACGGCCGTAGGCTCCGGAAACCCCGTACTGAATCATGGTGCCGTCAAAAAGCTCCCGGTCCAGGGCCCTGCATGCCTCTTCGGTAAGCAGATACAAGCTGAAATGGTGATAGTGTTTTTCTTCCAGAAGATGTCCTATCCAGGCCGACACCGGACGGTCGAGTTCCTCATGGGTTACCGAAACCGAGAGCAGTACGGGCACAAGATGTTCCTCCGGAATAAGACCGAGCTCCTTTTCAAAGGCTATGTCTCTTTCCAGCATGGCCAGACAGGAAACAAGCTCATGCGATTCTTCCGCTGCGAAAAGAGGTACGGGGTGATCGTAGTCCGCCAGCTTTTTTCCCGGCCTGTTCAAAACCTTCCGTCCCATCTCCCCGAGCCAGGGGGGAAGCGAATCCGGTATTTCCTCGGGAAGGGTGTAAAGTCCGTTCAGCTGGAGGAGAACCTGTTCCGGTCTTATGGGATCGGGATTCTTTTCCACCGACTTCAGCTTCCAGGATGCAACGATTTTATCCATGTCCGCACTGATTTCGGGAGCCCAGAGACGCGCGATTGCCTCCGAAGTATCCGGATATTCCCTCTCATCCTTTGCCTCCCAACCCTTATCGCAGGCCTCCAGAGCCTGATCAAAGGCATACCCGGCGGCATCCGACCAGTTCCGGCAGAGGCGGCCGGCCTCATCGGTTCTCTCCCGGGAGACAAGAGCGCATACTGTGTTGACAAATTCTATCCCTTTTTTCTCCGCTTCGTCGCGTCCCTTTTCAAACGGAACGGGAACGGCTCCGCCTCCGAGGGGAGGCGAACCATCGGTACCAAGGCCCATTCGGATACTTTCGGCGAGCAATGTTCGGCTTATTGATTTCATAAGGGTCATGATAAAGTTTCGGGCCTCCTTTCTCAAGAAATAATGCAAAAAAAAGCTGTACATTCCTCTATTTTATCCAATTGAGACTGGATTTTTTTCCGTCCGTCTACTACATTTTTACCTATGAATCATAGCCTTGTCCCCCTGACCACGGTGCTGAACGAAGACCGGAGAATGCTTCCTCTGCTTATCAGCCAGGAAATACCGGTTGTGTGCCGTCGTATTTCCACCGGGAAGCTCAAAAAGATCAGCTTTCGCGCCCTCCATGACAACAACACACTGTTCTGGAAAAAGGGGAATGGAGACTGGGATTTTCTCATCACCGATGAACACCACCGGACACTGAGCGGTCTGATAAGGGACATGGATTCAAGAGGGCAAAAGCACTACAAGGAGCGGGAACCGGAGGGTTCGACGGATAATGAGTACCCTCCCAATTATGGCGAGAGGTACGGGGAAATAGCGGCAATGGACCGCAAAGAACGGGTAGAACTGGTCAAAGAGGCAAAAGTGAAGCTCGACCGCATCATTCTGGAAAAACCCGATGACCCGGTCTTCATAGGCAAAACACTCTCCGATACCACCAGCGACGCTGCCCTTGCAAACCGTTCTACCATTATGGAAGCGATCCAGATGGGGGATGAAGCCGCCCGTAAGTACACCCAGGAACTTGTCGACACCACAAGGGCGATGGTAAAAAGTTCGACCGCCATTATTGATACGGCCATCTTCAATGATGAGATGATAAATTCCATAATGACCAAATCCAACGGCACCGTAGTGCAGCATATGACCCGGGTATTCCTGAACGGAGTATCATTTCTCGCCTACTACAACAGGAAAATGCTTAACTCCAGCCTTCCGAACCGGATCAGAATCGACTTCGAGAAACGCTACAAGGCGCAGTACCTGCCTCTTCTCCGTCACCTTCATCCGGATGATGTCACCCTGGAGCGGGTTTTTCTTACGGGAATGCAGGCGATAAGCGAACCCCAGCTGCATACCTTTGCCACAGGTTTTCTTATTCATGATATCGGGAAGGCCAAAGATATTGAGTATCACGAAGGCGAAGCGGAATATAACCGTGAAACCATCGTGGACCATGTCCGGCAGGGATACCTGGCCGTAATGCACAAGACCAACTATCCGAAGGAAGCGGGACTTATTACGGGCTACCACCACGAATACTACGGAACCAGTACCGGGTACGGTTTTTACCGCGCCCTGCTCTCAAATGCCAGGAAAAAAAATCCCAAACTGAATCCGGACTACTGCATCTCCTTCACCATGGAACCTCTCATCAAGTTCCGGGCATATTCCTATTTCCCCGCCAAGGTGATGGAAATTGTGGATATCTTCGATGCTCTTACGGACCCGAACAGAAAATACCGCGCCCCCCTCTCCTCCGAAGAAGCCCTTAAGCTGATGAAGAACCAGTTCATTGATGAAGAGCTCAAGATTGATCCGATTCTTTTTGACCTCTTCACAAGCTTTCTTCAGGAAAGGGAAGGCGCGGCAGCCTGATCAGACGCCGGCAGCCATCGCTCTCATCTCCGAAGCGATCATTTTTCCGTCGGCCCGGTTGATTTCTCTCTCGCCGATTTTTACCGTAGGTCCCTTGTCGCACTTCTCGCTGCAGAATGTGGCTTGTATCTCGAAAAAGTCTTCCAGCCCCTCCTCCTCAACGGTGTGCAGCAGTTCCGCCAGCACCTTCTGACTCCCTCTCAGAAAACAGCTGGTGCCGACGCAGACCTTTACCGGAATCCGTCCCCTGCTCAGGGCCATATCCATTCCGCTGATCCTTTTCCTGCTCTTATAAGCAGTATGGAACAGCGAGTGCGCCTTTTCGTCTCCGGGAGAGCAGTTCAGGTGCTCCCGGTAGAGATCTTTCACGAAGGTGTTCCCGCCCGCATGCTCAATTGAGGGTGAAGAGGCTGATTGACGCACCGCACGACTCCTGACAGACCGTTTTTCTCCCATGCGGTCCATCGGCTGACCGGCACCTCCGACACAACCGCCGGGACAGGCCATGACCTCGAGCAGATCGAGGGCAAGTTCTCCCCGTTCGACCGCTTCCGCAACCGCGGCCGCGGTCCTGATTCCCTGCACAACCGCAGCCTTCCGGACGGTACCATCGAGCAGGAATTCCGCCGCTTTCGCCCCTGGCTGAGAGAGCGGTTTCCATTCAATCCCCTCGGGACCGGTCTCTGCTCCAAGATAGGCCAGAACGGCCTCCGCCACTCCGCCCCCTGCGCCGAAGCCGACGCCCAGCCGCGAGGCCACCCNNACCCCGAAGGGAAGATCAAAACTGTCGCCCTCCAGTTCGCCGAGGCGGATACCCGCTTCCCGTATCATCTTTCCGAGTTCCGCGGTCGTTATGACATGGTCCACATGGGGAAGAGAATCCCTTGAAAGCTCCGGCCTGCCCTTCTCGAATTTTTTGGCCGTACAGGGCATGACCGATACTATTTTCAGGCGGCCGGGATCAATTCCGAGTTTTTCGGGCAGGGTATTTCTCATAAGAGAGCCGAGCATGCTCTGGGGGCTCATGCAGCTGGAGAGGTTCCCCAGGGAGCCCGGAAGAGAGTGTTCGGCAAACTTTACCCATGCGGGGCAGCAGCTGGTCATGAGGGGAAGCTGCGATGCGCTTCCAAGCCTCCGCCGGAACTCTTCCGCCTCCTCAACTACCGTAAGGTCCGCGGCAAAGCCGGTATCATATACCTGTTCGAAGCCGAGCATCCGCAGGGCCCGCACCATTTTCCGGGTAAGGCTGTCATCCGCTTCGAGATTAAAGATCTCACCCAGGGCGACCCGGACCGCCGGAGCTATCTGCACCGCCACCGTCTGCTCCCGGTCGTGAAGAAGCTTCCACACCGCATCAATCTCCGGTTTCGGAATTATTGCCCCGGTCGGGCAGACGGCGGCACACTGACCGCACTCTATGCAGTCCACTTCCCCAAGGCTCTTCCCGAAGGCCGGAGTTACCTGGACATGTTCTCCCCGGAAGGCGAAATCTATGGCTCCTATTCCCTGAACCTCGTGGCAGAAGCGTACACAGTCACCGCAGAGAACACACTTGTTGGGATCCCGCACCAGGGAATCCGAGAGATTGTCCAGGGGGCGTACCTCTCTTGTTCTGCGGAAGCGGATGGTATCTATTCCGTACCGGCTGGCAAGATCCCTCAGAACGCAGTCGGAGGAACGCTCACAGGTCGGGCATTCCCGATTGTGATTGGCCAGAAGCAGCTCCAGGGTCATGCGTCTGGTCTCACGGATGACATCGCTGTTTGTCCGGACCTTCATTCCCGCCCGCGGAGGGGTCGAACAGCTTGCTTCTATTCCCTTTCCCTCAATTTCCACTATGCAGAGCCGGCAGGCCCCGTAGATGCTCAATTCCGAATGGTAGCAGAAGGTGGGAATCTCGATTCCGGCTTTTCTGATTACCTGAAGCAGGTTTTTCTCCCCTTCAAGGGGAATGTCCATTCCGTCTATGCTTATGAAATCGCTCATGCCGCTCCTCCTCTGGTTATTGCGTTAAACCGGCAGGTCCCGATACAGGCCCCGCACCGGATGCAGAGTTCCGGGTCGATGGTATGCACTTCTTTTCTTTCTCCTGTGATGGCGCCGGCCGGGCAGGCCTTCTTGCAGGCGGTACAGCCTTTGCAGGCATCCGGAACAATCCGAAAATCGGCAAGCGCCCTGCATGCTCCGACGGCGCAGTGTTTATCCTCTACATGGGCCAGGTATTCGGGCATGAAGTTGGCCAGGGTGGAGAGAACCGGGGACGGCGCGGATTTACCCAGACCGCAGAGGCTTCCCCTGGCGACTGTCCGGCAGAGGGCCTGAAGCAGGGGGATGGTCGCCTCATCCGCACGCCCTTCAATGATGTCGTCCAGCAGCTCCAGCATCTGTTTGGTACCTTCCCGGCAGGGAACGCACTTGCCGCAGCTTTCAGCCTGGGTAAACTGCATGAAGAAGCGGGCTACCTGCACCATGCAGGTGGATCTGTTCATAACCACAAGCCCGCCGCTCCCGATCATTGCTCCTATTTCATCGAGGGAATCAAAGTCCAGAGGAATATCAAGATGCTCGGCGGTAAGACAGCCCCCCGAAGGCCCGCCTATCTGAACCGCTTTGAAGGCGTCGTTGTCCACCTTGCCCGAATCATCCAGAACACCGCCGCCTATCTCAAAGATGATCTCCCTGAGGGTGGTTCCGAAGGGCACCTCGATAAGACCGGTGTTGGCGACATGTCCTGTAAGGGCAAAGGTCTTGGTTCCGGGACTCTTTTCGGTACCCGTTTGGCGGTAGGCCTTTGAACCCTGGAGGAGTATGAGCGGGACCGTCGCAAGGGTTTCCACGTTGTTTACCACCGTAGGCATTTCCCACAAGCCCTTCTCGGCGGTCCGGGGCGGTTTCGGCCGCGGCATGCCGCGCCCTCCCATGATGCTGGCAACCATGGCACTCGCTTCTCCGCACACGAATGCGCCTGCCCCTTCCATCACCTTGATGGTGAAGGAGGAAGCTGTGCCGAAAAGGTTCTCCCCCAGAAGGCCGAGGGCCCGGGCATCGGCAATGGCCTGACGGATTCTCCTGACCGCGAGAGGGTATTCCGCCCGTACATAGACATATCCCTCATTGGCCCCGATGGCGCGGGCCGCTATCATCATCCCTTCCACCACCAGGTGGGGATTGCCCTCGAGGATGGAGCGGTCCATAAAGGCGCCGGGGTCCCCTTCGTCCCCGTTGCAGATAAGGTACTTCCTTTCGGCTTCCTGACGGAGAGTCAGGGCCCACTTTCTCCCGGCGGGGAAACCGCCGCCGCCCCTCCCGCGCAGACCGGAATCGGTATAGATATCGCACAGATCCACGGGCGTATGGGCGGTGTACGCCTCCAGGGCTGCACGGTAACCGCCGCGGTGAATATATTCCCTTATATCTTCGGGATCGATGATGCCGCAGCCGGCGAGGACGCTCCTCGACTGGCGGGTGTAGAAAGGTATATCTTTAGCGCCCCGGCAGCGGGCTCCGGAGGAGGGTTCCACATAGAGCAGCCGTTCCACCACATTGCCCTTCGCTACCGTTTCAGCTGCAATTTCGGGGACATCTTCCGGAGCAACCTTCGTATAGAGAATTCCCGACGGCTCAAAGGAGACCAGCGGGCCGACCTGACAGAATCCCTGACAGCCGCTGCCGGAAAGCAGAACATCGGGAGAGGACTCACCATCAAGTTTAAGCTCAACCCGGAGTCCCCTTTCGGCAATTTCCTTCCGCAGGGCTTCGTACACCTTGAGACTGCCCCCTGCCAGACAGCCCGTACCGGCACAGACGGTAATGCGCATGCTGACCGATCTTCCGGCTTCCCGGTATTTTTCTCCTATGCTTTTAAGCTCAGTTCCCGTCATTGCTTTCCTCCGCTTCTTTCTTCCTTATGTCATCGATCAGCTCGTGAAGCCGCTCCCGCGTAACCTGCCCGTAGACCTGTTCATTTATCACAACGACCGGGGCCAGACCGCAGGCGCCCAGACAGGAGACGGTTTCCAGGGTAAAAAGCATGTCCTCCGTCGTACCCGCTCCCTCTTCAAGCCCCAGGACGGTACGGACCGTTTCAATCAGCAGACCGGAGCCGCGTACATGGCAGGCGGTGCCGTCGCAGACCCGTATAACATATTTCCCCTTGGGGGAGAGAGAGAAATGACTGTAGAAGGTTGCTATTCCGTAGATCCTGGCAGGAGAGATGGCCAGACTGGTCGCGACAAAAAGCAGGACCTCTTCGGGAAGGTAACGGTACTCTTCCTGAACCTTCTGAAGAATCGGAATAATCATGGCGGGATTGTAATCGTGCTCTTCCAGAATACGGCAGACACTCCGGAATCTTACGGCTTCCGTTTCCTTTTTTGCGATGCCGTTCATAAGCTCTCCTTTTATCGATATAATTATATCTTTTATATCGAATGAATCACTTCCTGTCAAGACGCTTTATGCGGTAAAAATATTCATCTCCATTGACACGGATTGCATAAATATGTATCAAATATGCAATACTAATGAACCTTTCCAAGGAGAAATGTAATGAAAAGAACTGCTCTGCTAATTATTGCCGCCGCCGGAGTCCTGCTCCTGTTCGGAGGATGCGGAAAAAAAGATCAGCTGGTCATGGGAACCAATGCCGCATTTCCGCCCTTTGAGTACATAGGCGGTGCCAACGGTGATGAAGTAGTGGGATTCGATATAGAAATTGCCGAAGCCATAGCCAGAAAGGCCGGTAAAGAACTGAGGGTCGAAGACATGGAGTTTGACACCCTTCTTACGGCCCTCAATGCGGGAAAGGTAGATTTCACCATCGCCGGCATGACCATAACCGATGAGCGTGAAAAAAGCGTCGATTTCTCCGCCCCCTACTATGAGGCGACCCAGGCTGTCATCGTACGGAAGGCGGATAATCAGATCGGCTCGAAGGACGATCTTGCCGGACGGAGCATAAGTGTCCAGCTCGGCACCACCGGTAACGAAGTAGCAAAGGACTTTACCGACGACTCAAATATTGTCGCCTTCAATACCGGCTTTGAAGCGATTATGGAGCTGAAGAACGGCAAGGTCGATCTGATGATAATCGATGAGCAGCCCGCCAGGAACTTTGTAAAACAGAACCCCGATCTTGAGGTTCTTTCTCTCAGCTTCGAACCCGAATACTACGGAATCGCGGTAAAAGAAGGCAACAGTGAACTGCTGGCTCTAATAAACAGCACCCTTGAAGAGCTTAAATCCGACGGTACCTATGACAAGCTTCTTTCAGAGTACATGAGATAACAGAACTCCGATGGAAGGAATAAGACGAACCCTGTTCATGCCGCTCTGGGAGGGCGGTCCCGACGGATTGTTTCTGCTCCTTAACGGACTGAAGGTCACCCTCGTGGTGACCTTCTTTGCCATATTGTCCGGAGTGGTGCTGGGAACCCTTCTCGCCCTCATGCGGCTGAGCAGAAACCGCTTTGCCAATCTTGTAAGCAAAATCTATGTGGAGATAATCCGCGGCACTCCTGTTCTGGTACAGCTTCTTATTATCTACTTTGTCATTTTCCGGGCTCTGGATGTGAACAAGACCATGGCCAGTATTTTCGCCTTCGGTCTTAACAGCGGAGCTTATATAGCGGAGATTATCCGGGCGGGAATCCAGGCGGTGGATAAAGGCCAGATGGAGGCTGCACGCTCCCTTGGTCTGCCCCACAGACTGGCAATGAAGGAGATCATCCTTCCCCAGGCGGTAAAGAACATTCTGCCCGCCCTGGGCAATGAGTTCATCGTGCTTCTTAAAGAGACAAGTATTATCGGTTTTATCGGTGGAAACGACCTTATGCGTGCGGGAAACAAGATCCGCAGTATTACATACGAGGCAACTGTTCCGCTTATTGCCACAGCCGTCATCTACCTGATTATAACGCTCTCCCTTTCCCATCTGCTCACACGATATGAGAGGAGACTTCATTCCAGTGATTAAGGTAATAAATCTGCATAAAAGTTTCGGCAGTCTCAAGGTTCTCCGCGGAATAAACGAAACCATCCGTCCCGGAGAAGTGGTCAGTGTGATTGGTCCGAGCGGTTCGGGGAAAAGCACCTTCCTGCGCTGCATAAACCTGCTTGAAGAACCCAGCGAGGGTGAAATTTACATTGAGGGAATAAAAATAAACGACCGCGGCAACGATGTTAACCTGCTCAGGAGAAAAACGGGCATGGTCTTTCAGCAGTTTAATCTCTTTCCCCACAAAACGGTAATGGAAAACATCTGCCTGGCTCCGGTCAAACTGGGACTTAAAACCGGCGCTGATGCCGAAAAAAAGGCGAAGGAGCTCCTTGTTTCGGTGGGCCTGCAGGATAAAAACGATGTCTATCCGGCACAGCTTTCCGGGGGACAGAAGCAGCGGGTTGCCATAGCCAGGGCTCTTGCAATGGATCCCGATATAATGCTCTTTGATGAACCGACCAGTGCCCTGGATCCGGAAATGGTGGGAGAGGTGCTGGATGTAATGAAAAAGCTGGTGGAAGCGGGGATGACCATGCTGGTGGTAACCCATGAAATGGGCTTTGCACGTGAAGTAAGCGACCGCGTCCTGTTTATGGATGAGGGTCTGATTGTGGAAAGCCGCCCCCCGGCGGAGCTTTTCGATTCGCCTCTCAATGAACGGACAAGGGCGTTTCTGAGCAAGGTTCTCTGAAGAATAATTGGTTCAGACAAACCTCTTCTTGCAGTTTTATCGTTTTCATCGCATGATACTTGTATGTTCCGCTATCTTCTGATCACGCTGTTCGCGTTTACATCTATCTTCGGGCTTACCTTCTCTCTTTCCGCGGAGGAAGGCCGGCTCTTTGACCGTCCTCTCATAGCCAGGGGCGATTACGACTATCCTCCTTTCGAGTTTTTGGATGATGAGGGCCGTCCTTCGGGCTTCAATGTCGAACTAATAGAAGCAATAGCGAAAGAAATGGGAATAGAAGTGGTAATAGATCTCGGTCTGTGGAGCGAGGTAAGGAACGAGCTGGCGTCCGGTCAGGTTGATTTTATTACGGGAATGTACCAGACCGCCGAGAGGGAACGGTTTTTCGATTTTTCCGCGCCCCACAATGTTGTCAGCCACGCCATATATACCCGTAAAGGTTCCGGTATTTCCCTGCCTTCCGATCTGGTGGGAAGGATGGTGTATGTCCAGTCGGGCGATGTAATGCAGGAGTATCTCCGGGAGCGTATTCCCGGCGCTTTCATTGTAAAATCACGGACCTACCGCGATGCGCTTATTTCACTCAACAGCGACGACCTGGTGGATGCCGCCCTGGTCAGCCGCATTCAGGCCGAATACCTTATAAGGGAGGAGGGCCTCTCCAGGATAAAGTCGGCGGGGCCGCCGATATACCCCAGAAAATGCAGTTTTGCCGTCCGCAACGGCGACAGCGATCTTATCGCCATACTCAACGACGGACTTAGCCTGGTACGGGAGAAGGGTATATATGACCGGCTTTATGCCAAATGGTTCGGTCGTAACTATACCGGATTTACCCGCTTTCTGAGCTTCAGAAATATTCTTCTCATCCTCATTCCCCTGATCTTCATAAGCGCCATTATTGTTTCCTGGATCTGGAGTCTCCGCAGGACGGTCCGTCAGAAAACAGGAGAACTGGAAAGAGAACTTGCAATCCGGAAAGAGGCTGAATGGCGCTTCAGAAGTGTCTTCGAAGGTGTTCCCGTTTCAATCTGGGAAGAGGATATTTCCGCGGTCCGGGAGCTGGTCGAAAAACTCAAAGCGGAGGGAATCCGCGACTTTGGAAGCTATGTTGATGAGCACCCGGATGTTATCGGCTGGATGGTCAACAATATTCATGTGGTTGATGTAAACCCCGCCACAATGGAAATGCACGAGGCGGAAACCAGGGAGCAGCTGCTCGGCTCCTTCTCAAAGGTCGAAACCGAACAGATAATTCCCTTTCTTAAAAGGGAGTTCATTGCAATAGCCGAGGGTGAAGAGCACATTGCGGATGAGACCACAACGGTAACATTCAAGGGCAACGAGAAGACCTTCCTTACCAACATTTTTATACCCCGCGCCGGGTCGGGGGGGCTTTCCCACATGCTGGTCAGCATGGTCGATATAAGCCGCCTGAAGGCCGCGGAGAAAAAACTTGCCCGCTCTCTGGAAGAAAAAGATGTACTGCTGAAGGAGCTTCATCACCGTGTAAAAAACAACATGCAGCTCATGTCGAGTCTTATCAATCTTCAGAGCCGCTCGGTGGAAGATGAGAAGGTGGCACAGCTGATAAAGGTGAGCGAGAACCGGATTCGCGCCATGGCCCTTATTCACGAACTCCTCTACCAGACCGATGACTTTACCTCCATCGAACTGGGATACTATCTTCAGACCCTCGCCCGTACCGTTACAGACTCTTTTATCGAGGAACATCCGGGAAAGGTCTCTTTCTGTTTTGAAGGTACTGAAGCGGAGGTCTCAATCGATACGGCAATCCCCTGCGGCCTGATAGTCAACGAACTTATCAGCAATGCCGCGGAACACGCCTTTCCGGGAGACCGCGAAGGCATCATCGAACTGGGGATTCACCTGAGGAACGGCTTCCTGGAGATCAGTGTTTCGGATAACGGGGCGGGCATGAAAAGCGGCGGCGCCCCAGAGGGGAGGCGCACCATGGGCCTTACCCTGGTGGAAGCCCTGAGCAGTCAGTTGAAAGGAAGCCTTACCTGCAGCACCGGAGAAGGGGAAGGAACGCGGTATCTGCTGAAAATCAGCGAAGAACACATCCGCTCACAGAACTAAAAAAGCCGGAACGTCCAGGCGCTCCGGCTTAATATCTATCAGCCTTTTTCAGACTTCGCGAAGATCTATAATACGTACTATGTAGTCCTGAATCGCCTTCTCGAGCTCTCCCGCATCGATACCTTCCACCTTGAAGGTGCATATGCCGTTGCTCACATCATCTCCGAGGAAGGTACCGAAGGAGATAATATTCCCTCCCTTCTGTGCTATCGCATTGGCCATCTCCGCAATCTCGCCTCTCTTTTCGGGAACAAGAACGGTGGCACGAAGCCCTTTCTTCCGTGTCCCGAAAAGTTCAATGAAAAGCTTGAAAATATCAGATTCGGTGACAATACCGACGAGCAGACCATCCCGCATTACCGGAAGACCGCCCACATTGCTGTCCACCATTATCCGCGCCGCATCCTCGATAAGAGTATCTTCGTTTACCGTAATTACCTCGCGGGTCATTACCTTGCTTATCTTGAGCCGTGCCAGAAGGGCGCTCATCTCATAGACGCTCAGGCTTGTGGCCGGAGAAGGTGACGCGTAGAGAAGGTCTTTCTCGGAGACAATACCGACAAGCTTTCTATCCTTGTTCAGAACAGGGAGCCGGTGGACCTTCTCCTTTCTTATAATCTCCATCGCATCCGCCACGGGGTTATCCGGAGCCACGGTGAAGGGGTTATGTGTCATTACTCTGGAAACTGTCATGCTTTTCCTCCCGTCATTATCTATATTCCAAGGTACGCTTTCTGTACATCCTTATTCTTGAGCAGATTCTCACAGGAATCGGCAAGACTGATGGAGCCGTTTTCCATAACATAACCGCGGTGCGCAGTTTTAAGTGCCAGGTTCGCATTCTGCTCCACCAGAAAGATGGTGGTGTTGTTTTCCTTGTTGATCTTTCTGATTATATCGAAAATCTGGAGTACGATCAGGGGAGCAAGTCCCAGGGACGGCTCATCGAGAAGAAGCAGCTTCGGCCGCGCCATGATCGCACGGCTTATGGCAAGCATCTGCTGCTCACCGCCGCTCAGGGTGCCGCCCGGCTGGTTCCGGCGCTCGGCCAGTATGGGAAAGAGATCATAAATATAATCCCTGTCTTTCCGGATCTCTTCCTGATCATTCCTTATGAAGGCGCCCATATCCAGGTTTTCCTGTACCGAAAGATAGGGAAAAATTCTGCGCCCTTCAGGAACCTGGCTTATGCCGAGTCCGACAATCTCATCGGGCGTCTTGTCGAGAATAGACTTGCCCATGAAGCTGATATCTCCCGAACGGGGCGGCACGATACCGCAGATGGACATGAGGGTGGTGGATTTTCCCGCTCCGTTGGCTCCAATGAGGGTTATGATCTCGCCCTCGTTCACCTCAATATCAATACTTTTAAGCGCCTGTATGTTACCGTAGAAGGTTTTTACCTGTTCAATTTTAAGCATCCACATCCTCCCCGAGATACGCCTTGATAACCTCCGGATTCCCCTTTATTTCCTGGGGGGTTCCTTCCGCAATCAGTTTTCCGTAGTCCATTACAAATACCCTTTCGGAAATGGACATAACCAGACTCATGTCGTGCTCGATAAGCAGAATGGCGACCTTCTCGTTCTCCCGCAGCTGATAGATCAGCTTCATGAGATCTTTTGTCTCCTGAGGATTCATACCCGCCGCCGGTTCGTCCAGAAGCAGAATAAAGGGATCCGTCGCAAGGGCCCTGGCAATTTCGAGCCGCCTCTGGGCACCGTAGGGCAGATTCTTCGCAAGCTCGTTGACGTACCGCTCAAGTCCGATCTTTTCAAGGACCTCGTAGCTGTCTTCTATTACCTGCTTTTCCTCTTCCCGGGTGGCCCTGTTCCGGAATACCGCACCAAGAACCCCAGCCTTCAGGCGGCAATGCCGGCCTATCATTACATTCTCAAGAACCGTCATATTCTGAAAAAGCCGGATATTCTGGAACGTCCTGGCAAGACCCCGTTCGGTAACCTTGTTGGGCTTCAGCCCGTTCAGACGCTCGCTTTCCTTTCCGGGGGGATTTATAAGAATGTCGCCGCCGCTCGGCTTGTAAATGCCGGTAACACAGTTGAAGAAGGTAGTTTTTCCCGCCCCGTTGGGGCCAATAAGGGCTGCAATCTGCTGATCGGCCACCTTTAGATGGACGGAGTCCACGGCCCGGAGTCCTCCGAACTCCATGGTGAGCTTCTTTACATCAAGAACCGCATCGCTCATTTTTCTTCCTCACTTTCCGGTTTTTTTTCAAAGGTGAACACATGCCGCCTTGCCCGAATAAGACCTTCCGGACGGAAGATCATCATAGCCACAAGGAGCATTCCAAAAATGAGCATCCGGTATTCGGAGAATGCGCGAAGATACTCGGGAAGCAGGATGAGCAGCATCGCTCCGACCACAACACCCGTAAGCGATCCCATGCCGCCGAGAACGACCAGGGAAAGAACGACAATGGATTCCCAGAGGGTAAAGCTTGCCGGATTTATGAATGTTGTCTTGGATGCGAAAACCACTCCTGCCAGGCCCGCCCAGAGGGCGCCGAGAGCAAAGGCTGTAACCTTTGCCTTGGTAAGATCGACCCCCATCGCCTCACAGGCAATATCGTCTTCACGCATCGCCTCCCAGGCCCTGCCGAGTCTGGAGTTCTTCAGCCGTGATACGACGAAAATGGTGAAAATAACCAGGGCGACGAGAATAAAATAGGTGAAGATGGTTGCATGCTGCAGGCTCAGCTTTATTCCGAAAAAACCGGGACGGGGGATATTGGCTATACCGCTGGGTCCGAAGGAAAAATCATTCCAGTTTTCCAGAATAATCCTGATAATCTCGGCAAAGCCGAGGGTTACGATTGCAAGGTAGTCACCCCGCAGACGGAGGACCGGAATACCCAGGAGGACACCGAAGAGCATACTGAACAGGCCGCCGAGGGGCAGGGCAATCCAGAAGTTGACCCCGAAGTGGTAGTTCAGGAGAGCGTAGGTATAGGCACCGACCGCATAGAAAGCGATGTATCCGAGATGGAGCATACCGCCCATACCCACAACGATATTCAGTCCCATTCCGAGCATCACATAAAGCAGTGCCGTAGACATGATACCGGTCTGGTACATTGAACTGGCGAACGGAAATGCAATAATTACAAGGAGGATCACAGAAGTTCCGGGTACCGCCACCTTTTTCTGAGCGAAAAAATCGCTGTCCAGGCTTATCCGCTTTCCGATTCCCGGGATGGTAAAAACGGGAGCCTTGGGCTCTTTGCGGGCACCTGTTTTTTTCCGGTAAAGCATATACCGATAGGCGCCGGAGAGAAAAAAGACTCCCACACCGACCATGGCCATCCTGTCCCAGCGCCAGACTATGGTATCGGTTATGGTGTTGACCTTTATCACCATGACGGGAAAGGTGAGCACCATGAACCAGAGAGCGACAAGGAGAGATTTTTTTGCTTCTTTCCACATATCAAACATAAACGCTCCTTACACCTTCTGCTTTGTCGACCGTCCGAGCAGTCCTTCGGGCCGGAATATCAGAATAAGTATCAGAAAGATGAAGGCAAACACATCTTCGTAATCACTGGAAACCAGACCGGTTCCGAAACTCTCGGTCATCCCGAGAACAAAACTTCCAAGAACCGCTCCCGGGATTGAGCCGATACCTCCAAGCACCGCGGCAACAAAGGCCTTGATACCCGCAAGAAATCCGATGTAGAAGTTTATCTGCCCGATATGAGAGCTGATCAGAAGTCCGCCGAGAGCGGCGGTGGCGGAACCGATGATAAAGGTAGTCGAGATGACCCTGTTTACATTTATTCCGACCAGAACCGCCATTGTTTTATCCTGACTGGTGGCTCTCATCGCCTTTCCGGTTTTTGTATATTTAATAAGAATGGTAAGCAGCACCATTACTATGGCGGTGGTTACCAGAATAAAGAGCTGACTCGAACTGATTATCCTCCGGTAGGGTGCCAGAAAGGCAAACTCGGGGATAAGCGCCGGAAAAGGCTGAAAGTCCGAAGTCTGTGCAAGAAGCACGTAATTCTGGAGAAAAATCGACATCCCGATGGCGCTTATAAGAACAGAGAGCCGGGGAGCATGCCGGAGCGGCTTGTAAGCAACTTTTTCGATGGTATAGCCGTAGCCCATTGAATAGACGACCGCTACAACCAGGGCAATAGCAAATATTGCCAGGGTGGGCATTCCGCTCAGACTGAGGACTCCTGCGACAATCAGGGCGGTAAATGCACCGATCATGTAGATCTCTCCGTGAGCGAAATTGATAAGCTGGATGATACCGTACACCATAGTGTATCCCAGCGCGAGCAGAGCGTAGATACTGCCGCGGGTCAGCCCTCCAAGGAGAAGCCCAAGAAAAAAATCCAGTTTCATGATTTCCAACCTTTCACTGCGTTAGCTTAAACAAAACGGGCGGACCTGAGGGTCCGCCCGCGTAAAACAAGTTCGTTTTTAGTTGATTTCCACGTAGGCGCCGTTCTGCACCTGGTACATGGAAAATCCGATACCGATCGAATCACCCTTTTCATCAAAGCGGATTCGTCCGAGGGGAGTTTCAACCCATTCGCTGCGAAGGGCATCCGTCACCGCCTGGTATTCGGTGGATCCGGCTTTCTCGATTGCATTAACGAGAGCGAGGGTCGCCGCGTAGGCATTCAGATAAAATGCACCGGGTTCTTCACCGTACTCGTCCTGATGCTGTTTGATGGCTTTCTGGGCGAGGGGGTTGCTGGTGGTATCCTTGGGTCCGGTGGCATATACGCCTTCGGCGAAATCGCCGGCTACCTTGATAAAGGTGTCGTCTTTTACACCGTCATCGGAAATGAAAACAGTATCCAGTCCTGTCTTCCGCATCTGAGCAACAATCTTGGAAGCTTCGGGATGATATCCGCCGAAGATAATTCCATCGGCTCCCGAAGAAGCTACCTTGTTGATAACCGCGGTGTAATCAACAGCACCGGGGGTTACGCCTTCATAAAGAACAACCTCAGCCCGGCTGTCTGCTTCGAGGAAGGCCTTGGCGAACTCGGCGAGTCCCTTACCATAGTCACCCTTGTCATGCAGAACCGCAAACTTCGACAGTCCCAGTTCGTCCAGGGCGAAATCGACCTGAAGCCGTGCCTGGGCATCATCCGACGCAATGGTACGGAAGAAGTTGGGATAATCTCCGCTCTGGGTAAGCGGGGGATTGGTAGCCGAGGGTGAAATGACGGGAATTTCGGAATCCTTGTAGATTCCGAGAGCAGCTTTGGTGGCTCCCGAACAGATATGTCCAATAACACCTACGACGCCCTCTCCCACCAGCTTGCTCGCCGTGTTGGTGGCAACTTCCGGCTTACAGACATCGTCCTCGACAACGAGTTCGATCTGCATTCCGAGAATACCGCCGGCGGCATTTGCTTCTTTAACCACAAGTTCCGCGGCTTTGACCGAGGGAAGACCATATGAAGCAAGGTCTCCCGAGTGGGCGCCGGCCACACCAATCTTGATTGTACCTCCGTCCTGCTGACCTCCAGCAAAAACCATTCCCATTCCAAGAAATACGAGCAGCACAACTAACGCTGTTTTTCTTATGCGCATTTCTTTCCTCCTTTTTTTTTCCAGATATATAGCTCCAGAGTATAAAGTCAAAAACACTGTTATTTCAAGCAGATACAGCGAAAAAATGTATATTTATTCACTATTTAACGCTTCCGGAAGCTCTGATCGAATATTGATACCGCAACACCGGCCCTAAGCGGTAAATCCCAGTTTTTTCAGCTTGGGAGAGATAACCACCCTGCAGTAGCCTGCGGTACTGTTACGGCGATAATAGTCCCGATGATACTCCTCTGCAGGGTAGAATTTTTCCAGCGGCTCCACTTCGGTCACCACCGGATCGGTATATATTCCGGACTTCTCAAGAGCCCCGATCGACGCTTCGGCCGTCTCTTTCTGCTCCGGACCTGCGTAGAGAATGATCGACCGGTACTGAGTACCCGTATCGGCTCCCTGGCGGTTCAAAGTAGTCGGGTCGTGGGCCTGCCAGAAAATATCCAGAACCTCCTCAAGGGAAACAAGCTGATTATCGAAGCTTACCTCCACCACTTCGGCATGCCCCGTTGAGCCGCTGCACACTTTCTTGTAGTCCGGATCGGGGTCGCTCCCGCCGGCATAGCCGCTCCGAACGTCCGTCACCCCTTCCACACGCTTGTATACCGCCTCCAGACACCAGAAACAGCCTCCGCCAAGAACTATGGTCTCTTTACTCATCATGTACCTCCCTATTTCCTATCAATATACTAAGCTTTTGAGGTGTTGACAAAGAAAGTCCGCCGCTCCATCATCGTAACAATGATAAAGAAACCGATAAGCGGAATCGGTGTCGAAGAACACCTGGCGAACATAGAGCCCGACAGCCTCGAAATCTTCCTTCTCGCGGAGGGAACCCTGAGGGGAGCCATTGCCCACGGAACCAGGATGGTAAACCAGATGCGGGCGAACCACGAGCTGGGCATACTGGAAAGCTACGTGCTGGGCGAGGCTTACCTGGCGGCGGGACTGCTCTCCTCCCAGGTGAAGGGAAACGACCGCATCTCCTTTTCGATCGAATGCGGAGGCCCCATCGGCGGATTGAATGTTGAAACCGACGCAAAGGCGAACGTACGGGGATATCTTTCACAGGTACCCATCCCGGTGGAAGCCCCCCTGGAGAGCTTCGACCTCTCCCCCTTTTTCGGCCCCGGCTTCCTCAAGGTGACCAAGCACCTGGAAAACGCAAAACAGCCCTTTTCCGGCCAGATCATGCTGAGGGAGGGAAGCATAGCCAAAGATCTGGCCTGGTATTTTCTGGAATCGGAACAGACTAAGAGCTATTTTGCCCTGAGCATCCAGTTTGACAAACAGGGCGCCATAAGCGGCGCGGGCGGACTCTTTCTGCAGGAGCTTCCCGGAGCGGACCCCGAAACCCTCGCTTCGGTACAGGATTCCGCTGCCGGACTTCCCTCCCTCGGAACCGGATTCGCAGCCGGAGCGACAGGCAGGGAGCTTGTCGAAAAGGGCTTCGCCTCCTTCGGACCCGATTTTATCGGCACCCGGGATATGCGCTTTTTCTGCAGCTGCACCAGGGAACGCTTCGGTTCATTCCTGGCGGGAATGCAGGGGACCCAGCAGGAGGATATTCTTAAACAGGACAATTTCCCCCTCAACATAGAATGCCACAACTGCGGATCGGTCTACCCCTTTTCCCGGGTCGAGTGCGAGCAGCTCTTCTCCAATTAGTAACCGCCCGCCGGATCCGCCTCGAACAGCAGCGAACCGTTTTCCAGAAACCGCCGGAGGTTTTCAAAGCCCTGCTCAATATTGCGCCGCGCAGCCTGTCCGGTAAAACCCGCCACATGGGGCGAGAGAATTACCCGATCGCTGAGATAGAGAGGATAGCTGGAGGGAGGACCGCTCGTACTTCCCTCCTCCGGATAGGTATACCAGCAGTCAATCGCCGCACCGGCCAGGCTCCCGGATTCGAGAGCTTCGTGGAGAGCCTTCTCTTCGATGATGGATCCCCGCCCGACATTGACCAGGAGCGTATCCTTCATTCGTGAAAGACGGTCCGCATTGAAGAGCGAGGCTGTTTCATCCGTTCCCGGAAGAGTTATCACCACCGTATCCGCGCCCTCGATGGCCTCGTCGATATCGTAAAAGATCCTTGAAAAGCCGGGCAGAGGCTCCCGGATGGACTTCCTCTTGCAGCCGACGACTTCCACTTCGAAGGGAGCGAGCTGTTGTGCCAGAGAACGTGCGATCTCTCCGGTTCCCAGAATCGCACATCGTGTCCCGCGGATCGACCGCCAGGTATCATCCAGCCCCTTCCCGACCCAGAAACCGTGCCACTGTCCGGACCTCAGGTCGTTGTGGTACTCGATCAGCTTTCCGTACCAGGCCAGCATCATGGCGAGGGTTCGTTCAGCCACAAAGGGAGCGTTCCCGTGGCTGTTCGCCACCCGGATACCGCGCTCTGCAATCAAATCGAGGGGAAGATGGTTTATGCCCGCAAAGGGTACGATAACCAGCTTCAGCTTTTCCGCCGCTTCGATATCGTCGGGTCCCGGTTTACCCCCGATTATTACATCCATTGCTCCGATGCCGGGAAAGCCTTCGGTTTCCGGGGTCCAGAAATGGTGATCCGGAAAATCGCTTCGAAGCAGCTTGAGGTTTTCCCTCCAGATTGAATTGAGGTTCTGAAAAAAAAGTACATTCATACGCGCTCCTTCATAAAAGATAAGCGGCGTTTTTCCATAAGGTCAAGCAGACAGTATCCCGCGGCTACGATGAGGGATACCAGTGCAACCAGCAGCCAGTAGCGGGAAAAATCGATCCGCTGAACCATTATACCGGAAATTGCCGGTCCGAGGATGAACCCGAGGCCGAAAGAGAGCTGCATGATGCCGTTGAAACGGCCGCGGTGGCTTTTCGGCGTATGACCGGCAACAAAGACATGAAAGTTGGTCACCACAAGCACCTCGCCGACGGTCCAGGCAAATGTCGACACGAAAAAAAGCATGAACGGAAAGGAGTCCGAGGCGAAGGCGAGCATACCGAATCCCGCAAGGTAAAAGAGGGTTCCGATTCCCATGCTGATGGTACTGGAGTATCTCCTGGTAAGCCTGAGAATAAGGGTCGTGGCGGCGATAACCGTTACGGCATTAAAGCTCATGATCTGCCCGAACTTCGCCGCACCCGAGCCCCCGAAGAGCGCATCAAGCTGCAGAGGAAGGGTGAATGCGTGCTGCGAATAGACAAGATTGTTGAGAATACCCAGGAGCACAAAAAAGAGCAGCTGCGGTCTCTGGAGGAAAAGAACAAAGGCATTGCCGTTTTCCGCCTTTTCGAAGTCCCTTGCCTGATCTGGAACCGGATGTTCTTCCGGAACCTCGTCCTCCGGCCTGGACTCGGGGACAAAAAAGAGCACCGTCACCATTGCAGTGAGGGTGGTCAGGGCATCGCCCAGGAAGATCCACCTCAGATAATTCTGAAAAAGAAAGCCCGCAATCATCGGCCCCACGGCCACCCCGATATTGGTCCCCAGATAGAGAAGCCCGAAGGCTCGCTGCCGCTGATCTCCCGAAGTTATATCGGCAACCACCGAGTTGACCGCCGGCCGGACCGCTCCGAAAAAGAAGGATCCTCCGATAAGAAGCCAGGGAATATGTATCCCCGGAGGAAGAAAACCGCAGCTGCCGATAAGGAGGGCCGAAAGCAGCTGCGAAACAAGAATGATCTTCCGCCTTCCGTAACGGTCGACAAAATGGCCCCCCATGAAACCGCCCCCGGTGGAGGAAACGGCGGCCAGCATGACAAATAAACCGGAGAGCTGGGGCGAAAGTTCCAGTACCCGGGTAAGATAGAGGGTAAGAAACATGCGCACGAAATCGCCCATCCGGTTGACGATCCGGGCGCCGAAGAGGGCGTAGATGGACGGAGGCAGACCCCGGTACATTGAGAACAGCATGATGTATTATGTTCCGCAGAGCAGGACTGTTACAAGTGTAAAGCAGTAAGTATACTGTTCCCATGAATACAACAGCAGCAGCGGTCCGCCTTCTTGCGGTGGACCTGGACGACACCCTTCTCAGGGAAGACCTTACCATAAGCGAAGAAAACATAAGAAGTCTTATCGCCGCCGAAGAGGCCGGCGTAACGGTTCTTCTTGCATCCGGAAGGGTTGTGGAGGCAATGGACAGCTATGCGGAAATTCTCGGCATGAAGCAGCGGCCGGGATATCTGATAAGCAACAACGGCTGCACCATTACCCGCAGCGATACCGGCGAGAAGGTCTACCACAAGGAAATAGAGGGAGCACTTGCGGTGGAGGTACACCGGAGGGCGCGGGATGCGGGCTTTCCCACCGAGGTCTACCGGGGCAGAAACATCTGCGTGGACCAGGACAACAGCTGGACGGATCTGGACAGCAGACTCTCGGGTCTTATCAAGAAAATAATCCCCGATTACGAAGCATCGCTTCTCGCAGAACCGCCGATAAAGATGGTTATTCCGGGAGAACCCGACGATATTGCACACTTTGAAAGGGAACTGGCCGAGGATTTCGGTGAGCAGCTTACCATTTTCACATCCAAGCCCTACTTTCTCGAGGTGCTTCCCCGGGATGCCGACAAGGGCATAGCCCTTGCCCACCTGGCCGAACATCTCGGTATCGGGCGGGAGTCCGTCATGGCCCTGGGCGATTCCAACAATGATCTGGGCATGCTCAGATGGGCCGGTACGGGTGTGGCGATGGCCAATGCCAACGATACGGTAAAAACCGCCGCGCGCTACATTACCGAACACAGCAATGAAGAAAACGGGGTAGCCGAAGCGGTAAGACGCTTTATTTTCGAATCCTGATCCGCGCCAGGGAGCGTACCGGAGACCCCGCAGAAGCCGCAGCTGCACCCCGGCGATCGGCAGTGAGCCGGAAGGGGGCAGCGGTGAGCGGCTTCGAGGAGTCGGAGGGGAGGTCCCGGTACGGCGGCGCCCGGAAAAAAGACAATCCGTCAATGGACCGCTTAATGTATCAGCGGAATCCGATGAGGACCGCGAGGATGACGAAGAGAGAACCGAGAACGAAGAGCAGTCCCTGAAATTTTATCTGGAACTTTGCCCAGCGGGCCCAGTCGATTCGCGCCACCGCAAGAACGCCCATGAGGCAGCCGCTGGTGGGCACGATAAGGTTGGTGAAGCCGTCGCCAAGCTGATAGGCAAGGACCGCCACCTGTTTGGTAACGCCGACAAGTTCGGCAAGGGGAGCCATAATCGGCATGGTTATGGCAGCCTGGCCGGAACCCGAGACCACGAAAAAGTTGAAGATTGACTGAAACAGGTACATGAACCAGGCCGAAATGACGGCCGGAAGTCCCGCAAGGGCTCCGCCCATTGAGTAGAGAATGGTATTGAGCACATTGGGTTCGCCGGTGGCGTCTCCGCCGAGGACGAGAAGGATACCTTTGGCCATACCAACCACAAGAGCGGCACCGACCAGATCGCTTGCTCCGCCGCGAAAGGAAACCGCAATGTCGTTGACGCCCATTCCGTTAAGCTTGAAGATTGCGCCGATAATACCGGCGACCAGCCCCATGATAAAGAATACAGTCGCAATGGAAGGAATGTAGTAACCGTTTCCGACCCCGTATCCGACAACGCCCCATACAACCCAGACTACGGCTCCGAGCACGGTAAGAAGGACCAGAATGTGGCCGATGGTAAAGGTGCCTTCGCCGAGGTCCTTTTCCTGAAAGTCTTCACGGAAGTAGGCATCGCTTTCATAGCTGACCGAGGTTTCCGGATTCTTCTTGATTTTGTGGGCGTACATCCAGGTGAACGCTATTCCGACGGCGGTAAAAAATATCCACATGATGATGCGGAAAATGGAGCCTGAGAGCAGCGGCACCCCGGCTACTCCCTGGGCGACGGCAACGCCGAAGGGATTCATCCAGCTGGTGGCAAAGCCGATCTGGGTTGCAACGTAGGTGATGAAGACACCGGTTATCGCGTCGTATCCCATCGCAACGATAATGGGAATAATGACCATGGCAAGGGGTATGGCTTCTTCCCCCATACCGAAAATGGCCCCGCCTGCGGAAAAGGCGAGAAACAGAAGGGGTATGAGGAGAGCCTCTTTTCCCCTGGTTCTCCGGATCATCGCCATAATGCCGGTTTCCACAGCGCCGGTCCTGAGTACGATTCCGAAAGATCCGCCCGCAATAAGGATAAAGGCGATAATTCCGACGGCGGTTCCCCACTTGGAACCCGAGGTAAGGCCCTCGAAGACGTAGTTGAGCATTCCCATTCCGCCGAAGGGCTTGAAGAGGGGAATCGGTTTGCGGTGAATGCTGCCGCCGGCATCGGGGACAAGTTCCCCGTCCTGAACCGTAAAGCGGTTGGTGTACGAATCCGGATCGATAATGGTCTTGCCGCTTGCGGATTCCTGGGTACCCGTAAAGACACCCACCGGAATTACGTAAGTAAGGAAGGCGGCCAGGACGACTACGAGAAAGATGATGATGTAGGTATCAAGCATCTTCCACTGCTTTGGTTTTTTCAGATCAGACATGTACTCTCCTCATTTTATTATTTTTCAAGACTCCGCGGAGTCTCAAATGTTCCGAACACAAGCTGCTCTCCATGGCGGACCATTTCACGGCCGCGGGCAAAAACCCCGCGGATGTTCAGCTCCTCATCGAGCAGAACGATATCCGCATCGGAGCCTTCCGCCAGGCTCCCTTTCCCGGGCAGCTTGAGAGCCCGGGCGGGAGAGGAGGTGATAACCCTTATTGCATCCTCAAGGGGGATCCCCTCCTGCAGCACGGCATCCCGCACCTCGGGAAAGAGGGATTTGCAGGTTCCCACGGTCAATCCCGTATATTCTCCCTCCTTGTCAAAGGCCGGCAGACTCCCTCCTCCGTCGGAGGAGAAGCTTATGCGGTCGATGGGGATTCCCGCCTCCAGGGCCTTACGGAGGGCGGAAGAACACTTTTCTTCTCCCTCCTCCAGAAACTGGGGGGTGGTGCTGGTGGTATAGTCAAGGCGGCCTCCGGCCCTGCCCCACTCGAGACCGGCCGCAAAGAGCGCCTGATTGCGGTTCATGTGGGTGGGAATGAACTGGCCGCGGGGGATTTCGGTGCTCTCCGTCACCTGTTT